>Ga0190269_10001315_pt1 | contig 11974 bp, 7 predicted proteins | sample Popmic249IS_FD_133749 | JGI IMG/M metagenome (GOLD analysis project Ga0190269, IMG submission 133749) | Populus adjacent soil microbial communities from riparian zone of Blue River, Arizona, USA - 249 IS | ecosystem: Environmental > Terrestrial > Soil > Riparian zone | place: USA: Arizona...
GCAGCCTCGCGGCGTCTGGCGTCGAGAGCGACGAAGTCGACTTCATCGACCTGTACAGCTGCTTCCCGGTCGCCGTGGAGCTCGGCTGCGAGGCGTACGGGATCGCGGAGGACGATCCTCGGGGCGTCACCATCACGGGCGGACTGCCGTACGCGGGTGGGCCTGGCAGCAACTACACCACGCACGCGGTCGCCACCCTGCTCGAACGCCTGCGGCAGCGTCCCGGCATCGGTCTGTGTACGGGCAACGGTTGGTATCTGACGAAGCACTCGGCGACGCTGTTCGGCAGTGAGCCGCGAAGCCCGCGGCGCCAGCCCGCGGCAGACGAGCCTACAAAGGCGGTGGGCCCAGAGCCGCTGGCGATCGCGAGCAACTGTGCGGGCCGCGGCCACGTCGAAGCCTACACGCTGCTGTACGATCGCGAAGGCGCGGCGACGCGAGGCATCGTACTCGGTCGCCTCGACTCGGGAGAGCGTTTCATCGCGAATACGCCGCAGGATCGCGCGCTGCTCGAGTCGCTCGCGGACCGCGAGCTGTGCGGCGTGGTCGGTACGCTCGAGTGCCGCGAAGGCCTCGGCCGCTTCTCACCCGACTGAGGCCTCGCGCGCTCACGGGCTCGGCACGTGCTCGAGCAGTGCAGCGAGCGGCGTTCGCTGCCGCGCCAGCTCCGCGAGCGTCAGGTCCGCGATCGTGCGCGCGCCCTTCTCCTGCAAGTGTGTGTTGTCAGTATTGCCGTTCGGATAGTTCGGCGACTCACCCGGTGCGAGGTTCATGAACAGCTTCGTGGCCCTGTCCTGCCCGAGGCTCTCGAGGTAGGCGTGCGTGAGTTGTGTCATGTCGACGAATGTCAGCTTGCGCATGCGGGCGAGCGCGCGCACGGCGTCCGGGTATTCCCCGTGCGTGCTGTTGAGCTTGCCGCCGCTCCAGTTGTTGCGCTCGATCGAGGTGAGCAGGATCGGCGTGGCACCGGCCGCGAGCGTCGCGTCGACGTACATGCTCAGATAGCGCTGGTAGCTGCCGAACGGCTCCGTGTAGCGGGACGCGTCCTCGCGCTTTTCGTCGTTGTGACCGAACTGGATGAGCACGAAGTCCCCGGCTTTCAGCACGCGCTCGATCGGCGTCCACGCGCCTTCCTCGTAGAAGCTCTTCGAGCTGCGGCCGGAGAGCGCCTTGTCCTGCACCTTCGCGCATGCCGGGCGGAAGTAGTCTTGCAGTGGCTGCGCCCAGCCCATGCGCGGATACAGCTCCGACGCGTAGACGGACGCGGTGGAATCGCCGATGACGTAGATGACCGCGGTGTGTTCGTCCGCGGCGCTGCGCGCGCACGACGCGGGCTCAGGCGGTGTTCCCGCGTCAGGCTCGGCGCTCGCTGGCGCACCGGCCGAAGCAGCCGCGTTGCCCGCTGCAGCCGCTCCGGCTCGGCCCGCGTCTGACTCTGCGCCCGCCCGGCCATCGCCGCCGCTTCCAGCACGCGGCGCGAGCATCCCTGACGGTCCGGCAACGGGCATCTCGGATGCGCTGCGTGCGCCCGCCGCGTTCGAGCCGCTCTGCGCGTGCGAGACACCGCTTTCAGCAGCGGGCGCGTTTGCACCTCCAGCCGCCGCGGTTTCTGTCTGTTGCGCAAGCGGGGTCGGCGGCAGCTCCGAGCTGCCACACGCCACTGCACACAGGATCGCAGCGCTCAGAGCCCAGCGCGCCCGAGGTCGCTCGCCGTGCTGGCTGGCCTGCGTCGCACCCATGGCGCGACCTTGCCCCGATGCTCGACGCCGCGTCAACGGAAACGGACGGGCTCCACGCTCGGCCCCGGCTTCCACTGGGATGCGCTGTTCGAACCCAGGGGCAGCGCGACCGCAGCTCACAATCCGTGAAGGAAGCTCGGGCGGCAGACATGGAAGTGATGTTCCATGTCGATCTCGAACCCAGCCCACCCTGCCTCGCATCTCTATTTGTTCGGCTGGCTCGCGCTGGCGAGCTGTGCGGCCACGTCCCGGGTGGACGATTGGCCGCCGCACATTTACGTGCCGTGCGCTACCCCCGGAGCGCGCTGCGATACGCTGAGCGACGAGAAGAGCGAGCATGAAGCGCAATGCATCATCCCTCGCTCCGGTCTACCAGCGGTCTGTCTGCCGAGCAGTGGTCTCGCCATCGACGAGACGGAAACCGAGCGAGACGCCTGCCCGCCTCTGCCCGGTCCGTACACACAGAAGCGCTACCACAACGTGCATTGTGTCATCGAGTGCGATGCGGATGCGTCAGAGGAGCTGGATCCCGACAGTCCGATGCGAAGCTGCCCAGCCGCGATCCCGTATTGTGTAGACAACCCGTTCGGCCGCGCGAGCCGCTATGAAGCTTCACGCTTTTGCGCTGCCGGCGAGATCGATTGAGCCATCAGCGCGGCAGAAGGCCCACCCCGAGCACCTCCGTGACGCGTTCGGCGAGCTCCGCCGCCTGGTCCGGGCTGAGATCGCCGAGCCCATCCTGAGCGTCCACGATCAACCGCGAGAGACCGTAGGTGAGCGCGCGTGAGGCGAGCAGGATCTGTTCGACCGGCAGGTCCGCGAGCGTGCCGGCTGCGCGCGCGGCCGTGAGGCGCGCGATGACGTTTTGCATCCAGTCGTCCACACCTGCGCTCAGCTGCGTCTTGGCGGCCACGCTCGGCATGTTCATGACGCGGAAGTGCTCCGGGTTTTCGACCGCGAAGCGCACGTAAGCCACGCCGCTCAGCCGGAACATCTGCACGGCGTCGCCGCCAGCAGCGGCATCGGCCTCGTCCATTGCTGCGCCGAGCCGCTCCGAGCACTCGGCGGCCACCGCCGCGAGCACGGCCTCCTTGTCCGGGAAGTGTCGGTACGGCGCGGACGGCGCCACACCGAGCCGGCGGGCGATGTCGCGCAGGGTGAAGTGCTCCGGCCCGACCTCGGCGATGACCTCGAGCGAGGCCTCGATCAGGGCGCGGCGCAGGTCGCCGTGGTGGTACGTCCGGCGCTTGCCGGACTTTTTCGCGGGCACGATGTGAGCATCGTTCACTTTGCGCTTGCACGTCAAGAGCGCGCTGCTAGTCTCGATGTGAACAGTGATCACATTGGAAGAACGCACCATGCAGCCCGACTTTCACCGCGACCTGATGAATCGCTCCCTCCCGCGCGAGCACGGCTTCGAGCGCCTGCGCGTCGAAGGCACGTTGCCGCGCGATCTGAGCGGCACGCTCTATCGAAACGGCCCCGGGGTCTTCGAGCTGTTCGGCCAGCGCTACGGCCACCCGTTCGACGGTGACGCGGTGATCAGCGCGCTACGCCTGCGCGACGGTCAGGCCTGGGGCGCGGCGAAGATCGTGGAGAGTGAAGGCCTGCGCCGCGAGCGGGCCGCCGGCCGCATCCTGTACGGCACCGCGGCGCCGTGGTGGCGGCGCATGCTGACCACGCACATCGGGCCGGAGAAGGTGACGCCGAACACCAGCGTCATGGGCTGGGGCGGCCAGCTCCTGGCCCTGAACGAAGGGGGCCCGCCGGTCGCGCTCGATCCGCACGACCTGAGCACGCTCGGCGTGACGAACCTCGGCGGCGTCCTGCGCTCGGCGTTCTCCGCACATCCGCACCGCATCGGCAGCCGGCGCATCACGTACAACATCGGCCTCGACTACGGAGCCACGACGCACATGCACATCTACGCGCTGCCCGATGCAGGCGCTGCGCGGCATCTCGGCGCGATCCCCTTCGACGAGCCGCCCCTCGTGCACGACTTCGCGGCGACGGAGAAGCACCTGATCTTCTTCGTCTCGCCCGCGCGCCTGCGCCTGTCGCGGCACCTGTGGCAGGTCGGCCACTTCGGCGACCTGTTCGGCTGGCAACCGGAGAAGGGCACGGAGATCATCGTGGTCCCGCTCGCGGAGCCGGATCGTCCCGTGCGCTTTCGCGTCGAGCCCTTTTTCCAGTGGCACTTCGCGAACGCGTTCGAGCGCGGCGGCGAGCTGGTCATCGACTACGTGCGCTTCGACGATCTGTCGCCGCTCGCCGCCGTCAGCAGCCCGCGACCGAGCGACGTGTTTCTGGATGCGCGCTGTCATCGCGCCGTCATCGATCCGGCGCGGCGCACGTTTCGCAGCCAGCCGCTCGGCGACTTCGGTTGCGAGTTCCCGCGCGTCCATCCGGAGCTCGAAGGCCGCGAGCTCGATGCGCTGTGGCTGACGCGCGGCGACTTGCGTTCTTTGATCCGCCTCGACCCGAACAGCGGCCACTACGTCGAGCACGCGTTGCCCCGAGGACATTACGCCGCGGAGCCCGTGTTCGCCCCGCGCCACGGCGCGACGAGTGAGCTCGACGGCTACATGCTGTGCATGATCCACGACGAAGCCAGCGACTGCGGCCACGTCGCGATCTACGACGCAGCCAGCTTTCAGAACGGCCCGATCGCACGCGCCTGGTTCGACCACTACCTGACCTGCACCTTCCACGGCACCTGGCTCGCGAGCTAACCCGCGCGGCGCTCAGCGCGTGCCGTTCGCGAGCGCGCCGAGCGCCGCGATCAGCGCAGCCCGATCGGGCGCAGCGGCGAAGAACGCTTGGTCCGCACGCTCCACGGCGACGATCGCCTTCTTGACCCGGGCGCGGCCCGCAGGTGTGACGACGACCGGGTCCTCGAATCGCGTAGCGCCCGGATTCAGCTGCCTTTTTCTGCCGCTGCGGGCAGCAGCGAGTCGCTCGCGAACAGGCGCTTGGCGATCGCTCGCAGCACGGGATGCGGCACGCTGCCGTCCCCGGCCAGCGCGACGACGCCCGCGATGCGCTCGTCGTTGTCGTTGGCCGAGCGCAGCACGGCCATGCGGTAGGAGCGCGCGCCGAGCGTGATGAGCGTGGGATCCAGCGGCTCGTCCTGGTAGCTGGTCTGGTCGGAATCCGCGTCACCCAGCTGCTGCACACGTTTCTGGAGCGCCGCCGTGAGCAGCGCTGGCGGCTCGTCCAGGCCGTAGCTCGCGACGCAGGTGAGCTCGCCGTCTTGGCACGTGAAGAGGTGCGCGTCCTCGGCGCCCGTGAGCGGCAGCAGCTGCTGCAGCGCCCAGCGCGCGCTGCCTTCGCTGTCGCGCTCGCCACCGTGACGCAAGCGATGCAATACGGTGAGCAAGCGCGGCGCAGTGTCCGTGTCGGGCGCGCGGCTCACCACTCCATCGCCGCTCGATCCGTACGCCTGGTACAGGCGCGCCAGGCGATTGCGACGCGCCTCGAGCGCCGGCACACGAAGCGGCTGCCACAGCTGTGTGACCTCCGCTTCATGGGCGACAAACGCGTCTGCGTCGCGGCGCTGGGCGGCGAGCTCGGCGAGCGCCTCGTGCAGCGCGCCCAGGCTGAGCGGGTTCGCCGCGGGAGCGTGCGCCACGAGCAGCGCGCGCAGGGCCTGCTCCGCGGACGCGGCATGGCCGAGACCTGCCTCGGCCCGCGCGAGCTCGAGCTGCAGGCCGAGATTGAGCGTACAGAACGCAAGATCCTCGGGATCGAGCCGGGCCAGCGCAGCCTCGCAGAGCTGCTTGGCGCGCTCGTGCTGTCCGAGCAGATTGTGGGCCGCTGCGCGCAAGCCCTGATGTCGAGAGGCGCCGAGGAAGTCGACGGTTTGCTCCCCGCTCTGCTGCAAGCCACTGAGCGCCTCCTCGGGCGTGCCGCGCATCACGAGATACGTCTGCTGCGCGCGCTGCTGGGCCTGCATGAGCGATGGCGTCTCCGCGCTGAGCCGCTTCAGCTGCTCGGCGCAGGTGCGAAGCCCCGCGACATCACCGAGGCGCAGGTAGATGGAGACGAGCCCGCTGTACGTCCAGGTCTCGACCTGCCACGCGCTGCCGCGCTGGATCGCGTGCACCTCCACGCGCTGGCGGTACTGCTCGAAGCGCAGCAGGTCGCCGCGGCTTGCGTAGTAGAACATGCGAACCTGGTCCGCGCTCATCTCGTACAGCTTGAGGTGCAGCGCTTGCAGCCGATCCGCGCACTCGAGCGCGGCCGAGTCGTCGCGATAACACTCGCACACGCCGCGCGCGTACCACACGCCACCGATGTAGAGCGCGTGCACGCCCGCAGGCAGATACCGAGCCGCGATGGGTTGCTCGAGCATGTCGGCCATCGCGATCCAGTTGCGCCGCGCGCGCGCGGGATGGTCCTCGAGCGTCGCGGCCAGGTTGCGGCAGAACGTGTACATCACGCTCGCCACGTGCTTGGAACCGAGCGCGGCCATCGGCTCGAGCACCGCGGCGTACGCGCGCGCGCTCTCGGGATCCAGGCAGATGGTCGACGTGCCCGTGAGCGCGGCCACGCAGTTGAAGAGCAACATGATCGCTTCACGGTAGCGCGGCACGCGAGGATTTCGGCGGTGGCGCGCGAAGGCGAGCGCGCTGCCGCCGAGAGCGGCGAGCAGGCCGAGCTTGCGTCCGAGATATGGACGCAGGCGCCGAGCTTCGGGCAAGCCGATCAGCCGTTCCAGCATGGAGACGGCTTCGCGGCCGTAGAGCGTCGCATACACGCGATCGGCGTAGTAGCCGGCGAGCGCGAGCGGTGCGAGCAGCGAGATGAGCTCGTAGTCCGAGCGACCCGTGGCACGAAAATGCGCGAGCGCGCGCTCGAGCAGCGGAGCCGCTGGCCCGAGCTCCGCCAGCTCCACGAGGCCGTAGTGCCTGCCGCCCTCAGCGACGAGCCGGCTGCCCGCTTCCTCGTCGCCGCCGAGCAGCAGGTGCACACCGGCGCGCAGACGCTCGAGCGCGGACCGATCGGAGCCACTCAGCAAGAAGCTCCCGAGGCGCGCATGCGCCAGCTGCAGGCGCTCGGCGCCGAGCTCGTCGTGGAGCAGCTTGCGCAGCGACTCGCGCGCGAAGCGATAGCCGGCCGTCGATCCCGCGAGCACACCCGCGCGCACGAGCACGTCGAGCGCATCGAACAGCTCCGAGCGCTTCAGCTCGGACAACGCGACGCATAGCGGCAAAGGCAGCTCACCCTCGCACACGCTCAGGCTCTGGCCGAGTGCGCGGGCCTGCGAGGTCAAGCGCGCGAGGCGCGCTCGCTCTGCCTCCACGCGGTCGGCCGGCACGACCTCCGGCGGAATGGTCTGCGGCAGCATCCACGCGCCCTGCGACAGCGACAGCAAGCCCTCGCGGTACAGATGCTCGAGCAGATCGAGCGCGTGACGTGGATTACCCTCGGTGCGCTGGTACGCGAGGTCGACGAGGCGCGCGAGGTGCTGTGCGTCGCCGAACACGGAGCGGAACAGGTCCGAGAGCTCCTGTCTCGAGAGCGGGCCCAGCCTCACGGGCTCGGCGCTCAAGCGCAGCGGCGTCGGCAGGCGCTCGCCGCTGTCGCGGATGGCGGCGACGACCAGCAGCTTGTGGTGCCCTGCAGAACGCGTGAGCGCAGCCAACCAGGCGAGCGACGCCTGATCGAAGCCTTGCACGTCGTCCGCGATGATCACGATCAGCTGGTCGCGCGCCACGTCGAGGAACATGCCGCTCAACGCGCTCTGCACGCGCATGCGCGCTTCTCCGTGCGCTTGCGGCATGGGGCTGAGCGTCTCGACGCCCAGCCGCTCCGCCAGGCTGCCCGACAGATGCGCGAGCGTCGCGGCGTACGGCTCCGCGCGCTGCAGCGCCAGCTCGGGCAGCGCGGACAAGAGGCCGTGGGCGTAGCGCTCCGCCACGCCGTGTGTCGCGCCCTCCGCATCCGCATCGGCCTCGAGCACGATCGCGCCCTGCACACGCGCAGTGACTGCGAGCTCCTTCAGCAGGCGTGTGCGGCCCATGCCCGCTGCGGCTTCGATGACGATCATCCGCGGCTGGCTACGCGCGGCTGCGGCGCAGGCGTCTCGCAGCAGCTTGCGCTGTTTCGCGCGGCCGACGAACGCGGGGCTCGCGAGATAACTCTCGGCGTCCTGCACGATCTCCGCTTGCGGCAGGCCTGCGATCACCGCGAGTCGGTCCATCATGTCCGCCGCAGTGGTCGGGCGGGCGAGCGGGTTTTCGTCGAGCAGCGACTCGATCAGCGCGTCGAGCGCGGGCGGCACGGCCGGCAGATCGGCGCGCTCCAGCTCGGCGACACGCTTCGACGCGGCGCGCGGGCGCTCCTGCCAGGCATCGGACAGCTCGGCCACGCTCCGCGCGGGAAATGCGTGCCGGCCCGTGAGCAAGTAATACGCGAGCGCACCGAGCGCATACAGATCCGTGCGCTGGTCGAGGTCTCCGCCGTGCAGCGACTCGGGCGCGATGAACGGAGGCGTGCCTGCGAGATTGCGCGCCTTGCCGAAGGCAGCCAGGGTGCCGAAGTCGATCAGCTTGACGCTGCCGTCGGGCATCAGGAAGATGTTGCGCGCGCTCAGATCGCGATGGATCAAGCGTCGTGCGTGCAAGAGCGCGAGCCCGGACGCGAGGTCGCGCAGCATGCGGCAGACGTCGGTATACGGCAGCGGCGCGCGGTCGTGGACCTCGGCGCCCGAGAGGAGCTCCATCGTGTAAAAGGCGCCGTCCGGATCTGCGCCGTAGTCGAAGCCGCGCACGATGCATGGATGCTGCAACGTCGCGAGCGTGTGGTACTCGCGCTCGAACAGCGCCACGTGCGATGCCGGCGCCTCCGCATGCAGCCGCTTGAGCGCGAGATCGTGGCCCGTGACCTCGTCGTGTACACAGTGCACCGTCGCCATACCGCCGCGGCCCAGCGTGCGCAGAACGCGGTAGCGTCCGGCGATGAGCGTGGGGCGAGCGCGTGCGTGCGAACGGATCCGCATTGATCAGGCGCCTGCGGCCACAGGCAAGGAGTGCTCTGCTCTCCACTCCTGGTACGCGATCGGCTCCAGCTCCTGGCTCGGGTGAAAGTTGGGTTTGAGGTAGCGCACGAACGCCGGCAAGACTTCGCGCGCGAACATCAAGCGCACGCGGACGCGGCGCCGGCGCGACTCCGGTCGGCCCGCATAGCCGTCGACCTCCAACATGTACGAGACCACGGGCAGCAGGTCCGCGAGCGTCTTGCGCAGCGCAGCCCGCAAACCGCGCACGCGCAGCCGGTAGCTCGGCGCGACGGCCATCAGCACGTCGAACGCCACGTGCCTGTGCTCGATCTCCTCCGCCGCGTGCCAGCGCATCAGCTCGGCGAAAGCAGGCTCCGCTTCACGCAGCCGCGGCACACCGGTCTGGAACACCCAACGCGCGAGCTGGGCGGTGAGCGCCTCGTACGCAGACGTGTATGCGAGGCGGTAGTCGAGCGGATCCTGCTGGCGGCTCGCAATGAGCGACTCGCGGATCGCAACCTCGTGCTCGCGTAGGCGTGGATAGCGCGCGTGCAGCAGCTTGCTGTAGCGCTTGTGCAAGCGCGCGTGGTTCGCCTCCTGCGCGCAGAACGCTCGCACCTCCGCCAGCAAGCGCGCGTCGCGGATGTGCGGGCTCGCCTCCTTGATCGCGTCGATGAAGTACGGCTCGAGGTACGGCAGCGCCAGCTGAAACGCGTTCAGCGTGTGGCTCAGCTCGGGATGATCCGCATTCCAGAGCCCGTCGCTGCGCGCGAAGTCGATGACGGGCTCGCGTACGATCATCTGGGTCACGACAAACTCCGCTGTGAGCTGCAGTCAAGCATACGTTTCCGCGGATCTTTTATCCAACCGCCTGCGCCTTTGGCCCAACGCCGAGAGCACCCGAGCGCACACACGCGTGGGGCACTGCGCCGCTGTCAGCTGCTGAGGCGGCGCACCGCAGGCCTGGCGTCTTCGCACGCTTTCACACCTTGCACACGGTGTGAGAAGCCTAACGGGCTCCCCCTACTCGCGTGTCAGTTCAACACGGGCAAGCGAAACCAGAGCGAGCGCCGCGTTCCGCAGCTGCGACAGACGAGCCTCGCTTCTCGCAAGCGCGAGCCATGCAGCGTGACTGCGGCGTGCTCTTCGAGGAGATGTGTCCCATCGCAGCGCGGACAGCGAACCGAAGCCGCGCGGACCTCGATCACCGAAGCGGCCTCGACCTCGAGGGGATGCTCCGGCGAGCCGCCACGCTCCAGCGTGAACAGCCGCTCACGATCTCGCGACAGCGCCAGCGCTGCGCGAGCGGTTTCGCGGCGCTTGGTACGTTCTCGCTTGGGCTTCTTCGCCAATCGGCAGCCAGTGTAATCCAGCTGCCCGCCCGCGTCTCGCCGCGCGCGTGACGCAATTGCGCGGTGGAGGTGATGTCGCTCACGGCTGCGTGATCCGGCTGCGCGCTATACCGGCGACAGTCCAACGGAGGAGAATAGCTCATGTTGCGTGAGTATTTCATTCGCGGCCAAAAGAAGACGGTCGAAGAGATCGACGACGTCGTCGCGGTTCGAGTGGCTGCAGCCGCTGGCGGACTGCGGGCTGCCGATCACACGAGCTTCGGCGCCGAAGCGCGCGCGGACGAGACGGGGATGGACAGCGAGACCCTCAGCGCGTTCGCGGACGCACGCTGGCTGTTCGTGCAGCCTTCAGCGGCGACGCGGAGCCCTGTCCGCGCTGCGAGCAGCCCCAGCGACGCGGACTCCGTGGGCAAGCTGGTCAAGCGTCCGAGCGGACGCTTCGGCGTGGTGACCCGGCGGCTCAACGTTCAGCTCCAAGAATCCCTGACGGCGGACGAGGTGGATCGAGCGCTCTCCGACAACGGGCTGAGCGTCGTCACGCGCCTCGGCTTCGCGCCGAACCTGTTCGAGGTGGACGCGACACAGCACGCCGATGCGCTCGAGGCCTCCGTCGCGCTCAACGCGGACGCGCGCTTCACGCTCGCCGAGCCGAGCGTGGTCGAGCATGTACCGGTGCGTCTGACGCCGACCGACCCGCGTTACACCGAACAGTGGCAGTGGTCCAACCCGACCGGCGGGGACGTGCGCGCAGAGGCCGCGTGGAACAAGACGCGCGGGGCGGACGTGCGCGTCGCCGTGATCGACAATGGCTTTCTCACCACACACGAGGATCTGAGCGCAGGCGTCAGCGCTGCCTCCGGCTTCTTCCGCAACATCGGAGGCGGTGCGGTCGGCTTCGTGCCTGGCACCACAGGCATGCCGGTCAGCGACCACGGCACGTTCTGCGCGGGCATCGTCGGAGCACGCCAGAGCAATGGCCTCGGGGTGTCCGGCGCGGCGCCCGAGTGCGAGCTGCTGCTCGTGGCATGCCTCGATGATCAGATCGGCACGCAGACCACGTTGGCTCGCGCGGTGGCTTACTGCGCGAACCCAGCGCTCGAAGTTCCGGGCGCAAGCCCCGGCAGCGGCGCGGACATCCTCGTGTCGAGCCTCGGGCCGAACGGTGCGGACTGGGACCTCACGGGGCAAGCAAACGCATGCATGACCCCATGGTGATCCGCAAGCCCCCTGCTCGCGAATGGTGGATGCAGGGCTAGAGTCACGCGGGCGCGATCCGTTGCAGCTTTCGTCACGCCAGTGCGCTGGCCAGCGCGCGTAGCTTGGGCTCGTTGAAGCTGTCCGCGGCGAGGCTCACGCCGAATGGCAGGCCGTCCGGTCGCGTCTCGAAGGGCACGCTCACGGCGCTCATGCGCAGGGGGTTTGCGAAGTACGTGTAGTAACCCATGCGCGTGTTGAGCTCGAACGGGTCGGCCTCGACCTGGTCGATGGTGTACAGCGTGCCGATCGTGGGAGTGACGAGGCACAGCTCGCGCAGCGCTGCGCGCGTCGTGAGCTGCAGCGCGCGCAAGCGGTACGACACCTGCCACGCGTCGCTTGCGCTGTACTGCCGCGCCTGGCTGATCGCCTGGCGCACGGCCGGATGGATCGCGTCGGGGTGGCGTTCGATGGTGGGGCCGTAGCTCAGCCAGCGCTCCGCGATCAGCGCGCTCTGAAACACGAGTCGACCGGCCTCGAGGAACGGCGCGAAGTCGATCTCGACCGGCTCGCCACCGAGCTGCTGCAGCTTCTGGAGCACGCGCGCGAACATGCGCCCCGTGAGCGCATCTCCGAAGAGCTCGAGCTGCGCGGCGCGCGGGACCGCAAAGCGAAAGCCGCGCTGC
>Ga0190269_10001316_pt1 | contig 11974 bp, 6 predicted proteins | sample Popmic249IS_FD_133749 | JGI IMG/M metagenome (GOLD analysis project Ga0190269, IMG submission 133749) | Populus adjacent soil microbial communities from riparian zone of Blue River, Arizona, USA - 249 IS | ecosystem: Environmental > Terrestrial > Soil > Riparian zone | place: USA: Arizona...
CCGATTGTCGCGCCCCGCTTTGCAAAGCAGCACGGAGGGCAACACGAGGCGCGGGAAGAAGAAGTGAGGATTGCCAGCTTCGGCCTCATCACGCCGGGCAAGGGCATCGAGCACGCCCTGCGCGCGCTGGCCTCGCTCAAAGAAACGCACCGCTTCCGCTACACGCTCGTCGGCGAGCCGAACCCTTTCTTCGACGTGCGCGGCCTCGTGCGCGAGTACGGCATGGCCGACCGCGTCGAGATCACCGGCCACGTCACGCTCGCGGAGTTCGAGCGCCGCATCTCCGAGACGGACATCGCGCTCAACATCCGCGAGCGCACCGTCGGCGAGACTTCGGCCAGCCTGTGCCGCATCATGGCGGCGGGCGTCGCGGCGGTCGTCGCGCGCGTCGGCTGGTACGCGGAGCTTCCCGAAGACTGCGTCGTCAAAGTCGATCTGGACGAGACGACCGACGCGCTGCTCGGCGCCTACCTCCGCCGTCTCGTCGAAGACGCGCCCCTGCGCGCGCGGCTCGGCGAGAACGCCCGCCGCCACGCCCTCGCCGAGCACGACGCCGCGCGCAGCGCCGCACGCTATCTCGACTTCATAAGCGAAGTGGTCGCGCGCCGCGCGCGCCGCTCCTTCGTCGGCTCGGTCTCGCGCGAGCTGGCCGCGCTCGGGCTCGGCGAGGGGGACGAAGAGTTGCTGCGAGGCGTCGCGGGCGAAGTCGCCGCGCTCGCCCCCGAGCCTTTATCAACGTCGCGTGAGAACGGCGCCCCAAATGGCAACTCGCACGGCAACAACGGGCGCGTGAAAGAAGAAGCGACGAAGCAGGCGGCGCCTTCGCCGGGCCGTCTGCCGAAGGTCGAGGGCGTCGATTACAGGCGCGCGGCCGTCGAATACCTCGGGCGCCTTTCGGAAGAGCGCCGCCACCACCTTCGCACGAAGCCCTTCTACAACCTCGCGCACCGCCCCGAGCGTTACAAGAAGGGCGAAGGGATGGACGAGGACACGCACCGCCACTTCTGCGACTTCGCCAACATGGCCGTCGCGTTGGCGCTACCCGCGGGCTCGCGGCTGCTCGACGTGGGCTGCGGCTCCGGCTGGCTGAGCGAGTATTTCGCGCGGCTCGGCTACGAGGTCTGCGGCGTTGACATCAGCCCCGGCCTCGTCGAGATGGCCCGCGAGCGCGTCGCGCGCCTGCCCTACGGCGTTGACCACGAGACGCCCGTGCGCTGTGAGTTCCGCGTCCACGACATCGAGCGCGCGCCGCTTGACGACAAGTTCGCGGCGGCCGTCTGCTACGACTCGCTCCACCACTTCGAGGACGAGCGCGCCGTCATGCGCCACCTCTCGGCCGCGCTCGACGTGGGCGGGCTGCTCTTCATCCTCGAAGGCCGGCGGCCCGACGCTGGCTCGGGCAACGAGGAACTGCTCTACGGCGTGATGCACGAGTTCGAGACTCTGGAGTCGCCCTTCGACTACGAGTACCTGCGCGAACTGCTCGACGAGCACGGCTTCGCGGTCGTCGGCGACTACGTCAGCGTCAACGGCCTCTTCGAGCGCGAGACGATAGAGGCCGGCCGCCTGCCGCTCACCTCGCAGGCGACCGACTATCACTACCTCACCTGCAAGAAGGTGGCGGAGCACGGCCGCGCCTCGGCCGTGCCCGACAGCCGGCGGCCGGGCCGCCTGCTCGCGCGCTTCACGCAGGAATCCGGCGCCGAGTCCGGCGCGCGCCTCGCGCCCGGCCAGCGCGTCGTGCTCCCCCTGCGCGTCGAGAACGGCGGCGACACGCTCTGGCTCACGGGCCAGACGCCCCGGCCCGGCGTCGTGATGCCGGCCGTCAGGGTCTACGACGAGGCGGGCCAGCTCGTCAGCGAGTTTCACGGCGAGCCACTTTTGCCGCGCGCCGTCGCGCCCGGCGAGGCGGTGCGCGTCCGCGTCGAGTACGCTGCGCCGCGGCGGCCCGGCGCCTACAGGCTCAAGCTCGACCTCGTCAATCAGCACGTTTGCTGGTTCGAGTCGCACGGCTCCGAGCCCTTCGTTTTCGAGTTCACCGTCGAATGACAAAAGAGATGCTGACGCGCGAAGAGATTCTGGCGACGCTTGAGCGTTTGCAGCCGTGGTTCCACCGCATCGACCTCGGCGGCGGCCTCTTCACGAAGACCGAGAGCGTGATGGGCGAGCCCGTCGATCACCCGGCCGGCCCCTGGCAGGTCATCGGCCGTTGCATCCCCGAAGACCTTTCGGGCAAGTCCGTCTTAGACGTGGGATGCAACGCCGGCTTCTACGCCATCGAGGCGAAGCGGCGCGGCGCCCGCCGCGTGCTCGGCGTGGACGGCCAGCGCCAGCACGTCCGCCAGGCGGTCTTCGTCCGCAAGGCGCTCGGGCTCGACATCGAATACCGGCGCATGAACGTCTACGAACTGACCCGCCGCAACGTGGGCGAGTTCGACGTGACGCTCGCGCTCGGCCTCATCTACCATTTGAAGCACCTCGTCCTCGCGCTCGAAAATCTGTACGAAGTGACGCGCGAGCTTTTGGTCGTCGAGACGGCCATCATGCCGCCCGAGCGCACGCCCGAGTCGTTCACGCACCCTCTGGGGCAGGCCGAGATGCGCCTGCACGCGCTGGCCTACGTCGAGAACCCGCCCGAGGCGAAGGAGCAGGTCTACAACTGGTTCCTGCCCGGCGTCGAAGGCTTGCTCGCGCTCCTCCGGAACACGGGCTTTGACGAAGTGGAAGTGGTCGAGGTCAGGAACGAGCGCGCCGTCGTCGTCTGCCGCAAGCGGCCACGCCCGACGAGCGACGTGCGCCGCCACTACGTCGCCTCGCTCACGAAGGTCGAAGGCCCGGCGCGCTGCCGGCCGGGCGAAGAGGTTGTCTTCGTCGTCGGGGCCGAAAACGCCGGGCTCGTCGCCTGGCCCGCGCGCGGCGAGGGCGAGGAAGAGCGCGGCGCCGTCCACCTCGGCTCGCACCTTCTGCGCGCGGACGAAGAGGAAATCGACTGGGACTACGGCCGCGCCGAACTGCCCGAAGACCTGCGGCCGGGCGAGGCGACCACGCTGCGACTCCCTCTGCGCGCGCCGTCGGAGCCGGGCCGCTACGTTGTCGAGTTCGACATGGTGGCCGAGCACGTCGCATGGTTCGAGGACTTCGGCTCGGGCACGCTCCGGCACGAGCTTCTGGTCGAAGCCGGGTGACGGGTGCTGGTTTTTGGGTGCTGGGTTCCAGGTGCCGGGTGCTGGTTAAAGACATCTTGCTTCTAACCAGCACCCAGCACCCAGCACCTTTTTTTGCTTTCGGCAAACTTTTCCGCCCGGTTCCGGCGTCCAAAACGGACAGGACAGTCGCGCCTCCGGGCGCCCAAAACCGTTACTTTTGTTGAAGTTGACAAAGGGCGGCGCGGCCTCTAAACTGCCGTTTCGGTCGTGGAAGGGGGCAGCCCCGCCCTCTTCGGAAGAGTTACCGGGCTCCCGCGCCAAACGGGCCAAAACGCCGACTCTCCTGCCACATCAGTTAAGAAATTACTGGGAGCACAAAGATGCGTAAGTTCATCGTCGCAGTTCTCGCACTGGCTCTCGGCGCCCCTCTGGCGCTGGGGCAGAGCCCGGAGGCGCCCACGCTGCGAATCGTCACGGAGGACGGCAACCGCCTGCCGGCCGAGCTGCTCTACGGCAACACGCGCGTCAAGCCGCTGCGCCTGCGGCCCGGCACCAACACGCCCATCACCATCGAGGACACGGACTTCTTCGTCCAGCAGCAGTACGTCGATTTCCTCTCGCGCTTCCCCGACCAGTCGGGCTTCGTCCACTGGCAGAACGTGGTCGAGGAGTGCGGCACGAACGCGCAGTGCCGCGAGGTCCACCGCATCAACGTCTCGGGCGCCTTCTTCCTCGCCATCGAATTCCAGCAGACCGGCTACCTCGTCTACCGCATGTACAAGGCCGCCTTCGGCAACCTGCCCGGCGCGCCCGTCCCCGTCCGCCGCGAGAGTTTCATGCCGGACACGCGCGCGATAGCCAAGGACGTTATCGTCAACACCGACGGCTGGGAGGCGAGGCTCGAAGCCAACAAGCAGGCGTTCATCCTCGGCTTCGTCCAGCGCGCGGACTTCCGCGCCGCCTTCCCCGACTCGATGACCCCGGCGCAGTTCGTCGATCAGCTCAACACGCGCGCCGAAGGCCCGCTCGACGCCGCCGAGCGCACCGCGCTCATTAACGAATTGACGGCGAACAACACGACCGCCGGCCGGGCCTCGGTGCTCCGCAAGGTGGCCGAGGACGCGACGCTCGAAGCGTCCGAGAAGAACAAAGCCTTCGTGCTCATGCAGTACTTCGGCTACCTCAAGCGCAACCCGAACGAGGGGCAGGACGCGGACTGGTCGGGCTACAACTTCTGGCTCGGGAACCTCAACCGCTTCAACGGCAACTTCGTCGAGGCCGAACTCGTCAAGGCGTTCATCTCCTCCATCGAGTACCGCAGCCGCTTCTAACTCCAAACACTGAAATGAAAAGGGGGCGCGAACTCTTTCCCGAGTTCGCGCCCCTTCGGCTTTCCTTCCCCCCTTTTACGACACGCGGACGGCGACGAGCGTCGGGCGCTCCTCGAAGCGGCCGGCCCACTCGTGGTAGTAGCTGCCGCGCGTGAGCCTGTCGATGCGGAAGCCGAGCATGGCGAGCACCTCCCGGTAGACGCCGAGCGAGTAGGTCCACCACGTGTAATCCTGATTCGGGTCGTCGGCGGTCGGCTCGAAGCGCGCGATTTTGTCCTCCGTCTCAAGGAGCGGCGTGACGATGACGAGCGTGTCGGCGGCGAGCCGCGCTATCGAGCCGAGCGCCGAGACCTGGTCGCTCAGGTGCTCTAAGACGGAGCCGACTATCACCACGTCGAACCGGCCGAGCGCGGGCGGCAGCGCGTAGATGTCGCCGTAGTACATCTCTGCGCGCGAGTTGAGCAGGCGGTGGCAGAGCCAGTAGGCGTTCTGCCAGCCCTCGATGAAGGGCGCGTACTCCTTGACCCACTCCTCGTGGTTCACGTAGTAGGGCTTGTCCTTGAAGGGCAGGAGCGTCTGCTGGCGCACGTCGCTCATGTCGAAGGAGAGGACGCGGCTCGCCCCCTTCAACTCGGCCTCGAAGCTGAGAAAGCCCGTCGCCGCGCCCACGTCCAGCACGGACTTGCCGGCCACGTCCACGCCGCCCACGTAGTCGAAGAACTTGCCGCGCAGGTCCCAGTGGCCGCGCCTGACGCCGAGGCCCGGCAGCTCCATCGTGTGATAGAAGTAGCAGTCCTCAAGCCGCTCGACGTAGCGCGGCCTCGCCAGCAACTCCTCCGCGCCCTTCATCGCCGCCCCCCCTTGAAGACCTTCAGGCGGCCGACAAGCCGGTGCCCGAGGGGCGTGAGCGCGAAGGCCGCGAGCAGCGAGACGAGCACGCCGACGAGCACGGACGCGGGCCGGTAGACGAACTCCACCTCGTGCTCGCCGGCCGCGAGCACGACGCCCCGCAGGTTGTAGTTGACGCGCAGCAGGTCGGCCGGCTCGCCGTCCACGTAAGCGCGCCAGCCGGGGTAATGGTTCTCGCTCAGGACTAGCAGGGCCGGCGACGGCGAAGAAGTTTTGACCCCGACGCGGTTCGCCTCGTGCGACGAGACTTCCGCGCGCCCCTGCGACGGCGGCGCGGGCGTGTCGAAGGCGGCGCCCGTCGGCTCCTCGACGAGCGCGGTGCGCAAGGGGTCCCAAACCTCGCCGCCCGGCAGGCGTCCCGTCCTGACGACCTTCAGCGCCTCTTCGTCGTCGGCCACCAACTCTGCGGACGCGAGCCACGCGCGGGGCAGGGCGCGCGCGTTCTCGAAGACGGCGACGCCGTTGACCTCCGTCAGCCTGCGCCAGCGCGAGTCGGCCGCGGCCGTTGGCGCGGGCGCGGCGACGGGCGGCAGCGGCGCGGCGGGCCTGACGGCGGCGGTCGCGGTCGCGTCTCGGGGCGCGGGCGCGCTCTTGAGAGGCGTGGTGTTTGTCGTCGCGCGCTGCTGGGGCGGCTCGGGCTTCGGCGGCCCCAATTCTTTCTTCGCCCACTCCCTCCGCAGCGGGTAGGTCTTGCGCCCGGCGGCGTCAACGAGCGAGAGGCGCTTGACGCTCAGGCTCAGTTCCGGCGCCTGCCGGACGCTCGCCACGGAGACTTCGCCGCCTTCTATCAGCGCCCGCTCGGGCAGCGCGAACGAGGCGACGTAGGTGTGCCCCTCGTAGCGCCCCTGCGCGTCCTCGACGGGGTAGCTCTCGCCGAGTGGCGCGCGCGCGTGCCGGATTGCCGTGCGTACGTCGGGGCTCTCGTAGGCCCAGTCGGAGGTGTGCTCGCCCGCGCGGAGGTCGAACTCGTAGACGCGCCCGCCCTGCGCGCGCAGGCGCACGCGCCCGACCGGCGTGCCTTCGGGGACGGCGACCGACCAGGAGAGGTTCGTTAAGAGGGCGACGCCGTCCGTCTCGACCGGCGGCACCTCGAACACGAGCCGCTCGCCCGCCTCAAGGCTGCGCACGCCCAACTCTTCCGCCGCGAAAGCCTGCCCGCCGAAGACGCGCGCGGCCGAAGGGTAGGTCAGCCCTTCGGCGTCCGCGGGCGCCATCGGCGGCGGAGGAGGCGGCGGCGTCATCGGAGTCGGCGCGGCGTCGGTCGCGGGCTTCGGGGTGGGCGTCGGCGCGGCCGACTGGGGCATCGAGAGCAGATAGCGCACGTTGAGCAAATCAAGCTCGCGGCCCTCGCCGCGTAGCGTCCGCTCGGGGTCGGCCAGTTCGCCCCAGACCTTCATGTCGCCGGCCAGACGGCCGTAGCGGGCGAGCCCGAAGCCTCCGTAGCCGGCCGCGTTCTCGACGCCGTGCATCATGTAAACGTCCGGCTGAAGGGCGAGCCGCAAGGCGTTGCGCGGCGCCTCCGTGCTCGCCGGCAGGTCGGGGTCGAAGGGGTGGTCGGCCGTCAGTATGCGGTAAGGACCGGCGGCGCCTTCGGCCTCGCGCCCGCGCAGGTAAGTGACGGTCGCCGGCTCCTGCCAAAGCTCCGAGTTGCGGCCGGGGCTGCTCAGCCGCCAGCCGCTCGACTGCCCCCACACGAACAGGTCAACCGCCAGCACCAGCAACGGCAGCGCGACCGCGCAGCGCCGCCAACGCTCGCCGCGCGCGTAGAACCAGAGCGCCCACGCGCTCAAGGCCGCGACCAGCACCGGCATGAACAGTTCCGGCGCTCGCAGCAGCGTCACGTCCTGCACGGTCCTGCCCGGCTTAAAATCGACGGGCCGCCCGAGCGTCACCGCGAGGTAAGCCAGCAGCGTCGTCGCCGCCCCTACGACGAGGACGCGCGTGAGCATCCGCCGGTCGCCGCGCGCCGCCGCTACAGCCGTCAGCCCGCGCCCCGCCAGCAGCGCCAGCGCGAACTCCACCTCCATCAAGTGCCGCGCCGGCACGCGGAACAGGTTCAGCACCGGCACGTAGTAAACGAGATGGTAGAGCCCGAGCGGCACGAAGCGCCCGAAGGCGAGCACGAGGCAGACGAGCGCGGCCACGGCCCAGAACTTCGTCCACGCGTCGCGCCTCGTCCACACCGCGACGGCCGCCAGCATCAACGTCAGAAGTCCCACGTAGCCGACGTACTCGCCGAAGAACGAAGGCCCCACGTAAGGCGCGCGGAACAGCCCGCCCGCGCCGCCGCCCGAGAGGTACGGCGCGAGGAAGTTCAAAGTGAAGCGCGGCGGCATCGAGAACGAGGTGAAGAAGTCGTAAGTGGCCTCGGCGCGCGGGCTGTTGCGCAGTAGCTCGAAGGTCGGTAGGATTTGCACCGCCGCGAGCAGGACGCCGGCCGCCGCGTACAGGAGCGAGCGCAGGTAACGGCCGCGCTCCGGCGCCCCTTCGGCCGCCGAGCGCCACGTCCAGAGGGCGTAAGCCGCGACGAGCAGCAGCGTGTAGGCGAACGTCTGCTGGTGGCCCGCGAAGCACTGCAAGGCGACGAGCGCCGCCAAAAGTGCCCCCCGCCACGCGCCGCCCCTCTGGCCGTAGCCGTCCAAGGCCCACACGACCCAGGGCAGCACGGCGGCCGTCTGCATCACGTTCGTGTGCCCGATCTGGTTGAGCGCGAAGCCGCCCCACTGCCACGCGAGGCCGGTCACGACCGAGCCCGCCACGCTTGAGCCCGCGCGCCGCGCGCAGACGTAAGCGCCGAGCCCTGCGAGCGCGTACGAGAAGAGCATCATCAGGTTGGTCGCGTCCTCGGGCGTGAAGGCGAGGAAGAACCAGTTCAAGGGAAAGAGCAGGCCCGCCTGCGCCTCCGCGTGCAGAGGCATCCCCGAGAAGATGAAAGGGTTCCAGACGGGGAAGCTGCCCGAGAGCGCGATGCGCGCGGCCCCGACGCGGAAGGGCACGTTCTGTATGATGCCGTCGTCGGGCGAGAGGAAGAGTTCGCCGGCCACGGCCGGGTAGAAGAGCAGCAGCGGCGCGAGCGCGACGCCTAAGGCGGCCACGCGGTCTGTCGTCGGTTTGAGGCGGGAGAAGAATGGACGAATCATTGGAACAGGGGCGGGCCGGCGCGGCGCCTGCCGGCGAGACGGAACCGCTCGCGGCCCGCCTGCGGGCCTGGCTTCAGGCGGCGAGAGCGTGGGCGGCCCCGCGCGCGGCGGCGCTCGCGTGCGCTGGCCTGCTGGCCGTCATGTCTTTGAACATGCTGGTGACCATCGCGCGCAAGAGCATCACCAACGACGAGACCGTGCTGATTCCTGCGGCATACTACCACCTCGCCGCGGGCGACTTCCAACTCGTCAGCGAGCACCCGCCCCTGTGCAAGCTGCTGGCCGGCGTGCCGCTCCTGTTCCTCCAGCCGGCCGAGGCGCGCAAAGGGCTGACGCCGGTCGCCGCCAACCCGAGCGAGTACACCTGGGCCTATCAGGAACGCTTCTGGGAAGACAATAAGCCCATCTACCCCGAAATCTCCTTCTGGTCGCGCGTGCCGATGATCCTTCTGACCATCCTGACGGGCGTCGTGCTCTTCCTGTTCGCGCGCGAGTTGTTCGGCGAGTGGGCCGCCGTCTTCGCCGTCTTCCTCTTCTCAATCGAGCCGACGGTGCTTGCGCACGGCCGCGTCGTGCAGACCGACATCCCTGCGGCCTTCGGCTACCTGCTCAGCTTCTACGCGCTCTGGCGGCACACGAAGGCGCCCGACTGGAAGCGCGCGGCGCTGGTCGGCGCGGCGGGCGGCGTGGCGCTCCTCGGCAAGTACTCAATGCTTCTGGTCGGCCCGGTCTACGCCGTCTACTTCATCGCGCTCTTCGTGCGCGCGCCGCGCCTTAGCCTGACGCGCCGCGCGGCCTTCGTGCAGACGGCCGTCGCGCTGCTGTCTCTGGTCCTCGTCATTAACGCCGCGTACTTCTTCGACAGCCGGCCGATGACCGAGGGCGACACCAACTGGGCCAGGGTCGTCTTCGCGCCGCGCGGCGAGCAGGTGATAGCCCTTGAGCGCGCGCTCTCGTACGTGCTGCCGACCGACTTCGTGCTCGGCGTCGTCTGGCAGATGTGGCACGGCCACATCGGGCACCCGGCCGGCTTCCTCGGCATGCACAGCAACACCGGCTGGTGGCACTACTTCCCCGTCGCCTTCGCCCTGAAGACGACGCTGCCCTTCCTTCTCCTAAGCTTGGCCGCGCTCGGCTGGGCCGCCTTCCGCTACCTCAAAACGAGGGAGGGCCGCTACCTCTTCGTGCTCGTGCCCTTCGCGCTCTACACGGCCTTCGTGATGCTGAGCACCATTAACATCGGCGTCCGCTACTACCTGCCGGCCTACCCCTTCCTCTTCATCGCGGGCGGCGCGCTGCTCGAACGGCTGCTCAGGGCGCAGCGCGCGCGCAAAGCGGCCCTGGCGTGCGTCATAGCGTTGGCGGGCTGGGCGGGCGTGGAGGCCGCGCGCGCCTTCCCGAACTACATGCCCTACATGAACCAACTCGCCTACGAGCACCCGCCGTGGTGGTACCTGTCGGACTCGAACGTCGAGTGGGGCGACGACATACAGGAACTCGCAGACTTCCTCCGCGAGCGCGGCGAGACGAAGGTGCGGGCGGCGCTGCTCGGCGGGGGCCGCACGCTCTTCTTCAACGGCATCGAGTACATGAGCCTGCTCGACCCGAACGTCGGCAAGCGGCCGCCGACCCGTTACGCCGCCGTCGGCGGCAGCTTCCTCAACGGCTCGACCGTGCCCGGCCGCGAAGGGATGCCCGAGGAGCAGAGGGCCAACTACCTCGAACAGTACCGGCAACGCCAGCCCGAGGTCGTCATCGGCGGCATCTACGTCTACCGCGAGGACGGGCAGTAGAGATGCCGCGCCCCCTCCTTCGCGCCTTCGCGCCCCCGCGCGAACTTTTTAAAGGCGCGAAGGCGCGAAGGTTTTTAGTGCTCGCGGTGCTCGCGCTCGGGGGCTTGATGTACGGGGCGCGGGCCGCGTCGAACCCGCCGGGCTTTTACATCGACGAGTCTTCGGTCGCCTACAACGCGCACCTCGTCGCCGAGACGGGCCGCGACGAACACGGCGAGGCGTGGCCGCTCTTCTTCCGCTGCTTCGGCGATTACAAGAACCCCGTTTACGTCTACCTGCTGGCCGGCGTCTTCGGCGTCACGGGGCCGAGCGTCGCGGCGGCGCGGCTGACGAGCGCGGCGCTCGGGTTCCTGACGGCGTTGCTCTTAGGAGTCGTGGCGGCGCGCGTGTCGGGCCGCCGGGGCGCGGGGCTCTTCGTGCTGACGGGCGCGCTCCTGACGCCCTGGCTCTTCGAGTTGAGCCGCGTGGCCGTCGAGGTGGCGGCCTACCCGGCGGCCGTGGCGCTGCTGCTCTTCTTCGTCCGACGCGCGTCCGCGAAGGAGCGTTGGTCGTGGCCGGACGCGGCGCTCGTCGCGGCGGGGCTGGCGCTCGTCACCTACACTTATTCAATCGGCCGGCTGCTCGGGCCGCTGCTCGCGCTGGGGCTCCTGCTCTTCGCACGGCGGCGCGGGCTCTGGCCGGTGCTGAAGTCGTGGCTGCTATACGCCGTCTCGCTCGCGCCGCTGCTCGTCTTCACGTACGAACGGCCGGGCACGCTGACGGCGCGCTTCAGGCTCGTCAGCTACGTCACGCCGGAGAGTTCTTACGGGGAAGACGCGCGCCGGTTTTTCGCGCACCTCGCCGCCAACCTGAACCCGTGGCGGATGCTCGTCACGGGCGACCCGAACCCGGACCAGATAGCAAACATACTCGGGACGCCGGTCGTGCTCGCGGCGACGTTCGGGCTGGCGCTGGCGGGGGCGTGGCTCGTCGTAAGGCGCGAGCGCGGGAGCGAGTGGTGGCGGTTCGTGCTCTACGGCCTCGCGGCCTCGTTCGTGCCGGCCTCTCTGACGCGCGACGAGTTCCACATGCTGCGGCTCTCGGCCGTGCCGGTCTTCCTGCTCGTGCTGACGATTCCCGCCGTCGGCCGTCTGTTAGAGGTCGGACGAAGGCGCGCGCTCGCGGCCGTCTTTGTGCTGATGCTGGCGCAGGGCGCGCTGTTCCAGTGGCAGTTCCACGCGAGCGCGCTTTCGCCGCGGCGGCTGCACGTCTTCGACGCCGCGTACCCGACGAAAATCTTCCCGGCCGCGCTCGGCGCCGGCCCGCGGCCCGTCTACATCCACGACGCGCCCGCAATCCCCGGCTACGTGCAGGCGTTCTGGCAGGCGACGCTGCGGGGCGTCGCGCGCGAAGAGTTCCGCCTGCTCACGGCCGAAGAGTCGGCGCCGCCCGGCTCGGTCGTCATCACGACGGAGGACGCGCTCAAGGGTTGTCGCCCGCTGGCAGCGGAGCCGCCCTACACGGTCTGCCTCACCGAGCGCGCGCGCTGACGAGCAGCGCCTCGCGGTACACGTCGAGGGTGGCGCGCGCCGTCTTCTCCCACGAAAAATCGAGTGCGCGGCGTCGGCCGGCTTCGGAGAGTGCGCGGCGGGCCGCGCCGTCGTCCATGAGTTCGA
>Ga0190269_10001317_pt1 | contig 11971 bp, 8 predicted proteins | sample Popmic249IS_FD_133749 | JGI IMG/M metagenome (GOLD analysis project Ga0190269, IMG submission 133749) | Populus adjacent soil microbial communities from riparian zone of Blue River, Arizona, USA - 249 IS | ecosystem: Environmental > Terrestrial > Soil > Riparian zone | place: USA: Arizona...
TCTTGCACGAAGACACGGCCGCCCGTGCTTTCGATCTTCGACGCACCCGCTGCGCCGTCGGCCCCTCCCCCGGTGAGCACGATCGCAGTCACCTTTCGATCCGCGAGTGCTGCCGACTCGAACAACACGTCGATCGCAGGTCGCGCGAAGCGCACGGGCTCATCGACCGACAACGCGAAGTGATCGCCATCGATGAGCAAGTGATAGTCCGCCGGCGCCAGCGCGACGACACCCGGCTCGATGCGCTGCTTGTCCAGCGCATCCTGAACTTGCAATGCGACATTGCGTTGAATCAGCTCGGCGAGCCCCACATCGGAGTCGCGATGTCGATGCAGCACGACTGCAATCGGCAACGGGAAGCTGGCCGGTAACGGCAACAGCAACTGTTGCAAAGCCAGCGCGCCACCCAGAGATGCACCCACGACGATCACGCGACCTTGCGGTAGATGCGTTGGCGTACCGAAACGCTTTCATACCGTCCTTCGAAAGGCGAAAAGCGGATCGACTCGCCGCGACCCAGACCGAGATAGCCGAACATCGCGAGGCTCTCGTAGAGCAGCGTGTGCACGCGATGCTGCAACGTCGCGTTGAAATAGATCATCACGTTGCGACAGAAAATCACTTGGAACTCGTTGAATGAGCCATCGGTCACGAGATTGTGCAGACCGAACACGATGTTCTGTTTTAGAAACGGCCGAAGGATCGCTGCATGACTGTCCGCCGTGTAGTAATCGGAGAACGCGGTCGTCCCGCCGGCGGCCAAATAGTTGCGCGTGTAGTCCTGCATCAAGCCGACAGCGAAGATGGCGTCCTTCGCCTGCTCGATCGAGCGGGCCTGGACGTCGGTTGCGTAGATGCGCGAGCGTTCATACAACCCTTCTTCGTGCAACAAGATCGCGAGGGAATAGACCTCTTGTCCGGTCGAACATCCCGCAATCCAAAGGCGTAGAAACGGATGTGTGCGCAATAGCGGCACGATGTGCGAGCGAAACTCCAAATAGAACTGCGGGTCGCGAAACATTGACGTCACCGGCAACGTGAGCATCTTCAACACGCGCTCGAGTACGGCGTCGTCGCGTTGCAAAGCGTCGAGCAGCTCGTTGGGTGTATTCAATCCTTCGTCGATCATTGCGGCGTGTACACGGCGGCGAATCGACGCGAACGCATAGTCGCGAAAGTCGAGGCCCGTGCGTTCGTAAACACGCGCCAGCACCGCACGCACTTGCGGCGCATCTTCTGCATGCAATGCAGCGCGCGATGCGGAGGTATGACCTTCTGACTGCGGCTTCATGATCAGCGATACAGCCACACGCGCAGCAGCGAGCGGAGCTGATCCATATCGACCGGTTTCGTGATGTAGTCGGACGCGCCTGCCGCGAGGCATTTCTCGCGATCGCCCTTCATCGCCTTCGCGGTCACCATGATGATCGGCAACTGCTTGAATCGCTCCATGCGCCGGATGCGCTGCGTCGTCTCGAAGCCATCCATCTCCGGCATCATCACGTCCATGAGCACCGCCTTCACATCGGGTTGCGCTTCCAAGAGCTCGATACCGGCGCGACCGCTTTCGGCGTAGATCACTTGCATGCGATAACTTTCGAGCGCCGTCGTGATCGCAAAAATATTGCGCACGTCGTCATCAATGATCAGCACCTTGCGTCCAGACAGCGCGGGATCATCGCGCTGCACTTGCTCCAGCATTTTGCGCTTCGGCTCGGGGAGCTTCGCTTGCACGCGGTGTAGGAACAGCGCGGTCTCATCGAGCAGCCGTTCCGGCGAGCGCGCATCCTTCAAGATGATCGCTTCCGACAAGCGACGCAGCTCGGTTTCTTCCTGACGCGTCAATGTTTTGGCCGTGTAGACGATGACCGGCGGCGATGCTTCGCCTAGTGTCTTGTTGATGTCGCGAATCAGGTCGCCCCCGGAACGATCGGGCAAGACCAGATCGACAACGATGCAATCGAAGCTCATCTCGCGCACGCGTTCGAGCGCTTCGCGGGCACTAGCGACAGCGACTGTGTTCACATCGGTCTCGCTGATCAGATCCAGCATCGCCGTGCGCTGCACCTCGTCGTCTTCGACGATCAAGAGATTCTTCATCGGCCGGTTCACGAACTCGACGGTTCGCGCGAGCGCCTGATCGAGTGTCTCTTTCGTCACCGGTTTTTGCAGGAACGACACAGCGCCTGCGCGCAGCATGCGTTCGCGCGCTTCATCGACTGAGATCACATGAACGGGAATGTGACGCGTCGTCGGATCGTGCTTCAGGAAGTCGAGCACCATGCGGCCGTCTGCATCGGGCAAGCGCAGATCGAGCGTGATCGCTGTCGGACGCAATCTGCGAGCGAGCGCGAGACCGCTGCTCGCGGTCTGTGCGAGCACGACCTTGAAACCTTTCTCACGCGCGAATTCGGCAATCACTTGCGCGAAGTTCACGTCGTCTTCGATTGCGAGCAGCGTGAGATCGCCTGGTTTGATGCCGTCGCGATCGTCGGCGACTTGTGAGATCTCGAGCTCTGCCCTCTCGACGACACGTCGCAAATCGATCGCTGGCGTCATCGCGACCGGCGCCGCGTCGGCGGTCTTCGTCATTTGTCCGGCGATGAGCGTTAACTGTTCAGTCGTCACTTCCTGCGGCAGGTAGAGCGTGAAGACGCTGCTCTTCCCTACTTCGCTGCGCACTTGCAACGTTCCACCGAGGCGCTGCGCTAGCTCGCGACTGATCGACAAGCCCAAACCGGTGCCGCCGTATTTCCGCGCGGTGCCCGCATCGGCCTGCTTGAATGCTTCGAAGATCATTTGCAAACGGTCCGCCGGAATGCCGATGCCGCTATCGCGGACCTCGAATGCGATCACCCGTTTCGCACTGTCGAGCATCGGCACTTTGTCGTCCCATTCGCGCTGCGTCGGACGCACAGTCAACTCCACCGAACCTTGATGGGTGAATTTCAGCGCGTTCGACAGCAGGTTTTTGACGATCTGCTGCACGCGCCGCAGATCCGTCCACATCGTGTTGTCGAGCGCCGGATCTAAATGCACGGCGAGTTGCACCCGCTTCTGTTCGGCGATTGGCCGGAACGTGTGTTCGACGAATTCAGCAAATGCCTCGAAGCGCACTTCGCTGATATCGAGATCGAGCGCACCCGCTTCGACTTTCGACAAATCCAGAATGTCATTGATGAGCTCAAGCAAGTCGTTGCCGGACGAGTGGATCGTCCGCGCGTGTTGCACCTGTTTCGGCGTCAAGTTGCCGTCCGGATTGTCGGCGAGCACTTTCGACAGGATCAGCAAGCTATTGAGCGGCGTGCGCAGCTCGTGCGACATGTTCGCGAGGAATTCCGATTTGTACTTCGAGGTTTGCGCCAGGCGTGCCGACTGACGCTCGAGCGCCGTGCGCGCATCCTCGACCACCTTGTTCGCCAACTCGAGGCTGAGCTTTTGTTCGGCGAGTAGCGTGGCACGCTCCTCCATCTCTTCGTTTGCTTGCTGCAGCTCTTCGTTCGCCTGCTCCAATTCCTCGTTCGTCTGCCGCAGCTCTTCTTGCTGTTCTTTGAGTTGCTGCTCGGATTCGTGCAGGCGATCGGACTGCGCCTGCAGCTCGACCGTGAGTGCTTCGGATCTTGCGAGCAAGCCGCGCGTTCGCTCGTTCGATTGAATCGTCGTGACGACGAGCCCCAAGCTGTCCGCGAGCTGATTGAGCAAGCTCAGCTGCAGCTCGCTCACTGCCTGCAGGAACGCGAGCTCGATGACTGCAATCGGTTCGCCGGCGAGTAACGCCGGTACGATAACGACGGTGCGCGGTTTCGTTGCACCGAGCGCTGAGCCGATGCGCAGATAGTCATCGGGCAAGTCATTCAGAACCAGCTGCGAGCGATCGCGCAGCACCTGGCCGATAAGTCCTTGACCCGCGACGACCGAGCGGGGCGAACCGTCATCTGCATACGTCGCGAGCAGCTTGAAGTGCTCCGACTCGCCGCGCACATAGAGCGCACCGCGTTGCGCTTGCAGAACGGCAGCGAGCTCGCTCAACAGTTTCTGACCGAGCGGCTCGAGCTGACGCTCGCCTTCGAACAACTTCGAGAAGCGCGCGAGCGTCGCACGCAGCCAGTTTTCATTCGCGATCGCTTCCTGACGACGCTCGACCTGCTCGGCCATCGAGTTGAATGCGCGTGCGAGCTGGCCGACTTCATCTTCGTTGCGGACTGTGACGCGCTCGGTGTAGTCACCCTGCGCAATACGACCGACGCTCGTGACCAGCTCGCCAAGCTGCAGACGAATCGAGCGCGTCAGGAAGAACGTGATCAGCGCGACGAAAAGGGCCGCTGCAAGCGTGCCGTAGATCAGCGTTGCGTTGGTCAGGCGCAGAGCCGATTGGGAATTAAGTTGGCGTTGTGCGAGGAGTCGTTGTTCTTCGTCTTCGAGACTCTGCGTGAGCTCGGTGACACGCACGCTGAGCTCGGTTCCTTGCCGAACATAACGCGCAGCGTTTTCAGCATCGACGGACGCGTCGGCCGCGCGCGCCTGCATCAAACGTCGCGAGGTGTCGATGCGCTCATTGAGCAGCGGGCTCAACGATGCGAGACGTTCTTGCTGCTGATCGTTGTCGGATGTCAGCGTACGTAAGTTGCGAAATGCTTGATTCAAGCGCTCGATCGCGGTATCGAAGCGGCGCACATCGCCCGCTTCGCCCGTCAGAACGTAGCCACGCGCGATGCTCTGCATCTCGTGCACGTGCGATCTCAGACGCTCTTTTTCTTGGAGGACCGCGAGGGTGTGTTGGACTGACGCGACGTCCTGCTGCAGGCTCGCGAGGTTGCGAAACGCAAGCACTGCGAGGCTAAGGAGCGCAACCAATGCAATCGCGAAGCCGAGAACAATCCTGGCGCTTATCGATAGCTTCATGAGCCGCTGAGCACGATCGTCGAATCGGACCATGCTGCGGGTTACGGCTACGCAAGACAGCCGTGGTTTGTACTATTCACGCGATTACGTCGTGCGAAATTCTGTGAAGACAGCGCGCACCGAAACGCAGCTCAAGCAGCGGGTGGGCGCTCCGGTGGTGCACTGACTCGATTGCGACCGGCGAGCTTACTGCGATACACGAATTGATCTGCCTGATCGAGCAGCGCCTGTGCACTGACCTCGACATCAGGACCGAGCGTTCCGATCGACCCCGCTCCAAGACTGATGGTGATTGACACGTCGACACCAGCAACGTGAAAGGAAGTTGCATTCACGGTCTGACGCAAACGCTCGCCAACGTTCACTGCGCCTCGGATATCGGTGTTCGGCAGGACGACGACGAACTCTTCACCGCCGATGCGAGCGATCCAATCTTCATCGTGAGGCAATGCGAAGCGCACGCGATTCGCAAGTTGACGCAGCAACTCATCGCCCGCGACGTGACCATGCCGATCGTTCATCGCTTTGAAGAAATCGATATCGACGACGAGAATCGAGAGCGGCCGCTGCGATTGCAACGCGCGTTCGAGATCGCGACCGATCTGTTTGACGAAGTGACGACGATTGTGACCGCCCGTCAACACATCGGTCGTCGTGACCTTTGAGCGTTCGGCGATCGACTCGCGCAGCGAGCGTTCGAGTCGAACGATGCGACTTGCGGTGTTGAGTCGTGCGATGAGCTCGCTCTCGCTCACCTTCTTACTGAGGTAATCGTCGGCTCCTGCTTGCAGACCCGCGACGACGTCTTCTTTCGTATCGCGCACCGTCAACAGAATGATGTAGACGTAGCTTGCGCCGGCGTTCTGGCGAATCTCTTTGCACAAGCGAATGCCATCGCCGTCTTCGAGACCGCGGTCGATGATGACGATCGGAAAACTTTCTTCAGCGAGCGCTTCGAGCGCCATGAACACCGAGCGTGCACACACGACACGATAGCCGGCTTGCGAGAGCAATGCTTCCAGCATCGCGCCCACTTCCGGGTCGTCATCGACGACGAGCACACTCAATTGGCGCGTCTGAGGTGCGGCTCTTTGCGTGTCCTCGTGATCGCCGATCGTTTGCGAAATCTTGTCTGAAGACATCGTGCTTTGCTGCCGAATAGTTTTAAGAAGATAGCAGGAGTCGTTCAGGCGAACACGCCTGAGCGCAAGCGCAGACTCTAAAGAGTGGTCAGGTGCTGCAGGCGGCGCTCGCGGCGAGATCGAGTCGTGCTTGACCCGCCGATGCGCCCATCGCCATGCACTTTGCAGGTCCGGCTTTCGCGGCGCACAGGATGGTGATGTCTCGAATCGCGCGCACACCGGCCGGAACACAACGCACGTTGTAACGCGTCGACCCGTCCGCTTGCGGTTGGCCGGTATCGCGTAAGTACCACGTGTCGCCTGCAACCTTTGCGGCTTGTAGGACGCGCGAACGACATTCGTCGCTCACACCGCCATTGCAGTAGCGTTCCTCGCAATCCGCGAGCGAGCCCGCTTCACACGCCTGTTCCGATTTTCTTTCTTTTTCCTTGAGCGAGCCGGGACCGCCCGATTTCGTCCACGTCGTGCACGCGGTCATGTCGCCGGCATTGCATTGAGTCAGCAATGTGTCGAGCTCGGCCGCGCTCTTCGGTTCGACTTTGGCACGCGGTGTCGCCGCGGCCGAGGGTGACTTCTTGGCGGGCTTCGTCGTGATGTTCGGTACGACCTTCGCGTCCGGGCCGCACTTCTCATCGGAAAAGATGCGCGTGCCGTCCTTGCCCACGCAGCTATAGATCTGCGCGTCGACCGTGCTCATGGGTGCGAGCGCCAGCGCAATCAGACAAAGATGGAAAGCTTGCATTCACGCCCCGCGAAATGTGCTCGCGGCTAAATGCCATACGGCTGCGAGAACGACAAGAGCTGAGCCGCAGCGCATTTGCGATACTGCGCACTCGATCGCATCGGCCACGTAGCGGGGTGCTCGGATGTCTTATTGGAAGCGGCACAAGACTCTCGAATCGGTCGTCACTCGCCATGCGCATAACGCGCTCAAGCCGAGCTTGAGTTGGCCGCATTTGATCGGTCTCGGCGTTGGCGGAATCGTCGGCACGGGCATCTACACGCTGACCGGCGTCGGCGCTGGCCTCGCGGGGCCCGGGGTGGTGTTGTCGTTCGTCATCGCGGGCATCGTGTGCGCGTGCGCGGCGCTCGCGTACACCGAGATGTCGACGATGATGCCGATGGCCGGCAGCGCCTACACGTATTCCTATGTCGCACTCGGTGAGATCGTCGCCTGGATCGTCGGGTGGGCGCTCATCCTCGAATACACGGTCGTATGCAGCGCCGTGGCCGTCGGTTGGTCGGGCTACGCGGTGGGGTTCTTTCGCGATTCGTTAGGGGTCGCGCTGCCACAAGCTTTGATCGCGGGTCCGCACGCGGGCGGATTGTTCAACTTGCCCGCGATCTTCATCTCCATCGGTGTCGCCGCCGCGCTCGCATTCGGCATGCGTGAAAGCGCGACGGTCAATCTCGTGCTCGTGCTGATCAAAGTTCTCGCGCTCATCGCGTTCATCGCACTCGCCCTGCCCGCGTTCTCCTCAGCAAACTTCGAACCGTTCGCGCCTTATGGTTTCGGCTCGACGGTCGGAGCCAACGGCGTAAAGCGCGGCATCATGGCCGCGGCGGCGATCATCTTCTTCGCTTTCTATGGTTTCGATGCCGTATCTACGGCCGCCGAAGAAGCACGCAATCCGGCGCGCGATTTGAAGATCGGCATCGTCGGTTCGATGCTCGTCTGCACACTCTTATATATGGCCGTCGCGGCTGCGGCCTTGGGCGGTGCGGATCATCGAACACTCGCCGCAAGCAATGAACCGCTCGCTTTCGTTTTGCGCAATCTCAATCATCCGCTCGCGGCGACGATGATTGCCGGCGTCGCCGTGCTCGCCCTGCCGACCGTCATCATGGCCTTCATGTTCGGTCAGTCGCGCGTGTTCTTCGTCATGGCGCGCGATGGCTTGTTGCCGCAGCGATTGAGCGCGGTGCATCCGCGTTTCGGCACGCCGGTACTGATGACGTTGCTGACCGGTATCGTGGTCGCAGCGATCGCCGCGTTCCTGCCGCTGCAACAGATTGTCGAGCTCGCGAATGCAGGCACGCTCGTCGCGTTCATTGCCGTCGCCGTGTGCATGCTCGTGATGCGCTCGCAAGCGCCGCAGCAACCGCGAATGTTTCGAGCGCCTCTGCCATGGCTCATCGGACCGTTGGCGATCGTCGGCTGCATTTATCTATTCACGAGCTTGCCCGCGACGACGGTGAAACTGTTCTTCTTATGGATGGCGCTCGGGCTCGTCGTCTATTTCCTTTACGCACGACACAAGAGCTTGCTCGCTGCGCCGGAGGTGAGCTGATGAAGTTCGCGACATGCGCGTGTTTGCTGCTGATGGTCTTCACGGCGCAGGCGGCACCCGCGAAGCTGCAAGCGGTCGCGGCCGTTGAAGTCGACGAGAGCGACCTCGTTTACGCGAGGGCCGACCAGCTCGAACTGCAAGCGCACGTGTATCGGCCGAGATCGAGCGAAACGTTGCCCGCGCTGATCGACATTCATGGCGGCGCCTGGAGCTCGGGCGATCGCATGCAAGGTCGTCACTACGCGCGAGCGCTCGCCTCCGCTGGCGTGTTCGTGTTCTCGATCGACTTTCGTCAGGCGCCGACGTTTCAACATCCTGCGGCGAGTCGCGATGTCGCCAGCGCTGTCGTTATCTGCGCAAACACGCGGCGGAATTGCGGATCGATCCGGAGACGATTGGTTTGGTTGGTAGCTCCTCCGGCGGACATCTCGCGATGCTCGCGGGCTTCCTGCCGAACGACGCGTCGTTCCGCGGCACCAAGCTCAAGAGCGATGCGGGGTTCGCGACGGCCGACGATCTCGATGCGAGCGTTCGCTACGTCATCGCGCTCTGGCCCGTATCAGATCCCGCCTATCGTTACGAATACGCGAAGCGCGTGCGCCGCAGCGAGCTCGTGAAGTCGCACGAAAGTTTTTTCGGCGACCTGGAGCGGATGCGTCAAGCGAGCGTGCCGCGGTTGCTCCAGGCAAAGGAAGCGCGACAGCTGCCGCCGCTGTTCGTCGTCCACGCAGGCAAGGACGCAAACATTCCTCGCGAGATGACGCTCGATCTGGTGACGAGCTATCAAACCGCTGGCGGCCGTCTGACGTATCAGGTGTACCCGAATCAGCCGCATGCGTTTGGGCATCGGCCCTCGGCCGACACGGATCAACTCATCCTCGCGATGCGCGATTTCATTGCGGCGAACGTGCGCTGACGCGCGCTAAGGCAATCGCTCAATTCCGACTTCCGTCGGATGACGCAGAAGTGCGGTGGCTGACTTAGAGATTCCGACTTCGGTCGGAATGACGAATTACGACGAGCGCAACTCAGTTATCGATTCGAACGCGCTCAAGCAGCCTCTTGCGGCTCGCGATTGACGTTCTTCCCAAGCGGCAAGCAGAAGTGCACGGTCGTGCCGCTGCCCAAGCGACTGTCGATCCAGATCTTCGTGCCGTGCGCTTCGACGATGCGCTTCGTGATGTAGAGCCCTAAGCCGGTGCCGCGTTCATCCGCGCCGCGCGACCAATACGCATCGAACACGTGCGGTAAGTCCTCCGCAGGAATGCCAGGCCCGGAGTCGGCAACGGACACCTGCAGATGATCGCCTTTGCGCAAGACGCGCACATCGATCGTGCCGCCCTTACTGAACTTGATTGCGTTGCCGAGGATGTTGGCGAGCACCTGCAATACACGTTCGCGATCGCAATCCACGACATCATTTGCGTGCTCGAGATGCGTTCGCAGCGCAATGCCTTTATCCCCAGCCAGCGGCTCATGCACAACGACCGCTTCGTGGATCACGGTGGAGATGACTTCCGGACGGAGCGTAACCGCGATGCGTCCCATGCGAATGTTCGCCATGTCCATGAGATCAGCGATCATGCGGCTCATGAGATCGACCGTGATCTTGATGCGCTCGTAGATCATGTTGCGCGTGTCTTCGTTCAACGAATCGCGACGCGTCGCGAGCATCAGCACGCCGCTGCGGATCGCTTGCAAGAAATTGCGAATGTCATGCGAAACGACTGCCAACACGTCTTCGCGTGCCTGGATGGCCTGCTGCAATTGCGCTTCTTTCTCTTGAATTCGCGCGTACTGAGCAACGAGCTGCTTCTTCTGCTGATCGAGTCGAATGAACGTATCGGCCTTCTGCCGCAGCATGTGCGGATCAATGGGCTTGAATAAGAAGTCCACCGCACCTGACTCGTAGCCGCGAAACACGCGAGTCGCATCGCCCGTGCCTGCTGTCACGAAAATAATCGGAATGTATTTCGAGCGCTCAGCACCGCGCATCAGTTCAGCGAGCTCGAAACCATCCATCTCCGGCATCTGCACGTCGATGAAAGCGAGCGAGAACTCGTGTTGCAAAATCAGCTCGAGCGCTTCTGTTCCTGAATGAGCAATCAGGCATTCGGCGTCGTCCCGTCGCAGCAGCGCTTCGAGCGCGACGAGATTCTCCTCGATGTCATCGACCAGGAGGATCTTCGACTTTTGCGGATCGAGCTCGTGAACGCGTGTGCTCATAGGAGTCAACTTCGATCAGGAAGACAGCGTCGAGAGAAGCTCAGCCATCGCGGCTGGCGCCAGCACAAAATCAGGGCTCAAGCGGGACAACGCAGCGCGCGGCATCGTATCTGCCTCGCACGTATCCGGATCCTGCACGATCGTCATACCACCGGCGTCGTGAATCGCCTGCAACCCTTGCGCACCATCAGGGCTCGCGCCCGTGAGCAGAATGCCGAGCAAGCGCCGCTTGTAAACCTCGCTCGCCGTTTCAAAAAGCACATCGATCGACGGCCGCGAGTAATACACGGGCTCGTCAAGTGAGTGCGCCGCAGTACCATTCGATTCGATCAGCAAGTGATACCCGGGTGACGCGAAGTAGATCGCGCCGCCCTGCAATGGTTCTTTGTCGTCCGCCTGTCGCATCGGCAGTGTCGTGACGCTCTGCAACGATTGATGAATCGCCGTGTGTGCGCGCGCTGGCAGATGCACGACGATCGCAACGGGCACGCGCAAGCTGGCCGGCAATGCCGCGAGCAGCACACGCAATACGTCGAGCACGCCGGCAGACCCGCCGATGACGATCGCATCGAGCGGATGATCGCGAAGCTTCGCAAGTGCGGCGCCCATTCAGGCCACCTTCCGAAAAATGCGCTCAGCGCTTTTGAATTCTTCGAACGCTGCATTGTGCGTCGAGAAGCGCAGCGCCTCCTTCGTCCCCAAACATAGAAATCCGCGATGACAAAGCGACTCGTTGAACAAACCGAGCGCCCGATCCTGCAATTCGCGATCGAAGTAGATCAGCACGTTCCGACACGAGATCAATTGCATCTCCGAGAACGCGCTGTCGGTGGCGAGACTGTGATCGGCAAACGTGATGTGACTGCGCAGCGCGGATGCCATCAGCGCACCGTCGCCGGTCGCATGGTAGTAATCAGAGAGCGAACCTTTGCCGCCAGCCTGCCGATGATTCAGCGTGAACTGACGCATTCGATGCAACGGATAAATCCCCGTGCGTCCGCGTTCGAGACTTTCATCGTTGATATCCGTGGCGTAGATCAGCGTGCGCTCGAGCAAACCTTCTTCGGCGAGCAGAATCGCGTACGAGAACGCTTCTTCCCCCGTACTGCAGCCTGCGACCCACAGCTTCAACGACGGATAGGTGGCGAGCAGCGGCACGACGTGGCGACGGATCGCGAGAAACACTTCTGGATCGCGAAACAAGTCGCTCACCTGCACGGTGAGGAACTCGAGCAGCCGCGGAAACACACTCGGGTCGTGCAAGATTTTTTCTTGCAGCGCCGACAGCGTCGCGCATTCCATGCGCTGCAATGCTTGACCCAGCCGCCGCTTCAGCGAGGCGCTCGCGTACTGACGAAAATCGTAGTGATACGTGCTGTAGATCGCATCCAACAGCAGTCGCAACTCGAA
>Ga0190269_10001318_pt1 | contig 11966 bp, 10 predicted proteins | sample Popmic249IS_FD_133749 | JGI IMG/M metagenome (GOLD analysis project Ga0190269, IMG submission 133749) | Populus adjacent soil microbial communities from riparian zone of Blue River, Arizona, USA - 249 IS | ecosystem: Environmental > Terrestrial > Soil > Riparian zone | place: USA: Arizona...
AAGCTGGCCTTTGTCGCCATGCTTTATTTGTCGCCGCGGCCGGAGAAGGAGCGCACGTTTTTTTGGCAGCTCCTGCTTCGCGAGCGCGAACGCACCGACGCGCTGCTCTATCAGATCATCCATGACCGTCGCAGAGATCCCAGCGCGGCGGGTCGCAAGGACGTGCTCGCGCTGCTGATGCAGACGCGCGACGAAGACGGCGAGCCGATGACGGATGTCGAGCTGCGCGACGAGCTCATGACTGCGCTCGCTGCGGGGCACGAGACGACTGCGACCGCGCTGGCATGGGCCTTTGAGCGCATCCTGTCGCATCCGGAGGTCTACCAGCAGCTCAAGGACGAGCTGCGCGGGGCTGGTGGCGGCGACCTCCCGCCGGAGAAGCTCGCGGCGCTGCCTTATCTCGACGCCACATGCAAAGAGGTGCTGCGCCAGCGTCCGGTCGTGCCCGTAATCGGTCGCCTGCTACGCGAGCCCACGCATATCGGAGGCTACGACTTGCCCGCGGGCGAAGTTGTCGCGGCGTCGATCTATCTCGCGCATCGCAACCCGGACATCTATCCCGAGCCCGAGCGCTTTCGCCCCGAACGCTTTCTGAATGTAACGCCGGATCCGCTGCACTTCCTGCCTTTCGGCGGCGGGATCCGGCGCTGCATCGGCGCGCAGTTCGCGCTCTACGAGATGAAGATCGTGCTCGGCACCTTGCTCACGCATTGCGAGCTCGAGCTGAACCAGACCACTCCGGCACGCGCACTGCGGCGTGCCGTCACTCTGTTTCCAGAGCACGGCACGCGCGTGAAGCTCACACGCCGAGCTGCGTGATCACGGGAGACGTGAAGCGAGGCTCCAGCCTCGAGACTCCGACGCCCGGCCCGCATCCTCGGTTGCCGTAATCGTAACCGGCACGAGATCGATTAGATTGCGGTTACGCAACTGCGAGATCGGACCAGCAACGCACTGCGAGCTCGGGCGTGTTAGACGCCGAGGCGTTTGACGAGCCAGTCTTTGCTGCGCAACGTCATTTGATTGAGTTGATGGCGGACCCTGCCCGCCCAATCAAACTCGTCTTCCAAGAGCATCAAGCTGCTTAGGAGCAGCAAGAGGCCGGGGCCAGGCAGGACGAGCATGGCCACACCGATAGGCAACAGAGCTAAACCTGCAGTCAAACGCGCGACCCGTTTAAGACTGCTTTTTGAAGTACTGAGCGCGTTCATAAGCCACTGTTCGATTATGACTTAGACCACACGCGACTGCCAGCACGCACGCCGCAAGTTGCACACGATCGCTGCGCGCGCTTCGTACCTTCGCTCCGATCACTCACGTGCGCGCGTTCGAAAACATCTACGTTTCCTAGGTCTGCATCGCTTGTAGAAGATCGACTGCAGCTTCCGCTGTACGCGCTGCGTACGACTACAACGTCGCCAGCTTCGCCGCCATTAGCTGCATCCGCAGCGCTTCCATAGTTTTCTGTCAACGCCTGGTACGCGCACGTCCACTGCCGCTAACGGCGGCAACTGCTGCACTTTCCGGCGAGACATGGCGGGAGCGCCGGCGTGAGGGTGGGATTGCATTGCTTACGACTAACGTCGGTAGTAACGACGTGGACTGTCATAGCTGGAGTCTGTGCAGCCCCGGAAGCCGCCCATCAGGAACGCCAGCGTCACCCCGACCACGACGCCCAGCATGACATTGCTGAACGCCTTTTCCCGTTCGTCCTTCTGCTTCTTCGCCTTGCGCAGAACCGGCTCGGTGCGCGGGTCGCGGTCCTTGAACTTCTTGAGGGCCTCGACCGAGGAGACGTAGAAGTCGGCCGCTTCCTCAGGCTTCAGCTCGCCCTCGCGCAGCATGTCCCACGTGAGCTCGACGCCGTCCTGGACCGTCTTGGCAGTCTGCTTGTGCAGCGGCTTCTTTCCGCCGCCGTCAGCTGCTGGATCTATGGATGACGCTTGGTCTTTTAGGGACTTGTCTGCCATGCGCTTCGGGTCCCCGAGCAGAATCGGGAACCCGAGCATGGTCGCGGAAAATAGGATTCACAGGAAGACGGGGACTTGAGAGGGGATCGTAAGTGTAAGACCCCAGACAGCCTACCTGTCTCAGCTAAAGGCGAAGTGCTCGACGTCCATTTGCATGGTGCTGCGCGTCGGCGCGAGCGCAGCTTCGGCGTGGGCTTTTGCGCGCGGCAAGAGCCTGTCGAAGTAGAACTCCGCCGTCTGGATCTTCGCCTTGTAGAAGTCAGGCGACTCACTGCCGTCGCCCTTCTCTAGCTTCTCGTATGCCACCGCAGCCATTTGCGCCCAGTAGTACGCGAGCGAGACGAAGCCCGAGAACATCAAGAAGTCGTACGCCGCAGTGCTCACGATGTCCCGATCGCGCGCCGCCGTCAGCAGAATGCGCCCAGTCATCAGGTTCCACTGCGCGCTGTACTTGGTGAGCTTCCAGATGAACGGCAAGAGCTTCGGTTTCCCTGCATTCTGCGCGCAGAACTTGAGGATCCTGGCGGTGAACTCGGGCACTGCCTTGCCCTTGCTGCCCAAGATCACCTTGCGGCCGAGCAAGTCGAGCGCTTGGATGCCGGTCGTGCCCTCGTAGAGCGTTGCGATGCGCGTGTCGCGCACGATCTGCTCCATGCCGTGTTCTTTGATGTAACCATGCCCGCCGAACACCTGCATGCCGAGGTTCGCACACTCACAGCCGAGCTCCGTCAAGAAGCCCTTGAGGATCGGTGTGTAGAAGCCGAGCTCGTTGTCCCAGTGCTCGCGACCCTTCTCGTCCTTCGCGAGGATCGCTTCGGTCATGTGGTCGGCGAGCTTCGCCGCGTCGTACAACATGGCGCGTCCGCCCTCTGCGATCGCGCGCTGGGTGAGCAACATGCGCCGAACGTCGCCGTGGTGGATCAGCGCGTCGGCCGCTTTCTCCGGCTCCTTCTTGCCAGACAGGGCGCGCATCGAGCGGCGCTCTTTCGCGTACGCGAGCGCGCCCTGGTACGAGAGCTCCGCCGCACCGATACCTTGAATGGCCGTGCCGATGCGCGCGGTGTTCATAAACGTAAACATGCATTCCAGACCCTTGTTCTCGGGTCCGATCTGCCAGGCGATCGACTCATCGAAGTTGATGACACAAGTCGCAGAGCCTTTGATGCCCATCTTGTGCTCGAGCGATCCACACTCGACATTGTTGAACTTGCCGACGCCCCCACCCTCGCCCGGCAGATACTTCGGCACGATGAAGAGCGTGATGCCCTTCGTGCCCTTCGGCGCGTTCGGCAGACGCGCGAGCACGATGTGAACGATGTTGTCCGCGAGATCGTGGTCACCGGACGAGATGAAGATCTTGGTGCCGGTGATCTTGTACGTGCCGTCGCCCACCGGTTCGGCCTTCGACGTGAGCTGACCCAGGTCCGTGCCGCACTGCGGCTCGGTCAAGCACATCGTGCCGGCCCACGTGCCTTCGGTGAGTGGTGTGAGGAAGATGCGCTTCAGCTCCTCGGACGCGTGCAAGATGATCGTGTTCATCGCGCCCAAGCTGAGGCCCGGGTACATGCTGAACGACCAGTTGGCCGTACCCATCATCTCTTGCTTGAACACGCCCATCGTCATCGGCAGGCCCTGGCCACCAAATTCCTGCGGATGTGACAGGCCTTGCCAGCCGCCAGCGACGAACTGTTTGTAGGCTTCTTTGAAGCCCTTTGGCGTCACGACTTTCCCATCGACGATCTGACAGCCGTCGGCATCAGCCGTTTGGTACAGCGGCGCTAACACTTCTTCACAGAAGCTCGCGCACTCCGTGAGGATGGTGTCGACCATGTCAGGAGTGGCTTCGCCGCCGCTCTTCAGCTGCTTGTAGTGCTCCGGGTAGTTGAGCACCTCGTTAAGCAGAAAGCGCACGTCTCGAAGCGGGGCCTTGTATTGGAGCATGGGTGGCGGGTCCTTTGTCTACCGATTGGTCGAGAGGAGCGTAGCCGAAGAAGGGTGAGTTGCCAGTGCTTTCCAGCGCGTTTCCAGCCGCGGAGCGTGCGCGCGCGGCCCCGAATTAGCGTCTACCGGCCGGTCGGCTAGTAAGCTCTTGTTCCTTACAGACAGGACGCGTCCTGCGCGGGCAGGCAGAGGATGTGGCTCGGGCTCGAAGGATTTGCGCACTCGTCACGTGCTTACGATCGTTTTGCGTGAACACTCGCGCGCGCAGCGGGCACCCAGCAGGCGATGCAGCTGTCAGCAGCACGCAAACGATGTTGGCCGCCGAGCACAACTTGACGCGACAGCGTGTCGGCCGCAGAGGCTCCGAAGTTGCATGACGCGTGCTGACATGACTACCAAGCCCGCGATCCTGTCACCGATCACCTGGGCCGGCGCGACCGGTCGTCGCGTGATCGGATTGTCAGGCCAAGTCGGCAATGCATCGTTGTTTCTGATACGTGCGTTGTCACAGCTCGTGCGCCCGCCGTTTCGCTGGGGCCTGCTGCTCGAGCAGGTTCACTTCATCGGCAGTCGCTCGCTCAGCATCGTGATGCTGACTGGCGCCTTTACGGGCCTCGTGCTCGCGCTGCAAGGCTACAACGCGCTATCGCGGTTTGGCGCGGAGCAGATGGTCGGCGCACTGGTGGCGCTTAGCCTCACGCGCGAGCTCGCGCCGGTGCTCGCTGCGCTCATGGTCACAGCGCGCGCCGGCTCCGCCATCGCTGCGACGCTCGGAAACATGCGGGTGACCGAGCAGATCGACGCGCTCGAAACCATGGCCATCGATCCGCTCAGCTATCTCGTCGTGCCGCGCGTGATCGCATCTGTATTCGTGGCGCCGATGCTGACTGCGCTGTTTACGCTGACAGGGCTGGCAGTCGCAGAGGCGCTGTGCGTGGGCGTTCTGGGACAGGAGCGCGCGCAGTTTGCTTCCAGCGTACGAAGCGCTATCGAATGGTCAGACGTCGTGGAAGGGCTCAGCAAAGCGCTGACCTTCTCCGTGCTCATGGTGTGGATCGCGAGCTATCGCGGGTACCACGCGAGCGGTGGCGCGCAGGGCGTCGGGCAAGCCACCACGCGCGCAGTCGTCGAAACGTCTGTGTTGGTGTTGGCCGTGGATTACATCCTCACAGCCTTATTGTTTTAGTTTCTTATGAATTCTTATAACAAAGTAGAGGTCTCTGTCGGGGCATTTGTCATCGTGGGCGTGCTCGCGCTTGGCTATTTGTCATTCACGCTCGGTGGACTGGACCTGAAGCAGCGCAGCACGAGCGTGCACGCGCGCTTTTCCTCGGTCGGCGAGCTCAAAGTAGGTGATCCGGTCAAGCTCGCGGGCGTGCGCATCGGCGAGGTCAAGAGCGTCAAGCTGGTTGACTATGCGGCCGACACCGAGCTCGCGCTGGACGACGAGATCAAGCTGCCCGATGACACCATCGCCTCGATCCAGAGCGCTGGCTTGCTCGGCGATGCATACGTGTCGCTCTCGCCCGGGGCATCCGACCACAATATCGCGAACGGGGAACGAATATTGCGTACTGAGCCGGCGGTCAGCCTGACTGAGCTGATCTCGAAGTACGCGTTCGGCTCGCCGCTCTCCGACTCCGACTCGGAGCCCAGCGCATCCAAGAAGACTGACGAGGGGGACAAGACAGGCAAGGGCGCGGAGGAGCAGCTCGATGAAGCTTTGTTTAAGTAGTGTGTGTTTGGTCGTGGGCCTCGCGCTGGTTCCTGTGGCTGCGCGCGCCGAGCCGCTCTCGCGCGGCAAGGCGGTCGCGCTGGCGCTGGCGCAAAACCCGCAGCTCGCAGCGGCGCGTGCGGTCGAGGCGCAATCGGTCGCGCGGCGCGGGCAGGCGGATGCGGCGCAGTTTCCCGCGATCAGTCTGACGGTGGGCGTCGGGCCATCGCTCAAGGCGAAGCTCGTGCCGGGCACTGCAGCGCAGTCGACCGAGAACACCTATGGCGACGTGGGGCTCAAGGACCTGTCAGTGGCCGTCGGCGGTCAGCTCGAGGTGCTGCAGCCGCTTTACACATTCGGCAAGATAAGCCAGCGTCAGGCCGCCGCGGATCACGAGCTGCGCGCGCGCCAAGCGCAAACTGAGATGACCCGCGCGGGGCTCGCGGTGACAGTCGCGCAGCTGTACGAGGGGCTGCTCTTTGCGCGCGACGCAGAGCGCTTCTTCGAAGAGATCCAGCACTGGCTCGAGCGCACCGTAGAGAGCACAGAGCGCGAGCTGGCTGCTGAAACTGGCGCGCGCGAGCAGGACTTGATGCGCGTGCAGACCGCGCTCGGCGCAGTGCGCATGAGCTTGAACCAGGCGCAAGCCAGCCGGCGCCAGGCGGAAGCCGGTCTGCGCGCGTATCTCGCGCTCCCAGAAGGCGCGAGCATCGAGCCCAAAGAGCCTGCCCTGTTGTTGCTTCCGCAGCACGTGCCCGACCATACGAAGCTCGTGAGCTTGGCGCAGCAGCGCCGCCCAGAGCTGCGCGCGCTCGCGGAGGGCAGCGCCGCGTACAGCGCGCTCGCCGAGGCCGAAGCCGCGGGCCAGTTGCCCGACTTCTTCGCGCTGCTGTTCGCGTCAGCGGGCTACACTCCGGGGCGCGACGTCGTCGACAGCCGCTACATCCGCGATCCGCTGAACGGCTTCTACCCGGGCCTGCTCGTGGGTGCGCGCTGGCAGCTGACAGGTGGTATGGCCGATCGGCGCGCGGACGAGAACTATGCAAAAGCGACGGAGCTCGCAGAGACGCAGCGCTGGGCGAAGATCGCGTTGCCCGCCGAGGTGACCAGAGCATTCGAGGACACGCAGCGCGCCCGGGCCGACGATGAAGCCGCGGAGAAAGCAGTGGGCACCGCGAAGCAATGGTCGGTGCAAGCGTCCGCTGATTACTCCGTGGGGCTCGGCGACGTGCGCGACTTGACTGACGCGACGCAAGCATTTGTCCAGCTTCGCGTCGCGGCCTACGATGCCAAGTACCGACACAACATCGGGCTCGCAGAGCTGGAGCGCGCGATCGGCGGCTTCGATCCAGCGCAATCTAATCCTTTATACCCGTGTAAGCAGGAGTGAGCACCTTGTTAGCTTCGATTCGCGCAGTACTGTTAGGTGTTACGCTAAGTTTCGTCAGCCACAGTGGCATGGCCCTCGCGCAAGAGCAGCCGAAGCCCGTCGTCGAAAAGACGGTGCAGGACGCGCTCAAGATCCTGCGCGACGAGAAGCTGAAAGGCGATCGCAAGCTGCGCATCGCCAAGCTGCGCGAGGTGGCTGATCGCACGTTCGACTGGGAGGGCATGGCCAAGAGCAGCTTGGGTGCCCCCTGGCGCACGCTGAACGACGCGCAGCGGCGCGACTTTGTCGAGGTGTTCAAGGAGCTGCTCGCGCAACGCTACATGGACGACATCGATCGTTTTCAGGGCAGCGAGGAGCTGACTGTCGGCAACGCCGATCAGCAAGGTGAGCTCGCGGTGGTGAAGACGACGCTGTTTACAGTGAGCCGCGAGCAGATACCGATCGACTACACGATGCGACTCGACAACGGCAAGTGGCGCGCGCAGGACATCAGCATCGAAGGCATTAGCCTGGTGAACCACTATCGCAAGACCTTCGCGCGCTTCCTCACGAACAAGACGTTCGATCAGCTGCTCCAGCAGCTGAAGACGAAGCTGGGCGGCCCGAGCGGCGCCGCTGCGAAAGACCTGTGATGGCTGACGCGGTGCATGTGGAGCTGCAGCACATCGGCATGCGCTTCGGCGCTGCCACTGTGCTGCAAGATATTAGCCTGCGCGTGCACCGCGGTGAGATCGCTGTGATCATCGGCGGCTCCGGCACAGGCAAGACGACGCTGCTACGAATTATCATCGGGCTGCTTCGCCCGAGCACAGGCGCAGTCATGATCGATGGCCAGAACATCGCCGCGCTGTCCCCGCGTGCGCTCCACGAGGCGCGCGCGAAGTGGGGCATGGTGTTTCAGTACTCTGCCCTGCTCGACTCGCTCAACGTGCTCGACAATGTGGTCCTGCCCCTCGAAGAGCACGAGAAGCTGAGCCGCAAAGAGCGCGAAGCGCGCGGGCTGGAGATGCTCGAGAGCCTGGAGCTGCGCGGCACCGAGACGCGCTTTCCGAATGAGCTGTCAGGAGGGATGCGCAAGCGCGTCGCGCTGGCGCGAGCCCTGATCAGGAGGCCGAGCTTGATCGTGTACGACGAGCCAGCGAGCGGGCTCGATCCACTGACTGCACGTTTGGTCGATGACTTGATCCTGCAGACGCGCGAGCGCTTCGGGGTGACGAGCATCGTCATCTCGCACGACATGGCGCAGGCCGCGAAGCTCGCGGACCGTGTGTACTTGCTCGACAAGGGGCAGCTCGCAGCTGCAGGCACATTCGCGGAGCTCAAGAGCCAGACGGGCACGCTCGCGGCACGGTTCATCGAAGCGAGCTTCGTGCCCAGCGACCTCTGACAGTCAGCTGGGAAGCGCGCGGATCTTCTTGCTCGGACCTTGCGCGAGCGGGCGGTTGAGCACGAGCGAGCGTCCGGCCGCGCGGCCTTGGGCTGCAGCGGCGCGGTGCTCACTGCTGTGCCGCATGGTCGTGCGCACGCGCGGATGCCGACGCCTGAAGTAGCGCTGCGCCTGCGGGTCAGCGACCCAGACGAGGCCCGTCTCTTCGGCGGCTTTGCGCTCGTCGCGCAGCTTCTCTGCGAAGCCGCGCATCACGCCGGCCATGTACACGCGACGGTCGCTGTCGCGGCGGATCGCGTGCTGTTGCTTGTGCGCGCGCCACAGGGCCTCTGCAGCGCTCTGCAAGAAGCCATACACGTACTCGGCCATCGCCAAGTTTTCGTGACGACCCGTGACCTCGAGCACGCTTACACGCTTGTGATCTTCCACGCGGTACACCGATACCCAGATCGGCTGCACGAAGAAGAACTCGCCGAGCAACCCTGCGAGCAGGTTCTCCGCTTCGGAGATGCGCCCGGTGTAACGCCCGAGATGTCTGAACCCGTACGCGTGCGTCTCGGTGCTGCTCGGGCGCTCCAAGTTGTGCTTCAGCATCAAGCGGTGCGCCATGCGCATGGCAGCTTCTGCTTCGTTTTGGTTGGAGCTGCCTGCGAGCGCAAACAACTTGCGAATGCGGTCGAGGATCGGTGAACGCTCAGGCTGCAGCTCCGGCAAACCGCTGCCCCGCGCGTCGATGCCGAGCTGCTCGCACAGCTGTTGGAAGCGCGGGCCGTGGCTCGATTCCCCGTCGTCGCGCAGCACCTCGACGACGAACTGGTGCGCCATCTCGTGCTTGAGCACTTCGATCACGCTGCCCCATGGCTCTTGCATGACCAGCGTTCGTGCGAGCTCGATGCGGCGCGGATCTCGCACGAAGCAGCCCAATAAACTGGTGCCTTCGCGCAGCGACAGCGGGATCGGGCGCAGCTGGTTTCTGAAGTAATTCCGGTTGAGCTCTGCGTACTCCAGTGACAGCTCCCGGAGAATGGTGCGCGTCTCGAGTGAGGTCTCGGCTTCCGTCTCGCTCATGTCAGGCCGCGATTCATAGCATGAGCCAGCTTGTTGCAGGCCATTGCATTCCCCTCTCGCGCTCGCGCGAGAAACCAGTCAGACTCTGGAACGGAATGTGCAGCTCGTCGCGGCGGCGGGGATTCCAGGAGGACGGCATGCTTGATCTGACTAGAGCTCTGATGACGCTCGCCGCAGTCAAACGCGCGGCTCGCTGCCCGGCGCTCGCGCTCGCCTTGGCGATGACCTGCACGACAACGCTGGCTCACGCGCAGGAACAGCCTGCTGGCACCGAACAGGCTGACACGGAAGCGCCCGGCACTGCGTGGGATTACTTCCGCGCCGTCGCGCGACTGCATTGGCGCTGGTACCTGCTCTGGCTCGACCGTCAGCGCGCAGAGGCTTCACACGAGCAATGCGGCGATGGCGAGCTCCAGAGCGACGAGCAGTGCGACGACGGCAACGTCGAGCCCGCTGATGGCTGCAGCGCAGCCTGTGAGCTCGAAGACATCGTGACGACGCCAGGTGATGACCGTCCGGGCTTCGTGCTATGCGCGAGCGGCACAGACCCGGGCTTGACGTGCAGCCCAGAGCAGCGCTGCTGTCGCAGCCCAGAGAACGTGTGCGACACGCTGGAGCAAGACTGCCAGCGCCCGGATGTCACCGTCGGTTGGGGTGACGACTGCGACGGCCCCGAGGACTGCGACACCGATCTCACCTGCGTGCGCGGCAAATATGGCTCGAGCTGCACGCCGGCCAATCCGCAGCAGGGCTATCCCGTGCTGTGCCACGTCGACAGCGATTGTTCCTTCATCCCAGAGACGCGCTGCGCCGGCGACGGAACCTGCACGAAGCTGTAGGAGCTCGGGGCAGACTGCCCTCTACCATCGAGCCGTTGCCGGCCCTCGGGCTTACGCCGTGAGCTCGCATGGCCGTTCTGGCATGTTCGGCCTCGACAACATCTCCATGCGTAAGCTCGCGCAAGCGCTGGGTGGCGAGGCGAATCCAGTTTGCGCTCGATCCATCGGAGTACGTCGGCGTCTGGATCTACTGCTCAGCTGCCTCGAGCAGCTGCGGCGCGCCGTAACAGTCACGCGCCGCCCTCAGCGGCGAACTTGCTCGAAACAAACCACGCCGTCGTATCACAATCGAGCATAAACACCGTGGATTGTTACGCAAGCCGGTTGCACACAAAGTATTAAACTGCGCGTGCCTCTGTAGAAAACCTGCCCCCAGAAGACGGCTCCCTGTCACTATGCCGCCTGCCATGTCCAAGCGTTTGCGCCTCGTCAGGCCGAGCTCAGTAGTTTTGCAGCTTCTCCTTACGGCTGCCGCGCCCAGCTGCGCGCGTGTGCTGGAGCTCGACGGGTATTCCGTCGGTGAACAAACCAGCTCTCCGGTCGCTGCTGAAAACCAGTGTGACGCCACGTCTGACTGCGAGGGCGAAACCGTGTGCGTGCAGGCGACTCACACATGTGTCGCGCTCAAGTCACCAGACTGTGCGACGGTGACTGGAGATTACAAGAACGACGACGCAGTCATCATCGGTGCGATCTACGCGTTCGGTGGTGCGCAGGCCGCAACGAGCACGGCGCGCCACAATGCTGCGCTGCTCGCGATCCATGAGATCACCGGCGCGGGCGGCATACCGCGCGGCGACAGCTCGGCAAAGGCGCGTCCACTCGTGATGGTGTCGTGTGATGCCAGCGTGGATGTGGTGCGCGCGGGCAGACACCTGGTCAATGACCTGCACGTGCCTGCGATCGTGGGTCCGAACGGCAGTCAGGACACGCTCGATCTCTCACGTCAGGTCAGCGTGCCAGGCGGCACGCTCGTCATCACGCCGACTGCGCTGGCATCGAGCATCGCGGATCTCTCTGACAATGGACTAACGTGGCAGATGGTTCCCACCGATCTGCAGCGCGGGCAGCTGCTGCGGATAGCGATCGAGGAGCTAGCGGAGCAGCTCGCGGAAGAGCGCAAGCCTGCGAAGGTCAAGTTCGCCGCAGTCTTTCGCGACGACGCGCTCGGCATCGGTACGCGCACGTCACTGAACGAGTTGATCGTCAATGACTTGCCGCTCGCGACGTCGGTCAGCAGAGGCGAATCACGCATCGACGCCTACGATGTCAACGCACCCAATCAACAGGCGATCGTGCGGGGCAACGTCGAGTTTGCACCGGACATCATCGTACTCGCTGGCACGGCGGAGATGATCATCGAGGTGCTCGTGCCGCTGGAGAGAGCCTGGCCAGCGGGCCGACCGCGGCCGCACTACATGCTGATCGACTCGCTCAAGAACCCCGAGCTGCTCGAAGCGGTCGCCAACAACGACGATCTACGAAGGCGTGTGCGCGGGACAGGCATCGTGCCGAGCGCGCGTTCGCGCAGCGTGTACGATGCCTTTCAGCTGAGCTATCAGCTCGCGTATCCGGGCATGGCTTCCGAAGTCGGCGGCCTCGGACCGAGCTACGACGCGACCTATGCGATCGCGTATGCGCTCGCCGCGACGCAAGA
>Ga0190269_10001319_pt1 | contig 11965 bp, 7 predicted proteins | sample Popmic249IS_FD_133749 | JGI IMG/M metagenome (GOLD analysis project Ga0190269, IMG submission 133749) | Populus adjacent soil microbial communities from riparian zone of Blue River, Arizona, USA - 249 IS | ecosystem: Environmental > Terrestrial > Soil > Riparian zone | place: USA: Arizona...
GCCGATTGGGGGTCGGGGATCTCGTCCTCGGCCCGCCGCGCGGTCGGCGCGTGATGCCGCTCGGTTCCTGGACGCCGGTCGGGTCGGGCATCTCGTCCTCGGCCCGCGCGGGTCCCCCCGCGGCGCGCTGGCGGCCCGTCGACGCTCAGACAGTCAGATTAGCCAACACGCCATGTTCCGAAGCGCCGCAGGCCGCCGGCGCTACGGGCCCTCCCGCGCGTTCCTGCGGGCGAGATCCCCGACCCCGACCGGCGTCCACGAACCGGTCGCCGTCACGCGCGGATAGTCACGAACGCGCGAGTCGCGAGTCCACTACCAAGTCCCACGCCACCACAAAGCAAAAACCCGGAGAAGCTCAGCTCCCCCGGGTTCTCTTGTCAGTGTGCGATGCCGCAGCGACCGGCGATCAGGCCGTCTCGCGAGGCAACTGCTGCACGTCGCGGGCGAGTTGCCAGCTCTCGACGGGCCAGCGGCGCCAGGCTTCCTTGTGCAGGGCGCGCAGCACCTCCGCGTCCTCCGACAGAGCCTTGCGCTCGCTGTCGGACAGCGCTGCAGGGCCCATCCGCAACGCGCGCTCCTTCACCTTGGCGAGCTCGACGTGCGCGATGTTGGTCACGCCTTCGGGTTGCTGCGTGGCGAGCTTCTTCAGCTGCGCTGCCAGCAGCAGCGGGTCCAGCACGAGGTCGCGGAACCGACCGGCGTCATCCGACTTAGTGAGCGACTGCAGATCCGTCGCTCGCAGCAGCAGGTCTTCCGGCTGCGTCTCGCTCGGCACGCTGAAGATACCGGTCTTCTTGAACAGCTCACCGGCGCGCGTGCTGGAGACGATGACACTGATCGGGATCGACAGGACCAGCGGCGCCCACAGCGGCGCGAGCCACAACAGCAGACCCGGCGCAGCGAGCGCGAGGATCGCCGCGCAACCCGCACCGACGAAAGTCGAGAACACCTCGCCGCGAGCCAGCGCCATGAACCGACCGCGACCGCGACGGTTCTGCGCGCCCCAGCGCACCGAGCCACCCGTGATGATGGACAGCACGATCTTCGTGTGGTGCAGCATCATCAGCGGTGCGAGCAGCGAGCCCAGCGCGAGCTCGCACACGCCGCTGAGCAGCACGCGCAGCACGCCGCCATGAGCGGCACGCAGCTCCCGGTCAGACAAGGTCGAAATCACGCCGAAAATGCGAGGACCGAGCAGCAGCGCGCCCGTCGCGAGCGTCAGCGGCAGCGCGATCGTCGCCGGCACGAGCGGACGCGACGCCGTGGCCGCGAGCACCGCACCGAGCACGCTGAACAGGAGCCACGCCGGACCGGCGAGGTACGCGCCAGCGCCGACCCACATGTGCAGACGGCTCATCGGTTTGAAGCCATCCGCGAGCGCGACCCGCAGGTGCTGCAGGTTGCCCTGACACCAGCGGCGATCACGCGCCACGTAATCAGGAAGCGTGGCCGGGAGCTCTTCCCAGCTGCCATCGAGGTCGTGCGCGATGCGCACTTCCCAGCCGGAACGGCAGAGCAGCGCGGCCTCCACGAAGTCGTGGCTCAGGATGTGGCCGCCGAGCGGAGGCTGACCGTCGAGCACCGGCAGCGAGCAGCAATCGAGGAACGCGCGCACGCGGATCGCCGCATTGTGCCCGTAGTAGTTGCCCTGCGGACCCGACAGCACCGCGAGACCGCGCGTGAACAGCGGACCACACACGCTGGCCGCGAGCTGCTGGGCCCGCGAGAAGATCGTCGTGCCAGCGTGCAGAAACAGCGGCGCCTGCAAGAGCGCGAGGTTCGGCGACGCCTCCATGCGGCGCAGCATCGTCACCAGGGTGTCGCCGCGCATCAGACTGTCGGCGTCCAGCACCACCGCGTATTCGTAGCGATGGCCGAAGCGCTCGAAGAACTCCTGCAGGTTGCCCGCCTTCTGCCGCTCGTTGATCGCGCGACGCCGGTAGAACACGGGAATGTTCACGGGCAGCGGCAGGCTCGCGACGCGCCGGAACGCGCGCTCTTCCTCGGCCACTTGCTCCGGACGCCGCGAGTCACTGAGCACGAAGATCTCGAAGGCCTCGCCGCCAGGCGTATGCGCGAGCGACTCGCGCATCGCGGCCAGACCTGCGAAGACGTGCTCGGCGTCTTCCTCGTAAATCGGCATGACCAGCACGCTACGCGGCAGCGCACGCGATGGCTCCGGCAGCGGCTCAGGCCGACGGCGCCCGACGGCGAAGCCGACCACGGCGATCGTAAAACCGATGAAGCCCAGGCTGAACAGGCTCGCGAACATGCTCGCCCAGACCACCTCGCCGAAGCTCAGCCCGTCTTCAGCGAGACCGCGGACGAGCGCAGTCGTGGCGAGGGCAGTCGTGAAGCCGGTGGCCAAGAGGCCGAGCAGCCAGCCCGGCAACCGCATGCGCCGCAGCTCCTGCTCCTGAAACTGCGCCATCGTCGGCGGGCGAAATGCGCGCGGATCACCGAACTTGGCAGCCACCTTGCGCGCCTCGGCCGTGTCTCCGAGGAACAGCTGCGGGCACTCCGCGATGAACGCGCGCAGCCACAGCGGATCTACATTGTTGGCATTCTCTCCGAAGACCTCGAGCATGAAATGCTCGACGCCCCGCTGCGCCAGCTCGACCGCCCGCTCCGGCTCGTTCGCCACGTCGGCGAACTGCCCCGCCAGCTGGTCGACCCGAGCGCTGTCATTCAGGCCCAGGGCCCGCAGGTATTCGGCCACCCGACGCTCGGCCTTGGCCGAGCCTTCGGAAGAGCGCGCTCGAACGTGACTGTCGACGCGAACCGACGGCACATCCGCAGAAGAACCTTTTACGAGTCTCATCACCACGACGACGCTCCCGCACTTCCTAGTGCTCGCAGTTCGACGTAGCGCGGGCCAGAACCTTCAAGGAATTCGCCCCGCCAGCCTGCGACATCAGCCCATGCAAAGCCACACGCATCCAGTGAACGCAAGTCCAAACGCGGGTGCTTGCTGCCTTATTCTCCGCGCCACCGTACTGCAAGAGATGGACCTGCCCGAAATCTCCGGCAAGCACGAGAAGTTTGCCTCGCTCGTGCCCGGCCGGAACGACACAGTGTGGTGTCTCGACGTCCGCGCCTCCCGTGCTGGACGGGCGCTGCGCAGCCGGCAGCGGTCTAGCACCGAACTCTGCTGCGCGCTGCCCGTCCAGCCAGCGCTCCGCGAACGCGCGAGCCGTTTCCAGACTTTTTTATGCAGTTGCGCGCACCTGGCGCGAAGCGCAGGCTTCCGCCTGGTCTGGTCCCATGGAGCAGTCACCCGATCGTCGTCCCCCCATGTCCCTGCGCGGCTCCGAGCGCGCCATCCGGCAGTCGTTGCGCGAGACCGTGCGCTCCCTCGACATCGCCGCCCGCTCCATCGTGGAGACTCAGGCGCTCGCGGGCACCGTCGCCGGCGTCATCGCGGAGCGCGCCCTCGATCACCACTGGCCGGGCCTATACCAGTTCGCGACGATTCGCGTCGGGCCCGAGACCGCGGCCCGCCTCCTCGAGCGGCTCGCCGCCGAGGTCGAGAGTGCCCAGCCAGAGTCTACGGACAACGCTCCGAGTCCGCAGGCCGATCTGTTTAAGCGCCTGCGTGCCATGCTCAGCGCCGAGAACCCCGCTCGGCTCAGCCCCGATGCCAACGCCTGGTGGGCGCCTCCGGACAGCACGTTCCGGCGCGGCCTGTGCGAGCTGCGGCGCAACCTGAGCATCGAAGAAGCCGAGATCGCCGAGCTGCGCTTCGCGCGCAGGCTCGCGGCGGCGGAGGTGGCGCACGCCGTGGGCTGCAACATCGAGCACGTCGAGCGCACCAGCGCCACGTGCTTGAGCCTGACCGAGCAGCGGCTCGGCAAGCGCCCGAGGAGCCGCGATCACACGCCCGAGGGTGCGCTGCTCGAGGCCTTTTCGCTCGACCCGCGCCGCGTCGGTGCGCCCCGCCGCCAACAGCGGCGCCCCATCCTGGAGATGGGCACGCGCATCGGCGAGCGCTACGAGGTCGAGGGCATGCTCGGCACGGGCGCGTTCGCGGACGTGTACCGCGCACGCGATCGCGACGTGACCGACCACGTGGTCGCGCTCAAGATCTTGCGCGCACCGGCCGCAGACGATCAGCAGGTGCACAGCGCGCTGCGCGAGCTGCAGCTGATCGCGTCCGTGTTTCACCCGTCGGTCGTACAGCTGAAGGACCACGGCTGGCACAACGGTCACCTGTGGTTCCTGATGCCGCTGTACCGCGGCGAGACGCTCACCAAGCGCATCGAGCGCGGCGCGCTGTCGCGGCGCGAGGCGCGCGAGATCTTCGAGCCGCTCGCGGAAGCGCTGGCCACCATGCACCGCGCCGGCGTGCTGCATCAGGACATCAAGCCGGACAACGTGTTTCTGGCCAACCTCGATCCGGACGGCAACGCGCCCGACTCGCAGAAGCGCATCTTGCCCGTGCTGCTCGATCTGGGTGTCGCCGCGAAGGACGCAGAGCTCGTGCTCGCCGGCACGCCCGCATACTTCGCGCCGGAGGTCGCCGCGCGCTTCGCCGGCAACCCCGATCCCGCGCCCGTGGGTCCGAAAGCCGACGTATTCGCGCTCGCGCTCACCCTGCGCGACGCGCTCGATCCGCAGGGCTCGGATGAGCTCGCAGGCACCGCGGTGGACGCGTTCGTGGAGCGCCGCGCCACGCGCGCGCCGAAGCCACCCGCGCGGCGCGAGCTGCACGACCTGCGCAGCTTCTTCGAGGCGGGCCTGCACTTCTCGCCCGATGGCCGGCCGAGCGCCGAGGAGTTCCGCAAGCGGCTCGCCGAGCTCACGGCGCGCGACGAGCAGCGCGCGCGGCGCATCGCCACCATGCGCTGGGCGCTGCCGACTGCAATCGCGCTGCTCGCGCTGTTCGGCGTGATCGTGTACGTGCTGTCGCGCGAGGCGACCTTGCAGCGCATCGAGGCGGCCGAAGCGCGCGCCCGCGCGGAACAAGCGCGCGTGCGCGCAGCGAGTGTATCGGCTGACCTCACCGCACAGCAGGCCCGGCGCCGCGAGCTCGAGGCGGACGTCGCTCGGCTCGAGCGCGAGTACCAGTCGAGCCGCATGACGCGCGAGCAGCTGGCCTCACGTCTCGCCGAGGCGGAGGCCCAGCTGAGCGAGCTCAACGAGCAGAAGGCGCAACAAGCCTTGCGCTTGCGGCAGCAGACGGACGAGCTGCGCGACTTGCGCGACGAGCACACGCGCACGCAGGCCGAGCTCAAGACCATCACGACGAGGCGCGACGAGCTGTCGGCGAAGCTCGACCGCGTCAGCGATCAGCTCAGTGCCGAGCGCGGCCGCCGCGAAGAGCTCGATGGTCAGGCCACTCGCCTGCGCGAGGAGCTGCGGACCGCACACTCCGAGCTCGATGACGCGCGCAAGCGGCACCACGAGCTCGAGACGCGCATCGCCATCCTGCGCCGGCTCCTCGGGCCGAACGCCGCGCTGGAAAACGGGGTGATGCTGCCGCGCCCCACGCCGACCGCCCCGAGCGCGCTGAATAAACCTGCGACGCCCTGAGCTTAGGTAGCTCGCTCGACGCTCCGAGCCAACGTGGCCCGGATAGCAGCCATTTCCCAGCCGTATTCATGATTCTTCACGGCGAGTGAAAGAATCGGGGTGCCGCTGTGCGCTGCGGCTTGCGCATGCCCCCGGGGGCTTGCTATCAGCCCTCTGGTCGAAGGTATACATCACTGTATATTCGCTGCGTCAGGCCGCCCGGATCGGCGACGCCCGCCCTCCCAGCCGAGGAACAGTCATGCCCGAAGAACCCGTCAAACCGTTGTTCGATCTCTCGCTCACCGACGAGCAGCAGCTGATGCGCGACACCGCGCGCAGGTTCGCCGAAGCGGAGATGCGCCCGGTCGCTCGCAAGTTCGACGAAGCGGCCGAGGCTCCGCGCAGCTTCTACGAGAAGACGCTGGAGCTGGGCTTCAACGCCGTGCAGATCCCCGAGGCCTACGGCGGTTTCGGCGCAGCGCGCTCGCCGGTCTCCAACATGCTGTTGGCCGAAGATCTGGCGTGGGGTGACATGTCGCTCGCGCTCGGCGCGCTCAGCACGCTGGCGTTCATCAACACCGTGCTCGACCAGGGCACGGGGAGTCAGCAAGCTGCGCTCTTGCCGCGCTACACCGAAGACGGCTTTCATCCCGCGGCGCTCGCGCTCGTCGAGCCCGGCGCGCGCTTCGATGCGCGCAAGTTGAAGACGAAGGCCGCTCGCCGCGGCGGCGGCTATGTGCTGCTGGGCGAGAAGACCCTCGTGCCGTTCGGCGCGGAGGCCGAGCAGCTTCTGGTGTTCGCCGAGCTCGAGGGCGAGGGGCCCGCGGCGTTCGTGGTCGACGCGAAGCAGCGCGGCGTCAGCGCACAGCGCGAGGCGTACATGGGCCTCAAGCCGCTGCCGCTGTCGCGCGTGAAGCTGGAGAACGTCGAGGTCTCGGCGGCACACAAGCTCGGCGAGGGGACGCCGCTCGACTTGCCGCGCGTCATCGACCTGGCGCGCATCGGCGCTGCGGCGCTCGCCGTGGGCGTGTGTCAGGCCGTGCTGGACTACACGAAGAACTATTGCAACGACCGGGTCGCCTTCGGCGAGCCGATCTCGCACCGCCAGTCGGTCGCCTTCATGCTCGCCGACATCGCGATCGAGCTCGACGGTCTGCGCCTCCTGACCTACCGCGCCGCCTCGCGCGCCGAGCAGGGCCTGCCGTTCAGGCGCGAGGCCTATCTCGCGCAGCTACAAGCTGCAGACAAAGGCATGAAGATCGGCACCGACGGCGTGCAGCTGCTCGGCGGCCACGGCTTCATCCGCGAGCACCTGGTCGAGCTCTGGTACCGCAATCTGCGCGCCATCAGCCTGCTCGAGGGCAGCCTTCCCGTCTGATTCATCCGCGCTGAAAGGACATACGCCATGATCAACCTGGAACTGCCCGAGCAACTCGAAGGCCTTTCGACGCTGATGCACGCCGTAGCCACGAACGTGCTGCGGCCTGTGTCGCGGAAGTACGACACGCAAGAGCACGACGTGCCGGAGGAGCTGGCCCCGCTCGACCGCCGCCCGAAGCCCGGCGCTGCCAGCGCGCGCGGCGAGCGCGAGCGGCCGACGGGCAAGCAGCCGAACAAGAACGGCCAGAACATGCAGAGCGTGATCAGCATCCAGCAGATGTCGTGGGGCGACGTCGGCTTGATGCTGTCGATCCCGGGCGCCGGCCTCGGTAACGCGGCGATCAACGCCGTGGCGACCCCCGAGCAGAAAGAGCGCTTCGGCACGTGTTACGCGTCGATGGCGATCACCGAGCCCGGCTCTGGCTCGGACTCGGGCAGCATCGGCACCACCGCGCGCCAGGACGGCGACGAGTGGGTGCTCGACGGCGAGAAGATCTTCGTGACCGCGGGCGGGCGCTGCGACACGGTCGTCGTCTGGGCGACGGTCGACAAGAGCAAGGGCAAGGCGGCGATCAAGTCGTTCGTGGTGCCGAAGGGCACGCCGGGCATGGAGGTGGTCAAGCTGGAGCACAAACTCGGCATCCGCGCCTCGGACACGGCGACGATTCTCTTCAGCAACTGCCGCATCCCGAAGGACAACATCCTCGGCTCACCGGAGGTGAGCGAAGGTGGCAAGCGCGAAGCGTTCGGCAAGGTCATGCAGACCTTCGACAACACGCGCCCCGGTGTCGCTGCGATGGCCGTGGGCTGCGCGCGTGCGGCGCTCGACCTCACCGAGGAGCTGCTCGCGAAGGACGGCTACGAGCTCGGCTACGAGAAGTCGGTGTGGGACTCTTCGGCGATCGAGGCCGAGCTGTACCGCATGGAAGCCGACTGGGAAGCCGCGCGGCTGCTCGTGCTGCGCGCGGCGTGGATGGCCGACAACGGACATCCGAACTCGATGGAGGCCAGCATGGCAAAGGCCAAGGCAGGGCGCGTGGGCAACGCCATCACGCTGCGCTGCGTGGAGCTGTGCGGCAGCCTGGGCTACAGCCAGGAGACCTTGCTCGAGAAGTTCGCGCGCGACTCGAAGATCCTCGACATCTTCGAGGGTACGCAGCAAATCCAGCAGTTGATCGTGGCGCGCCGCCTGTTGAACAAGTCGTCTGCCGAGCTCAAATAGTCGCGCTCAAAACAGCGCGCCGATGCTGCCGACGGTGATGCTGGGCCCGAAGACGAAGGCCCAGTTGCTCACCTTCTTGCCATTGTCACCGAACGACTGCCCGGTCCGGGGATCTCGATAGATGTAGAGATCCCCGACCGTGTACGAGCCCCACATGTGAATGTTGATCGCGGCCTGCGTGGGTTGATTCACGTTGCCGAGGGGGATCGTGATGCCGAGGCCGCCAACGATCGCCAGCTGGCGCTGCACCGAGTCCGCGAGCGCCATGCCCATCATGCCGGCTTCCAGCGCGAGGATGCCCTCGTGTCCGTCCGAGTCCAGCCACGTGATGCGCGTGAGAAGCCCGAGGTTGAGCGACAGCGTGCCGGACGCTTCGTCGCCCGAGAAGCGGTACAAGCTCGCGGGCATCGCCGCAGTGGCGTAGAACTTGAAGTCGGCGTTTTCGGTCACGACCGTCCACTGTGAGCTCGGCAGCTCCAAGCGGCGGCGCACATCGCCGGCGAACAGGCTCTCGTCGAGGATGTGCGTGATGCGCACGTTGAGCCGGTCGAACTGCTCCATCGCTCCGCGGATCCAGATCACGTCCAGCTCGCTCGAGTGGCGCAGAGTCAGCTGCTCGTTCAGCTGGCCCTCGGGTCGCACCTGCCCGCCGACCGCGCTGACTCTCACGTCCACGTCGAGCCGCTGCTCGCCGGACTCGGGCGGGATGCGCTCGCGGTGCAGCTTCAAGCGGCAGCTGTCGCGCTCGCGGAACGGGATGTGCACGGGCGAGCCGGGTGGAATCAGCTGCAGCTTACCCTCCGCGTTGCGGCAGAACAGCTCCACGAGCGCGTGATCGGTGATGCTGGAAGCGCCGATCGGCGCGGGGATGCTCGCCTCGCGGATCGGACGCTGCACGGGGTCCACGATCTGCGCGAAGTCCGTGTCCGCGAACACGTCCGGGATATCCGTCACGCGGTACGCGAAGCGCAGCGCGGCGTAGCCGCCGGCAGCGTACACGCCGCGCACCTGATAGCCCTCCGCGCTGCGCGTCACCACGTACGCGCCGGGCACCGAGATGGGCACCAGCTCTCCCCGGCCCACCACGTGCGAAACGCTCACGAGCGCCGGACGATTGCGCGGGATGAACTGGATCTCGCCGTAACCAGCGAGGCTCAAGGTCGCCATCACGGGAGGCACGTCGGCCGTCTTCTCGGACGTCACGGCCAGCACCGCGCCGTCGTCGCGGGACACGACGACCGTCAGCTGCTCGCGCGAGATGCGGCCGATGCGCAGGAGCACGTAGATGACGTCCTGCATGGTCTCCATACGCACGACCTCGGGCGGCTCGGCGTTGGCCGTGAAGTGCAGCTTGCTCACGTCCGACACGCAGCCGCGGTCGAGCCGCACGAGCACGCTCACGTCATCCACGTTGCGCAGCGGCTCTCCGGACACCACCGCGACGGGACAGCGGAGCACCGTCAAGGTCTCGCCGATCACGTTGTCGAGCAGATCGCCGCGCGCGAAGAACACGCGCGGCGACAGCTGCACGCGCAGCGCGAGCTTGGGCGCAGCAGCCGGGACAGAGGCCACGATCAGACCTTCGGCATTCGTGGCGCAGCGTGCCACGCCGCAGTCGGCGCCGGCGACTGCTTCTGGATGAACGAGTGGCACCTTACCTGCGCCGTGTGCGACGTCGACGATGCGCGCATCCGGCATCATGCGCGAGATCAGCACGCGGGCCACGGGCAGGCGCATCTGATCCGCGGCGAGCGCCTCACCACGCTTGTCGTACGTGATCACGTCCGTGGTCACGCGCCCGCCCGGGGGCGCCCAGCGCAGCTCGATCAGCTGCGGTGCGGCCGGAAGACCGCGATCCACGTTCACGGCGCACACCTCGCGATCGCGATCGTGCGTGATGTTCAAGCACACGTCTTCGCCGCTCTTGTCCGCCGCGCTGTACGCGATGGTCACGCCTTCGAGGCCATCGCCGCGCAGCTCGAGGCGGCCGCTGTCGACGCCCACCGTCACGCTGTTCAGATCGATCTTGGGGTGATCGCCGGTGGCGATCAAGGTGGAGTCTTCGACAGCGGCGGTCTTGCACGCGGCTTCACTCGCCGCGAGCACGACGGCGAGCGTCTGGCCGACCTCCACTTCATCGCGCGGACTGATGTGCCTGCGCGCGGCATCGAGGGTCCAGCCTTGCGGTGCGGGCCCGCACAACACGCGGTTCTGCGGAAAGGCGACGGGAGCGCCGCCCTTCGGCAGTTGCAGCACCCAGGCCTGCACCGAAGAGCTGCAACACCACGCGAGACACAGCGCGATCCAGCGCAACGACCACGACGACATGTGCGAGCAGGCTAGGCTGTGAGGCGAGATCCGTAAAGGGCGCATCCTTCATGCCACACGCAGCGCTGGCGTCGCTGTCGTGCACCTTCAGAATACGATCTCGGACAGCAGACTCTCGAGCATTTGGATCAGCTTCGGCAGGCCGTCTTGCTTGCGGAAATACGTGTCCGCGCCGGCGCGCTCGGCGCGCACCTTCAGCTCTGACTCCGACAACCCGGAGACCAACACGATGGGGATCATGCGGTCGGTCATGCGCGCCTTGAGCATGCGACAGATCTCGTCGCCGTTGATGTTGCCGAGCACCACGTCCGCGAGAACGACGTCAGGCTCGAGGCTGGCGTAGAGCTTCTCGAAGGTCGCCATGTCACCGGCGCCCTCGACGGAGTAGCCCTGGTTGCGCAGCTCGTGCACGAGGCGATTGCGCACGCCGGCGTGATCGTCGAGCACCAGGATGCGATTCATCCCGTTGAAGGCGACGTCGGCGGGTGCGGGCGGCAAAGTTCCGGGCTTGCGGCGCACCGTGAAACGCACGAGCGAGAGGATGCGCTTGAAGCCCCACTCGGTGGAGACGTAGCCGTCGGCCGACAAGAAGCTCGCGCGCTGCTTCAGTTGCTCGTCCGGATTGCTCGCGAACAGGAAGAACGGTGCGCGGGTGCCGAGCTGCAGCTTGAGGTCGACCACGGCGTTGGCGCGCATGAGCTCGACCGAGTGCGCATCCATCAAAACCAGATCCGCATTCTCGCCCTTGGCCTCGGCCGGCGATTTCGCGGTTTCGACCTTGTAGCCCTCCTCGCGCAGCACGAGACCGAGGGCATGCATGACAACGTCGCCGTCATGAATCAGCAAGACGTGCTTCACGCTGTCCATTGTAACGGGCTATGCATCCCAGGTGCAGGCCAGAGCCTGCGTCATGTGAGGTGTGAAGAGTGCGCCGAGTAGCGCGGATCTGTTGCGAAGTCGTGCAAAGCGCGCAACCCTTTCGCGCATGACCTCCCTGCACGACTTCCAGATGAAGACCATCGACGGCCAGTCGAAGTCGCTCAAAGACTACGCCGGCCATCCCGTCCTGATCGTCAACGTCGCATCGCGCTGTGGCCTGACGCCTCAGTACACCGCGCTCGAGGCCCTGTACCAGCGCTTCAAGAGCCGTGGCCTCAGCGTGCTTGGCTTCCCGTGCAATGACTTTGGCGCCCAGGAGCCGGGCACCGAAGCCGAGATCAAGGGCTTCTGCGAGAGCAAGTACCACGTCACCTTCCCGCTCTTCGCGAAAGTCCACGTCAAGGGCCCCGAACGTGCGCCGCTCTACGAGTACCTCACGACGCAACCCACCGCACCCGACGGCCCCGGAGACATCGCCTGGAACTTCGCCAAGTTCCTGGTCGGCAAGGACGGCAAGGTACTGGCGAGGTTCAGCCCGCAGACCGCGCCGGACGCGCCGGAGGTGATCAACGCCATCGAGGCTGCGACGAAGACGGGGTGAGTGCGTGGCCGCGGCGCGTCTCGACGCGCGCCGCAGCGTTTCAC
>Ga0190269_10001320_pt1 | contig 11946 bp, 9 predicted proteins | sample Popmic249IS_FD_133749 | JGI IMG/M metagenome (GOLD analysis project Ga0190269, IMG submission 133749) | Populus adjacent soil microbial communities from riparian zone of Blue River, Arizona, USA - 249 IS | ecosystem: Environmental > Terrestrial > Soil > Riparian zone | place: USA: Arizona...
GCGAGCGGTCCTGAGGACTGCATGAACGGCCTCGATGACGACTGCAACGGCGCGGCCGATTGTGCTGACAGCGCCTGCGAGCCGGTGACGCAGTGCGTGCCCGAAGCCCTCGCGTTCGTGCTCGTGAGCAACGACGAGGCTTGTCCAGCGGGCTATCGAGAGCTCGACGTGGTCCATCGAGAGCTCAAAGACAATGGCTGTGATGGCTGTGCATGCAAGGCGCTCGACAAGCAATGCGAAGCTTATGTGAGTGTGTATACGTCACTGCTAAGCTGTCAGCGTGACAGTTTGAACAGCGGCGGAACGATGCTGCCCGATCCAGCGACTTCGACGTGCTCGGGACCCATCGGCAAGATCACCGGCTTCGAGGGGGGCGGCTTTGGGTTCAATGTGCACGTCAAAGCGGGCAAGAACCAGTGTGAAGCTTCAGGCGATCCGAAGCTGAGCGAGCCGCAGTGGGGCACGACGCTGAAGCGCTGCAGCGCTGAGCTGCAGCCCGGTGGTTGTGTCCTCGGCTACTGCGCGCCGCGACCGGAAGCGAAAGAGGTGTGCTGGCCGGAGACAGAGGCGGGTTGCGGCGCGATCGTCACGCCGCAGACTTATTATCAAGGGTACGAAGATAGGCGCTCGTGTGAAGCTTGTAGCTGCAGCACGAAGGGCGGCAGCTGCAGTGACGTAGGCGCGACGCTGACGACCGATGCGACCTGCAGAATGCCCGGCACAGTGCGTCGCGATGGCGAGAAAAGCTGTGAGATGATCTCGCCAGAGGCGATGGTGAGAGCGACCGGACGGATAACCCATCCGGAGTGCAACAGTCAGTCAGTAGTCACTGGAACGCTCGTCGCGACAGGCCCGGTCCCCCTGTGCTGCGGCGCGGGGCTCCTGAATCCATAAGCTCGATGACGTCGGGTTGTGCGGGCGGGGCGACTCGTCTCGCCCTACAACCCCTGCGCCTCCGAAGCCGTAAGCTGCACCTCCGGCGGCTGGATACGCAGACTGCGGATCCGCCGCGGTGTGGCATCCAACACCATCAGCTCCAACCCATCCGGCAACTGCTCCCGCTCGCCGGCGCGCGGGATGTGCCCCGCCAGCGAGATGTACAGCCCAGCCAAGGTGTTCCACTCGCCGTCCTCGGGCAGCTTGAGCCCGAGGCTGCGATTGAGGTCGCGGATCGGCATGTGACCCGGGACGATCCAACCGCCTTCCGCGCTCTCCGTGATGCCCGGCGCAGGCACGCGCGCGTGCTCTGTGAAGATCTCGCCGACCAGCTCCTCGATCAAGTCCTCGAGCGCGACGATGCCTGCGAGTCCGCCCTGCTCTTCCACGATGATCGCGAGCGGCACGCGCTTCTTCTGCATCTCTGACAACAAGTCCAGCGCGGACTTGCTCGCAGGCACGAAGAACGGCGGGCGCATCACATCGGCGAGCGTCGCTTCGCGCTGCTGCCAGCTCAGCGACGCCAGATCTTTGACGTGCACGTAACCCACGATGTCGTCTGGGCCGCTCGCGTACACCGGAAAGCGCGTGTGCGGGTGATCGATGATGGTGCGATGCACCTCCGCGAGCGGCGCAGAGCGTGGCAGCATCACCACCTCCTGGCGCGGCACCATCACCTCCTGCGCGATCAGCTCGGGCATGGCAAAGGCCCGCGTCGCGATCTCGGCCGCCTGCGGATGCACAGCACCTGCATCTTTTGCTTGCTCGACGATCTCTTTCAGCTCGCCGGAAGAATAGTGCGTCTCTGCGAACGTAGTCCGGTCGCCGAACGGCTTGAGCACGAGGTTCGAGCTGAACGTGAGCACGCTCACGATGGGGCGCGCGAGCCACGACAGCCACGCGAGCGGTTGCGCGACCGCGATCGCATACGCCTCGGCGTAGCGCAGCGCGAGCGACTTCGGCACTAGCTCACCGAGCACGATCGACAGATACGAGATGAACGCGACCACTACGGCGATCGACAGCACCTCGGCGTGCGGCGCGAGCCACGGAATGTCGGCCAGCAACGGCTTCACGAGCGCGCTCGCGCTCGCACCACCCACAGCCGATGCCGTCGAGCCCACGACCGTGATCCCGACTTGTACGGTCGCGAGCAAGCTCTCGAGCTTGGACTTGAAGTGGAGCGCGGTGCGTGCAGCCAGTGAGCCCGCGTCGGCACGCTCTTGGAGGCGCGTCGCGCGCACCGAGACCAGCGCGATCTCTGCGCCAGAAAACACGCCGTTCGCCAAGATCAGCGTGACGATCAGAAACAGCTCGGAGGTAAACGTTCCATACATAAAGCGCGCTCAATCTAGGATGCACGCGGCACCCCAGCAAGCCAGCCTACAGAGCGCGCACCGAGCGAGCAATCGAGTGTCCGAGCGGATTCGATCCCGGATCGCGCAGGGCCAGGCGCGCGGGGCCGCAGGCATAGCCGCGCATCGAGAATTTTCGCGGGCGACATGCCGTCGGAAATAAGCGAGGCGGCATCGTAATCCGCTCGGTCAGAGCGGGAGCGCGTGCTCCACAGGCCGTACGCGCAGTGGCGCGCGCCGCACGCGCGGACGCCTCACCACACCGCGTGCGACCATCACAGAGGGGCTCAGCTCTACCTGTGCGCTGCCTCGCGCTCCAGGATCCTCCGAGCCTTGTGCGTTGCGCTCGCCCTGCCCACCTGCGCCGGTGCCCCCGTCGACAGGCACGCCGAGGTACGCGCACAGATCGTCGACGATCGCAGCTGCAGCCTCAGGACGGCCGAGCGCACGCGCAGACTCCGCCATCGCACGCCGCTCTGAGCGGCCGACGAGCAGCGCACGCACTTGCTTCGCCAAACCTTCGGCGCTGAGCTCGCTCTCCGCGATCGCGAGCGCGGCACCGGCGTCCTGCATGGCGCGGGCGTTCTTCATCTGATGATCTTCGGCGGCGTGTGGATACGGGATCAAGATCGACGGCTTGCCGATCGCGCACAGCTCGGCCAGCGTCGTCGCGCCTGCGCGCGCCACCACGAGCGAAGCGCTCGCGTATGCGCGGGCCATGTCATCGATGAACGGCACGACCTCGGCTTCCACGCCGAGCTCGGCGTAGCGCTGCTTCACCTGCTCGACCGCGCTCTCGCCGGTCTGGTGCAGCACGCTCACGTTCTGCGATGCGAGCGCGAGCGCCGCCGGCACGACGTCGTTCAAAGTCTTCGCGCCCTGCGAGCCACCGAGCACGAGCACGCGACGCGCGCGCGCCTCTTGCCCAGCCGGATCGTGCATCGCGAGCTGCGCGGCTTCCACAAAGGCGCGTCGCACCGGGTTGCCGAGCACGCGGCCCTTGTGCGCGCCGAACTGCGGCAAGGTCTGCGGATACGTCAGGTACGCGCGCCCGACCGTGTTCGAGAGCAAGCGATTGGTGAGACCGACGTGCGCGTTTTGCTCGAGCAGCGCGGTCGGAATGCGCATCGCCGCTGCCAGCATCAGCACCGGTCCCGCCGTGTAGCCGCCGAGGCCGAGCACGAGCTGCGGCTTCCACTGGCGGAGCAGCGCGGTCGCCTGCGCGACAGCCTTTGGTAGGATCGCGACGTTGCGTGCGAGCTGCAGCGGAGAGCGGCCGAGCCACGGTCGCACATCGACGAGCGACAGCTGCTCGCCCAAGCGCGGCAACACGCGTGCTTCGATGCCGCGCTCCGTGCCCACGAACATCACCTGCACCTGTGGGTTACGCCTGCGCAGCTCTTCCACGACTGCGATGCCCGGAAACAGATGACCGCCCGTGCCGCCACCCACCACCATGACGCGCTCGATCATGACACACCTCCCACGGCGCGCGTCGCTGGCGCAGGGCGCGGCGACGGCGTGTCCAAAGTGTCCGCGCGCTGAATGCGCGAGACGTTCGATAAAAGACCCACAGCACAGCAGTTCACGAGCAGCGACGAACCGCCGAAGGAAATGAACGGGAGCACGAGGCCCTTGGTCGGCACCACGCCGCACGCGACCGCGAGGTTGGTGAACGCCTGCATGCCGATGAACAGTGAGATGCCGATGCACAAGTACGTGCCGTAGACATCGGGGCAACGCAGGCCGGTGCGAATGCCGCGGTAGACCAGGTAGCCGAACGCGATCAGCATCGCGCTGAAGCCGAGCAAGCCGAGCTCTTCGGCCACGATCGAGCTGATGAAGTCGGTGTGCGCTTCGGGCAAGTACATCAGCTTCTGGTGGCTGTTGCCCAGACCGACGCCGCGGATCCCGCCCGCGCCGAAGCTCAGCTGCGATTCGAATAACTGGTAGTTGTTCGCCTTGAACTGCGCGAACTCCTTGTACTGCCACTCGAACGCTTTGATGCGATCCAAGCGATAGTTCGCCATGCGGAAGATCGCAGTGCCCACGCCGCCCAAGAGCAAGCCGAACCCGATCAAGTAGCCGAGCGGCGCGCCCGCGACGAACAACATCACGAACAAGAGCAAGATGATCATGGCGGCGCTGCCGAAGTCCGGCTGACGCACGCACAAGCCTGCGATCAGCAGCGCGCCGACGGCATGCGGTACGAACCCGATGCTGAGTGACCGGATCTGCTCGCGCTTTTTCGCGAGTGAATCTGCGAGCCAGCAGATCACGACCAGCTTCGCGAATTCCGCGGGCTGGATGCGGAACCAGCTGCCGATCGCGAGCCAGCGCGCCGCGCCGTTGGTGACCTTCGCGTAACCTGCAACAGTCGCGATCAACATCAAGAGCGTGATCGCGAGCATCGGATAGGTGAAGCGGCGCAGCCACCGGTAGTCGCCGTAGTGGCCCACGATCCAAGCAGCCGACCCGGCGAGCACCGCGTGCATGAGCTGCGTGCGGATCACAGCGTGCGCGTCGTGGTACATGCGGTCTGCGAACACCGCGCTCGCGCTGTACACCATCACGAGGCCGAACCCGAGCAGCGCGTACATCACGGCCAAGAGCGTGGGGTCCGGCGAGCCCAACACCACAGGCACGCTCGGCTCGTCGCGCTTCTGGATCGGCACGGGCTTCCGGCGGTTCTCTTTGCCGGCGACCACCTCTTTGCTGGTGGCGCTGGCGCGCTTCACGCGCTTGCCGCGGACGGCGGCAGGCTCGCGCGGCGGCTCGATCGAGCGCCGGCCACGCGTGTTCTTGCGCTGTTTCTGCTGGGACAGAAGCTCGTCGAAGCTCATGCAGAACCTCCGTGTAAGCGCTGTACCGCCGCTTGAAAGACCTCGCCGCGATGGGCGTAGGAACGAAACATGTCAAAGCTCGCGCAGGCAGGTGCGAGCAGCACGGCGTCTCCAGCCTGAGCGTTGCGGCGCGCGGCTTCCACTGCGCCTTCCAAGCTCTCCGCCTCGGTCACGGGATACGTGGCGTCGGCGAGCGCACGCTTGATGATCGGGCGCGCTTCCCCGATCACGATCACAGCCCGCGCACAGCGCTCCAGCCGCTCACGCATCGGCGCGTAGTCGCCGCCTTTATCTTTGCCGCCTGCGATCAGCACGATCCGCTCACGCTGGGCGCGAGTCCATCGAGTGCCGCGACGGTGGCGCCCACGTTGGTGGCCTTGGAGTCGTCGAAGTACGAGACGCCGTCGATGTCCGCCACGTGCTGCATACGGTGAGGCAAGCCGCTGAAGCTGCGGAGCACGCTGCGGATCGCATCCGCGTCCACGCCAGCGAGGCGCGCGCACAGCGCTGCTGCAGCGGCATTCGCGAGGTTGTGTGCGCCGCGGATGCGCAGCGCTGAAACCGGAACCAGCGGGCCGTAGACCGCGTCCACCAGCTCGCCGTTCTCCACGCGCACGGCGCCGCTCTGTCCACCGAACATGTGCACGTCCGCGGGACCCGCCGCTGCCAGCTGCGCACACAGCGCGTCGTCAGCGGGAATCACCGCGGCATCGCCCGCGCGTTGACAACGAAATAGGTTGGCCTTGGCGGTCACGTAGTCCTGAAAGCTGGCGTAGCGATCCAGGTGATCTTCCGTGATGTTCAAGAGCGCGCCGACCTGGACGCGCAGCTCAGAGACGCGCTCCAGCTGATAGCTAGACAGCTCGACGACGACGTAGCCGCCATGAGCGGCTGGCGAGCTCGCGACCTCGCTGAGCGGCGTGCCCAAATTGCCGCCGAGGAAGGTCGGGCGTCCGCTGACCTGACACATCCCGCCCACGAGCGTCGTCACGGTGCTCTTGCCGTTCGTGCCCGTGATGCCGATCACCGTGGCGTTCATGAACCAGGAGGCCAGCTCTACCTCGCTCGCGATCGGCACACCCGCGCGCTCGGCCGCCTCGAGTGCAGCCATCGGCGGCACCCCGGGCGAGAGCACGATCTGATCGACCTTGCTAAACAGCGCTGGATCGTGACCGCCGAGCGCGAGCTCCGCGCCGAGCGCGTGCATCTCCAGCGCGGCGTCCCCGAGCTCTTCGACGGTGCGCGCATCGTTCGCTACGACGTGCGCGCCGCGGGCACGCAAAAGACGCACGGCCGCAAGCCCGCTCTTGCCGAGACCCACCACGAGGATGCGCTTGCCTTGGAGCTTCTTCATCGCAGCTTCAACGTGGAAAGGCTCAGCAGCGCGAGCATGATAGAGATAATCCAGAAGCGGACGATGATTTTGGGCTCCGCCCAGCCTTTCTTCTCGAAGTGATGGTGAATCGGCGCCATCAGGAAGATGCGCCGCTTGAAGTAGCGAAACGCGAACACCTGCCCGATGACGCTGACCGTCTCGACCATGAAGATGCCGCCGAGCAGCACTGACAGGAGCTCGTTCTTGGTCACGACCGCGAGCGATCCGAGCCCGCCGCCGAGCGCGAGCGCGCCCACGTCACCCATGAAGACCTGCGCAGGATAGGTGTTGTACCAAAGGAAGCCGACGCCCGCGCCGATCATCGCGCCGCAGTAGATCGCCAGCTCACCCGCGCTGCTGATCGACGGGATGTCCAGGTAGCTCGCGATGTTTTGACCGAAGAACGTCACGCCCGCGAGATACGCGAGGATCAAGTACGTGCCCGCGTTGATGATCACGGGACCGATCGCGAGCCCGTCGAGTCCATCTGTGAGGTTCACCGCGTTGGCGGTCGCGACAATGACAAATGCAGCGAACGCGACATACAAGAGGCGCGGCAGCACGACTGGATGCTTCTCGAACGCGACGAACGGCAGCGCGAGTCGATCGCGCAGCATCTGCCAATCCGCGGGCAAGCCCGTGTCGCCATCGCCGTACCACAAGTACACCGCGACGCTGAGCGCGATCGCGAACTCGAGCACCAAGCGCACGCGACCGGACAGTCCGGCGGTGTTCTTCTTCTTGATCTTCGCAGCGTCGTCGATGTAGCCGATCACGCCGTAGAGCACGGTGACTGCAGTCACGCACCACACCATCGAGTTGCGTGGATCGGCCCACAGCACCGTCGAAGCGACGAGCGCGAGCAGGATCAGCGCGCCACCCATGGTAGGCGTGCCCGCTTTGCTGAAGTGACTCGCAGGTCCGTCTTTACGGATGACTTGACCGATCTGCTTTGCCTGCAAGGCGCGGATGAACCACGGGTACACGAAGAACGTAAACAAGAGCGACGTCATCGTCGCCGCCAGCGCGCGGAACGGCACGTAGCGCAGCACGTTGAGCGCGTTCAGCTCGTCGTGTAGCGGGTAAAGCAAGTAGTAGATCACGGCGCCGCCTCGCTGGGACACAAGGCGTCAGCGACGCGCTCCATCGCGCTGGCGCGCGAGCCTTTGACCAGCACGGCCGAGCGGCCGTCGAGCATGCGCATGACCTCGGATGCCACGAGGTTGGGATCCGCGAAGTGATGCACGCGTGGGCCCTTCGCACGGCGCGCTTTCACTTCGTGGCGCGCGGCGTCCGCCCCGTACGCCATCTCCGGCCCGCAGAAGAACACATCCGACAAGCCCAGCTCGACCACGAGGCGCCCGATGCGCTCGTGCTCTGCTTTCGAGTGGCTGCCGAGCTCGGCCATGTCGCCGAGGGCGGCGATGGCCTGGCCACCTCGCACGCGCGAGACCTCGGCCAACGTCTGCAGCGATGCCGCGACCGACGCCGGGTTCGCGTTGTAACTGTCGTCGATGATCAGCGCGCCCTGCGCGCTCGTGCGCGGCGACAACCGGCCCGGCAACGGCCTTATGGTCGCCATACCGGCTTCGGCCCCGGCCAGTGCAGAGGGCCCATGCAGCGCGAGCACCACCCCGAGCGCAGCCAGCGCGTCGAGCGCAGCGCTTTGCCCGTACAAACCCAGCTTGAAGCTACGAGCGGCAGGCTCACCTTCCAGCTGGTACTCCACGCTCATGCTCAGATCGGCCCGCAGCTCACAGCGGCTGAGCCGCAGCTGCGCGCTGCGATCCTGCCCGAATCCGATCACCCGCCGCGCGCCGATGGTGTTGGCACGCGCGCGCAGCTCTTCGCTGTCCACGCTGTAGATCGCGGCGCCCTCGCGCGGCAGGCCTTTCAGCAGCGCGGTCTTCTCCTCGGCCACATCGGCGAGCGTCTTGAGCTTGGCCACGTGCGCAAGCGCGACCGTGGTCACCACACCCACGTTCGGCTCGGCGACATGCGTGAGCCATGCGATCTCACCGGGCCCCCCAGTCCCGATCTCGACCACCGCGACCGTGTGCTCGGGGCCCAACCCGAGCAGCGTCATCGGCAAGCCGATTTCGTTGTTCAAGTTGCCCACGGTCGCGAGCACCTGTTGGCCGATGCCGCGCAGCGCGGCAGCGGTCAGCTCTTTGGTCGTGGTCTTGCCCGCTGAGCCGGTGATCGCGACGAGCGCATGACCCCAGCGCGCGCGATGCAAGCGGCCGATCTCACCGAGCGCGCGCCGCGTGTCCGCGACGACGATCAGCGGCAAGCCGGTCGGCGCCTGCGCCTCGGAGCCGGCTTCGACCAACGCCGCCGCAGCGCCCTGTTTGTGAGCTTGCGCGAGAAACGCATGGCCGTCGTGCCGATCCCCACGCAGCGCGACGTACAGCTGACCAGCCTGCACAGCACGCGAATCTGTAACAACACCCTGCACGCGCACGGTGTCGTGGACGGCGCGCAGCTGCCCGCCGCTGCAAGAGGCGAGCTCACTCAGCTCGAAGCTGGCCTGGTTCGTGGGGATGGCGGTCGCCATCAGCTGCCCCCCGCGAGCCCAGCCACTGCCTGCTGCGCCACTTGGATGTCGTCGAACGGCAGACGATTCTTGCCGACGATCTGCACCTTCTCGTGACCTTTGCCCGCGATCAGCACCGTGTCGCCGGGCCGGGCGGCCGCCACCAGCTGCTGGATGGCAGATGCGCGATCGGACTCGATGACATAGCCGCGTGCGCTGCTTGCGAGCGCGCCGCGTTCGATCTGCGGCAACGCGGTCTCCTTCACGCCCTTTTCGATCTGCTCGAGAATGCGCTCAGGCGCTTCGCTGCGCGGGTTGTCGGACGTGAGCACGACGATGTCCGCGAGCTCGGCAGCGTGCTTGCCCATGATGGGGCGCTTGATCGGATCGCGGTCGCCACCACAGCCGAACGTCACGAGCAAGCGGCCCTCGGTGTTTGCGCGCAACGTCTCGAGCACATGCTCCAGCGCATCCGGCGTGTGCGCGTAATCGACGAAGATCAGCACATCGTGCGGATGGTCCACGCGCTGCAATCGTCCCGGCGCACCTTGCGCGGTCTCGAGCGCGCGCTGCATGACATCCACGCCGAGCCCGATCGCAGCACCACAGCCGATCGCGATCAGCAGGTTCTCTACGTTGTGCTCCCCGATCAGCGGGCTCTTGAGGTCAAACTCCTCGCCCATGCAGCGCACACGCGCGCGGATGCCCTCACGCGAGGGCTCGCTCGACAACACGCACACGTCGTGCTCGATCGCAGCCGTCTTGCTGCAGCGCAGCACGCGCCCCTTCGCCTGCGCCTGAAACTCCCCCGCGATCGAATGGCCGACCGGATCATCGACGTTCACCACCGCGGTGCGCGGCGAAAGCTCGCGGAACAAACGGCGCTTTGCCGCCTCGTAGTGCGCGAAGTCCCCGTGATAGTCGAGGTGATCCTGGGTGAGGTTGGTGAACGCCGCGACCTCGAAGTGCACACCGTCCACGCGGTGCATCGCGAGCCCGTGGCTCGACACCTCCAGCACGAGGTGCGTCGCGCCGGCGTCCAGGGCGCGTTGCGCGAGCCGCATCACGTCGTCGGCCATGGGGGTGGTGTGCGTGGCGGGCAGCTCGCCGAACGGACCCCGAAAGCTCACCGTGCCGAGCACCGCGGGCTTCTTCGCCGCTGCCAGCAGCAACGACTCGATCAAGTACGTGCACGTGGTCTTGCCGTTGGTGCCCGTGACCCCGATGCCCGGCATGTTCACGGTCGGGTCGTCGTACAGGCGCTGCGCGATCCTGCTGAGCGCGACCAGCGCATCATCGGCCAGGAGCACGGGCACGGCCTGGGTGATCGGCCGCTCCGCGAGCACGGCGACTGCACCGCGCTTGACAGCATCTTCGATGAACTGCGCACCGTCGCTCTGCGCGCCAGCTACGGCCACGAACAAGTCACCAGGCTCGCAGCGCCGCGAGTCGTGCCGAATGCCGCGCACGCGCACCAGCGGGTCGCCGACGATGGCCTTCGCCAGCCCGAGCCCGTGAAGCTCGCGCAGCGACAGCTCAGCCATCCTGGCCTCGGCGTGGAGGTGCGGTGCCTTGCTCCGCAGCTGCTGGCTGCGGCGGCGCGATGACCTGCGCGAGGTCTGAAGCCAACGGCGGCGCGGGCAGCTCCGGCGTGGGCGAGCTGAGCTGCAGCGACAAGAGCGAGCCGCGCTGCACCACGGCGCCGGGCGCGGGCTGCTGTCCGCTCACCACTCCGGAGCCAGTGAGCGCGACTTCGAGCATGGCTTCGCGCCCTTGCACCAGCGCAGCGCGCGCGGGACGACCGACCAAGTTCGGCACGAGCGTCTCACCCGGTGCGAGCTTCACATCGCGCGGCAGGGGCGCCTCCGAGCCTTGCAGCTGCCACAGCGGCTTCGCTTCGGGCTTGCTCGGCTGCGGGCGAGCGAGCGCCACTGCGTTGTTCGGCGCGCGCTCCGCAGGGACACCGAGGTGCCGGAGCGATGCTTCCATCACGCGCCGGAACGCCGGCGCAGCCACCGCGCCACCCTGGTGCGCGATCATCGGCTCGTCCAGCACCACTGCGATCGTGAGGCGCGGCTTGTTCGCGGGCGCAAACCCGACGAACGACGACACCCACTTGTCCTTCGCGTAGCCGCCGTGCTCGGCATCCGACTTCTGCGCCGTGCCGGTCTTGCCTGCGACCGGGTAGCCGTCGATGGCCGCCTCGGTGCCGGTGCCGCCTTCTGCCGTCGTGGCCACCATCATCTCCGTGACGGCGCGCGCCACGCGCTCGGGCACAACTTGCTTGCGCACGCGCGGCAGCGGCTCTTCCACGCTCTGCCCGCGCGCATCGACCACGCGCTTGACGAGGAGCGGCTCGAGCAGCCGACCTTTGTTCGCGAACGCGCTCATCGACATCGCGAGCTGCAGCGTGGTGGTGCTCATGCCCTGACCGAACGGAATGGTCGCGGCGTCCATCGCGTACCAGCGCTGGTAGGGGCGCAGCGAGCCTGCAACCTCGCCGGGCAAGCCGGAGCCGGGCGCCATACCGAAGCCAAAGCCCTGCAGCACGCTGTATAAGCGGTCGCGACCGAGCGAGCTGCCGACCTTGCTGATGCCGATGTTGCTCGAGCGCGAGATGACGTCGCTCGGGCTGAGCATGCCGAGCGGATGCGCGTCGCGGATCGAGCGACCGTCGACGATCAGCGAGTTGGGCGTGCAATCGATGCTGTCAGTTAGCTTGACAGTGCCTGCTGCGAGCGCTCCCGCCATCACGAATGGCTTGGTCGTCGAGCCTGGCTCGAAGCGCTCGACGATCGCGCGATTGCGGCGCTGGGCATCCGTCGCGTGCTGCGCGTCGTTCAAGTTGAACGTCGGATAGTTGGCGAGCGCGAGGATCTCGCCGCGCGTCGGATCTACGAC
>Ga0190269_10001321_pt1 | contig 11943 bp, 10 predicted proteins | sample Popmic249IS_FD_133749 | JGI IMG/M metagenome (GOLD analysis project Ga0190269, IMG submission 133749) | Populus adjacent soil microbial communities from riparian zone of Blue River, Arizona, USA - 249 IS | ecosystem: Environmental > Terrestrial > Soil > Riparian zone | place: USA: Arizona...
ATCCCCTGGCGCCCGGACGGATATGAACTCGCCGGTCACGCGTACTATCATGCAAAAGAGTATGCCCGGGCAGATGCTGCCTATCAAAAGGCGTTCCGTCGCAACGCGCTCTCGCCGGAGGGGTGGGTGGCATGGGGTGACGTTCAATATCTACAGGATGACCCTCAACGGGCTACAGAGATTTGGGAGCAAGGACTCACACAGGAAAGTCCCTCTGAAAATCTCTATTCGCGTCTCTCGCAAATTTACAAAGAGAATGGCGACTACTCCAAAGCGGCAGATTATCTTGATAAATACGTTGCACTCCATTTGGACGACGCCTCTGCCCATTATCGTCTGGGACTGCTCTTGACGTTGACCAACCCAAGCCGCGCAGCCTCAGAACTGATCAACGCTTCTCAACTGGACCCGCAGTTTGATGCCGCTGCCGAGACTCTTCGCTCCGCTTTGAATCTGGCCTCGTTAAGTGCCTCGCCCGCGGCGCGCCTCGTCCTCACCGGCCGCGGACTTGGTCTCGTGCAGGAATGGGAACTGGCCCGCGCTGCGTTCGAAGCCGCTGTCGAAGCGGACAAAGCAAATGCCGAAGCGTGGGCATGGCTGAGCGAGTCGAAGCAACAATCGAAGCAGGATGCCAGCGCAGAGATCGAACGCGCATACCAGTTGGACCCCAACTCATCCATCGTGCGCGGTTTGCGCGGACTCTATTTCCAACGTGTTGGAAATTTCCGTGATGCGTTGACCGAGTTCCAGGCAGCAGCGAGGCTCGATCCAACGAATCCTGCCTGGCAGGTGTCGATCGGCGAGACCTATTCGAAGTTGGGCGATCTGATCCAGGCGCTGGAATCCTATAAATTTGCAACCACAATTTCACCGGATGACGCAGGATACTGGCGTCTGCTGGCCATGTTTTGTGGGCAGAACAATGTGAATGTTCGCGATATAGGAGTTCCTGCGGCGCAGAAAGCGGTTGTGCTTACAAAAGAGGATGCATCTTCTTTGGATTTGCTCGGTTGGTTGTTGCTGCTTGACGCACGTTATGCCGAATCTGAACAGACATTGTTCCGCGCCCTCGAACTGGAACCACAAAATGCATCCGCACATCTGCATTTGGGAATGCTATATCTGGAACAGGGAGATCGCTCATCCGCCTACTCTCACTTTGTCAACGCCCGTGATCTGGGAAACACTGACGCGCAAGCAATTTTGAATCAATACTTTCCATAAAGACTCTCTCCCAGCGGGTGAGGGCAGGGTGAGGAAGAAACCTAAATCCATAAAACTTCTCCATACCCCGCGCTTCAACTACAACCATGTGCTTGTCACGGTACATATCTGATAAAATCCCTCCATGACCACACGACATTTTACTTTTCACTTCTTACTTCTCACCCTCCTCCTCGCCTCCTGTGTCCCTGCCTCTGTACCTGTTGCTCCTCCTGCCAACTCTGGCGATATTCTCTACCAGGAGGATTTCGAAAACAATACCACTGGCTGGGATCGTATCTCCAACGACAACGGCATCATGGACTATGACAGCGGTGGATATCGCATGTACGTGCAGCATGCCGGTTATAACCTGTGGTCCACCCCTGAAAAGAATTACACAGATGTACGCGTGGAAGTGGATCTATTCCGCCTCAATGGTCCCACTGAAAACCGCATGGGGTTGATGTGCCGTTACCAGAATGGTGATTATTATTTCTTCATCATCAGCAACGACGGGTTCTATGCCATCGGCAAATTCATCGGTGGACAAACCCTGTTGCTCGGACAGACGGAAATGCAGGCATCTGAATTTATCCTGAAAGATGCCGTCAACCACCTGCGCGCCGATTGCATCGGGAATACATTGACCTTTTATGTTAACTTCAACGAAGTCGCATCCGTGCAGGATAGCGATTTTCCCAACGGTGACGTTGGGTTATTAACAGGCGCATTCAACGAACCGGGTGTGGATGTTTTGTACGATCATTTTATGGTGATGCAACCGTAGCGAAATAATTCTGTAGGGAACGGCAGCCGCCGTTCCCTACAGAATTTACCTGTGTTATGAAGATTTATCTAGATACCATCGGCTGTCGTCTTAACCAATCCGAAATTGAATCCATGGCACGGCAATTCCGTGTCGCTGGGCATGAGATCGTCGCCTCGCCGGAAGAGGCGGAGTTGGCCGTCGTCAACACCTGCGCAGTGACAAATGATGCTGCGTCGGTCTCACGCAGCAAGATCCGCCAGATCGCGCGCGCCGGTGTGGATGAGATTGTTGCCACAGGGTGTTGGGCAACGTTGCAGCCTGCCCAGGCGGGCAATCTGCCAAATGTGCTGCGGGTCGTGTCGAATGATCGCAAAGACTATCTAGTCTCTGACACCCTCAACCTGCAACCTGAAACCTTTGACATTGAACCGATTACGCGTCAACCGTTGCCCGGTCTGCACCGCCGCACGCGTGCCTTCATCAAAGTGCAGGATGGATGCGACAATCACTGTACATTCTGTATCACAACTGTTGCACGTGGTGAGAGCCGCAGCCGACCTGTAGCAGATGTAATCCTTGACATCCAATCTGCATTGCAGGGTGGTACCAAGGAAATCGTTCTCACCGGTGTCCATCTCGGTTCATGGGGATATGATTTTGATTCGCATCTCAAAGACCTGATCAAAGCGATCCTGCGCGAAACCGATACACCGCGTCTGCGGCTCTCTTCGCTTGAACCCTGGGATCTGGATACAGACTTCTTCTCGCTCTGGGACCCTTCGTCATGCTCAGGACGTCTCATGCCCCACCTGCACCTGCCTCTGCAAAGCGGATGTGAGTCCACGCTCAAGCGGATGGCGCGCAAGACCACGCCGGAATCCTTCCGAGAGTTGGTATCTGCTGCGCGACAGGTAATGCCTGATGTCGCGATTACCACTGACATCATCGCGGGATTTCCGGGCGAGACTGAATCCGAGTTCGCCGAATCGCTGGACTTCGTTAAAGAAATCAACTTTGCTGGCGGGCATGTCTTCACGTATTCGCCGCGTCCCGGCACAGGGGCGGCAAAGATGAAGGGACAGGTACGGCCTGAGCTTCGCAAGAGCCGCAATCACACGCTGCGCGAAGCATTGAATGAATCCGAACGATCCTATACTGGGAAATTTGTCGGACAGACGATGTCCGTGTTGTGGGAGTCCACTTCAGAGATGGGGGAATGGGGCTGGCAAATGGAGGGACTGACGGAGAATTACCTGCGTGTCAAGGCATTTGCTCCCTCGCCGCGCTGGAACGAGGTGGATGAAGTGCGCCTCGCTGGCAATGAAAACGGTGTACTCACTGGAAAAATTGTTGGGGAGAATTTTGTAGAATGATGGAACCAGTGCGAAATCAGAACAGACAAACCTTGTTTATGTTTGTGGTTCTCATTCCCATTTTCCTTCTCTTCAGTTGGTTTTTGTCACATTGGTTTGATGGACACAAAATGGATTTTGGTTTGTACTGGCAGGCAGGACATATGATTCTGAACGGCCAGAACGTCTATGACACAACACAGTGGGTGGACGTTCGAAATCAGTATGAGTCAGCCTTACATTCAGAACCCACGTTTCAATACCCCCTGCCGTTGGCGATCTTCTTCACGCCGCTTGCATTGTTTCCCCTTCAGAGCGCCTACACTGCATGGATATTTCTGGGTCAGGTTGCAATACTAACGTCGATTGTGATCCTGCTTCAGTTTTACCCGGAGCGAACGGGTTACTTTGAACTGTTGACCGTTGCGGGAATATTTTTCTTCCGCCCTCTCTTCAGTGTTTTCAACAGCGGGCAGATACTGCCGTTCCTGATTTTATTGATCAGCCTGTCAGTCAAGTTATTGTATAAGGGGCATTGGTTTGCAGGTGGGGTTTGTTTATCGATCCTGAGTCTGAAGCCATCGGTTGGATTCCCGATCCTTGTTTTGGTAGGCCTCTGGCTGTTGGTCGGAAAACGATGGAAAGCGATAGCAGGAATGTTTGCGGGTGGGTTCGGATTATTGGCAATTGGCATGTTGGTGAATCATCGCTGGTTATTCGACTACATCAACATCGGCGGAAATTCCTTCACCAAGTATTATGGGATGCATCCCACACTCTGGGGAGCGGTGGGCCAGATCGTTGGGAAAAACAGCCTGGGTTTAGCGATCACCATCCTAAGCGTTGTAACAGTGATTGCCATTCAAGTGTTTTTCTTCTCGAAACACAAAACGAGCACCGATCCGTTGAGTGCTTTCTCCAGCCTCCTGCCTGCGGCGATCCTGGTGGCACCCTACTCCTGGAATTATGAGCAGGTACTGCTTCTCATCCCCATTGTGGCTTTGTCGATCCATATCGCTTCCACATATGGAATGGGAAAAGCAGCTCTATTCATGTTGGGAGTCGTTTCATTGCCAATGCTCCTGCTTGCTGTGGCATATACTGTACATCACGATGTTTGGAGTGTACTTACTACCCTTGTCGTTTGGCTGTTTTCACTCTATTTCTTTTCATGGAAGACTGCTGAATTAACAGGCGTGGTTTCGACTGGTAGTCCTGCCTAAATGTACGTGTTCCCGGCATGTCATGCTGAACCCAGTGAAGCATCTTCAACCCGATTTTTTTAGGTGGTCTCGTATGACGTGTGGGGTGTACAATAAATTATCTTGATAAAGGAGATAACCATGACGGCTCAGCTCATTGATGGAAAATTGATCGCACAGCAGGTGCGTGAGGAAGTCGCTGCAGCGGTTGCGAAACGCGTGGCCGCGGGCAAACAAAAACCGACTCTGGCAACGGTGCTGGTCGGTGAACGTCCCGACTCGGCCGCGTATGTGGCTTCGAAAGGTAAGGCCTGTCAGGAGCTTGGAATGGGCTCGATCAGCGAGCATCTTCCCTCTGATGCGACTCAGGAACAGGTGGAGGAATTGGTCCGGAACCTGAACGCTGACCCGGCTGTCAGCGGAATTCTCGTTCAGCTTCCGATGCCATCTCATATTAATGAAGAGCGCGTTCTCTCCCTGATCAATATCGAAAAAGATGTGGACGGTTTTTCTCCGTTGAATATCGGCCGCCTTGCACAGAAGGGGCGTGATCCGCTGTTTGTCCCTTGTACACCCTATGGCTGTATTTACTTACTGGAGAAATCAGGCGTCAAGATCGAAGGCGCGAATGCAGTTGTGCTGGGACGTTCCAACATTGTAGGAATGCCGGCTGCATTATTGCTTATCGGTAAGAATGCCACTGTGACCGTTTGCCATTCACGAACGAAGGATTTGGCTGGCACCGTCCGGCAGGCGGATATCATCATCGCTGCCATCGGCAAAACCGAAATGGTGCGCGGCGACTGGATCAAACCCGGCGCGGCGGTCATCGATGTAGGCATCAACGCCGTTCCCGACGCCACCAAGAAAAGCGGACAACGTCTCGTTGGCGACGTGTGTTTTAATGAAGCGAAGGAAGTAGCGGGATTTATCACTCCTGTCCCGGGCGGTGTGGGTCCGATGACCATTGCCATGTTAATGAAGAATACCCTGCGTGCGGCAGAGATACAAAATCCATAGACGTACATTGCCGTAATAGTAGAGCAGTCCCGCCTTATGACGGGGCTGTTTTTTTGGGGGGGTATCTGCGGTTATTGCTGGGGCTGACGCTGGAAATCGTTGAACCTGCCGAAGTGTTTCACCACACAAACTCAGTGTCTCTGTGGCTGATTTTTTCTGCACGCCAACAGTACTAACTCACCGTTCGAAGCGTCCCTGTTTTGATATACTTGGCACATGCATCCAGACCGGATCGGGCGATATGTGATCAAACAGGAATTGGGAAGTGGTGAGATGGGGGCGGTATATCGTGCCTTCGATCCCAGCTTTAACCGTGAAGTGGCCATCAAGGTCGTGCCTCAGGAAATGATGCGCAATCTAAAGATCCTGGCACGCTTCAAACGGGAACTAAAAATGATCGCCTCGCTGGAGCATCCTGCCATTGTGCCGGTCTATGATGTGGGGGATGAGAACGGACAGCCATACTATGTGATGCGTTATATGTCTGGTGGCTCACTCCGGCGCTGGCTCAACAACGGAAAACTATCACTGCAGGATACAGCGGATATCATCGAACGTGTCGCGTTGGGGCTGGAGTACGCTCATCAAAAGGGAATTGTCCATCGCGACCTTACGCCCGACAACATTCTCTTTGATAATCATAACAATCCATACATCACCGATTTCAGCCTGGCCAAATTGATCGCCGATACATTCCGCACGAACAGCGGCAACGGCTTTATCGGCACGCCTGAATACATCAGCCCGGAGCAGTCACAAAGCCTGCCTGTCGATCATCGCTCCGATATTTATGGGCTGGGCGTGATCCTGTACGAAATGCTCACCGGTGAGAAACCGTATGAGGCCGTGGAATCCATCGGTGTGCTTGTCAAGCACGTCTCGGAGCCGGTGCCGGATATCTTAAAAGTGAATCCCGAACTGCCCGTCGAGGTGGATGCGATCATTAAGAAGGCGATGGCCAAGAATCGCAATGACCGCTATGAAAGCGCGGTGGACATGGCGCGTGCCCTGACCAAAGCGGCCTTCGGCGAAGAGCGGACACTTCCCACCTCTACGACGTTAATGCGCAAACAAACGGCGCCACGTTCTTCACGACGGGTAGGCCTGATCGCCGCTGGAACATTCTTTATTCTCGCTTTGGCCGGGTTCTTCGTCCTGCGTGGACAGCTACCCTTCCTGCAAGCAGCGGGGCCGAATCCCACGGTTGTAGAACCTTCCACAACACCTGTTCCAACGTTTACTGACCTGCCGACAGTGATGCCCACTGGAACGACAACATCAGTACCGGCTGCTACGCCTGTTCCACCATTTGGAAATGCAGATCAAATTGCCCTCCTCTCCGGAAACGATGTTTACCTGATGAACCCGGACGGAAGCGACTTAAAACTGGTCCGCACGGATAACACGAGTAAGGCAAACCTGCATTGGATTCCCGGCGGCAGGCTCATCTACACATCCCGCAATTGTGCTTATATGTTGGATAGCGAATCCAGACGCACGCAGGAAATTGTCTGTTTCCCATCGAATGAATTATTGGAAGGATTCCGTGTTTCATCTGACGGTAAGTTCGTTGCCATTAGCGTCCAACGCACTCTGAACGTCCTTCCCTTCGATCTCTCTGTGTTGGCAGATGTCACCACAAGATTTAACTTAATTGCGATGGATCAGAACTGTTTTTACAACCAGTATCCATTTCGCGAAGTGTTATGGTCCAAAGATAATACACAGCTTGCGATACGCGTGATCGACACCAAACTGGTCAGTTCCGATCAGGTTTTCCTGGTGAATGTGGATATTCCCAATTGTGAGACTGTTGGTCTGGTACGCCTGGATAAGATCCCCGGTAACCGTATCGACTTTGAGAAGGAAAGTACCCGGGCGATTTCCAGCTATGATTGGGATGGAAAGAATTTGTTCCTGCTGAACGATTCCATCCGCAATGATGGTTTTGGGAATCTTTATCTGTACGACGCGGAAGCAAAGCAATCAGCAAAGCTAAATCCGATCAATGGCGAATGTTGCTACCGTGATGCGCGCTGGAGCCCGGATGGCAAATATATCTTTTTTGCCTTCCAAAGGTTCAATGACAGCACCATCGAACTGTATTACGTTCCGCTTGCGGATATTCAAAATGGAGGGACACTTACGCCGATCGACCTGCCCGGCGGATTTTTCTCCACGCCGCGCGACAAGCCAGATCCCGCGCTGCGCCCCGCTCAGTAGAAAATCAGTCCCACCTTTTGGTGGGACTTCTATTTTTACTCTTGACATATTCATAATTTGATACTATTATCAAATTATGAATAGTAATGATTTCGTACTAGTAAGGAGGTTATATGGTTGACTCATCCACCCTCACCAAAAAATTTCAAAAGGAAATGAACGCTGGCATTGCTTCGTTGGTTCTGCTCAGTGTGTTGGACATGAGTGACGAGCCCATGTATGGTTACCAAATTGCCAAACTGCTTGAGGAATATAGCGGTGACGCATCTTTTATGAAACAGGGCGCGTTGTACCCAGTCTTGCATTCATTGGAAGATAATGGCCTGCTCGAAAGCAAAGTGGAGCCTTCGGTCTCGGGTCCGCCTCGGCGTTATTATGAGATCACGTCTGATGGACGAGAGATGCTGGTAACCTGGCAGGGCGTATGGAAACAAATGAAGTCGTTCGTCGACCGGGCAATTAAAGGAGGTTGAAATGATCAGGTCTATTGAAGAATACTTGGAATTATTGAAGACAGAACTGAAGGATAGTGATGCGGCAACCGTTCAGGATGCCCTCGCGGACGCAGAGGAACATCTTCGGGCAGCGCTGGCTAGTTTGCGTGAGAAACAGCCTCAGGCTTCGCAGGAAGAGGCGCTCTTCCAGGTCATCGAGCAGTATGGCTCGCCGGAGGAGACCGCGTCCGCGTACAAGGAAGTGGAGCGTCGCACCATCCCGCGGCTGACTCATGAAAGCCAGGCGAGCACATCGGCACTTGCCCGTTTCTTCGGTGTCTATGCGGATGCACGTGCCTGGGGCGCGTTGCTTTATATGTTGATCGCTTTCGTCACCGGGATCCTTTATTTCACCTGGGCCGTGACGGGGCTGGCAACATCTGCATCCTTTGCGTTGTTCATCTTTGGGTTGCCATTTGCCTTGTTGTTCTTTCTCTCGGTACGTGGGCTGGCATTGCTCGAAGGCCGCATCGTGGAAGCATTGCTGGGTGTGCGCATGCCGCGCCGTCCGTTGTTCACTCAGTCGAATCTCAAATGGCTGGATCGTCTCAAGGAGCTTTTCCTGGACAAGCATACCTGGTTTTCGATCCTGTATATGTTCATTCAGTTCGCGTTGGGGATAGTGTACTTTGTACTCTTCGTAACGATTCTGAGTTTTTCTCTTTCATTCATGGCCATTCCTGTGCTGCAGGAGGCATGGGGACAGGGTGCGATCTATAACAACGGTATACGATACTTTTTCCCGGTATGGTCGTATCCGTTACTGATCATCGGCGGGCTTTTGTTATGGACCACGTTTATGAATATGGCGCGGGGGATCGGACAGTTGCATGGACGGATGGCGAAGTCGATGCTTGTGACTGAATAAGACTGTAACAAAAAAAATATGACTCACCCCAAAATTGATCTTTTGTGGGTGAGTCGTGTTTTAAAGACAGTTGGATGCTGATTCGCTCTGAAAAACGCAGATTTCCCCTTTCTCATCAGCGCATTCAGCGTTGATCTGCGTCACGCTTAAATGGGGAGTTAATCATGTTTGTTCTTAAAATAACTACTTCGGGTAAAATTCCCGTTCATATCCTGCAAGGAATGGGAGATCTTTGGATGAGCGAATATTTGGAAGCGGCGCAAACTGGGAAGAACGATTGGTGGCGATATCTCATTTCATTTCCCGGGATCATCGCCGTTTGGTTATTGCTGGGCTCCATACCTGTCGTGCTGTTAATGGCATACGTGTCCATGGATGCAGACCCTACAACAGGTTTTTCCGGAACAGGCTTTACCGGCGTCAACGTGGTGGCAGAGTTCCTGTTCACGATGTCATCCTTTATTCCATTCATTGTCGCGACACTTCTAGCCGTACGGTTCATCCATGTTCGCTCGTTGAAGACTCTTTTCACAGCTGGAGTACAGATCCGCTGGATGAGAGTTTTGGCAGGAGCGGCGATGTGGATGCTCATTGCTGCATTGCTTTCAGCGGTTGAGGTGGTTTTATATCCTGGGCGTTATGTTCTTACATTTCAACCTGTTACATTATTGATCTTTACGATCTTTGCTTTGATCCTCATTCCGCTCCAGACTTCGGCAGAAGAGCTTTTCTTCCGCGGCTACCTTCTACAGTGGATGGGACTGCGCTTGAAAAACAAATGGATCCTGTCCTTTCTCAACGGACTCCTGTTTTTCCTGCCTCACGCAGGGAACCCCGAGATGGCTGCCGATTCCATTTTGGTAGGGCTGGGCTATTTTGCGATGGGCTTCTTCCTGACGTTGATCACGTTACAGGACAAAGGTATTGAGCTTGCCCTGGGAATGCACGCCGGCAATACCCTGTTTGCCGCCCTGTTTGCAAATTACGAGGTCACGGCTTTACCCAGCCCATCCTTGTTCACGATTCAAACACTCGACCCAGCCTATAGTTTGATCGCCCTGATGGTCGGTATGATCCTGTTTTACCTGCTCTTTTTCCGCATTACTCGTAGCGGAAGCGCAGAACTCCCACAGTAAAGAAGATTAGTGCAAAGCCAAGCAAGACTCCCGCTTCGGGCAAAATATCCATCAGACCTTTGCCGCGTAACACCAGGTCCAGCATGCCTTGCATCGCCCACGTAGTAGGGAGGACCTTCACTGCATTTTGGATCGTCGCTGGGAATAACTCCAGCGGATACCAGCAGCCACCCATCAGGGCGAAGACCATGCCAAACATAACGCTGAGCCCACTGGCCTGCCCTTCGGTCTTGATGAACGTTCCCATCGTGGTGCCGAATGCCGCTGCGGCAAGAGCGGATGTGAGCAGAATAACAAATAATGCGAGCGGATCACGTCCCCAATTGAGTTTCATTACTAAAATCCCAAACCCAACCAGCAACAACATTTGAATCAACGCCATCACAACCTGTCCGATAATGGTTCCAAGCAAGAATGTAGCTTTATGAGACGGGGTAGTCAGCAGGCGGCGCAGTGTTCCCTGCTGACGCTCGTAGGCAAACAACGCTGAAATGCCGAATAGCGGGATAAAGACCCATGTGATCAACTGCCCGGCGGATGTATTGGCGCGCGGATCGTAATCCACGGTGTCAGGTGTGGAGCCTTCGATCACAGTGACGCGTTCGGGCGTATCCTCCTGGATCTTTTGCGCGAGGTCCAGAGAGCTTTCGAAATAAGCTTGCCTCTCCGCAACGGATGTGAAGGGCTGCTTCGCTTCCCGCTGAGACACCGCGGTTTGCGCGGCAGAGATGGCACTGCTGACACGGCGGATGGCGGTCAACACAGCACGTTCCTGAACAGTGGCATTCAGGTTATTGGGTTGTTGCAGCATCTCCACTTCCACAGAACCACTTTGTAAAGACTCGATATCCAGTCCAGCCGGGATAATGAACACCGAAGAGGCACGTCGCTCATCGAACTCGTTTTGTGCTTCTTCTCGCGTGGCCACTTCTGGGCGTACTGCTGTGGACATTTCCAGCTCATCAAAGATCTGTTGAGAGATGGACGTTTGCGCTTCGTCTACAACGAGCAGGCGGATACGGTTATCATCATCTCCGCCCGGCGTTCCGCCAGCGAGCAAAAAAGTAAAGACGACCGGCAGAATGATGAAGAACAACAACTCAGATGAACTGGCGAAGCGGACAATCGCGTCCTTCCATGCGATGGCAAATATCTTTTTCATAAATAATTCCTGGTTAGGTCTTGTAGGGTATGGCGGCTGCCGTACCCTACAAGACCCATGCCATTATTTCTGCATAATCCCATTTCGGTTAAACAACACCACCGAAATCCCAAACAGTACCGTACCCATAATAAGCAGTGCTGTAATGGGTTCTCCCAAATTTTTCAACGTGCCGCCAAGGGCAAGGGTGGTAAAGCCATCCAGTCCCCAGGCGTTGGGAGTGATCCTGCTTAGTGTTTGAATGAACGGTGGTAACTGGTCGAGCTCGACGAAGCTTCCGCCCAGGATGCCAAATATCAACATGATCGCGGAGCCAACGCTTCCGATCTGCGCAGGTGTACGCGCAAAGGATGTGATGAGCATGCCCCATCCCGTTGCGGCGAAGACTGCGGCGAGTATCAGGACCAGCATTCCCAATGGGTCGCCCCATTTCACCTGAAAAAATAAGGCGGATGCAACGATCAGGATGCCCACTTGTGCAACACCCATGAAAAATACACCGAGTATCTTG
>Ga0190269_10001322_pt1 | contig 11941 bp, 4 predicted proteins | sample Popmic249IS_FD_133749 | JGI IMG/M metagenome (GOLD analysis project Ga0190269, IMG submission 133749) | Populus adjacent soil microbial communities from riparian zone of Blue River, Arizona, USA - 249 IS | ecosystem: Environmental > Terrestrial > Soil > Riparian zone | place: USA: Arizona...
CTGAAGGCGATCTTCGAGCCCCTCGTCGCCGCGGTCGTAGCGCTAGGCGGCCTGGTGCGGCGGAACCCGGATGAGCCTCGGCCGGATCCGGTCACGCCGATCCAGCACAGCGGCGTTGTTGCGGCGTGGGCAGCGGCCCGCAACCCGTCTGCGCCGTACACGTCGATCACCGGCATCACGACGAAGGCGGAGGCCGCCACCGAACCGCAACGGCGGCTCGGCGGGTGGCCTGCGGTCGCCGGATATGTGCTGGCGGTACTGGCCTGCGTGTTGATGGTGATCATGCAACGGGTCGACTCCGCGGTGCGGCAGATGACAGTGGATGGACGACCGTCGGGCAGCGCGCTCGGATTCGCGGTGCCGTGGGGTGACGTCGGGGCGGTCGAGATAGGTGCGGCGCAACGAGCGGTCGACGCCACGCACAGCACATGGGATGCGTACATCGTGAACCTGGCCGCACCTACCGTCCTGCGCAACCCGGCGACCATCACACTCCGGATGGTTTGGGTCGACGTCAGTTTCGTGGCGGTGTATGCGCTCCTCGCTCTTCTCGTCCTGATTGCCTTGGCCAGGATGAACGAAAGGGTCCGATGGGCATCGGGCGAGGGGCCGCCGTCGCACAGGCGGCGGCGGATGCTCTCGAGCGCCGGCGCCATCCTGGCGGTGCTGGTGCTCGTCGACCTGACCGAGGACTTGCATCTCTATCGGTCGCTCGGCGGTACCGATGACCTCACGCCGGTCTTCAACGTCGCAGTAGGCCCCCTGATGACGTTGCTCAAGTGGCCGCTCGTCATCGGCCTGCTGTTCCCGATCCTGTTCGTGGCCGCATCACTGGCCTACCAAGACACAGCGTTGCACACCGCACTGAAATCCGCGCGGGGCGTGCTCTACGCCCTGGCGCTGCTGATTGTCCTGCTGTCGGTCGGCATCGGCGCAGCGCAGCTGGACGATGTGATCCGGTCCTGGACGATCGGGCAGGCGATCGCGGCCGTGCTTGCCAGCGTGGCGCTGTCGGTCACGGTCGCGGGTGTCGTTCGCCATATGTGCGGCCCTGCGCGGGAACATCCGGCACCGGACCGTGGCGGTGGAGCCCAGCCGCTGCTGCTTGGCGCCGGCGTCTTGCTGGTGCTGCTCGAATCAGGACTGTCGACCCGCGGTTTCGGCTCCGGCATCGTCGTTGCGGGCGGATTGCTGTGCCTCATCTGGCTGCTCGGCGAGTTGGTCATGCCGGCACCGACCTGGCCGGGGACGGCGGCCGCGTTCTGTACGTCACCGCCGGCGGAGGATCCGGAAGAAGGTCTGCCTCGGCTGGTCCGGCATCCGGCGCCCCTGGTCGTCGGGCTCGCCGGCGCGGCAGTCGGCGTCCTGGTGGCGGCTGTCATGACCGACCACCGACTGGCGCTCGGCGGGCTCATCGGCCTCGTCTCCGTACTGATACCGCTGGCCGTGTGGGCGTGGTCAATCGCGCGCAGCCGGAAGATGCCCCAAGTCACCGAACCGGACCCGCCCCCGCCGTCGAGGAAGGCGTCGACCTCAGAAGCCACCGGCGGGGATGTCGCCGTCCGGGGCGACCGCCTCGCTCGAGCCGCCGGCGCGCTGGTCGCCGGAACGGTCGTGGTGACCATTTCGCGCGCCATCGCTCTCGATGCATACGTCAGGGAACAACCGGAAGGAAGTGTGCTGGCCCCGTACATCTTGGTTCCGCTCGTTGGCGCAGTCGCCGTGGGACTGGGCGGGGCGACCGTTGCCGTGTACTCGCGGCCCAGGGTCGATGGCAGGCGGTTCCCGTGGCGGTCCGCGTGGGTCTGGTTCACCGGGGCAGCGGTCGTCGTCGCCGTTTTCGTCCTGCCGCGGGGGACCGCCGTGGCGTGGCCGAAGACAATCGGCACGCTCGCCGTGATCATGACAACATTCACTCTGATCATCGGAATTGTGGCGGTCCTGGCCACCGCGGCACGTCGTGGCCCGTTGACCCGCTACGCGCTCGTGCCCGGCCTTCGGACCCTGCGGTTCAAGCGGTTCCCCGTGGCGTTGTTCCTGGTCGTCTGGGTACTGGTGGCCTCGGCCGTCTACCGCGGTGACTACCACGACATCCGCCGGATGGAGTGGACCGGGAAGTCGGTCGCGCCCACGATTCAGCAGGCCTGGACGCAGTACCTGGCCGGGATGCCGGACGGCGGCATCAAACCGGTCGTCTTCGCCGCGGCGCAGGGCGGCGGCATACGCGCGGCGATCTGGGCCGCACTGGTGATGGAGTGCCTGTTCGGACCCGGACCGCTTCCCGCGCCCAGCCCCAAGCCGCTTCCGGCGCCGTGCGCGCAGACACCGGCCGACTCGGACACGCCGGTGTTCCTTGCCAGCGGCGCATCCGGTGGAAGTGTGGGTCTCGCGGCTTGGTCCGCCCGACGTGCGGACCTGCTGGAGAACGGGAACGCGAACGACACGCCGGTCAGCGTCGAGGAGGCGTTGCAGGGCGACTTCGTCGCACCGGACGTGGCTCGCTTGCTGCTCGCCGACGTGCCTCACGCGTTCGTCGGCGGGAAGTGGTCGGACCGGGCGGAGAAACTGGAACAAGCGTGGGAGTCTGCCTGGCCGGACAGCTGCGACGGCCGCGGCATGGCTCGGGGGCTTCGAGCACTGTACGACCTGACCCACCGCGGTCGCTGGGCCACCCCGGTGTTGGCGTTCAACGGGGTGAGCGTCGAGGACAACTGCCGGTTCGTCGCCAGCGCCGTCGACTTCGCTGTGCCGGCGGGCCGCGGGTCGATGCCGGTTGACTCGACGCAGGACCGCCCGGACGATGCGGCCTGCCGCGGGGTCGGCGGCGGTCCCGGCACGGCTGTCGACATCCTGCCGACGACCAATGAACTCATCGACTACCTCTGCCCCGACCAGGACGTAGCGTTGTCCACCGCGGCTCACCTGTCCGCCCGCTTCCCCTATGTGTCACCCACCGGCTGGGTCGAGCGGAAAGGGGAGCCATGCGATGAGCTGAGCAGTGACGGCCTGGTGCCACCGCGGGCGATCTCGTTCGATGCCGATGGCGGACTGTTCGACAACTCCGGCGCGCGCACCGCCGTTGACGCCTGGCGCGCGCTCGTCCCGCTGGCGGTCGAGCACCAACGGTTGACGAACAGTTGCGTCGTGCCGCTGTTCCTCCAGATGGACAATTCGCCTCCGGCGCCGACCGTCAGCGCCGTCGCCGATTCCCATCCGGGCGAGTTTCTCGCACCCATTCGCGCCACCCTCAACCAGGTGTCCAGCCGGGACCGATACGCCAGAGCCGGCGCGGCCGCAGCGTTCGCGCAGTTGTCCACAGCCGACGGTCGGCTCGTGCCGATGGACCATGACCACGGATACAACACGGCATGGTTCCGAGTCGCCCTCTATGGCCAGCCCGGACCGGAGCCGCCACTCGGCTGGACCCAGGCCACCCAAACGGTCGCCGACATGCGCTCGCAACTGACGGCACCGATCAACGCCGAGGCGATCAATCGGTTGCGCAACGCTCTGAGCCTCAAGGGTCTCCAGTGCCCCGACGACTGAGGCCGAGACTGTAAGAGTGGCCGAGGGCAGGCTCCGGAGGCGGATCGGCGTCGCGGTTGATCCGGCGCAGTCCGCGGCTTGTCGGTGATCCGCCAAGCCGGTGGGCTGGTTCGTGATTTCCTCGCCTGCTTTGGTGGGCAGAGGGCGTTTCGTCTCGAGCGGTGACAAGGGCGCTGACCAGCAGCAAGCCGGGATTCCTTCCGCCTCGGAGGCGACTGCTTTATGTGGATCGTCAATTGAGCTGAAGGGGAAGCAATGGGGTGGCCGCTGAACAAGAAAAACGAGGGCGGGCTAATCTCGTCCGAGACCTTTAATCTGACCAGGATCACCACGGTGCTTGCGGCAGGGGCAGCCACACTGGCCGCAGTAGGCGGCGCGACGGCGGACAAGGGTTCCGGTTTCGTCTGGGCGGGGTTCGACGCGACGCAGCGTACGGCCCTCATCGTGGCTGCTGTTACGGCAATCGCTTTGATCAGCAGTGCGGACATCGTGGGCCGGGCGATAGCGGCCGGTAAGGCGGAGAACACCAAGCTTCAAGTCCTGGCCGATCCTCGGGCCGCAAAATTGAAAGCAGGCAGCGGCGGTTCCAAGGATGGTGTTGTGGTCGCCTTGAGGCCGGGACAGACGCTACAGGTGCTGTTCATCACGACGGAACCACCTCAGACCGCGTCCTGGCAGAACTTCGACGAAGTGCACATCCCTCATGTGTGAAGCATACCCAGATAGACGACCACCAGGTCGGGATAGGACGAGAGGTCGACGGTCTCTCGATTGACGCGGCTCAGCATCGCCGGACCTCCCTCCGGTCGGGATCCTCCGATGGTAGGCCGCGCACCGGCCATCCACTCGACGCGCACGACCGTCTCGATCAGTTCCCAACCTAGGTCAGCACGACAGTCTGCCCGCCCATGACGTACCACTTGCCGAGTATGCCGACGTTGCCGATCGGCCCATCGTTTGCAGCACGCTCATCGCCGCGAGGGCCAGGTTCTGGATGAAAGCATGGCCCAAGGTCACCATCTGGGCAATCCGATCAGCTCCGACGCTCCGACTGGACCCGGGTCAGCCAGTGGGGCTACCACTCGGCGGCATTCACCGGGCTCGGCGACATTCACGCGCCCCTCGAGGTGCTGCCGACGATGAACCGCAGCGACCGGAACAGCCTCGCGTCCCGGCGGGCGCCACCGGCGGGAGCGACCCCGCCGCCAGCTCGTGGCCGCACGACCGAGCGACCGCGCCCGGCAACGCGCCGATCGAGGCCGGTTGGTCGACCACCGCGAAGATCCGCCCGTGATGGGCCATTTTGTCGAAGACGTGACGCAGCCTGGCCGCGGCGTTGACCAACGCAGCGTTGTGCAGCCGCTTCCCGCTACGATTCAAAGCAACAGCGTGATGGCCGTCCTTGCCGACATCGAGGCCAGCAAAGACTTGGGAATCGCCGGGCACATCGCTCCTCGCGACAGCCACCGCCTCGGTCGCCCAGTCCGGCGTCGACTGCCGGCAACCACGTTACGAAAAGACCTACCCCAACGAAGCGGGGCCGCGTTTTATCAGCATCCATCGAGCCACCCGGCCCGGTGAAGTTGACCGCAGCATCCGTACGACATGGGCAGAGGTGCATACCAGGCCGGGCTGGTATGCGGAGTAGCTGTGTCGGAGGCCGACTTGCACCTCCACGGGCGCTCACCTCGAGAAACCCAACTGTCTGCAATGAGCACCCACGGCGAAGCCGCAGCTCACGCCGTGATCAGATGTGTCCGAGGCCCAACACCCGAGATGAGCCCACGGTTGTTGCCAGCAGGGCGCTGCCATTGTCGTTAGCGTAATTGGCCAGGCTGAGGTTGCCCGTGATTCCCCTGCCGCGGTCGGTTCCGTCGTCAGCCGGTGGTCGGGCACTTGGGGCGAGGCGGCGGGGGAGCCGACCGTTGTCCGGCGCTCAGGACAACCGGTAACCATGGGAGCCGACCTGTCGGCGGAGTGCGAAGCCCAGGCATTCGTATTGCCGGGTCGCAGCGGCCCGGCATCCCGCGCTGAGGCAGTCGCTGGGCGTGCCGCCGGTTCCTGACCGATGCGGGGGCCAGGCATCTGGCGATCGAATTTTCACAGCGAGCCAACGCTGGTCCCGTACCGTGATGAGCGTGTCAGACGATCAGGGCGGCGGGGAGTGCGCCGGCGCGGCAGCCAACTGCCAGCGGCTGCGCGAGAACGCGGAGTTCCATGCCGAGCGGTGCGCTGAAGCGGGGCTCATCAGTGGGCCAGCCCTAACGAGCGCAACGGCGGTCGGACTGGTCATTTACCTCTGGCGCAACAGCCCGGTCGAGGACATGCATGCCAAGCCGCGCGGCCCGAGTGATGCAGTCATGTTCGCGGAGTCCACCGCGCTGCACGACCGAGCCATCGAGGCACTGACCGCGCCCAATAGGGCCGATGCACTGCTTGATTTCGAAGAGCACCTGCTCGATCGCACCCGCCCGTGGGCGGGCGCCAGCGGCAAGACGTTGAACGATTTCGGATATGGGTCCCTGACGGCGTACCGCAAGCACGTAAAAGCGCGTACCGACGTCTTGATCTCCATTAGCAAGCACACCTGCGTACGCGAGCCGCTGCAGGTCCTGCTTGTCGGCACGGCGCTGCTCAGCGGGCGTGACCACAAAGGGATGCCCATGTGGCCCACCATCGTCGACCGCATCCGCATTCTTCTCGACGACCCAGCGCACCCGGCTTGGCGCGACCCGGATCGCGGACAGGAGGCGCTGGCCGCGCAACCGCCCGAAGCGGCGCCGCTCGACGAGCTCGCCGCTACGCTGTTAATCAAGCCATACACCCTGCCTATCGCCGTGCTGGAATGGCTGAGCGAGCACCTACTGCACTGCGCTGGACCGCCCTACACCCTCTACTGGAGGCGGGAAAAGGGGTGACGGGCGGAGACTCCGCCGGGGCAGCACCACCTAACATCGACATGCCATCTCAATCACGCGAGCCCTCCACCTGTCCCGTCTCATGCCGCTGACTCGAGCTCACGTCAAGGCGTGACCTTCATCCGGGTGGCGGCTGGCGTTATTCGCGATCCTCGCGTTAGAGATGCCGAAGGCCCAGCCCGCTCACCGGGGCCGGCCCGTTCGGCGGCGGGTTCGGGATGGCTGGCGGCCTCAGGGCTCATGCCGGAAGTCTGAAAGGCCCAGTGACGGTCAATCGCCGGCACAGGCGCAAGTCGCCAGGACGGACGTAGTCAACGCTTCCGGCTGATTCCGCGGGACGGTCATCGCCGCAGGGCTAAAAGCTGCTGAGGGCATCAGCACGGCGAGGCAGGCGCCGCGAGACGCCGGGCCTTGTCCGCAGTCCTCTGCGTCTTTGTCCCCTCGCCGCTCGGGGCCAGTTGTCGGGGGAGCCCACGGCAACCAACGTGCGATCAACTCCCGCCCGAACGTCTGACCTGAAGACCGATTTGTCGGACTGTGAGGGAGTAGTTGGTCAACTACGCTGAGCTCGTGACGGCGAAAGTGCCTCCTGGCTGGCAGATACAAATGATGCTGCCGGTACGGGGACGTTGGCAGCAGTTCCGGCTGCGAAAGCCGGATACGTTCGTCTGCGCCGGCTGCGATCAGAAGCAGTCCACCGAGCTGGTCGCCGTCGCTGACTTCGACTGGTCGGCACCAACCTGCAATCGCTGCTACTCCCTCGCCGTGGAGGCCGAAGGCGCCCAGCGCCCGGTGAGCCTCCCGCCCGTCGAGACCAGCCGGATCGCTCAATCCCGGCAAGCGCTCCGGTCCGATGACTTCGAAACCCTGGGCAAGCTGCTGATCGCCAAGGCGAATAGCCGGCCGATGGGCAATGCTGACCAGGCCTTTATCAAGACCATGTCCGGTACCGGCACTTATCAGGTTGCCTTGGCCTACGCGGCGGCTGCCTTCGAGGTCGGGCTCGCTCCGGCCCGCCGTTCGCCTGGCCTGGTCAAGCGATTGCGCAGCGACCTTCGCGTCGCCGTCGGGCAGGATGGTCGGCGGCGGCAGGCCGAGCTTGCCCGGCACGGGAAGCCCGCTCGTGTCGAGGATCCTTTGGAAGCGCTCGTGCTGTGCCGGCTGCGGCCCGAGGCGTTTCGGAAAGCCTTGGCGTCAGTCTTGACACAAGACAAACGAACCGGCAGCCGGCTGGAAATGCCCGCTGAGAATCTATGGCATTGGCTCAACATCGTGCGAGACCAGAGGCATCCGACCGGACCGCCCGACGTGATCCGGCTCCGGAGTATGACGTCTGAACAGTTTGTGGGTCACCTCGTCGCGCTGGCGCGGCGGGACAAGCCGTCGATGACGACGTTGGCGGATCCCGTCCTTGTCGAGCAATGGGTACGCCATGCCGCCGCTGTCACACGCAGCCTCCATCACGAGCATCACCGAGCTTCACAAACCGGCAAGGTCCGCAGCGGGACCAAAGCTGCGTATGCGCGTGCGCAAGCCATGGAGACGGCAGCAACTGTGGCGCTAGAAAACCTGCGCCATCGCATCAGGATGCACAGCGACCCCGCCAAGCTGCAGCAGCGAACCACGCTATTCATGACCGCGGTCGCTAAGGTGACCGGCAATGACCCCTGGCTGACCGCGGCCCTGCGCGACATCTGCGCAACCCATACTCCGGCGTGCACGCACGCGCGGCGGGGCGAATCATGCGCCCCGTGTGTGCCGGTCATCGTGGCGCGGCTGCGCGCACGCATGGCCGAGCGCACCCGCCCGCCAGCGCGCCAGACACCAAAACCGCTAATCCATCCGAACTCCGCGCCGAAGATGGCAGGTACACCGGCGGCCCTCATCAGAACCCCGCGACCCGAAGCGCCGGCAGTGCCCTTGCTCGGACCTGGCAAGGAACGCCGCGTCCGATGCCTGCCCGCGGGCGGGAACATTGATCCCGGCACAACACACGCTACCTGGGAAGTAGCCGTCACCCGGGACGACATCACGCGTGGTCGCTGCCCGTTACCCGACGGGACCACGCTGCCGTTGAACGACACGCGCCCGCTGAACCTGCAGTTCCAACTCCACGAGAACCATCCGGACGCACAGCGAGTGAAGCTGCGCGTAGCCGGCGGGATTTGGGAGCTGACCGGCGTGCATTGGCCGACGCCCATTCAGCCTGGGGTCCTCGTGATGCTCACCTGGCCGACAGACAGCGCTGACGTCATCGCCTGGACGAAACCCTTGCATCGCCCGGAGCGAATCAACGGAGTCGTGTACCACGACCAGTTCGACCGTCATATCGTCACCCGCGAGCTACTCCCGGGCATCGCCCGGCTTGGCGGAGCGCAGGGACTGTCTGCGCCGGGCTGGGTGATGCGGACGTTGCAGGTACTCGGCTACCTATGTCCCGAAGGCACCGCAACGCTCCCGGAGGACGCCCTCATTCGTAACTGTCTGAGCCTCGGCATGCCTAGCACCATGACCGACGAGATTCCCGCCGCAATTAAGACGCTGATCGCCGAGAAGAAGGTCCGCCGGGTCCGCGGCAGCCGCAACGCCTGCGGCCAGCCCCTATACCCGGCCCGTCCCGGCGACCAGCCCGTCGAACTACTCAGATACATACCGTCCGTCCAGATCGTTGATCCGCGACCGACCGGGTCCGCCTCGTCGGGTGGGCGAGGCGTACAAGAGGTACACGGCTTCCTGCGAAGGCTCCCCGACGGCGCGCATGCCTCCGATGCCCAACTCGAGCTGTACTACGAGGCAGTGGCGGCCGCAGAGATCGCCAACCGCCCGATCGATCCGACCCGCTACACCTTCGTCGCGACACACCGGCGCGGCGCCACCCCAGGCTCCAAGGAGGCGCCACCAAGAAGTGCACGGTGAACAGCTGCGGGACGACCGGGTCATCGATTTCCGCTCGTGCGGCTGAGTACATAACGAGACCGTTCCCGGGGAAAAGCGCACCAGCCTCGGTCGCACCCGAACCGGCAACCCGCGCAGCGCATGGGCGATCTCTCGTGAGCCGGCGCATCCCGCGCTCGTCAGTGACAGCGACCTCCTCGCAGCGCAGCAGGTCAACTCGGTCGCCGTGCCGAATATCGGCGCGGTGCGCACCTACCGGCTGACCGGGCTGGTGATCTGCCGGCTCTGCGGACGGCGTCTAGAGGCCCATCGGTTCACGGCCGAGCCGGCTACCTCTGCCGTCACGGCTGCAGCGGCGCCCACCCGGCCTGCCAGCCGGCGCGAGGCGCGTACTGGGCCGAAGGCCGCATCGTCAAGCAACTGTTCTACCAGTTCATCTCCGCCGGCGAGCTACCGTTCGGCACCAACGCCGTGGAGCTGGTCGCCCATCTCCGCGCTCGCCAGCTGGCGGTCGTCCGCGGCCCGCGCTCCTCAAGCTCGAACCGATGGACGCGGAGAAACAGGTAACCCCACCGCAACCGTCCCTCGAGGGGATGACTCTGGTGGGGGTTAACGTGTCCGTGCCCAACACTCGAGATACGCCCACGGTGATCGCCGCGGCGGAGATTGCAATTTAGGGAACTTCACGACTGCGGGTGCGAGCCCGGGCGAATTCTGCTTCGGCGGCGACTCCCTCCGGTTCGGGGCGATACCGGCGCGGCGGCAACCGCCGAGCTGAGGTAGGAAGCCAGAGAGGTTACGTCGCGGCGACTACTCCGCCCGCAGACGGCGGCGGAGTTGACGGTCGGCGGGTCTGGTACGACAACGGAAGCGACCGGCGTCCGTGAGATCGACTCGTAGCATTCTCCGTACGAGCTCACTCACAGTTTGGCAGCGTCCCGGGGTCATGAGCGGGGCTGAGTGAGCATGAGCGGAAGTGCGAGTGTCGGTTAGTCGCGTGCCGCACGGTCGGCCGCTGCGCGCCGCAATGCGCTGTGCACGCGTCCGCCTGGCTGTCGCGGTTACGTTGGTCGTTGGCGATGCTGGGGCGACCGCCTGTGTACGTATCGACCGGGCACGAGGCCACCGTCAGCACTGCTCAGCCGGCACGGGCGTCGCCGACGATAAGGGCGCCCGATTGTCAGGGCGCTGCCTGTCTACCTCATGCGGGCGACTACACAGGTCATCAGCAAGTAGCCGAGGCGTTGCACCAGGCCGTGCTGTTCCTGGTGAGATCGCAAGGATTCCGAGTCGATCTGGCTGCGCACCACAAGCATCCGGCCGTAGAGTCTGAGGTCGCAGATGGCGCATCGCCCCGCGACGGCGAGGCCGCTCCCGTCCCTGCGGCGCGCCTTCCGGAGACGATGCTGAGAAAGGATCTCCTGCGAGACGCCTGGGGCAGAGGCCGGGGTCCCGTCGTGCTCGGGTCATAGCCGGGGTGTCCCGACCGAGGCTTCTCATCGATGAATTCCGCGTCGGCGCCGCTGTATGCCCGCCCGGCGGTCCCTGACGAACCAGCCGACTCCCATTTGGCCGTGCTCGCCAGCGTGCTAGCTGAGCTCAGCGGCAGACCACAGCCACAGCCACAGCCAGCACCTGCAGCAGCGGAGCACGTCTAACCTGCCTTCTCTGCTCCTGTTCGGACGACACCGGGGCCAGCTCACCGGCACTGCCGGCCGCGCCGAGTTATCAATGAACGGCAGTCTGACCAGTTGTCGGATGAGCCAGTCTCTTAGGACCACCTCTGATCCGGCCAACTTTTACTACCCTGATCAAAGCTAGTCAGACCGCTTAACACGGGCGGATGGAGCAGCAGCGCCGGTGTTCGAGCGCATGCGGGAAGGAGCGCAGTCACGATGCTTCTGTCCGCTGAGGGCTCCCGGGCCGGTAGCGGATCTGCTGTCAGACTGGCGCTATCTGATGAGACGAACGGCTCAGCCGAGGGAGCACCCTGGATCGGTGGTCTCGTCGCCCTGGGCGCACGCACAGCGCGGTATGCGCACCGGACGGCAGGGCGGCAGCTCATCATCGCCGTCTCGGTCCCTCTTCGCGATTACGCGGCCGTCCTCGTGACATGCGGGTGGCATATGGCGAGCGATGCGCCACAGCTTAGCGCTCCGATCGAGACGCTCCGTAGGCTACAGCGGAATACACCAGTGAGGGCAGTAACGGACACAGCCGTTATCTGTGACAACTTCTATGGTCTCGATGAGACTGTAGATCCGCCTCGGGCACGAATCGGGGGATCGACGTGGCTGGCCCCGCGGATCAGAGCCCTGGCACCTCTTGACTACCTGAAGACCCCGGTCCGGGGGCCCAGGCCGGCCCCAGGCGTGCTAGGCGCACTCTCCGGGATTGCGGCAACCTGGGCGGACCGGCTGGCAGCCCCGGCCGCAGACGCCGTCATTGCCGGCACACTGGCCTGGCTTCAAGGAGACCTGAAGGCCTATATCAGCCAGGGCGAACGCGCCCTGCGCACTCCAGCGGCTGCTAAGGGCACATTGCAGGCGCCGGATTCCACCGTGGCCGCTAAACCCTTCCAC
>Ga0190269_10001323_pt1 | contig 11936 bp, 17 predicted proteins | sample Popmic249IS_FD_133749 | JGI IMG/M metagenome (GOLD analysis project Ga0190269, IMG submission 133749) | Populus adjacent soil microbial communities from riparian zone of Blue River, Arizona, USA - 249 IS | ecosystem: Environmental > Terrestrial > Soil > Riparian zone | place: USA: Arizona...
ACCGTGTCGCCTTCGACCAGCCGGTCGACCACTTCCACCAGCCGCGTGGGCGCGGGGCGCAGGTCCCAGTGTTCGAGGCTCGGGTCGATCATGCCCATCATGACCTCGCAGACCTGGCTGCCTTCCACGCGCACGGCAGTGATGCCATACAACACGGACGGCAGCGGCGCCGGGGTCAGGCCGGCCAGCGGGGTGCTGGTGCGCGTGGGCTCCATCGATTTCTCAACCATGCGGCCATTGTGGGCGCCCACTCAGGCGCCTCGATAAGCCGAGCGCGCGTGAAGGCGTGGGAGAGTGCCTACCGTTCTACACTGGCACCTTCCCCATGGCTGTCAGCGATCCTACCCCTTCCCGTGCCCCCGTGCTCACCCGCTCGCATGCGCGGCGTTTGCGCGACATCTATCGTTCGGCCGGCTGGCCGTGCCGGGATGCGCTGGAGATCGACCTGCTCGCCGCCGGCTTGCTCGAGCGGGTGTGCTCGGCCGCCGGGCACGAGACCCTGCGCGTCACCGACGCCGGCGTGCAGTGGCTCGCCACCGTGCTGGCGCGCAACCGCTCGGCCCGGTCCGCGCACGAGGCCCTGGTGCAGCGGGTGGCGCAGGAAATGGCCCGGGCCGGCCGGCTGGCGTGGACCGGACTGAGCCTGCGGGCGCAGGTCCCCACCGGCGAGGCGGCCAAGCCGCTGCGCTGGTGCGTGGCGCGGCCCGACGTGTTCTCGATCCGCCACACCTCGGTGGAAAGCTACGTCGAGCCGATCGTGCACGAGATCAAGGTGCGCCGCGCCGACCTGCTGGCGGACCTGCGGCAGCAGGCCAAGCGCGCGGCTTACCGCGACCTGGGCGAGTGCTGGTACGTGCTGGGGGCCGACGCCCGCGGCCGCGCGATCGGCGAGCCGGAAGAAGTGCCGCCCGAATGCGGCGTGATGCTGGCCGCCCCGCCAGGCCGGCTGGCGGTGGCCCGTCCGGCGCAGCGCCCGGCGCGCGCCAGCCTGCCCTTCGGCGTCTGGATGGCGCTGGCCAAGGCGACGCCGGTCGCCAGCGCGGACGACGACGCCCAGGGCCTGCTCGAAGCCTCGAATTGAACTACTGCTTCGGGTGCTCGGACTTGCCCGGCTCGGGCGCCTTCACGCGGCCCTTTTCCGGATCGATCGGTGCCGCCGTGGGTTCGGGGTTGGCCGGCTTGGGCTCCGCCGGCTCCGGCGCGGGCGCGGGCGGCGGTGCATTTCCGCTGGAATGGTTCATTCGCGCTCGGGGCTGTGCAGAGGGCGATCCTCGCGCGCGCCGTTGCGATCGGTGACGGCGCTCGCACTGCCGTCGCCGGCCGGGATGTCGTCTTCGGTCGGCACGAACTCCGGCTCCTCGTGCTCGAGGCCGGGCGCGGGCGGCGTGATGCCCACGGGCGTGCGGATGTACGGCATGGAGACTCCTTCGTTTCTTCGCGATTCAGGTTCAGATCGTCGGCCGGGGCACGCCGGGGTCCTCCGGCTCCGCCTGCGGCAGCGCCTGGCCGAACTCCGGCTCCACCGGCAGCTGGGACGGATTGGGCGTGTCCTCGCCCTCATTCTCCTGCGGACCCGGGTCGGGCTCGACCGGATGCGTGGGCTTGTGCGTGGTGTTCATCAGAAAGGACTGTGGGGGCCGAGCGCCTGCTCCGGCGGCTGCCCGGCGTCGGCCTGCCCCGGCGACGCGGGGTCGGCCTCGCGCTGCGGCGGGGAGAAGCCGTCGTCCAGGCTCTCCAGCAGGGGCTCGCCGGCGCGCAGGCTGGGGTCGACATCGTTCGGGATCATGCGAACCTCCTTGACCCCATGATGCGCCATCGCGCGCCATGCGGCTTTCGGAAGCGGGGCCGAGGCCCTGTAGTCGGGCGTCCCAGCGCCCGTCAGCGCTTTTCGTCGGCCTGGCGCTGCGCCTCGCGACGCATCACCGAGCTGGGCTCGTGGGTGAACGGCAGCCGCGGCAGGCCGATCAGCGCCTGCAGGCGGGCATGGGCGCGGTCCATGTCGGCGCCGATCATGGCCAGGGCCACCTCGTGCGTGGGTTCGTGCTGCGCGATGTCCACGTAGGCGTTGCGCAGGCGCTGGTAGTCGGCGTCGGCGCGGGCCACTTCATCCTGCAAGGCCAGCACCTTGGCGTATTCCGCACGGCTGTAGCGCTCGGGCTTGCGAGCGTCGGCCATGCGGCTGGGCCGGTCGTCTTCGGTAGCGTGGGCCCGCGCGTGGGGCCCGTTCCTCTTGCTCATGCAAGGATCGTAGGAACTAGCGCACGATGACGGTGTAGGACGCGGCGCGGTTTGCGTCCTGTTGCGTCGTTCGGCTGAGCACAATTCACGCTCCCCGCATTTCGCGCCGGTCCAAGGTCAATGGGTCACGTGGCCCCGGAGGCGTTTCCCTCATACGATAGTGTGATCGCCCGGCAGAGGCGGCGACGTCGGTTCGGGATCCGCAACGGGGGCACCATGACGCTTGTCGACCTGCTGGGCTATTCCGCCGCCAGTGCCGCCATCGGCACCCACTCCATGCGCACGATGATCCCGCTGCGCGTGCTGGCCCTGGCGACCAACGTGCTGTTCATCGGCTACGGCTACCTCTCCGGTACGCAGCCGGTGTTCCTGCTGCACCTGATCCTCCTGCCGCTGAACGCCTGGCGGCTGCACCAGGTGCTCAAGGTCCTGCGCGACGTTTCGGCGGCGGCGGCCAGCGGCAGGCTGTGCATCGACTGGCTGCGGCCCTTCGGCAGCACGCGCCGCTTCGAGCCGGGCCAGTCCGTGTTCCGCGTCGGCGACCGCGCGCGCCACCTGTACGTGGTCCTCAGCGGGCGCTTCCGCGTGGACCCGCACTGGGACGTGCTGCCGGGCACGCTGCTGGGCGAGCTGGGCTTCGTCGCGCCCGACCAGTCGCGGACCATGACGGTGCGCTGCGTCGAACGCGGCGAGCTGCTCGCCGTCAGCTACGCGGACGTGAAGACGCTGTATTTCCAGAGCCCCGCCTTCGCGTTCTACCTGCTGCGACTGGTGGGCGAGCGCCTCTTCAGCAACCTGCAGGCGCGCGAGCGCGGGGCCCCGCCGTCGCTGGTGGCCGAGCCCTCGCGGCCGGCGCCGCTGGTGCCGATCGCGGTGGCCGCCGAGCCGGCGCCGCACGGCGAGCCGAGCGCGATCAAGACGGCCTGAACCGACGGCGTTCTTGATCTTTGCCAAGGCTGCAGGCACGTTCCGGAACGGCCGGGCCGGCGGGCGTCGAAGCAGGAGGGAGGCGATGGTCGCCTTCCCCCTGGAGGACGCAAATGAAGGCAATCGATTCCTGGAAGATGGCGCTCGTGGCCACGGGCCTGGCGCTGGCCGCCGCCGGCTGGCCCGCGGCGATGGCGGCGCCGGCCGCCGCAGCGCAGCCCCACTCGCACGGCCACGATCACGCGAGCCCACCCGCGCCGCGCCCGCAAGCGGGGCGGAAATGGGCTTCCGACGCGCCACTGCGCGAAGGCATGACGCGCATCCGCGCGCTGCTTGCGCCGCAGCTCACGGCCGGGAGCAGAATGGGTGCGGAGGAATCCGCCGCGCTGGCGGGCCGGATCGAGGGCGAAGTGGGCAGGATCGTCGCGGACTGCAAGCTGCCGCCGCAAGCCGATGCGGCGCTGCACGCGATCCTGGCGCAGCTGATGGCAGGCACCGGCGCGATGGCCGGGCGCACGCCGGATGCCGACCGCGCCCACGGGCTCGCGCAGGTCGCAGCGGCGGTCAACGACTATGGGCGCAGCTTCGAGCATCCCGGCTTCCGTCCCCTGCCCGCGGTCCACTGAGCCGCGGCGCGCCGCGCGGGGCCGCCCGGCCGCGGCGCTGCTGAAGGCCCTGCCGCTGCTGCGGGCCATCGAGCCGGCGGCGCTGGGCCGCCTGGCCGCCGCGGCGCAGCGGCGCTCGCTGCGCGCGGGCGAGCGCATCTTCAGCCGCGGCGATGCACCGAGCGGCTTCTACGTCGTGGTCTTCGGGCGCGTCCGGCTGCTCGGGCGGGGACGCCACGGCGAGCGCCTCGCCGGCGTGGTCGACGCCGGCCAGAGCTTCGGCGAGCCGGTGCTGTTCCTGCAGCGGCCGGCGCTGGTCGATGCCGAGGCCGCCACCGACGCCCTGGTCCTGCACCTGCCGAAGGAGGCGGTCTTCGCCGAACTGGAACGCAGCCCGCTGTTCGCCCGCCATCTCGTGGCGGGGCTCAGCGCGCGGCTGGAGGCCCTCGTGCAGGAACGCGAGCGGCACGAGCGCCGCGACGGCGGTGCCCGGCTGGCCGATTACCTGGAACGCCACGCGGGCGGCACGGGGGAGCGCAGCTTCGTGCTGCCCGCCACCAAGGCCGCCGTGGCGGCGCACCTGCACCTGACGCCGGAGCACTTCTCGCGGCTGCTGCACGGCATGGTGGAGGAGGGGCTGCTGCGGGTGGAAGGCCGGCGCATCACGGTGCTGCAGCCGCAACGGCTGCAAGCCTGGGCGGCATCCGCGCGTTAACGCGCATCGACCCGCCCTGCCGGCGCCGATAGCATCGCGCCGATGCCTTCGCCCGCCCCGCGGATCGCGCTGATCCACGCCACCCCGCTCGCCATGGAACCGATCCAGGCCGCCTTCCAGCGGCACTGGCCCCAGGTGCGGCACATGAACCTGCTGGACGACAGCCTCTCGCACGACCGCGCCCAGGCCGGCCGGCTGACGGACGAACTGGTGCGCCGCTTCGAGGAACTGGCGCGCTACGCCCAGCACGCGGGCGCCTCGGGCATCCTCTTCACCTGTTCGGCCTTCGGCCCGGCGATCGAGGCCGCCGCGCGCGCCACCGGCCTGCCGACCCTCAAGCCCAACGAAGCCATGTTCGAACAGGCGCTCGCGCTCGCGCGCGGGCAGCGGCCGCTGCACCTGGGCCTGGTCGCCACCTTCCAGGCTTCCCTGCCCTCCATGACGGAGGAACTGCAGGAGATGGCGCACCGCCGCGGCGCCGCGATCGACCTGCGCACGGTGTTCGTGCCCGAGGCCATGGACGATCTCGCGCAGGGCCGGCCGGCGGACCACCACCGCAAGATCGCGCGGGCCGCGCGCGCGCTGGCCGGCTGCGACGCCGTGATGCTGGCGCAGTTCTCGATGGCCGCCGCCCTGTCCATCGTGCAGGCCGAACTGCCCTGCCCCGTCTTCAGCAGCCCCGATTGCGCCGTGCGCGCGCTCATGCAGAGAATGTCGAATGCCTGATTCCCGCATCCCCGCCGCCAAGGTCTGCCGCTTCATCCAAGCCGCGATGGAGCGGCTGGGCCTGCCGGCCGAGGACGCGCTGACGGTCGCCCAGCTCATGACCGAAGCCGAGGTCCAGGGCTCCGACGGCCACGGCGTGATCCGCCTGGCGCCGTATGCGCGCCGCATCCGCGCCGGCGGCGTGAACGTGCGGCCGCACATCCGCATCGCCAAGGAGAAGGCGGCCATGGCGCTGCTCGATGGCGACAACGGCATGGGCCACCTGGTGATGCGCAAGGCCACGCAGATCGCCATCGCCAAGGCGCGCCAGTGCGGCGTGGCCTGGGTGGGCGCGCGCGGCTCCAACCACGCGGGGCCGGCCTCGCTCTATGCCCGCATGGCGCTCGAACACGACATGGTCGGCATGTACTTCGCGGTCGGCAACGCCAACCACCTGCCGCCGTGGGGCGGGCTGGACATGCTGCTGTCCACCAACCCGATCGCCGTCGCCGTGCCCGCCGGCGAAGAGCCGCCGGTGGTGCTGGACATGGCGACGACCGTGGCGGCCTACGGCAAGGTGAAGGCCAAGGCGCAGCGCGGCGAGACGATGCCCGAGGGCTGGATGATCGACCGCCAGGGCCGCCCGCTGACCGACCCGCGGCGCGCGGAGGAAGGCTTCCTGCTGCCCATCGGCGGCTACAAGGGCTACGGGCTCGCGCTCGTGTTCGGGCTGCTGGCCGGCACGCTCAACGGCGCGGCGATGGGCCGCGAGGTGGTCGACTTCAACCACGACGACACCACACCCACCAATACCGGGCAGGCGATCCTGGTGATCGACCCCGACGCCTTCGGCGAGGTGGACGCCTTCAAGGCCCGCGTCGACACCCTGGTGCGCGAGATGCGCGCCAGCGAACGCCTGCCGGGCGTGGAGCGCATCTGGCTGCCGGGCGAGCAGAGCCACGAGCGGCGCATCGCCAACGAGCGCGACGGGCTGGCGCTGCCGCCGGCGCTGCGCACGCAGCTGGACACGCTGGCGCGCGAACTCGCGATCCCGACGCTGGACGCCATCTGAAGCACCGACAGGAGACCGCCATGCCCAACTTCCACCGCCGCTGCGCCCTCGCCCTGCTGGCGGGGTGCTGCGCCGCCAGCCTCGCGCAGGCGCCCTGGCCTGCCAAGCCGATCCGCATGATCGTGCCGCTGGCGGCCGGCAGCGCGGTCGACAACGCCGCGCGCATCGTGGCGCAGAAGATGGCGCAGAACCTCGGGCAGGCCATCGTGATCGAGAACAGGCCGGGGGCCGCGGGCCTGATCGGCGCCGGCGAGGTGGCCAAGGCCGCGCCCGACGGCTACACCCTCGGCGGCTTCAACGACAGCATCATGACCATGCTGCCGAACATGAACGCGAAGATGCCCTGGGACATCGTGCGCGACTTCGAGCCGGTGTCGCTGGTGGCGACCGTCGAATGGGGGCTGGTGGTGCCCGCCGACGCGCACGAGAAGACGGCCGCCGACCTGATCGCGGCGGCGAAGAAGGCGCCCGGCCAGATCAACTACGGCTCGGGCGGCAACGGCAGCCCGCAGCACATCGCGATGGCGCTGTTCGCCTCGCAGGCGGGCGTGCAGATGAAGCACGTGCCCTACAAGGGCGCGACCCAGGCCGCGATGGGCGTGGCCGGCAAGGAGGTCGACACCGCCTTCCAGGGCATCGCCACCGTCAACTCGCTGATCAAGGCCGGCAAGGTGCGGCTGATCGGCGTGACGACGCCCCGGCGCATGCCGCAGTTCCCCGAGGTGCCCACCGTGTCGGAGTCCGGCATGCCGGGCTTCGAGTTCAACTCCTGGTTCGCGCTCATGGCCCCCGCCGGCACGCCGAAGGACATCGTGCAACGGCTGTCGGCCGAAGTGGGCAAGGCGCTGGCCGACCCGGAAGTGCGAGAGAAGCTGCACGCGCAGGGCCTCACGCCGCGCGGCACCGCGCCGGAGGAACTGGGCACCGCGATGAAGGCGCAGCTGGCGAAGTACGGAGCGCTGATCAAGCAGAACGGCATCACCGCCGACTGAACGAAGGAAATGGGGCTTCGCCGGATTCCGGGGTGGTGGCGCGAGGCTGCCGGGGGCGGTGGTCCGGGTACCCGATCGCAGGTCCCATTCGCGAGGGCCACGGACTGCAGGGCCGCGCACGGGGAAGTCAGAGCCAAGGACGTGCGAACGGCGCGACGCCACTCAGCGAGCAGACCGGAGGGCGGGTACCCGGACCGCCGCCCCACCCCCGCCTGCTCACCACCCCGGAAGTCGGTGAAGAGCCAAGAAAAAGGCCCCGGCGCTTCCGCACCGAGGCTTGAACCTTCAGGAGCCTCGAACCGGGATCAGGCGGCGCTGGTCGCCGCGTCGTCGCTCAGGCGGCGGTCGTCGCGGCCGCGGCCACGGCCACGGTGGTCGTCGCCGCTCTCGGCTTCACGCGCCACCTGCGTGCCGGCGGCTTCGTCGGTGAGGCGGCGGTCGTCACGGCCGCGGCCACGGCCACGGTGGTCGTCGCCGCTTTCGGCTTCGCGCGCCACCTGCGTGCCGGCGGCCTCGTCGGTGAGGCGGCGGTCGTCGCGGCCGCGGCCGCGGCCACGGTGGTCGTCGCCGCTTTCGGCTTCGCGCGCCACGACCGTGCCCTGGGCCGGGACGCCGGCGGAATTGCCGTCGGTGGAGGGCGCCGGCGCGGCGAAGGCGGCGGTGGCGATCAGGGTGGCGGCACAGATGGAAGACAGGCGGAACATGTTCATGGCAAACCTCTGGATGTGGGTGGGAATGGAGCGGTGTGGTGTTGCACTCGCACCTTCATCATTGCGATTCGCGTGCCATGCCTGTTTGTGCCCACTACGTCACGGATGCAGGCGAAACGGCACCAAGGTGCGGGTGTGCACACCCGGCACGGCACCAGCGCGTGGGAGCCTGTGCCCCCCAGCTTCGTAACAAGACCCTACGGCGCAGCGATGGCGCGGCGGATCGCGGCGCGCGCGAGCAGGCGCGTGGAATCCAGCGTGGGCAGCGGGGAGTTGCCGTCGTCCAGCACCAGCGGCAGTTCGGTGCAGCCCAGGACCACCGCGTCGCAGCCTTGCGACTGCATGCGCGCGATCACGGCCTGCAGGTAGCCAAGCTGCTGCGGCCGCACGATGCCGTACACGAGTTCGTCCATGATGAGGCGGCCGACTTCGGCGCGCTCCTCCTCGCTGGGGCGCTGCCACGCCAGCCCGCGTGCGGCGAACTGCTCGGGATAGACCTCGCTGGCGACCAGCCAGTGCGTGCCCAGGATGCCGATGCGGCGCAGCCCGCGCGCCGCCGCCTCGCGCGCCACCACTTCGGCGATGTGCAGCCAGGGCCGCGGCGAGCGCGGCGCCACGCGCGCGAACGCCTGGTGGATCGTGTTGTCGGGGCAGACGAGGAAGTCGGCGCCGCAGCGCGCGAGCTTGTCCGCCGAAGCGAGCATCAGGCCGGCCACGCCATCGAGATCGCCCGCATCGAGGCACTCCACGTAGCGGTGCAGCGAGTGGGTGTGCATCGACACCTCGGGATGGCGATGCGGCCCGAGCACGGCGGCGGCCTCGCCGCAGATCGTGCGGTAGCAAAGCGCCGCGCCCTCGGCCGAACAGGCCACGATCCCGATGTGCTGCGTCATCCGTGCTCCCGCGCTGCAGGCGCATGGTGCCACGGGAGGGCGTTCGGAGCGAGGGCAGCGTGGGGAGCGGGGCGGCCGCGCCGGTACGGGCCGGCGGGCGCCGTTATCAGAACTCGCCGCGCAGTGCGAAGCCGGCGGCGACGTCGCTGCGCTCGCGCCCGAACTGCCGGCTGAGGAACAAGCGCCACTGCCAATCGCGTCCCTGCAGGGCCGCATAGAGGCTGGCTTCCGGCAGCGCCGCGGCGAACCGCGTGCGCTGGCGCAGGTCGACGAACGCGCCGGCCTCCAGCTGCGGGGCGATCATGCGGTAGGCGCCGATCTCGCCGTCGATGGCGTGCCGGCCGGACGACCCTCCCGGCAGGTCGCCGGCGCGCTTGAAGCCGACATGGCCGAAGGCCGTCCAGGCACCGAGCGGCCGTTCCAGGGCCAGCCGCAGCGCCTGCCCCGCCTCGGCGGGCGCCGTGCCGGCCACCGCGGCGCCACGGCCCGCGTTGACCCGCAGCACGAGGTCGACGCCGGTCGATTCACGCGAGGCCGGGCGCAGCGGCGCCGTGAGCTTCACGCGCAGGTCGCCCCTGCCCTGGTCAGGCCGGGCGGCCGGCGCCAGCGCCGCCTGGCCCGCGCCGACGACCCGCAGCCACGGCACTTCCGCCTGGGCCTGCCAGCGCTCGGAGCGATAGCGCACCCTGAGGGTGGTCTGCTGCACGGGCACCCCCGCCGGCTCGGCGAAGCTGCCCGTGGACAGGTCCTCCAGGACCCGGAGGTCGACGGCGCTGTCCGGCGCCGCCTGCGCGGCGGCCCCCAGCGACGCCAGGAGGACGAGGATGGCGCGCTTGCGCACGGTGCCTCCGCTCAGGCGCCGCGCTTGCCGGCCGGGCGGGGGCGGCCGCCGTGGCTGCGTTCGGCCTTGGCGAGGAGCTCCTCGTCGAACTGCAGGCCGAGCTTTTCCTTCTTCTCCGGCTTCTCGGCCTTTTCCTTCTTCTCCGCCCGGGCGAAGAGCTCGTCGATCGCGCCGAGTTTCTCCTTCTTCTCCGCCTTTTCCTTCTTCTCGCCCTTCTCCGCCTTGGCGAACAGGGCCGGCAGGTCCGCGGCGCTGACGGCGCCCGGCTGCTGGGAGGCCATGGCGGTGGAGGCGAGCGCGCAGGCGCCCAGGGCGATCATCAGGTGCAGGGTCTTCATGGGTGTTCTCCGGTGTGTCGTGGGTTCAGGAGCGTCGGGGCTGGAAAGGCTCCTGCCGCGGCGCCGTGCGGGGTTGGGTCCGCACGTACCTTCTCCATTGCAGAGCGCGTGCCAGGTGCGAAAAGCGCGAAATGGGCCTCAGACTGTCGTCGCAGCCACCGGAGAACGCGTTTAGGAACTCGTCGTGGGGGACTGCACCCAGCGCCGCGCGTGCGGTGCGTCCAGTGGCACACCCAGGCTGTATCGAGGTGTGTCAGCGCTCGTTGCGCTGCAGGCCGTGCTTGGCCATCCGGTACCGCAGGGTGTCGCGGGTGACATGCAGCGCGCGTGCGGCCAGGCTCACGTTCCAGCCGTGCGCATCCAGCGCCTGCAGCAGGTGCTCGCGTTCGACGGAATCCAGCGATGCCACGGCCGGTGCCCGGGTGGCGATCAGGGACGGCGGGGCGTCCGGCTGCGCCGGGGGGGCCGGCTCCAGCGCATCGGCCGCGGGCAGGCCAAGGTCCTGGGGCAGCAGCACGGGGCCGCGCTGCATCAGCACGGCGCGCTCGAGGCAGTTGCGCAGCTCGCGCACGTTGCCCGGCCAGGGGTACTGGCGCAGGGCCTCGGCGGTGCCCGCCTCCAGCTTGAGCGCCGGGCGGGCATAGCGCGTGGCCAGGCGCTGCAGGAATTCCTGCGCGAGTTGCAGCACGTCGTCGCCGCGCTCGCGCAGTGGCGGGATGTGCACCTGGAACACGCTCAGGCGGTAGACCAGGTCGCTGCGGAAGCGCCCGGCCTTGGCCTCGGCCGAGAGGTCGCGGTTGGTCGCCGCCACGATGCGCACGTTGATCCGGCGATCGTGCACGGAGCCGATCGGGCGCACCTTGTAGTCTTCCAGCACGCGCAGCAGCTTGCCCTGCAGGGACAGTTCGAGCTCGCCGATCTCGTCGAGGAACAGCGTGCCGCCGTCGGCCGCCTCGATCAGGCCCACCTTGCGCGCGCGCGCATCGGTGAAGGCGCCCTTCTCGTGGCCGAACAGTTCGTCCTCCATCAGGTTGGCGGGCAGCGCCGCGCAGTTCACCTCGATGAAGGGGCCGCTCGCGCGCGGGCTGGCCAGGTGGCAGGCGCGCGCGACGAGTTCCTTGCCGGTGCCGGTTTCGCCCTGCACCAGCACCGGCGGGGCCGGCGAGTTGTCGGTCGGCTCCGAAGCCGCCACGGCCTGGATCATTTCGCGCAGCTGGTGCATCTGCGGGCAGTCGCCGATCAGCGCGTGCACGCTGGCGTGCTGGTTGTCGCGCTCCTGGTAGTAACGCAGCATGGTGCGGCCGGCACGCTCGCGCACCGCGCGCTGCACCACCTCGTCGAGCGAGGCCAGCGACAGCGGCTTGGTCAGCAGGTCCATCGAGCCGGCCTTCATCGCCTCCACCGCGAGGTTGATGGTGCCGTGGCCCGTGATCATGATGATGCGGATCTCGTCGTCCATGCGGCGCAGCTCGCGGATCACCTCCAGGCCGTTGAGCCCCGGCAGCTGGAAGTCGACGATCACCACGTCCGGCAGCAGCTCGCGCGCGGCCTCCACGCCGGCCGCGCCGTCGTGCACCACGCCTACCGTGTGGCCCTGGCGTTCGAAGTAGCGCGCGATGTTCTTGGCGAGGACCAGTTCGTCCTCGATCACCAGCAGTTGTGCCATGACTTCAGCTTCCTTCCCTCGGCGCCGCGACGACCGGCAGCGTGATCACCACGCGCGTGCCCGCGCCGTTGCGCGAGAACAGGTCGATCGTGCCATCCCACTGCCCCAGCGTGCGCCGCGCCAGCGCCAGCCCGATGCCCAGGCCGCCGCTCTTGGTGCTGAAGAAGGGCCGGAACAGGGCCTGCCGCACCTCCTCGCTGACGCCGGATCCGGAGTCGTCCACCGTGATGTGCA
>Ga0190269_10001324_pt1 | contig 11927 bp, 5 predicted proteins | sample Popmic249IS_FD_133749 | JGI IMG/M metagenome (GOLD analysis project Ga0190269, IMG submission 133749) | Populus adjacent soil microbial communities from riparian zone of Blue River, Arizona, USA - 249 IS | ecosystem: Environmental > Terrestrial > Soil > Riparian zone | place: USA: Arizona...
CCGCGCCGTGCGAGCCGCGCCGTTGTACAGCGCACCGCGCGGGCCGCGCCGCAGCGCGCCGTGCGCACCGCACCGTGCCGTGCGGGCCGCGCCGTTGCGCGACCCGCCGTGGGCGGCACGTCGCGCGTGAGGCCTGGCCGCGCACCCCGCGTCGTGCACAGTCCGCTCAGCACGCGGTGCGGTCGATGGTCGTCGCAGGTCGTAGGGGGCCTACCCGGATGCGTTGCCTGTGATGTTCCAGGACGCCAGGTGCAGGGCCGGGGCCGTGTAACGCACTCCCGACCACCGGTCCGGCATCGCTACCGCCTCCGCGCCCACTCCCAGCACCGCTCCCGGTCCCAGGGCCTGCGGGTACGACTGGGTGAAGCGCATGTTGCTCACCGCGGCCGTCACCTCGCCGTTTTCGACGAGCCAGACGCCGTTGCGGGTGAGGCCGGTGACGACGAGGCTCTTCTGGTCGAGGACGCGGGTGTACCAGAGGTCGGTGATGAGCAGGCCGCGGCGCATGCCGGCGACGAGGGCGCGGGCCGAGGAGGCGGTCGGGCCGGTGCTGGGCTCGGGCACGGCGTTGGTCAGCGGGCCCGGCGCGAGGCGGAGGTTGGCCGCGATCGGGCCCCAGGAGCGGGACGCCGGGGAGGCGTGGCCCGTGGACGAGGTCTGTGCCTCGGCTGCCGAGGTGCGGTCGTGGCTGACCGCGCGAGTGACGCCGTCCTCGACGAGCAGCAGGGTGGTGCGGGGCGTGCCCTCCATGTCGAACGGCAGCGTCGCGCCCAGCGGCTCGTCCGCGATGGTGATGCTCTGGTCGAACTGCTGGGCGCCCAGCTCGGCGAAGGACTGGTGCTGTGCGTACGCCTTGCCGTTGAAGCCGAACATGGCCAGGTTGCTGAGGAGGTCTGCGACCGCGGTGGGCTCCAGGACGACCTCGTAGCGGCCCGGTGGGAGTTCGATCGCTGGGCCGGCCGCGCGGGCCTTCGCGGCGGCGCGGGCGCCCAGCGCGGCGCCGTCGATGTCCGCGAGGCTGCCGGAGGCGCGCCGGGCGACACCGTCGGCGCCGGCGTCGCGGGCGATGCCGTCCATGGCCGCCTCGGCGGAGCGGCCGTGCGCGCTCTGGCCGGCCGTGTTGGCGAAGGCGCCGGACGCGTACGCCGTGCGGCAGAAGCCCGCCGTCTCCAAGCCGCCCGCCGCCTGCACGAAGTCACGCACCCGCGCGGCCCGTTCCTGCGGGCTGGCCGCCGCGGTGGTGTCGTCGTACCCGGCGTCGGGCGGGAGCGGGGTGGGCGGGGTGAGGCCGGGCCAGGCCGGGTCGGGCGGCGACAGCCGGGCCGCGGCGATCGTGCGCTCGACCAGCGACTGCAGGCCCCCGGCGTCGGTGACGGTGGTGGAGCCCGAGGCCGTCCGCCCGTCGAGGTGCAGGCGCAGGTGCACCGTGGTGGTGGCGTCCGCGACGTTCTGGTGGATCGCGGAGTTGGCGAAGCGGGTCAGCGCCTCGGCCGAGTGGGCGGCGACGACCTCCGCCTCGGCGCCGGCCCCGGCGAGCCGCCGGGTCAGCTCCACGGTCCGGCCGGCCAGGTCCAGCTCGGCTGTCACTGGTGTGCTCATCCCCGGACCCCCACCCGTACGTTCGTGAACCGTGCCGGCGCCGCCGGATGGCCGGTGTGGCCGATCTGGCCGGGCTGGCCCTTGCCGCAGTTGGGCGTGCCCCACGCCACGGTCTCCGAGGACAGCATGTCCATCGACTGCCAGAACTTCGGGCCGATTCCCGTGTACGTCGGGTTGCGCAGCATCCGGCCGCGCTTGCCGTTCTTGATCTCCCAGCCGATCTCGCAGCCGAACTGGAAGTTGAGCCGCCGGTCGTCGATGGACCAGGAGCGGTTGATGTCCATGAGGACGCCGTCGTCGGTGGCGGCGATGATCTCGTCGAGGGTGTGCGGCCCCGGCTCCAAGCCGACGTTGGTCATGCGGACCATGGGCAGCCGCGCCCAGCCGTCGGAGCGGACGCTGCCCGCGTAGTCGAGCCCGGCCATCGCCGCCGAGTCGCGCCCGGCGAGCACCCCGACCCAGATGCCGTTACGGACGGCGTCGCGCTTGGTCGCGGGCGAGCCCTCGTCGTCATAACCGAAGCTGCCCAGCGCGCCCGGGATCGTGGGGTCGATGGTGATGTTCATGAGCTCGGAGCCGTAGCGCAGGCTGCCGAGCTGGGCCAGGTCGAGCCAGGACGTGCCGGCGAAGGCCGCCTCCCAGCCGAGGATGCGGTCGAGCTCGATGGCGTGGCCGACCGACTCGTGGATCTGCAGGGCGAGCTGCTCGCCGCCCAGGATCAGCGTGGTCTCCTCGGACGGGCACAGCGGGGCGGTCAGCAGGGCCCGCGCCTCGTCGGCCATCCGCGCGGCGTTGTCGGTCAGCGCCAGCTCGTCGACCAGCTCCCAGCCGCGGGTGCCGTACTGCCCGCGGTGCGACGGCCAGGAGCGGCGCTGGATCTCGCCGTCACCGTACGCGCTGGCGGTGATGCCGGCGCCGCACTCGCGGATGTGCTGGTCGATGCGGTGGCCGTCGCTGGACGCGAACCACTTGCGGGTGTCCCAGATCTGGTAGATGCCCTCGGCGAGGTCGGCGCCGGCGTCGCGGGCCGCGGCCGTCGCGGCGACCAGCAGGTCGCCCTTCGTGGACAGCGGCACGGACAGCGGGTCGATCTCGCACGGGCTGGCCCAGCTGGCCGTCCCGGCGCCGGCCGGGACCAGGTCGATCGCCGGTCCGGGCACCAGGGCGCTGGCGGCGGCGATCTGGGCGGCCCGGCGCCCGGCAGCGCGGGCGGCGGCGTCCGAGAGGTCGGGTACGGCATAGAAGCCCCAGCTGGAGCCGACAAGGGCGCGCACGCCGATGCCCGCGCTCTCGTCGGAGCTCAGGTCCTCGACCGCGCCGTCCCGCGCGCTCATGGTCTCGGTGCGGCGCAGCATGACCCGGGCGTCGGCATACCGCGCGCCGGCGTCGAGGGCCGCCTGGACCGCCGCTCCGGCCTCGTCGAAGTGATCCACGCTCATGCCCGAAACCTTAGGCGACCGGTACGACAAAAAGTGGCCGGACGGGAGCCGCCCCAGACCGCCCGATCAAGCCGATCGACGCAGGCCAGTATCCTCCATCGGTGGCCAACGATCTCGCACAGCACTCCACTCACGACACGGCGGTCCGCGCTTCGGATCGGCCGTCGGAGGACACAGTGGCGACCGCGCCGGAGACCACCGACGCCGGCATGGTTCGTTGGCTCCACCGAGGACTCACGCTCGCCGCCATCATGGGCCTCGTCGTGGGCACCCGGGTCTTCTGGAACAGCCACGCGCTGACCCGCCCGGGCCTGGCCTTCGCCCTCAGCCTCTGCTACCTGGCGATGCTGATCGCGGCGATCCTGGCCCTGTGCCTGGCCGGCAACCGGGCACTGTCCCGCCTGGACATCGGGGTGCTCGGCACCGCGATCGCCATCAAGGCCATCGGCGCCTGGCCCAACCTGGTCGGCGACAAGCCCATCATCGTCGACGAGGGCATGCTGATGGACGAGGCCACCCGGACCCTCGCCGCCGGCCACAACCCGTACCTGTCCAGCTGGGACCACATCGAACCCAACCTGCCCACCCAGCTGATGGACGGGCGTACGGTCTTCGACTTCGGCTACCCGCCGTTCGGCGTCGAGATGGGAGCCGTGGTCCAGCGGATCCTCCCGTCGGTCCCGGGCATCGTGTGGCTGTCCTGGCTGGCCCTGTTCGCCACCGCCATCATGATCTTCCGCGCGGCTCCGGCCCCGCTGCGCCCGCTGGCCACGCTGGGGGTGCTGGGGCTGGGCACGCTCACGACGTACGCCAACAATGCGTACCCGTCGCTCATCGCCCTGCCCTTCCTCTGCCTGGCGGCATGGCGATGGACCTCCATCGGCAGCGGCGGCCGTCTCGGCCGCAGCGGCGTCATCCGCGCGATCGCGCTGGCGCTGGCCTGCTCCACCCACCAGCTCGGCTGGTTCCTCGCCCTCTTCCTGGCGGTGGGCCTGCTGGTGCTGCGGATGGGCGAGCTACCCCTGCGCGCGACCGTGGCGCTGCTCGCGCGCTACGGAGCCATCGCGCTCGGCGTGTTCTTCCTCGTCAACGCCCCGTTCATCGTGGCGGCCCCCAAGGCCTGGCTGACCGGCATCTTCGAGCCCCTGCTCCAGCACGCGGTCCCGCACGGCCAGGGCATCATGGGCCTCACCCAGTACGTCATCGGAGGCAGCGGAGCCCTCGATTTCTACGGCCGCGCCTCGATGCTCCTCCTGGCGGCGATGCTGATCGCGTACGCGGTGCATCTGCGCACCCTCGGCCCGGCGGCGGTGGTCCTGCCCTGGCTCGTGTTCATGGTCTCGACGCGCTCGCAGGACGGCTACTGGGTCCTGACCATGCCGCTGTGGATCGTCGCGCTGTGCACCACGACCCGCGCGGACTTCGAGGGGGCGTACCAGTTCCGGCTGCCGCAGCGACTGGCGGCGCTCGTGCCGGCCAGCCGGGCTCGTACGGTCGGGATCCTCGCTACCGCCGCGCTGTTCCTTCCGGTTGTGGCGTGCGTTGCAGTGGCCGCCGCTACGCCGCAGCCGCTGGACATGCGGGTCACCACCGCCATCGCGCCGAGCCAGTCGGTGCGCACGCTGACGGTGGAGGTGACGAACCGGTCGTCGGGGACGGTGGAGCCACACTTCGCGGTGACGACGGACGTGACCATCTCGGAGTACTGGAAGGTGCAGAGCGGGCCGGTGAGCCTGCCGCCGAACGGGTCCGCTGTGTACACGCTGGTCCCGCGGGAGAAGGCTTGGAAGGCTCCGGCGGAGAGCCCGGCGATTCTGCGGGCGGTGTCGGACCGGCCGCAGACGTTGAGCAGTGTGCGACTGCTCGGCTGACGGCGCGGAGTCCTCGAGGTGGCGGGCCGCCATGGGAGAAGGTCGTCCTAGTGGCCCGTCATCACTCCACCGTTCGGATGACTTCACTGGGAGTTCGCTGAGCGTTGGTTGCGTTGCGTGATCACGCAATCCGCAGTGACGTATGGCGATTCATCACTGCGTTAACCAGCAAGATCATGAATGTCCGGCGGGTGCGCCGGTCCCGCTGCAAGCGATGGAGGCGGCCGATTTCGTCGGCTGATCCGTACGCAGCGTGTGGTTGGCTGGTAACTCCCTGAGCTTGTACCTTCCGGCGGAGCGTGCGGCTTGACGGGGGAGGCCAAGTGACCGCGGCTGGTTCGAAGGTCAGAAGTGTGTCCGCTTCCGGGCGGCGTCGAATCCCGTTCCGTCCCTGGCTCGCGGCGGGTGTCGTCCTCGTCCTCGGCGGCGCCGGGTGGGCCGCGGGCGGCGACCAGCTGGTGCGGAAGACGGTGGGAGCGGTCACGTCCGCCGGTGCGGACGCGCCGAAGGCGGCGCAGATCGAGGCCGTCGTTCCGAAGGCGGCAGCGGTGGCGGGATGCACCGCGGGCGCCGACTCCGACTTCAACGGTGACGGCGTCAGCGACACGGTGGTCGGTGACCCGGATGCCACGGTGGGCGCCCAGGTGAAGGCCGGCACGGTCACTGTCGTGTACGGCGGCTCCGGCACCGTCCAAGTGCTCGCCCAAGGCGCCTCCGGTCTGCCCGGCGGCCCGGAGACCGAGGACCAGTTCGGGTTCTCGCTGGCCGCGTACGACGCCAACCGCGACGGATGTGCGGACCTGGCGGTCTCCGCGCCGTTCGAGTCCGTCGGCGACAAGGGCGGCGCCGGCGGCGTCACGGTCGTCTACGGCTCGCCGGCCGGGCTCGCCAAGGGGCCGGCCGCACTGTGGATCGATCAGAACAGCGCGGGCTGGGGGAACTCGGCGGGCTCGCACGACTGGTTCGGCTACGCCCTGGCTGCCGGGAACACCGGTTCCGGCGAGGCCTACCTGGCGGTGGGCGCGCCGGGCGAGGACATCGACGGCGCCTTCAACGCCGGCTGGGTCCACTACCAGCGCGGCTCCACGGTGGTGGCGATCTACGCCGGGCACGGTGTGAACGGCGTGCCGGAGACCGACGACCGGGTCGGCACCTCGCTGGCGGGGTCGCCGTACCACCTGGCGGTCGGCGCGCCGGGCGAGGCGCTGGGCGAGGTGACGTGGGCCGGGGTTGCCTCCGTCTACACCCACGACATCGTCAACGGCCAGCTCAAGATGGTCGGCGCGGTAGGCGAGAACGCCGGCCAGATCGGCAGCGCGCCCCGCATCAGCGACAACCTGGGCAAGTCGCTGGCGCTCGCGCCGTACCGGGCATCGGGCGCCGCGGCCGGAACGGTCACGTCGATCCTGGCGGTAGGTGCGCCAGGCACGGACGTCAACGGACAGCAGGACGCCGGAACGGTGCACCGCTTCCTCGTCACCGCCACCGGTTACACGCGCATCGACTCGCTGACCCAGGCCTCGTCCGGGATCGCCGACGAGCCCGAGGACGGCGACTACTTCGGCGACGTCGTCCGGCTCGTCAACACCCGGCCGGGCGACGTCTCGACAGCGCAGACGGTGCAGTTGGCCGTCGGCTCCCCGGGTGAGGACGTCGATGGCGTCGCGGACGCCGGCACGGTGAGCGTCCTCGGCGGGGCGGTCACGCCGGTCGTCCCGTCGAACCTCACCGTGGCCCGGCGGGAGGGCTCGCTGCCGAAGGGCCCCGGTACGCAGGAGCTGCTCGGCGCCTACCTGGGCGTCTCCCGGACGAACCTCTACGTGGCCAGTCCCTACCGCGACGGCGGCTCGGTGTTCGTGATCCCGTCGGCCTCCCTCGCCCAGCAGCAGGCCGCCCCGGCACGGACCCTCACCGCCGGCGCCGCCGGGATCCCCACCGGGGTCTCCTTCGGGGCGGCGGTCGGCTGATGCACCCGCGATCCGGCGACAGCGCAGCGATGAAGACGCAGAAGGGCGAAGCGGTGGTGGCAGGCAGCGGTAAGGGACGGCTCGCGTCGTCCGTCGGACTGGCGGCACTCCTGGTGACGGGCCTGGGATGGGTCCCGTCCACTCCTGCGGCGCCGGCGCCGGTTGCCGCTCCGGCGCTGCAACCGGCCGCCGACAACGAGCCGGTCCGGCAGCAGGAGGACGACGCGGCCGAGCTCGCCACCCGCACCGGGAAGCGGGTCGAGGTGGGGGCGCTGCGCGACGAGAGCCGCACCGTCTACGCCGAACCGGACGGCACGATGCTCGCGATCGAGCACATCCAGCCGGTACGCGTCATCCGCGACGGCAAGTGGACGCCCGTCGACGCGACGCTGGTCGAGGGGGGGGACGGCTCCCTGGGCCCCCGGGCGGCGACCTTCGGCCTCCGGTTGTCCGGCGGCGGCGCGGGTCCGCTGCTCACCGCCGATCGGGCCGGGCGCCGGTTCAGCCTCGACTGGCCGGGCGAGCTGCCCGAACCGACCCACGAGGGCACGCAGGCGACGTACCCGAACGTCCTGCCCGACGTCGACCTCGTGGTCAACGTCAGCCCGGACGCGTTCTCGCACGTCCTCGTCATCAAGAACGCCGAGGCCGCGCAGAATCCCCGGTTGCGGGAGATCTCGTTCGGTCTCGAGGCCGCCGATCTCGCCCTGCGGGAGACACCGGACGGCGGGATAGACGCGGTCGACGGCGCAGGCGGCGTGGTCTTCGAGGCGGCGCAGCCGATCATGTGGGACTCGGGCGCCCCGCCGGCCACGAAGAGCGGGAAGTCGAAGGCGAGCCGCGCGGGCGCCGTCTCGCCGGAACCGGAGCGCGCCCCGTCCGACGCGTCCGAGAAGGCGCCGCTGGACGTCGAGGTCGCCGCCGACCGCATCACCCTCGTCCCCGACCGGGAGATGCTGACGAGCCCGGACACCCGGTGGCCGGTGTACGTGGACCCGATCTACAAGACGTCCAAGCGGTCCGCGTACACCATGGTCGCGAAGGGCTACCCCACCGAGTCGTACTGGTCGTTCGACAAGAAGGACACCGAGGGCGTCGGCAAGTGCCCCGTCTCCTCCGGCACCTGCAACGGCAGCGGGGTCAAGCAGCTCTTCTACACCGTGCCGACGCCGTACCTCGGTAAGAACATCATCGAGGCGGACTTCGCCGTCACCATGACGCACGCCTGGAGCACGTCCCCGCGGGACCTGGAGATCTTCAAGGCCGACGCCGGCATCAGCAAGTCGACGACCTGGAACAACAAACCCGGTTCCGCCGGCCTCATCGACACGATCTCGCCGACCGGCACCCGGGACACCTGCGCCGACGGTCAGCAGAACGTCCGCTTCGACGTCAAGAAGGCGTTCCCCGCCACCTACACGGGCAAGTCCGTGACCTTCGGCCTGCGCGCCGGTGACGAGGGCGACGAGACGGCCTGGAAGCGCTTCTGCGGCAACGGACAGCTCGAGATCAAGTACAACCAGGCGCCCAACGTGCCCTCGACCGCGAAGCTCACCTCCTCGCCCGGAGGAAAGTGCCGCAGCGGCGCCGGCCGTCCCGTGGTGCCGGAGTCGCCGACCTTCTACATGTACGTCTCCGACCCGGACCACTCCTCGGAGCACAAGCAGGATGTCCGGGCGGAGATCCGCTTCAGCTGGCGCACCTCCACCGGAACCACGGCGACCAAGACTGTGCGGACCGGGGCGAAGGCAGGCGACGGGAAGACCCGGCTGCAGGCCACGCCGACCGGCCTGCCGCAGAACACCGTCATCAGCTGGGAGGTCCGGGCTCAGGACCAGGACGAGTGGTACAGCGACTGGAGCTCTCCGGCCTGCGAGTACGTGCTCGACACGAAGGCGCCGCCGGCCGCGGACATCGACTCACCGGACTTCCTCCCGCTGGAGAGCTCCGAGACCACCGCGGCGTGCGCCGAGGACAACGAGATCCGCGAGTACGCCGGTCGCTACTCGACGTTCACCTTCGACAGCCCGGGTACGGACACGACCAAGTACCGCTACGGCCTGGACGAGGACCCGGTGCACGAACTGGTCCCGCGCAAGGCCGACGGGTCGGTGAACCCGGGTGGACCGGTCAGTGTCCGGCTCATGCCCGACGTTGCGGGTGAGCACGTGGTCAACGTGGTGGCGTACGACGCGGCCGGCAACAACACCGAGAGCAGCTGCCGTTTCACCATCGCCACCCGCAAGGGCGCGGGTGAGTGGCTGCTCAGTGACCCCGCGGGGGCGACGCAGGCCGCCGACACCAGCGGTGACCACCCGCTCGACATCCGCCCCGGCGTGACGCTGGGCGTGCCGGGCCCGGGCTGCGCGTCGGCGAAGGGCGAGTGCAAGCGGGACCGTGCCGCCCGCTTCGCCGGCAACCTCGACGCCTACCTGACGTCGCGGACCAGTGCTCTGGTCGACACCAGTCAGTCCTTCGCGGTGTCCGCCTGGGTCCGCCTCACCGACACCGGCCAGGACCGGGTGGCTGTCAGCCAGGACGGCACCGGCGAGTACGGCTTCATGCTCGGCTTCGACTACGCGACCAAGCGCTGGTCCTTCGAGGTGCCGGTCAACGACGTCAACACGCTCGGCCTCTGGACCTCGCGCAGCGACACCGAGGCACGGGTGGGCGAATGGACCCACCTGGTCGGCGTCTTCGACAAGGAACTGCACTCGCTGCAGCTGATCGTCAACGGTGTCGGGCAGAAGGCCGTCCAGAACCGTACGCCCTGGAAGTCGCGGGGCGCGGTGCAGATCGGGCGGCTGATCGACAAGGGTGGCTACCGGGACCCGTGGATCGGCGACCTGTCCGACGTCTCGGTGTTCGACCGGGTCGTGCCGCCGCGCGAGGCGGCGATGATGGCGAAACTGCGGCCGGTCCGGCTCGGCTACTGGCCGCTGACCAGCGCCCCGAGCGCCCGCAGCGCTGAGTTCGACGGGAACACCGCGCGAGACCTGGTGCTCGAGAACGGCGCGAAGATCAACGCCCCGGACCTCGAGGCCGACCCGTACGCCGAACCGGCCCTGGTCGGCGCCGGCGAGATGGTCCTCGACGGAGTGGACGACCGGGCCCGGACGAATGCCGCGGTCGCTCCGATGAACGGCAGCTTCACGATCTCGGCCCGTGTCCGGCTCGCCGCCTCGGACTGCGTCAAGGACATGACGGTCATCTCCCAGGCCGCATCCAAGACCAGTGGCTTCCGGATCCGCTGTTCCGCTCGGGACCAGTGGGAACTCGTCGTGCCGCATGTCGATGTCGCCGCGCCGACGGCCGCGGAGACGACAACCGTGGTGGAGACAGCGCGCTATCCCGACGACTCGCAGGACGGCCAGCACCTCGCCCTGGTCTACAACGCCTTCACCAAGGAGTTGTGGTTCTACGTCGACGGTCAGCTCGCCCAGGTCGAGCCGGCGGAGCCGCCCACCGTGGTGAACGCGAGCGGCCCTCTGCAGATCGGGCGGGCGATGGTCGGCGGGACGTACGGCGAGTACTTCGCCGGCGTCATCGACGACGTCCGGGTCTACTCCGGCATCGTCGATCCCGCGACGGTCGCCCTCATGGCGCAGCGGAAGGAACAGCCGCAGCTGTGACCATCCGGCCCTTCAAGTCCTCGTCCGTTGCTGCCCCAGGAGTGGCGATGTCTTCCGGTTCCCGTGTCCGCGCGCGCCGAGCGCTTGGCTTCCTCACCGCGGTCGTCGTCGCATCGACCTTCCTGCAGGCGGATCCGCCCGCGGCGGTGGCGAAGCCGGTGCCGCTGCCCGAGCCGTCCACCGGGCACGTCGCTCCGGCGAGGCCGGCCCCGCCCGGCATGAAGAACCTGCCGGACCGTGCGCTGGAGATGTCCCGCAAGCGCCACCCGGCCGTGTCCTGGCCGGCCGCGGGCACCCGGGAGGTCGAGGTCAAAGCCGTCGGCGCGGCGAAGCGCGCGGCTGCGCCGGTGACGGCACGGCTGCGGACGTACGACCGGCAGACGTCGCTGCGGGCGAAGGTCGACGGCCCGGTGATGCGGCTGACCCCGCCCGCCACGGGCACGGGCACTGTCGAGCTCACCGTCGACTACGCGTCGTACGCGCACGCGGGCGGCGCCGACTTCGGGGCCCGCCTCACCCTGGTCAGCCTCCCGGAATGTGCGCTCAGCACGCCGGAGGTGCAGTCGTGCGCGCCGAAGCCGCTGGCCACCGTCAACAACCAGGACAGCCGGAAGCTGACCGCCAAGGTGCCGGTCGCGGCGGCGAGTTCCCTGGTCGCGGTCACCGCCACCGAGGGATCGTCGCAGGGCAACTACGGCGCCACCCCGCTCTCACCTTCCTCCCAGTGGAGTGTCGCGCCGTCGTCCGGTGCGTTCTCCTGGTCCTATCCGCTGCGCGTACCCCCGGTCCCGGGTGGGTTCGGGCCGAGCGTGAGCTTCGGCTACAACTCGCAGAGCGTCGACGGGCGCACGTCCACGACGAACAACCAGGGCTCGTGGATCGGCGAGGGGTTCGGCTACGAGCCGGGCTACGTCGAGCGCCGCTACAAGATGTGCAAGGACGACGGGCACAAGGACGTCGGCGACCTCTGCTGGGCGTACGACAACGCCGTGCTGTCGCTCAACGGCAGCTCCAGTGAGCTCGTGCGGTCGGGCAACACCTGGCGCCTCGCGAACGACGACGGGTCGAAGATCGAGAAGCTGTCCGGCGCCACCAACGGCGACGAGGGCACGGGTGCCGGCCAGGGCGAGCACTGGAAGCTCACCACGGCCGACGGCACCCAGTACTTCTTCGGCCTGAACCGGCTCAGCGGTTGGACCGAGGGCAAGGAGGAGACGAAGTCGGTCTGGCGGGTGCCGGTCTTCGGCGACGACGACGCCAACGCCGACGACAAGGTCAACCCGGACGACGCCAACGAGGCCGCGCCGAAGGAGCCCTGCTACAACGCGACCTTCGCCAACGCCAAGTGCATGCAGGCGTGGCGCTGGAACCTCGACTACGCCGTGGACCGCAACGGCAACGCGATGGCGTACTACTACG
>Ga0190269_10001325_pt1 | contig 11925 bp, 10 predicted proteins | sample Popmic249IS_FD_133749 | JGI IMG/M metagenome (GOLD analysis project Ga0190269, IMG submission 133749) | Populus adjacent soil microbial communities from riparian zone of Blue River, Arizona, USA - 249 IS | ecosystem: Environmental > Terrestrial > Soil > Riparian zone | place: USA: Arizona...
GCGCGATGATCGTCTATGCCTTCATGGCCGGCTCCTCGGTGTCGGTCGGCGGCATGTTCATGGCCGGCGTGGTGCCGGGCCTGATCATCACCGTCGGCTTCATCGCCCTGTGCTCGTGGATCGCGACCAAGCGCGGCTGGGCCGTCACCGGCGAGCCTTTCCAGCTGCGCGCCGTCCTGGCCGAACTGCGCCGCTCGGTGATCGTGCTGGCGATGCCGGTGCTGGTGATCGGCGGCATCGTCGGCGGCGCCTTCACCGCCACCGAAGGCTCCGCCATCGCCGTCGTCTACGCGGCCCTGCTCGGCTTCTTCGTCACGCGTTCGCTGAAGCTCTCCGACCTGCCCGGCATCGTGGTGCGCGCCGCGATCACCTCGGCGATGGTCGGCGCGCTGATCGCCTTCGCCTCGGTCGTCACCTACCTGATGACCGTGGACCTGCTGCCGCAGAAGCTCACGGTGCTGCTCAAGGCCTTCACCGACAGCGCGATGGTCTACATGCTGCTCGTGGCGGCGCTGCTGTTCGTGGTCGGCATGTTCCTCGAATCCAACGCCGCCTACATCATGCTGGTGCCGCTGCTGCACCCCATCGCCATCCAGTACGGCATCGACCCGCTGCACTTCGGCTTCCTGTTCGTGCTGAACCTCGTGATCGGCATGCTGACGCCCCCGGTGGGCGTGGTGCTGTTCGTCGTCTGCGGCATCACCAAGGTGCGCATGCGCGAGCTGGTCGCCAACGTCTGGCCCTTCATCGCGCTGATGTACGCGGTGCTGGTCGCCTGCATGCTGTTCCCGCCCCTGGTCACCGCGCTGCCGCGCGCGCTCGGCTACTGATCCACCCGCCCATCCCCGTCCGTTCCAAGGAAACCGCCATGACCTTCCGCCTTCCCCTCAGCTCCCTGGCCGTGGCCGCAGTCGCAGCGGCCCTCGCCCTGCCCGCGGTCGCCCAGGACCGCATCAAGTTCAAGGCCATCGGCCAGCCGCTGGCCACCGGCCTGATCCAGAAGAACAAGGAACAGCCCTTCTTCGAGAACTTCGCGGCGAAGACGGGCCTGCCGATCGACGTCGACTACAAGCCGATCGACACGCTGGGCCTGAAGGACACCGAGCAGCTGCGCGTGATGAAGGCGGGCCTGTTCGACCTGGTGTCGCTGCGCGTCTCGCAGAACTCGCGCGACGAACCGACGCTCCTGGGCCTCGACCTGGTGGGCGCCGCGCCCGACTACGCCACCGGCCGCAAGGTCGCCAACGCCTACTTCAGCACCATCGACGAGCGCCTGCAGAAGCAGTTCAACGTCAAGCTGCTGGGTGTGTGGCCGTTCGGCCCGCAGGTGCTGTTCTGCAAGAAGCCGATCTCCAAGCTGGCCGACGTCAAGGGCATGAAGGTCCGCGTGTACGACCAGAACCTGGCCAAGTTCATCGAGCTGGTGGGGGGCACGCCGGTGCCGGTGTCCTTCGCCGACACCCACCAGTCGCTCTCGCTCGGCGTGGTGGACTGCGCCATCACCGGCCCGAGCTCGGCCAACTCCGCCGGCTGGCCGGAGGTGACGACGCACCAGCTGCCCCTGGGCTTCCAGATGGCGCTGAACGGCTACGCGATGTCGCTCAAGTCCTGGAACAGCCTCAAGCCGGACCAGCAGGCCAAGCTGAAGGCCGCCTTCGACGGCCTGACCAACGAGATCTGGACCTACTCCGAGGAGCTGTTCCAGGACGCCCTGAACTGCAACCAGGGCAAGGACCCCTGCACCACCGGCAAGAAGTTCAAGCTGACCAACGTGGCCGTCGCGCCGGCCGACCTCGAGCTGGTGCGCAGCGCGGTCAGCAAGGTGTCGCTGCCGGCCTGGGCCGAGGTCTGCGACAAGTCCAACCCCGACTGCTCGCGCAAGTGGAAGGCCACGGTCGCACCGGTGCTGGGGCTGAAGTGAACCACGGCGCCTCCCTCCTGGAACACGAGGAGGACGCGCCCGACGCGCCCTCCTCGATGGCGACGAGCGTGAAGGAGCACATCGAAGGCGTGCTGGCCTGGGCATTCGGCACGATCTTCATCGCGCTGGCTTTCGTGGTGACGGTGGAAACGCTGTCGCGCAAGCTGTTCAACATCTCGCTGCAAGGCGCCGACGAACTGGGGGGCTATTCGCTGGCGGTGGGCTCCACCATCGCCTTCAGCCTGGCGCTGATGGGGCGCAACCACATCCGCGTCGACGTCTTCCACGAGATGTTCCCGCGCCGGCTGCAGGCCTTCCTCAACTGGTTCGCGATCGCCAGCCTCGCGGCCTTCGGTGTCTTCGTCGCCTGGGTGGCAACCAAGGTGATCACCGACACGCTGCAGTACGGCAGCACGGCGCAGACGCCCTGGGCGACGCCGCTGATCTGGCCGCAGTCGGTCTGGTACGCCGGGCTGGTGATCTTCGCGCTGGTCGCCACCGGCTACGCGCTGCGCGCCACGCTGCTGCTGGCGCGCGGGCGCATCACCACGCTCAATACCGACTTCCATCCGAAGAGCGCCAAGGAAGAACTGAAGGAAGAACTGGACGACCTGGCCAGCCGCCAGGCCATCGAAGGAGCCAAGCCATGAGCCTTCCCTTCTTCGGCCTCGCCTTCGCGGCGATGCTGGGCATGATGCTGGTGGGCATGCCCATCGCCGTGTCCATGGCGCTGGTGGGCATCGTGGGCGGCATCGCCGCCTATGGCACCCCCTTCATGGATTCGATCGCGCCGGTGGTCTGGGGCGTGCACAACGAGAACCTGCTCACGTGCATCCCGCTGTTCGTGCTGCTCGGCGAGCTGCTGCTGCGCTCCGGCATCGCCGACCGCATGTACATCGCCCTGTCGGCGTGGCTGGGGCGCCTGCCCGGCGGCCTGCTGCACACCAACATCGGCAGCTGCGCGCTGTTCGCCGCCACCTCCGGCTCCTCGGTGGCGACGGCGGCGACCGTAGGCACGGTGGCGCTGCCTTCGCTGCAGAGGCGGGGCTACCCGATGCGCGGCGCGCTGGGTTCCCTCGCCGCCGGCGGCACGCTGGGCATCCTGATCCCGCCGTCGGTGAACATGATCGTGTACGGGTCGCTCACCAACAACTCGATCGGCCAGCTGTTCATCGCCGGCATCATCCCCGGCCTGCTGCTCACCACCTGCTTCATGGCCTACATCGCCGTCTCCAGCGTGCTGAGCGGCGAGGTGATGCGCGAGGCCAAGGTGCCGCTGGCCGACAAGCTGCGCAGCCTGGTGCACCTGGTGCCGCCGGTGGTGGTGTTCGGCATCGTCATGGGCAGCCTGTACTTCGGCATCGCGACGACGACCGAAAGCGCCGCGCTCGGCGTGGTGGCGGCCCTCGGCTTCGTCTGGCGCTCCGGCAAGATGAGCCGCGAGCTCATGCGCAACTGCTTCATCTCCACCGCGCGCGTGAGCGGGATGATCCTGCTGATCATGACGGCGGCCTTCGTGCTGAACCTGGCGATCAGCCTGACCGGCGTGGCCGAGGCCATGACGAAGTGGGTGACGAGCCTGGGGCTGTCCGCCACCGGCCTGATCCTGGCATTGATCGTGTTCTACCTGGTCCTCGGCATGTTCATGGACGTGCTGTCGATGCAGGTGGCCACCATCCCCATCACCTACCCGATCGCGGTGGCGGTGGGCGTGGACCCGATCTGGTTCGGCATCTTCATCGTGCTGATGTGCGAGCTGGGGCTGATCACGCCGCCGGTGGGCATGAACCTGTTCGTGGTGCACGGGATCCGGCCGGACAAGGGCGGCATCGAGGATGCGATCTGGGGGGCGCTGCCGTATGCGCTGATCATGATCGGCTTCACCTTCCTGCTGATGCTGGTGCCGCAGCTGGTGACCTGGCTGCCGGGGCGCATGTGACATGGCTGGCTCCGCTGAACTGTGGCGGCTCTCCGCCACCGAGCTGGCACGCCGCTACCGCGAAGGCAGCCTGACGCCGCTGGAATCGGCGCAGGCCTGCCTGGCACGCCTGGAGGCGATCGACCCGAAGATCAACGCCTTCGTGGCCCGCCGCGACGGCGCATTCATGGCGGAAGCGGAGGCGGCGACCGAACGCTTCGCGCGCGGCGCCCCGCTGTCGCCGCTGGACGGCATCCCGCTGTCGGTGAAGGACAGCCTCTACACGCGCGATGCGCCCACCACCTGGGGCTGCCCGGCGCTGCGCACGCATGCGAGCGGGCAGGACGAGTTCGCCGTCGCGCGCGCCCGCGCGGCCGGGGCGCTGGTGATCGGCAAGACCAACGTGCCCGAGTTCGCACTGGAGGGCTACACCGCCAACCCGATCTTCGGCGTCACGCGCAACCCGTGGAACCTGGCGCTCACGCCGGGCGGCTCCAGCGGCGGCGCGGTCGCGTCGGTGGCCGCCGGCATCACGCCGCTGGCGATCGGGCAGGACGGCGGCGGCTCCATCCGCCGGCCGGCCTCGCACACGGGCCTGGTGGGGCTGAAGCCGTCGCTGTCGGCGGTGCCGCGCGAACACGTGCTGCCCAGCCTGCTGCTGGACTTCGAGGTGATCGGCCCGCTGGCGCGCACGGTCGCCGACGCGCGGATGCTGTTCGAGGTGATGCGCGGGCCGGCGCCGGTCGACCGCTCCTCCCTCGCCGCCGCCCAGGCCGCGGCGCGCCCCCGGCCGGCACGCGCGCTGCGCATCCTGTACGTCGAGCGCTTCGGCGCCGCGCCGCTCGATCCGCAGATCGGGGCCAGCACGCGGCAGGCGGTGGCACGGCTCGCGCAGCTCGGTCACGAGGTGCGGCAAGGCGCGCTGCCGCTGGACCTGGACTTCTATGCGCAGGCCTGGCCGCAGATCGGCCAGGCCGGGCTGGCCCACCTGTTCGAGCAGCATCCGGACTGGGCCGCGCAGGCCTCGCCCAAGTACCTGGCGATGGCGGAGACGGGCCGGACGATTGCCGCCGCGCGCCTGTGGCAGATCCTCGAGCAGGTCAAGCGCCTGCGCCGCGACAGCGTGGACCTGTTCCACTCCGTCGACGCGATCGTGCTGCCCTCGGCGGCGGCGCTGCCGTGGCCGGCGGAGGACGCCTATCCGGCGCGCATCGACGGCCAGGAGGTGGGGCCGCGCGGGCACGCGGTCTACACCGGCTGGGTGAACGCCGCGGGCCTGCCCGCGCTCGCCTTGCCGTGCGAGCCCTCCAGCGAGGGCCTGCCGATCGGCATGCAGCTGGTGGGCCCCTACGGCGCCGACGAGGCCCTGCTGGACCTGGGCGAAGCCTACGAAGCCGCGTACCCGTGGGCCAGCCGCTGGCCGGCCTTGTGAAGATTGCTGCACTGCAGCCAGTCCACTCGTTTCAGGCAAAAGCGTTTCGACTTTGCGTGCGTCAGGCGCAGGCGTACGCTTCCGTATCTCGGACGTGACCGCCACATAGTGAAATCCACAAAGAGGAGACAAACGATGTCCACTCCCCGCAAGATCCTGATCCTGGGCGCTTCCTACGGATCGCTGCTCGCCTCCAAGCTGCTGTTCGCCGGCCACGAGGTGAAGCTCGTCTGCCTGCCGGCCGAAGCCGACCTGATCAACACCGAGGGCTTCCGCGTGCGCATGCCCGTGCGCGGCCGCGCCGAGCCGGTGGTGATCGATTCGCGCCAGCTCCCCGGCAAGGTGTCGGCCGCGGGCACCGCGGACGTGAACCCCGCCGACCACGACCTGGTCGGCCTGGCGATGCAGGAGCCGCAGTACCGCTCGCCGGGCGTGCGCGAATTGCTGGCCGCCGTGGCGCGCTCGCGCGTGCCTTGCATGTCGATCATGAACATGCCGCCGCTGCCCTACCTCAGGCGCATTCCCGGCCTCGATGCCGATGCGCTGAAGGCCGCCTACACCGACGCCAGCGTCTGGGACGCCTTCGATCCGCGCACGCTGACGCTGTGCAGCCCCGACCCGCAGGCGATCCGCCCGCCGGACGAGAAAGTGAACGTGCTGCAGGTCACGCTGCCGACGAACTTCAAGGCCGCGCGCTTCGACGACGCGGCGCACACGCGGATCCTGCGCGAGCTGGAGGCCGACATCGACGCCGTGCGCTTCCCCGCGCCGGAAGGCCCGCTGGAACTGCCGGTGAAGCTGCGCGTGTCGGACTCGATCTTCGTGCCGCTGGCCAAGTGGTCCATGCTGCTGGCCGGCAACTACCGCTGCATCACGCGCGACGGCATGCGCACGGCGCAGGAGGCGGTGCATACCGACATCGAGGAATCGCGCTCGGTCTACAACTTCGTCTACGACCTGTGCCTGCGCCTGGGCGCGCGCGACGAGGACCTGGTGCCGTTCGAGAAGTACGCCGCCGCGGCGCAGAGCCTGACGCGCCCGGCCTCGGCCGCCCGCGCGCTGCAGAACGGCGCCCCGTACATCGAGCGCGCCGACAAGCTGGTGCAGCTGGTGGCGCGCCAGCTGGGCCTGCGCCACCCGGTGATCGACCGCATCGTCGACCTGGTGGACACCCGCCTGCACGGCAACCGCGAAGCCGCCGCGAAGAAGTGAAGACTGCGGACCGCGCGTGCGAAACTCGCGCGGTCCTTTTCCTGGAGACAAGCGAATGACCGGATCCGCTGCCGACGGCGTGCAAAGCGTCGCCCGCGCGCTGCTGGGCGCCTGGCGCGACGAGGCGAGCATCGATGCCGCGCCCCTGGCCGGGCTGCTGAAGACCGCCGAAGACGGCTATGCCGTGCAGGAGCGGGTGGCGCGCGAAAGCGGCTGGTTCGACCGCGCCGTGCCGCAGCACTGGAAGTCCGGCGGCCCGACACGCGAGTCCGTGCTCACGCATGCGGGCCTGCCACCGCGGCGCGTGTGGTCCAGTCCGGCCGACGCGAGCGGCGCGCATTTCAACCTGCGGCTGATCGAGGCCGAGGTGGCGCTGAGGCTGGCACGCGACGTGAGCCCGGCGCAGGCCGCGGCGCTGTCGCACGAAGAGGCGGCTTCGCTGGTGGACGCGATGTGCGTGTCGATCGAGATCGTCGATTCGCGCTGGCGCGAGGCGCGCACCGCGCCGGCGCTGCTGAAGCTGGCCGACCTGCAGTCGCATGGCGCGCTGGTGCTGGGCGCCTGGCGGCCGTTCGAGGCGCGCGACTGGAGCCGGCAGGCCTGCGTGGTGCGCATCGGCAACGCGCAGCCGAAAAGCTTTGCCGGCACGCATTCGCTGGGCGACCCCGCGTGGCTGCTGCCGCTGTGGCTGCGCCATGCCACGCGCCAGGGCGCGACGGTGCCGCAGGGCACGGTGGTCACGACCGGCACGTGGTGCGGGATGCTGGAGGCGCACCAGGGCGACCTGGTGCGCGTCGAGTTCGAAGGCATCGGCGAGGCCGAAGTGCAGTTGTAGGCTGGCGGTGAGCCGCGGCAGCGCGCGAAGCCCGGCGCTTCGCGCATCGCTGGGGTTTCGCTTCGCTCCACCACCAGCCTACGTTTCGCTCGCTCCACCACCAGTTTCGCTCGCTCCGCCGCTGGGGCCGGCGGCCGGGGCGTGGTGAGCGGCTAAAGTCCCCCGGTGTCCTCCCCCTCCCGCACTCCCTGGGTGATGCTGCTGGTGCTGCTCTCCGGCTTCACCATGAGCCAGGCGTTCCGCACGGCCGCCGGCATCATGGCGCCGGCTTTGCAACAGGACTTCGGGCTCACGCCGCAGCAGCTCGGGCTGTTCGCCGCCGCCTTCCACTTCTCCTTCGCCTCGCTGCAGCTGTTCATGGGCATGGGGATCGACGTATACGGGCCCAAGCGCACGGTCGCCACCGTCCTGCCGCTCACGGTGATGGGCTCGCTCGTCACCGCGTCGGCACAGAACTACCCCACGCTGATCGTCGGCCAGGTGCTCACCGGCATCGGCTGCGCGCCCGCCTTCCTGGTCTGCACCGTGTTCATCGCGCGCAACTTCCCGGGCGAGCGCTTCGCCGCCGTCAACGGCGCCGCCCTGGGCATCGGCTCGGTCGGCCTGCTGATGACGGGCACGCCGCTGGCCTGGCTGATCGAGTACGTGTCCTGGCGCGCCGGCTTCCTGGCGATGGGCGTGTGCTCCGCTTTCGCCTGGCTGGCGATCCTGCTGCTGGTCAAGGAGGAGCGGCCGCAGCACCACCAGCCGCTGCAGGTGCTGGCCGCGCTGCGCGGCTACGGCGAGCTGTTCCGGCTGCCGCACACGCTGGGCATCATCGGCCTGGCGTTGTTCAGCTATGCCGCCTTCATGTCGCTGCGCGGCCTGTGGCTCACGCCCCTGCTGATCGAGCGCTACGGCTTCACCCTGGTGCAGACGGGCAACGTGGCGATCGGCATCTCGGTGCTGGGCATGATCGGCGCGCCGCTGTTCGGGCGGCTCGACCCCGGCGAGCGCCACCGCCGCGCGTGGATCCTCGGCTGCGCGCTGCTCACGGCGCTGCTGTTCTTCGGCATCGCGCTGAAACCCGGCGCGGGCATGGAGGTGACGCTCGCCCTGGCGATCAGTCTCTTGTCCGGCTTCGGCACCCTGCAGTACGCGGACGTGCGCTCGGCCTACCCGGCGCGCATGACCGGCCGCGCGATGGCGATCTTCACCATGGCGATGTTCCTCGGCGTGGCGATCATGCAGTGGCTCACCGGCGGCGTGGCTTCGGCCGCCAGCGCGCTCGAGGTGGAGCGCTATGCCGCGGTGATGGCGGGCATCGGCGGCTTCCTGGTGGCGGGCGCGCTGCTGTTCCGCTGGCTGCCGGCGCCGCACCGGGCCAGCGCGGCCCAGGGCGAGCCGTCACAATCGGCGCCATGAAAATCGCCAAAGACACCGTCGTCACGCTCAAGTACAAGGTCGCCGAAAGCAACGGCAAGCTGATCGAGGAAAGCAGGGATCCCATGGTCTACCTGCACGGCGGCTACGACAACACGCTGCCGAAGATCGAAGAGGCGCTCGAGGGCAAGGAAGCCGGCTACGAGTGCACGCTGGACCTGCAGCCCGAAGACGCCTTCGGCGTGCGCGACGATTCGCTGGTGCGCGTGATCCCCAAGAGCGAATTCCCACCCGGCGTGAAGGTGGGCGGCCAGCTCGAAGGCCACACCGACGCGGGCCAGCCGCACGTGTTCCACGTCATGAAGATCAAGGGCCCGCAGGTCCACCTGGACGGCAACCACCCGCTGGCGGGCAAGGCGCTGCGCTTCGTGCTCAAGGTCACCGGCGTGCGCCTGGCGAGCGGCGAGGAAATCGCGCATGGCCACGTGCATGGCGAGCATGGGCATCATCACTGAGGGGGAAACCAGATACCGAACGCAGAGGGCGCAAAGGTACGCAGAAGTCGCAGAGGAAGAGAAAGGAAGGAAGATCCTTTTCCTGAATTCCTCTGCGTTCTCTGCGCAAACTCTGCGGCCTCTGCCTTCGGCAATTCGGTTTGACTTGAGATCGCACCCCGCCCACCCCATCTCATCGAATGCCCACTCCCTCCTCCCCGATCCTCACAATCAGGCCGCTCGGTTTTCCCTGGGAGACCGCCGACCCGTTCCTGTTCTGCGCCTACCACGATGACGCCTATCCGCGCGGCAACGGGAAGATGGGGCCGGCGGCGTCGCTCGCGGGGCGGGACATCGGGCAGGACTTCAGTCGCCGGGACGGCTGGAGCATGTACCACGGCGAGAGCGTGCCGGGCTTTCCCGCGCATCCGCACCGAGGGTTCGAGACCGTCACCATCGTTCGCCGCGGCCTGATCGACCACAGCGACTCGCTCGGCGCCGTCGCGCGCTTCGGTGGCGGCGACGTGCAGTGGGTGACGGCCGGACGCGGCATCGTGCACTCGGAGATGTTCCCGCTGCTGCGGACCGATGCGGACAACCCGCTGGAGCTGTTCCAGATCTGGCTGAACCTGCCCAGGCGCAGCAAGATGGCCGAACCGCACTTCACCATGCTGTGGAACGAGCAGGTCCCGCGCCGCGTGCTGCGCGACGGCGAGGGCCGCCGCACGGAGGTGGCGGTGATCGCGGGCCGCTTCGGCGACATGGCGTCCCTGGCGCCGCCGCCGGACTCCTGGGCGGCCGATCGCGCTGCCGACGTCGCGATCTGGACCATCCGCATGGAGCCGGGCGCCGCCTGGACGCTGCCGGCCGCGCGTGGGACAGGCACCCGCCGCACCCTGTACTTCTTCAAGGGGGAGGACGCCACGGTCGCCGGCCAGCTGGTGGACTCCCCCGTGGCGATCTCGCTACAGGCTGACGCCGAAGTTGCACTCACGACGGGCGAGGCGACAGGCGAATTCCTGCTGCTGCAAGGGGCGCCGATCGGCGAGCCGGTGGCCCAGTACGGCCCGTTCGTGATGAACACGCAGCAGGAGATCGCGCAGGCGATGCAGGACTATCGGCGCACGCAATTCGGGGGCTGGAATTTCGGCGACAGCGCCCCCGTGCACGGCACCGAGCCGCTGCGTTTCGCCCGCTATCCGGATGGTCGCGAGGAGCGCCCCGACGGCGGCCAGGAGCTGTACTAGGAAATCGGCTTATTGGGAGGTCTGGCTCGACACTGTTACGTTTCTTCTGCTCGACATGAAAGGGAGAGTGAGAAGATGAATGCTGTGTTCGCGCCCGCGCGCGTCCTGCGCGCGCTCCTGCTGGTCACCCTGTGCACCAGCGCCTATTCCCAGGGCACCCTGCTCGCAGCCCGCAAGACCGGGCCCGCCGCGGCACCCGCCGTGGCCGCGTGGCCGACCAAGCCCGTCAAGCTGGTGATCGGCTTCCCGCCGGGTTCCGTGCAGGACCTCTCGGCGCGCGCGATCTCCGAGCGCCTGGGCAAGGAACTCGGCCAGCCCGTGATCGTCGAGAACAAGGCCGGCGCCTCCGGCACGATCGCCGGCGCGCTGGTGTCCAGCGCCACCGACTCGCACACCTTCGGCGTGATGAACAACAGCCAGCTGACCATCGCCAAGATGCTCAACCCGGCGATCCAGTACGACCCGGCGCGCGACCTGGCCCCCGTGGCCCTGATCGGCACCACCCCCATGGTGCTGGTGGTCGGCGCCAGCGCCGCCGGCAAGGCGCCGCTCGATTGGCTGAGCTGGTTGCGCAACCAGGGCAACAAGGCGAGCTACGGGTCGCCCGGCAACGGCACCCCCGGCCACCTGGGCATGGAGTTGATCAAGAGCCGCAGCGGCATCGACGCCGTCCACGTGCCCTATCAGGGCAACCCGCAGATCATCACCGCCCTGCTGGGCGGGCACCTGCACGCCGCGCTGCTGCCCCCGGGGCTGGCGATGCAGCAGGTCGCGGCCGGCAAGCTCAAGGCGATCGCCGTCACCTCCGAGCGCCGCAGCGTGCTCGCGCCCGACCTGCCGACGATGCGGGAGATCGGCGTGATGGGAGCCGACGTGGAACTGTGGACGGCGATGGCCGGTCCGGCGACGCTGCCCGCGCACATCCGCGAGAAGATGGCCACCACCGTGATCAACGCGGTCAAGTCCGACGAGACGCGCCAGCGCCTGCTGTCGGCCGGCTGGCAGGCATCGCCTTCCAATGCCGAAGGCCTGCGCAACCGCATGAAGAGCGACACCAAGATCTTCGGCGGCATCATCATGATGCGCAACATCCGCGCCGATCTCTGACGTGGATCGTTGAAGCGGCCGGCGGGCCACCGCCGGTCGGCCCCGCTTGAGCTGGCGCAAATGAAAAGGGACTCCGGCCGCTAGACTGCCGTTGACGATGGGGGGCATGCCCCCAGGAGAAAGTCCCGTGAGCCTGAACCGCCGCCTGTTCCTCCAGTCCGCCGCCGCAGCTGCGGCCCTGCCCGGGCTGCGCCCGGCGGACGCGTTCGCCGCCACCGCGCCCTTCGAGCTGGTCGCCGGCGTCTTCAAGCAGCGGGTGCGCGAAAGCGGCCCCGAGTCCGGGGTGTGGGGCTTCAACCTGCAGGTGCCCGGCCCGGTGCTGCGCTTCAAGCAGGGCGAGGAAGCGACCGTGCAGGTGCGCAACCGGCTGCCGCAGCCGACCACCGTGCACTGGCAC
>Ga0190269_10001326_pt1 | contig 11918 bp, 8 predicted proteins | sample Popmic249IS_FD_133749 | JGI IMG/M metagenome (GOLD analysis project Ga0190269, IMG submission 133749) | Populus adjacent soil microbial communities from riparian zone of Blue River, Arizona, USA - 249 IS | ecosystem: Environmental > Terrestrial > Soil > Riparian zone | place: USA: Arizona...
CACGCCAGGAGGCACACGATGATCATTCGTGCCACGCGCAGCTCGCACGTCGCAGCGTTCGGGCTTCTGGCGCTCGCGGCCTGCGGCGGCTCGGAAGCGACGGCGGCGAAGCCCAAGACTCCGGACAAAGCCGCGGCGGAGACGGCAGGGCTCAAGGGCTCGGGCGATCCACGCTGCGACAGCACAGTGAAAGGCCGCGAGTTCAGCGAATACGACACGTCGGGCGATGAGATCCCCGATGTGCGCAAGGTCTTCGTGCGGATGGGAGACGCCAACACCAGCCGCCTGGTGTTGATCTGCCGCGAAGCAGACGTGAACCACGACGGCATCAAGGACGTCGTGCGCATCTACGACGACGACGGGCGCCCGCTGCGCGAAGACGCCGACCGCAACTTCGATCGCGCGCCGGACCAGAGCACGACCTACCAGTCGGGCGAGATCGTGGTGCAGGAGTTCGACAACAACTTCGACGGCCGCACCGATACCAAGCTCTTCTACAACAAGGGTAAGCCCATCCGCTCCGAGCGCGACCTGGCGGGGCGCAGTACCGCCACGCAGTGGAAGGCGGATCGCTGGGAGTACTACGACGGGACCAAGATGGTCCGCATGGGTACGGACACGGACGGCGACGGCAAGGTCGACCACTGGGACCGCGACGCCGCCTGGAAGCGCTCGCAAGATGCGGCCCGCGCGCAGGCCGCAGCCACCAGCGCCGCAGACTGAGCGGGCGCGGCGGGGTGCGATGTGCCATGAGCGCGGCGCGCCGCGGCCCTGATTTGCCCGGCGGGGCGCGAGGCCGCGTGCTATCGAGGTGCCCAGCATGAGCAGCCAGCGACTTCAGAAGATCCTCGCCCAGGCCGGCATCGCGTCGCGTCGCGCGGCCGAGCACCTGATCACCGAAGGCCGGGTACGCGTGAACGGGCGCATCGTGCGCGAGCTCGGCTCACGTGCGAATCCCGTGCGCGACCGCGTGGAGGTCGATGGCAAGCGCCTGGTGGCCGAGCGCCTGGTCTACTACTTGATGCACAAGCCGCGCGGCGTGGTGACCACCCTGGACGATCCCGAAGGGCGCAAGACGGTCAAAGACCTGCTGCGCGGCGTGGACCAGCGCGTGTTCCCGGTCGGCCGCCTCGACTTCCAGACCAGCGGCGCGCTGCTGCTCACGAACGATGGCGCGCTCGCGCAGGCGCTACTGCACCCCACGCGCGCCGTGCCAAAGACCTACAACGCCCGGCTGCAAGGCCAGGTGGAGGCGTCGCGCCTCGAGCTGCTGCGCTCGGGCGTGGTGCTCGACGACGGCGAGAAGACGGCGCCCGCCGAGGTGAAGCTGCTGCGCAGCGACGAGAAGGCCACCTCGCTCGAGATCACCATCTCCGAGGGCAAAAATCGCCAGATCCACCGCATGGCCGAGGCGATCGGTCGCACGGTGCTGCGCCTCACGCGGCTCTCGTTCGCGGGGCTCACGGTCGATGGCCTGCGACCGGGTCAGCTACGTCCGCTGCACCCGCTGGAGCTGAGCGAGCTGAAGCAGAAGTACGTGCAGGTCAAAAAGCGCCGGCCGCGGGGCGACGAAGAGGATGAGCACGCGCCGGATGCGCTCGCGCTGGAGGGCGAGCCGCTGGAGCTCGAGCCCCGGCGCGAGCTAGCCGCGCAGCGCGCACGCGGACGCCACGCGCGCGACCTGCCTGCGCGCACGCAGGACCAGGCGCGCGGGTCGACCGATGGACCGCGCGGGCGTGCCGTGCGCGAGCGCCCCTCGCGCTTCGGGCGCTCGGAGCCCGAGCGCGCAACACCGCGGCCTGCGCGCGGACGTGTCGAGCGCTCAAAGCGCACGTCGCGACCCGAGCGTGACGAAGAGGTCGTCGGTCGCGCGCGCAAAGTGGGCCCGGCCCGCTCCGGTGCGACGCGCGCGGGCTCCGCTGCGCGGCGCAAGCGCTGAAGTCACGCGGGCAGCGAGCGTGTGTGCGGGCCAGCCGATCAGGGCCCACGAGCCTATCGCTCGACAAAGTGACGAGATGAACCGAAAACGTTTGACACCTGTTCGTCGCTGCGTACACTCCCCCTCCACTTGCCGCGGGGTGGAGCAGCCTGGTAGCTCGTCGGGCTCATAACCCGAAGGTCGTAGGTTCAAATCCTGCCCCCGCAACCAAGCATCCTGAACAGGACCAAACGCCGCCCGTGAGCTCTGCGCTCGGGCGGCGTCTGCGTTTCTGGGCACGCTTGCGGGGGTCAGCGCGGTCTGTTATCGCAGAGGCACTGCTAATCGCAGCGGCGGTCGCGGGACCCGCTCCGCAAGCTCCGCGGCTCCCGACCTCCGCTGAGTCACAGAGGTGAAGAGGTCCGCATGACCCTGCTGCTGCAATACTCCGAGTCCGATGCCAGCAAGTTGCTGGCCCGTACCGATGACTTCACCGAGATCGTGCAGCGGCTCGCCGAGCTCGGCGTGGGCTTCGAGCGCTGGTCGGCCTCGCAGCAGCTGTCGGACAAGGCCAGCCCGGACGAGATCCTGCAGGCGTACGCGAGCGACGTCGCGCGCCTGAAGCGCGAGCGCGGCTACGAGAGCGCGGACGTCGTGCGCCTCAAGCGCGATCCCGCGGACGCTGGTTGGGCCGAAAAGGCGAAGGCTGCGCGCGGCAAGTTCCTCGAGGAGCACACGCACGGCGAAGACGAGGTGCGCTTCTTCGTGGAGGGCTCGGGCATGTTTTGCCTGCACCTCGGGGGCAAGGTCACGCAGATCGTGTGTGAGCGCGGGGATCTGCTGTCGGTTCCTGCGGGCACGAAGCACTGGTTCGACATGGGCACCGAGCCCTCGTTTTGCGCGATCCGCGTCTTCGGCAGCGAAGCGGGCTGGGTGGCAGCGTTTACGGGCGACAAGCTCGCGGGCGGCTTCCCGAGCTACGATCAGGTGAAGCAGCCACAACTGTGAGCGGGCGGCGAACGCAGCCGTGAGGAAGTACGCAATCCTGTCCGTGCTGTACTTCGCGCAGGGGCTGCCCTTCGGGTTTCAGGCCACTGCGCTGCCGCTCTTGCTGCGGGAGCGGGGCGTGTCGCTGCAAGCCATCGGCTTCGCTGGCCTCCTGTCGCTCCCGTGGCTCACCAAGGCGTTGTGGGCGCCGTGGGTGGATCGCTACGGCCACGCGGGGTTTGGACGACGCAAGAGCTGGATCGTGCCGCTGCAGGCGGGCCTCGCGCTGTGCGCGCTGGTCGCGGGGCGCACCGAGCGCATCGAGCTGCTCATGCTGCTGGTGTTTCTCATGAACCTGCTGGCAGCGACGCAGGACATCGCCGTCGATGCGCTCGCCGTCAGCTGGCTGGAGCAGGCGGAGCTCGGCGTGGGCAACGCGATCCAGGTGGTCGGGTACAAGGCCGGCATGTTGACGGGCGGCGGGCTCCTGGTCTGGGCGAGCGCGCACATCGGTTACTCGGGCCTGTTCGATGTCATGGCCGTGCTGATGTTGCTCGTGATGGCCGTCGCGCTCGGCGTGCGCGAACGACCGGCTGCTGCAGCCGCGAGCGGCGGCGAGCCAGCCGTCCCTCTGCGCGAGGTGCTGCGGCAGCTGAGAGCGGCGCTGGCTCGCTCGTCCGCGCTGCCGCTTCTCGGCATCGTCGTCAGCTACAAGATGGGCGAGACCATGGCCGATGCCATGTGGAAGCCTCTGCTCTTCGATCGCGGCTTCCCGGCCGCGCAGATCGGGCTGTGGACAGGCACGTACGGCATGCTGTTCTCGCTATTCGGCTCGTTCGCCGCGGGCCTGTGGGTGCGCAAGCACTCGCTGCTCTCGGCGCTTTTGTGGACGGCGCTGCTGCGCGCGCTCGGCGTGGCGGCGGAGTGGTGGTTGAGCCTGCTCGGCGCGCCGGGCGCGGGTCAGGTGATCGCCGTTACTTGCGTCGAGCACCTGCTCGGGGGCGCGATCACGACCGTGATGTTCGCGCTCATGATGCGGCACACGGAGCGCGAGATCGGCGCCACGCACTACACCTTGCTCGCCAGCCTGGAGGTTTGGGGCAAGTTGCCCTTCGGTGCGCTCTCCGGGTTCGTCGCGCAGCGGCTCGGCTATCCGACTTTGTTTGGGCTCGCGACCTTGTTGTGCGCGCTGTTCGCGCTTGCGGTGGTCGGACTGCGCGCGCGCCTCGATCTTGCTCCGCAAACCGCACGCGCGCTGCCGTGAGCGGCTGGCAGCCTGCGCCGCACGAGAAAATCTGACCCACGCGCATGCAGCACTGTCACTGCTCGGGCGGGTTCACGCATGCGTAACATCGTCGATCGTACAGTTCTGGGAGTAGCATGCGCCTGTGCGTTTTGGGGCATTTCGCCATCGAACACGCTGCAAGCGCAGGCGCATGACAACACGCAACTCGAAGAGGAGCGCAGCGTTGCAGCGCAGAGCGCGGAGGCCGGCATGTTGCTGCCGTTCACCATCTCGCCGCGCACCGACTCGCAACGCGCCGTGGTGCGCGCGCTCGGGGGCTACGACTCCGCGCGTCGCAGCGCACTGTTCGAAGCGCTCGCCGACGTCACCGTGATAGGTCCGCTGGCGCTGCGCGTGGGCGCGCTTTACACGCAGCGCCCCGACAGCTTCCGCCCGACGCTGGGCGCGCGCGTCCAGATCCTCTCGCAGGAGAGCTTCGGCATCGACCTCGGGGCGGGCCTGTTTTATCGGCCGGAGGGCTTCACGGAGGCCGAGGGCGAGATCGAGCTCGCGATCAGCGTGGCCCGGCGCTTCGGCCGCATCTACACCTTCGCGAACCTGATCTACGGACAGGATCCAGAGGCGGCCGAGCGCGATGGCGAAGTGCGCCTCGGTGCGTTGTACGCCATCAGTGACCCGCTGCAGATTGGGCTCGACACCCGGTTGCGCGTCGATCTCGGCTCCGAGGAGGGCAAGCGTCGCGCGGAAGGCGGGGCCGAATACGACCTGCTGGTTGGACCCACGGCGAGCTACGCGTTTGGGCCGCTGGCGGCAGTCGCGCAGGCGGGGCTCAGCGTGTTCGGCACCTCGCCAGCGCGGGTCGGCGCCGTGGCGCTACTCGGCGTCGCGGGCGCGATCTGAGCTCGAGCGGCGCGGGCCGCCGGCCAGCAGCAGCCACAGCATGAGGGCGAGCCCGCCGCAGCTGACGGCGGCGGAAACGCGAAGCTCGCGCGGCAGGTACGACAGCTCGACGGTGTGCTTACCAGCGGGCAGATCGAGCGCAAGTCGCCCGCGGTCGTCGACGGGCGTGCCGCTGTGGCTACGAAACGCGGGCGCGTAGTTCTGATTCGTGATCACGCGCGCGGGCCGCGTGAGCTCGACCTCGGCGCGCAGCACGTGTGGAGTCTTGGTCCAGCTCAGCACGCGCCCGGCGTCCGGCGCGACGCGCACCTGGGGCAGGGCGCCCAGCCACAGCGCGCGCGAAGCCGTCCAGTTCATGCCGCCCGCGTAGCAGGTGGGCGTGCCGAGATTCAGGCGCGGATAGCTGGCGTAGAAACGATAGTAGTCCTGGTTCACGAGGTGGAACTGATCGGCGCGCGCCTCCACGTCGGCGAGCGGCGGCTCGCGCCAAAGCCTCACGATGGGCATGCTTGCGCCGAGCAGGTCGGCGCATACGCCGGCGGCGAGCAGCATGCCAAGCGCGGTCGCCAGACGCGGGCGCGACACTCGCCGCAGCAGAGCCTCGCAGCCATGCGCGGCAAGCAGCGCGAGGTAAAGGGTCACGAACACTGCGAAGCGCGACGGCACGCGCAGCGAGTCGTAGACGGGCAACTTGTGCAACAAGCTGAACGGCGCAAACGTACCGAGGTTGCCGAGCATCAGGCTCCCCCACAGCCCGAGGCCCAGCAACAGATGCCACCATCGGCCGCGCACGGCGCGCAGCAGGCCGAGCGCGGCGAGCGCCAGGGCCGTGATGCCGATGTAGCTCCCGTACTCCGGCCACGCGAAGGGATGCCCGGGAACGCGCCAGGCGTGAGCACGCGCGGTCAGCATCTGCCACACCTCGGCCAGCGCCAGCGCATCGTCGTTGGGCACCGTGCGCGGGTGCGCTTTCAGGCTGAGATAGATCGGTACGAGCCGGATGGCCCCGCACACCGCAAGTAGCCCGAAGCTGACGCCCGCGAAGCGCAAGCACGGCGCAGCTGTGCGCGTGCTCAGCGCGCGCACCGCCAGCTCGAACGCTACGAAAAGCACGAAATAGGGCAGCGGATACGTCCCGCCCTCGAGCAAGGTCAGCAAGAGCAGTGCGGCGACGCCAGCGGCCTCCCGCAGCGGCTCACGCCGCCGGTGCACGAGCAGGCTGAGCCAGGGGGCGTATGCGAACGCAAAAAACGTCGCGTGTCCTCCCGCGCCGTCCCACACCAGCCAGCCGCCGCAACCCCAGACCAGCGCACCCAGCGCAGCGCTGGACGCCCGCAGCTGATAGCGGCAACGCGCCAGCCAGTAGACACCCGTCAGCGCGCTCACCACGTGCCCCAGCAACATCACCTTGACCGCGAGCACCGTGCCGAGAGCAAACGACACCCAAAACCACGGCGCGTACACCTGCGACTCCGGATTTCCGAGGATCGGCACACCCCCGCAATGAAAGGGATCCCAGAGCGGCCACTCCCCAAACCACTTCAGCGAGACGTACGCCGCCTCCCAGTTGTGATGGATCATCTGCCAATCGCCAAACCCGGTGACACGCGGATCGCGCAGCATGGGCCACCACTGCACGCACGCGACGAGTGTGGACAGGAGGAAGACGGCGAGTGGCTCACGAACGCGGGGCATCAGAGGGACGGCTGACGGCCGAGAGCCCAGCACGCCGCGCCCAGGATACCCGCGCGAGCACACCTCGACGCAAATTCGGCAGTCTCGCTTGCTCGGGCTGCCGTCTCGCTCGAACACACGCTGGAGGCGGTCGATGGTCCGGCGCTCGAGAGCGCCGGGGCCAGGTGCAGTCGCTCGCGTAGTCCGCAGGCCCTTGCAGGCGCTCTCGACTCGTCGTACGTCCACACAGCCAGCCGTTCTGGTCGCATTATGCCGATCTGGCGCAGCCGCCATGAGCGGCAAAGGTCGCAGTCGCATGCACGCGGCGCATGGAGTTTGCACGGAGGCGTCGGTTCTGTGCCTTGGGCCGACGCTCGCCGCGCCCGGGTGGGCAGTTCGCGGCGCGAGTTGCGGCCGTGACATCCTGCGACTGAGCGCGCGGGCCGGACGTCTTGCCGCGCCCGGCCGCAGCCCTCAAGTGCGGAGATTCGCGAGTTTTTCTGATGCACGGCAGACCACGTTGCGCCGACCCCCCGCGCGTGCGATCTTCACGCGCGGCGCACGGGTGAGGTTACACGCGCCGCGGCAGTTACGAGATGGCGCTAGACGGTCGCAGTGACGTCATAATCATCGGGGCGGGGCCCAGTGGCTGTGCGGCGGGTATTACCCTGGCGCGGGCGGGCTTCGACGTCGCAGTCTTCGACGCCGCGACCTTCCCACGCGACAAGGTCTGCGGAGACGCGCTGTCTCCGGAAGCTGTGCGGCTCGTCGAGCGGCTTGGTGCGTCGGAAGCGATCCGGTCTAGCCCGCACGCGGCATATCAGCGCGGTGCAGCCATCTTCCCGGACGGCACGCGCATCGAGCGCACGCATCGGCACGCGGGCTACATCGTTCCGCGCTTGAGCCTCGATGGGGGCCTGCTGGTCGCCTTGCGGGGAGCGGGTGCCCGCGTGTTTGAAGGCCAGCGCATCACGGCGTTGGAACACGACGACGGCGTAGTGCGCGGCGTGCGCGGACCCGGCCTACCGTGGAGCGCACGGCTCGTGATCGCGACCGATGGTTACGCCTCCCTGGCCGCGCGGCACGTCGGTGCCGGTCGCTTGCCGAGTAGCACCGTGGCGGTCTCGGCCACGGCGTATTTTCGAGGCGTTCGCTTTCCCCACGGGAACGACGTCACAGAGCACTTCTTCGAGCCGGAGCTCGCGCGCGGCTACGCGTGGATCTTCCCGCCCGTGGATGGGTTGTCCAACGTGGGCGTGTACATGCGTGCGGACAGCTATGCAGAGCACGGACGCAAGCTTCCCGAGCTGCTCGACCTGTTCGTCACGCGCCATCGCGATCGCTTCGACGGTGCGCAGCGGGCAGGGGAGATCCGCAGCTGGCCGCTGCCGCTGTCGCCACGCAGACAACCCCTCTCCGCACCCGGAGTGATCCTGGCAGGCGACGCAGCTGGACTCGTCGATCCGCTGTCAGGGGAGGGCATTTGGCAGGCGCTGTCGAGCGGAGTGCTCGCTGGCTCGACGGCTCGTGAGGCCCTTCGCATCGGCTCCCTGACGCCTGAGCTTCGCGGACGCTATCAGCGCGACTGTGCGCGTGCCTTCGAGCGACCCAGCCGACGAAAGTTATGGATCCAGACCGTCAATGAGCACGTGATGCGCGCCGAGCTGTATCGACGCCCCTGGCTGCGTGCATTGCTACGCTGGGGCTGGGGACATCGTCTGTTCGACTCGCAACAGCAGCCGTTGACGCGCCCCGTGAGCTAAGCACGTTCGGTGCGCTGATCACTTTCGAGCGTGCGCGTCATGGACGTCGAGTGGTAGCTCGGCGGGCGCAAGAGTGATGCTCTCGCCCAGCGCCGGCAACTCTACTTTTTCGAGTCCAGCTCGAGTCTGCGTCAAGAGCACGACAGAGTCGTCATCGACTGGCGTATGTAACACATAGCGCGCTCGTAGCGGTCGACCGTCGAGTGTCTCGAGGACTTCGACGGAGAGCGATCCGGATTGAAAGCGATCTCCAACATGGAGGGGCAAACGGTTGAATGCGGCAGCGTAGACATCGAAACCTGTATAGCCGGTACGAAGGCGCTGCAGCTCGAACGCCGCGCGCGCCACGCGTGTGAGTCGCAACGGCCCATACCCTCCCATTAGCAGCTGACAGGTCGCAGGTCCTTTGTGTCCGTACCAGCGGCGCGCCAGTGACAGATAGATCGTAGTGGTGGGGTCCGCCGCGGAAGCGAGAAGCACGAGCTTATCGGGCCCAGCAAGCGCATCGAGCTCCGGCGCGAGCATGGAGCTCCGTACTGCGCTAGCTACCGCGGGGAACTCGCGCAGCTCGGCAGACGCGTAGGAGAGCGGAAGCGCATGCTCCAGCGCGGCCAGCGCGAGCAGCACCGCGGCCGGAAGCGCGCGAGCGCGTTGGGGCTCCGCGCGCAGCTGCCGGATGGCGTGGGTGAGCTCACGCGCGAGCAGCACGGCCCAGCCCAGCACGGCTGGCAACATCAGCCGGCTCTCAGGCAGCGATGCGAGCGCCGGGACGAACGCCAGTGGTAAGCCAAGCGCAAACGCGCGCACGGGGCTGCTCGCGGGGGTTGCGCTGGATCGCAGCGCCCGGCGAATGAGCCAGGCTGCGATGCCGCAGGCCAACAAGCCGACGCTCCACTGCGCCCAGCGCAGAGGATGCAGGTCTCCAGCTTGTGCCTCCGTCAGGAGGCCGGCATCTACGAGCTGCGATGCCCATGGAAAACCCGCGCTCCACCACGTGGAACGCATCGCCAATACCGCATCACCAACTAGCACGGGCAGGCGCTGGAACGCCGCGGACAAGAAGGCCACGGGCTCGCGGACGGGGTCGATGTACATGCCGGAAGCGTGGGTACCGTAACCGAGCGCTGCCCGCACGATGACGTAGCCGCCGAACGCCGCAGCCCACGGCAGCAAGCGCCGCAGCGGCTGTTTCGCTGACTGGCGCACCGACAACATGACGGCGTACACGAGGTAGCCAACCGCGTATTCTCCGGCGCCGAGCGCGAGGACATAGGCCAGAACGGACAACCCATGGAGCGAGCGCTGCCCGCTGGCTTGCGCTCGAATCTGCGTCAGTAGCCCAAGCAGCGCGAAGGTCGTGGCGACGATCGCATTGCGGTTCGCAATCCAGCCGAGGAGCAAGTTGTGAGCGGGATGCACGCTGAACAAGGCGAGCGCGATCGTCGACGCCCAGCCCGGAAGCAGCGCCGCGAGCAGCGCCTGCGCTGCGATCATCATGGCCACCCACCAGCACGCCGAGTGCAAATGGTAGGCGTATTCGTCGCGATCGAAGAGCTGCAGGTCGAACCACATCAGCGCGCTCGAGAGCGGGCGCATCAGTGAGACCTTCAGCTCGGCATGGGACCACCACGGGAAGAACCCCGCCGCTCGCAGCAGCTGGTTCTCTCGCTGCGAGCCATCGGAGAACGTGAAGAGCGAAAGGGGCGCGCGCGTCACGGGATAGTAGCCGCGCATCATCGCGAGCTGGGCGTAGTCGTCGACCGAAAATCCAGTCTCGAGTACGGGCCAGCGCATCAGGAGCGTTGCGGCGATGATCAGGTACGACAGGCAGTGAGGTGCGCTGGTCCGATACGACATATTCCGTGGCATGGTGTTCTGCGAACTCTGGCTTCGTGCTACAGCTCCCAGTCGGTCCCGCGTTGGGGCCGAAGCGCTCTCGTCCTGATCGCTCGGCGGCAGCCTACACGTTCCGGTCGGCAGACGGGCGCCAAAACATGCCATGACACGCGACGATGACTGCGTCAGCGACTGATTCGAGAGCAGCATCCACTTCGGACGCAGCACAGGCGGGAGCACCACGGACCCAGTTGTCGCGGCGAAGCTACTGGGCACGGGTAGTGCTCATCATCGCGGCCGGGCTCTGGCTTCACCGCGCCGTGTTGACCAGCACATTGATCTCCGATGATTGGGACCACTATGCGATGGTCCAGGCGATCTATCCGGTGCAGCGCGCGCCCTGGCAGTTGTTTGAGTTCGTCCGCGCGGACCGCTCGGACTTTCGCGAGCTGTTGGCAGCCGGTCGGCTGCCCTGGTGGACGGACGCAGACCTGCAAATCTCCTTCTTGAGGCCACTTGCGAGCGCGCTGACTTACGCAGATTTCACCTGGTTGGGAGCCCGCAACCACCCTGGCCGGGCGCACCTGCACTCGCTGCTCTGGTGGCTTGTCTGTCTCGTGGCGACTGCGGGCTTGATGCGGCGCATCCTGCCAGGGCGGCTCGCGCTGTTAGCGTTCCTGATTTTTACGTTCGACGACGCCCACGCCTTGCCGGTGGCATGGACCGCGAGTCGCGCGGAGCTGATCGCTCATGCCGCGATGCTCGCGGCATTGTGGGCGTACAGCGCTGCTCTGGAGCGACAGCGACGCGGGCTTCGGCTAGTGGCCTACGCGCTGACCTGGGTTGCGTTCAGCGCCGGCGAACATGCCATATCCATGTTCGCCTACTTCATCGCTTTGGTCCTGTTTGGACCCGCGGGCGGTCAGCGTGGACGCGTGCGCCGGCTCGTGCCTCTACTCGCGCCGTTGTCTTGCTATCTCGTGGTTCACGTCGCGCTCGGCTACGGCACGCGCGGCTCGAGCTTCTACACGGACCCCGTCGCTGAGCCAGGTCAGTACCTACACCATTTGCCCGTGCGTGCAGCGTTGCTCCTCGGTGACTTGGTGCTGGGGTACAGCGCGGACTGGTGGTTCCTGTTTCCGCCATGGGTTTTGACTCTGATCGAGCAGGGCCGGCTGCCTCCAACCTGGCTCACGAACGGTTTGCCGCTCGCCCTCCAGCTGAGTCTGGGTTGCGCGTCCGCCGTAGCGATCGGGTTTGCGTTGCGGAGTTGCTGGAGTGTCCGCGCTGACGGATCTGCCCGCGCGCTGCGCTGGCTGCTGTTGGGAGCGCTCGGAACCCTGCCGCCGCTCTGCAGCGCCTTTGCCATGACGCGGCTCACGGTCGCACCTGCTCTCGGGATCGACGTAGGGCTCGCATGGGTGCTGCTGGCGGCCGTGGATCGCGTGAGAGGCCAGGGCCAAGTGGTCTGGCGTGGTCGCATCGCGGCAAGCCTGGCCGCATTGGCTATCGCTGGCGTGCACGTGGGACTGGCAGCGCAGCGCAGCGACGCACTCAGCTCATACTACGCGAGTTGGTCTCGCCGTGAGGCAGC
>Ga0190269_10001327_pt1 | contig 11915 bp, 6 predicted proteins | sample Popmic249IS_FD_133749 | JGI IMG/M metagenome (GOLD analysis project Ga0190269, IMG submission 133749) | Populus adjacent soil microbial communities from riparian zone of Blue River, Arizona, USA - 249 IS | ecosystem: Environmental > Terrestrial > Soil > Riparian zone | place: USA: Arizona...
ACCAGAAAGCCGTGGCGCGCCGCGAACGAGCGCAGCTCGGGGAGGCGCGCCATGCTGCCATCGTCGTTCACGATCTCGCACAGCGCGCCGGCCGCCGGGTGACCTGCGAGGCGCGCGAGATCGACTGCAGCTTCGGTGTGCCCCGGTCGCTGCAGCACACCGCCTTCGACGTAGCGCAGCGGAAAGACGTGTCCGGGCCGCGCGAAGTCGTGCGGTCCACAAGCGTTGTCTGCGAGCGCGCGAATGGTCGCGCTGCGATCCGCGGCGGAGATGCCGGTGCTCGTCCCGTGTTTGAGATCGACCGACACGGTAAAGGCCGTGCCCTGCGACTCGCGGTTGTTTTCGACCATCAGCGGGAGCTGCAGCGCGTCGACACGCTCGGGTGCGAGCGCGACACAGATCACGCCGCTCGTGTAGCGCACCATGAAGCCAGTGGCTTCGGGCGTCGCGCACTGCGCGGAGATGATCAGGTCGCCTTCGTTTTCGCGGCCGGCGTCGTCCACCACCACTACGAATTCACCGCTGCGAATCGCCGTCAGAGCGTGTTCGATCTTGGCAAAGGTCATATGATTTCCATCAGGAGTAAAAGCTCGGGGTAGGGGGAATGTCGTTGAGCGCCCAAGCGCCGATGTCGCGCAGCTTGTAGTCGACCGGATCGTGCAGCGTGTGCGTGCGCAGGTTGCGCCAGAAGCGATCCAGTCGCAGCTTGCCTGCGGTCGCGCGCGCGCCCATCACCTCGAACATGCGTTCGGTGACCTCCAAGCCAGCGCGCGTGGTCTTGACCTTGGCGAGCGCAATCGCGACCGCTGCCGACGCGCGCTGCTCGGGCTGAAGCGCGTCGCCCTTGTTCCAGGCGAGATCGAGCGCACGGCCGGCTTCATCGGTGAGCGCGCGGGCAGCTTCGAGCTCGCTCCACAGCTCGCCGTAGGTGCGCAGCACGTACGGATCATCGCTCGCGCGCGCCACGCCCGACGCGAACCACGCGGTGCTCTGCCCGTTCGTGAAAGCCCGCGCGGCTTGGAACGCGCCCTGCGCGATGCCGAGATAGATGTTCGCCAACGTAAGTTGCGCGATGCACGGCCGCAGCGACGCGAACGTCGAGCCCAGCGGACCCGGCGTCGCCAGCAGCTCATGGCGGCGGACTGCTACGCCCTCGAAGCGCGCGCTTCCGCTGTCGGTCTGCCGCTGCCCGATATTGTTCCAATCCTCGCGCAGCTGAATGCCCGCGCGCGCGGTGGGAATCGCGAAGATCGCGAGCTTGCCCGTGCTCTCGTCGAGCGCAGAGGCGATCAGCATGTCGGAGTCGAGCGCGCCGGAGCAGAATGATTTTTCACCCTGGATCACGCCCTCGTCGCCATGCCAGCGCAAGCTGGTGCGTGGATCGAGCGGATTCAGTGCATTGCCCCAAAACCAGTTGTTCGACGCGGTGTCTGCGAACCAGGGCCGCCACTGCTCCGGCGCTGCGAACAAGCGAAGCGTGGCGAGGAGCAGATGCTGGAACCCGAACACGTGTGCGACCGAGCCGTCCACCTGGGCGAGGCGTCGCACGACGGCGCTGATCTCTGACCAGCTGGCGCCTGCACCTCCGAGGTCCTGTGGGATCAAGAGCTTCAAGAGCCCGCTCTCGCGCAGCAGATCCCGCTCAAGCTTGGGTGTTCCGCCTCGCTCGTCGCGGGCAACGGCTGTTTCTGCGAGCGCTCTTGCGATGCGGTCTGCGATCTCGAGCGTACTGGTGGGTTCCGTCATCGGCTTCAGTCTCCTTGAGCATGTGGTGTGCCACGAGAACGCAGCGGCCTAAAGGCGCGAGGCACCGGTCTCCGATTTCGGCTGTTTGCGCGCGTGCACGCGCTGTTGGTCAACTGTTGCCGTAGAAACAGTTTGCTGCCGAACCCGCTCCTTGCGCTTGTTTGCCGCCCTGAATCGAGCAGGCTCGGAACTTGCGGAGGGGTGTTTCTCCGCGCCTCTGCGTCATGCGTAATGAAGGAGTCTTTATGAATGTCTTCTGGTTCATCCCCACCCACGGCGATGGACGTTATCTCGGCACCACAGCGGGCTCGCGCGCCGTCACGCTGGACTACATGCAGCAGATCGCTCGGGCGGCCGACGACCTCGGCTACAAAGGTGCACTGCTTCCGACTGGTCGTTCCTGTGAGGACGCCTGGGTCGTCGCGTCCAGCCTGATCCCAGCGACCAAGCGGCTCAAGTTCTTGGTCGCGATCAGGCCGGGGATCATCTCGCCCACCGCAGCGGCGCGCATGACATCCACGTTCGACCGCCTGTCGAATGGTCGCCTGCTGATCAACGTGGTCACAGGCGGTGACCCTTCGGAAGCCACGGCCGACGGCGTGTACCTGACGCACGACGAACGCTATGCGGCGACCGACGAATTTCTCGACATTTACCGGCGCGTGCTCGCTGGCGAGGTCGTGGACTACGAGGGCAAGCACCAGCGGGTCACTGCCGCGAAGCTGCTGTACCCTCCGGTGCAGACGCCGCATCCGCCACTGTATTTCGGTGGTTCATCGGAGGCTGCGCACGAGCTCGCGTCGAAGCACGTCGACCTGTATCTGACCTGGGGTGAGCCACCCCAAGCTGTGCGCGCGAAGATCGAAGACATGAAGCGCAGGGCGGCAGCGCGCGGGCGTACGTTGCGCTTCGGCATTCGCTTGCACGTGATCGTGCGCGAGACGACTTCTGCCGCGTGGGATGCTGCAAACGACTTGATCAAACATCTCGATGACGCTGCGATCGCAGCCGCGCAGAACGCGTTCGCGCGCTTCGACTCCGAGGGACAGCGGCGCATGTCGCAGCTGCACGGTGGCCGTCGCGACGCGCTCGAGGTCAGCCCGAATCTCTGGGCAGGTGTCGGCTTGGTGCGCGGTGGCGCGGGCACCGCGCTCGTGGGCGACGCGGAGACCGTGGCTGCACGCATGCGTGAGTACGCGGATCTGGGCATCGATACGTTCATCCTGTCTGGCTACCCGCACCTCGAAGAAGCGTACCGCGCGGCAGAGCTGCTGTTCCCGCGCCTGCCAGTCGAACGCCCGGCCGCCGCAGCACAAACCAACATCACTGGGCCCTTCGGCGAGATGATCGCCAACGACATCGCGCCCAAACAAACCAGCGCGAGCTAGATCATCGCTCCCGGTGGTGCGCTGCCGCGCACCAGTGGGAGCTCACTCGCAGATGTGACGCGCCGCGGGCACGCGAGGCGCACATCGATCTTCGTGTCGACGATGCCGAGCCTGTAAAACGTGTCGGCGATGTTCTGTTGCGCCAGGATGTGCGGCGCGTCGAACGGCTCGGGCACACGCAAGTTGGTCAAGCTATGGCTTGCCGCTGATGGCGGCAGGCCGAGCTCGCCTGCGAGCAGCGCTGCAGCTTGAGCGGGCTGCACCTCTGCCCAGCGCGCGACCTCGCGCAGCTGATCGAGGAACATGCTCACGAGCTTTGGGTGCTCGGTCGCGAAGTCGCGTGCACCGACGTAGTAGCTTGTGTTGGCGGTCAAGCCGCGCGCGCTGCGCAGGACGCGCGCCTGGCCTGCACGTTGAGCCTTCCCCAGGAATGGTTCCCAGGTCGCCCAGGCATCGATCTGTCCGCTCGCAAACAGCGCTTCGGCACGATCCGGTGGCGCGTACACCACGCGAATGTCGGCGTACGTCAGGCCAGCAGCTTCGAGCGCGAGGATGAGAAAGTATTGAACGTTCGAGCCCCGGCTCAAGAGCACGGTCTTGCCGCGTAACTCCTCGACTGTGGTCACGGCGGAGTGCGTCGGCACGAGGATGGCCTCGTTGTCGGGCGCGGGTGCAGAGGCTGCCAAGTACATCATCGGCATGCGTGCAGCTTGCGCGAAGATCGGGGGGACCTCGCCGACCAGGCCGAGCGTCAGCCGGTCGTTCTGAAACGCATCGATGACCTGCATGCCACCAACATACTCGCGCCAGCTCAGCTTGACGCCCTCAGCTGCGAACGCGCGGTCCAGGAGGCCGCTTGCTTTGAGCAGCGGCAGGACGCCGTAGCGCTGGTACCCGATGCTCACGTCGGGTGCAGCTGATGGCGGCGCGCTCGCGTTATCGCGCGAGCGCGGTGTACAGGTCAGCTCGCCCGCTTGTTGCAAACGAGCGCGCAGCACGTTGCGGCTGATGCCGAGGAGACGCGCTGTATGAACCTGGTTGCGCTCGCAATGTTTGTACGCGGTCAGCACCAAGCGCTCGAGCACGTCGTCGAACAAGCTCGGCCGCTCTTCTTCGAACATGCGCTCGAACAGCGCCTCGAGCACGACCGGGGTGCTGGATTGCGCGCGCGGTGCAGGTTGGGTCGTGACCAGAGTGGTGAGCCGGAAGTCCTCGGGCGTGAGCGTGGAGCCGCGACCCACCAAGAGCGCGTGGTGAACCGCGTTTTCCAGCTCGCGAATGTTGCCGTTCCAAGGATGTGCGAGCAGCGCCTGGATCGCTTCGATCCCCAGCACGGGCGTGCGCTCGAGCTTCAAGCGCTGGCTGTACAGCTCCAAGAAATGCTGCGCGATCGGCAGGATGTCCGCGGGACGCTCGCGCAGCGGCAGTAAGCTCAGCGGCGCAACATTCAGGCGGTAGTACAAGTCCTCGCGAAAGCGACCTGCGCGTACAGCTTCGAGCAGATCGACGTTGGTCGCAGCTATCAGCCGCACATCCACGCGCTGCGCTGAGCGCGCCCCGAGCCGAACGACCTCACCCTCCTGCAGCACGCGCAGCAACTTCACCTGCGTGGCCAGCGGGATATCCCCGATCTCGTCGAGGAACAGCGTTCCACCGTTCGCCGTCTCGAACCAGCCAGCTTTGGCTTGGACCGCTCCGGTAAACGCGCCGCGCTCGTGTCCGAACAGCTCGCTCTCGACCAGCGCTTCGGGCAGCGCGCCACAGTTTACGCCGACAAACGATCGGCCTCGCCGCATGCTGAGCTCGTGCACGTGGCGTGCGACGATCTCTTTGCCCGTGCCGGTTTCCCCGCACAATAAGATGGTTGCGTCGCTCGGAGCGACCATTTCGATTCGGGAGAGTAGGGCTCGAGAGCGCTCATCCTCGAAAACCAGCGCCTTTGCGCGCGCTGTGACGCTATCGGTGCTTGGTAACGTGAGAACCGGCATACGTGTTTCCTGCGGTACCGTCCCCCGCGCACGCGCATCCAGCGCGAGCCGACGATGGGGTGCGTCCAGCAAGATACGCGCCACCGCTCGCGCCTCTTCTAGCCGCGCGTCGCAAGCGAGCCCGTGAGATCTGCTGCTTTTGCCGTGCTTGACTTGGGACGCTCGGCTGATGTTCTTGTTTCTCAACTTTCACCGGGTGTAGTGCGCTCGGTGGATACATCTCTCGTCGTCAGGAGACTGCTCATGCGCTCTTGCCTCAAAGCTTCCACTGCGTCCGCTGTTTGGCTCGTGCTCCTCGCTTGTAAGAGCGCGCCGGGCGCGGCGCCTGCAGCACAGCCTACCAGCGAGGTTTCCCCGGCCACGCTCGAGAGCAAACCCACACCCCCTGCGGCGCCGAAGACGCTGTTCGCGACCGTGCCTGAGCGCACGCGCGCGAACTACGATGCGACGAGCGAGAAGTATGTCGTGGCCTCGCAAGGCGAAGCGACGTCGATGGCTGCGAAGCGCATGTTCGAGCTCGGCGGCAATGTCGTAGATGCTGCGGCTGCGGCGTCGTTCACGATCGCCGTCGAACGTCCGCAGTCCACCGGCATCGCGGGTGGTGGCTTCATGCTCGTGCACCTCGCGGACAAGCAGGAGACGCTCGCTGTGGACTTTCGCGAGCGCGCGCCGGGTCGCGCTTCCGAGAAGATGTACCAGGACGACGACGGCGATGTGGTCGATGGTCGCTCGACCATCGGCGGGCTCGCATCGGGGGTCCCAGGCATGGTGGCAGGGGTGCTCGAAGTGCACGCGAAGCATGGAAAGCTCAAGCGCGCGCAGGTGCTCGCGCCAGCGATCGAGCTGGCAGAGCAGGGCGTGACTGTGTATCCCCACATGGCCTTTGCGATCGAGAAGATGAAGCCTGTGCTCTCGAAGAGCCCGGCGGGTCGCGCGATCTTCTACGACCAGGACGGCGAGGCGCTCAAAGTCGGCGCCCTCCTGAAGCAGCCTGATCTCGCGAAGACCCTGCGCGCGATCGCAGACAAGGGACCGGCAGGTTTCTACGGCGGTTGGGTCGCAAAGGCGATCGTCGCGGAACAAAAGAAGCAAGGTGGGCTGATCACGCAGGCTGATCTCACAGGCTACCAGGTGAAGTATCGGCCGGTGGTGACTGACGACTACGGTCCATACAAGGTCGTGTCGATGCCGCCGCCCAGCTCGGGCGGAACGCATGTCGTCGAGATCCTGAACATCCTGGAGCAGGCGCCGCTGACGGAGGCGGGTCCGTACTCTGCGAGCTCGCTCAGCTGGACAACCAGTGCGATGCAGCTCGCCTATCGCGATCGCGCGAAGTACTTGGGTGACAGTGATTTCGTGAAGGTGCCGGTGCAGGCGCTGACGAGTGATCCGTACGCGGATGGGCTGCGCGCGCTCATCGATCCGAGTCGCGCGCAGAAATCGACGGACATCGCGGGCTTCGATCCTTACAAGTACGAGTCGAAAGAGACCACGCACTTCACGATCGGCGACAAGGACGGCAACATCGTCAGCTCGACGCAAACCATCAATGGTTGGTTCGGTTCGGGTGTGGTGGTCGCGGGCACCGGCATGGTGCTCAACAATGAGATGGACGACTTCTCAGCGAAGCCCGGTGTCGCGAACAAGTTCGGCTTGGTGGGCGGCTCGGAAAATGCCATTCAGCCCGGGAAAAGACCGCTCAGCAGCATGTCGCCGACGATCGTGTTCCGCGACGAGAAGCCGGTGCTCGCGCTCGGCAGCCCTTCGGGCTCGCAGATCATCACGTGTGTCGCGCTCACAGCGCTGAACTATTTGACCTACAAGCTGCCGCTGTACGATGCGGTGAGCGCGCTGCGTTACCACCACCAGTACTTGCCCGACGAGCTGGTGGTGGAGGCGCCTGGCTTACCGAGTGAGCTCAGCGAGGATCTCGAAAAGCGCGGTTACACCGTGAAGACCGGCGAGATCGGCTGCAAGATCCAGGCGATCGCCTACGAAGACGGCAAGCTCCACGGCGTGAGCGATCCACGTGGTGAAGGCTTGGTCAGCAACGAAACCACCCACGCACCCGCCGCTGCGGCGCCGGTGGTGAACACGCCGATTTCAGCGGACTAGTGCGCTGACCGAACGGATTTGACGCCGCCTCGCTTGTTCCCGCCCGCGAAAATCCTCAACGTAGGCCCGGCTATGCCTGCGGTTTTCGCGGGCGACCTGCGCGCCGGGCCCTGCGCGATCCGACATCAAATTCGCTCGGTCAGAGCACTAACCGCAGCGTGCGGCGGAGCCAGCGCACGGTGGAGGCCACGAAGTGCTCGCGATTCTTCGCGAGAGCGAGCTCGTGGCCTTCTCCTTCGTAGAGCAGGAACTCGACAGCGATGCCCAGCTCGCGGGCCCGCGCGACCGCTTGATGCGACTCTTGCACCGGCACGTTGCTGTCATTTTCACCGTGCACCACGAGAAGCGGCGCGCGCAGCTGATCGAAGCGGTGCAGCGGTGAGAGCAGGCGCAGGAGCTCAGCGTCGTGCACAGGATGGCCGTACTTGAGGTGCGCCGCTTCCGCGATGAACGGCTCGGTGTTCTGGTAGAACGTGTGCAGGTCTGACATGCCGCAAACCGCGACGCCTGCAGCGAACAGCTGCGGATGAAAGGCGAGCATCGCGTACGTCAGATAACCGCCATACGAACGCCCGCCGACCGCCAACCGCTCGCGCGTCGCGAGCCCGCGGTCCAGCGCGAACTGCGCGCACTGGACCACATCGCGGATCGCATCCCAGCGCTTGTCGCGATCGTCGGCGGTCACGAAGCTGCGACCAAAACCGGAAGAGCCGCGGATGTTCGGCGCGAAGACGCTGATGCCAGCGGCCGCGAGGGCTTGAAACAGCGGGTTCCACGCCGGTCGCTCCTGCGCCTCCGGCCCTCCGTGCAGGTGTAGGAGCAGCGCCGGCTTCGAGTCGGGGGCAGACTCGGCACGGTACAACCAGCCCGTGATCTGAAGGCCGTCGTGCGCGCGCAGGTGCTCCAGCGTCGGGTGGATCTCGGCCCGGGAGCGCGATCTGGGCGGCGGCGTCATGCGCTGCCATTGCCCGCTGCTCAGCTCGTACTCCCACAAGCCTCGCGGCTCGGTAGGGCCCTCGAGTGTAACCGCGAGAAAGCGACCATCGCGCGAGAAGCTCGCGTCGTGTGCCACAGTCAGCGGCAGCTCGATGTCGCGCGTATCGCCGCTCGTGAGGTCGAGCAGCTGCGCTTCACTGCGCCCCGCGAAGTTCCACAAGATATAAGCCTGACTGCCGCTGGCAGTGAGCATGATGTTTTCGATCTCGGCCTCGGCGCGCTCGGCGACGAGGCGCGTCGCTTGCGGCGACTGATGGTCTTTGAGATCGACCTCGAACAAACCGTACATCTCGCCGCCCGCGTTGCTGCGCAGGTAGGCGAGGCGCCCATCGGGGCTGAGCTTTCCAAGATCGGTCGAGCCGAGCCCGCCGCGTGGCACGAGCTGCGCTTCCACGCCCGTCTCCAGGTCGACCAACCACACACTGCGCGCACCGCGCGGCCCGCGCCGGACCAGCGCGCGCTTGAGCTGACGATCCACGTCGAGCACGTGCAGCAGCTGACCGCGGCAGATCTGGATGCGCCGGCCGCTCGCGACATCTTCGATGTACGCGCCGCCAGTAGCTTCAGGCGTGCTCGCGAGCGCAAACGAGAGCATGCCCGGGCGATGGGTCCACGGACCCAAGATCGTCGCGCCCCCGCGGTTCATGCCGATCTGGTGCAGGTCGCTGCCGTCTGGATGCACGACCCACACTTCGGTGCGCGGACTGCCCACGGGTGCGACCATCAACGCCAGCCAGTCTCCGAACACCGACCAGCTGACGGATTGCACCTGCGCTGGACCCGTGTCGAGCACGTATTCGCTGTGTTGCACGAGGTCGCGCACCCACACACGTGGGGCGCCATCGCGATCCGAGACATACGCCAGTCGCTCCGCGTGCGGAGCCAGCGCGACCGACCACTCGGAGGGGAGCAGTGCCAGGTCGCTCTGGATCTCGATCGCGGTCTCGACCTCCGGCGCTCGCTTCATGCAATGCGATGTTCTTGCAACCACAGCTCGAGCAGCGCAACCTGCCAGAGCACGTTCGAGCCCAGGTTACTACGGATCTCGTTGGGGGCGCTCAGCAGCTTCTGCAGATATTCTTCTCGAAACAGACCGCGCTGACGCGCAGCAGGGCTGTGCAGCGCGGTCTCCACGCGCTCCAACAGTGCGCCCTGTAGGTGCCGAATTCCTGGGACCGGGAAATACCCTTTGGGTCGATCGATGACCTCGGCCGGGATCAGCTTGCGTGCTGCCTCCTTGAGCACACCTTTACCGCCCTGCGCCAGCTTCAGCTCCGGTGGGCATTGCGCGGCCAGCTCGACGAGCTCGTGATCCAGGAACGGCACGCGCGCTTCGAGGCCCCAGGCCATCGTCATGTTGTCGACGCGCTTGACCGGATCGTCGACCAACATCACCGTGCTGTCGATGCGCAGCGCAGCGTCGAGTGTGTCTGTCGCTCCCGGCTGCGCGAAGTGCTCGCGCACGTACTCCATGCTCTCGTCGCGCTCGGCGAGATAAGGCGGTGCGACGATCTGCTCCAAGATCTCGCGCGGGCGATCGAAGAACACGCGACTGTACGCCGCCAGCGCCTCCTCGCGCGGCACGTTCGCGAGTGGCGGATACCAGTCGTAGCCCGCGAACACCTCGTCTGCGCCCTGACCGGACTGCACGACCTTCACGTGCTTGGCCACCTCTTCCGAGAGCAGGAAGAACGCTACAGCATCGTGGCTGATCATCGGCTCACTCATGTGGTGGAGCGCCGCGTCGATGCCGGTCAACAATCGCGTGTTCGGGATGCGAATCTGATGGTGCCGCGTCTCGAAGCGCCGGGCGATGATGTCGGAGTAGTGGAACTCGTCGCCCGACTCGCCGCCACCAGCTTCAAAGCCGATGCTGAAGGTCAGAAGCTCGCGCTGCCCGCGTTCGGCGAGCAGGCCCACGATCAAGCTGGAATCGAGCCCGCCTGAGAGCAGCACGCCGATCGGCACGTCCGCCACCATGCGGCGCTCGACCGCTGTGCGGAGGCGCGCGAGCAGCGCTTCTTGCCACTCCCCTTCGGACAGCGCGCGCTCGGGGCGGGTAAAGCTCGGGCGCCAATACGTGTGCTGCTCGTAGCGGCCATCGGGCTCGACGACACGCACCGTGGCTGCGGGCAGCTTGCGCACGCCGTTCAGGATGGTCAGCGGCGCGGGCACGACCGAGTGGAATGTCATGTAGTGGTGCAGCGCGACCCTGTCGATCGATGTGTCGACGTCCCCTGCAGCCAATAGCGACGGCAAGGTCGACGCGAAGCGCAAGCGTCCGGGGCCTTCCGTGTAGTACAGCGGCTTGATGCCGAGGCGATCGCGGCCCATCACCACGCGACCGCTGTCCCGCTCGACGATCACGAACGCGAACATACCGGCGAGGCGTTGCACGAAGTCCTTGCCCCAGGCGTGATAAGCCTTGAGCAGCACTTCAGTGTCCGAGCCTGAAAAGAAGCGATAACCCTTCGCTTGCAGCTGCTCGCGCAGCTCGCGATAGTTGTAGATGCAGCCGTTGAAAACGAGCGCCAAGCCGAGGTCGCTGTCGACCATGGGCTGCTCACCTGCGCGACTGAGATCGATGATCGTGAGCCGCCGGTGTGTGAGCGCTACGCGGCCGCTCTGCCATAGACCGTGAGCGTCCGGTCCGCGTGCCACCATGCGCTCACTCATGCGCGCGACGGCAGCCACATCCACAGGTTTATCGTCGAAGCGAATCTCGCCAGCGAATCCACACATCGTAAGGTCCTCTCTCAGTCAAACAGTCAGTGATCACTCAGCGCATCAGCCATGTGTCTTTGGCACCGCCGCCGCGCGACGAGTTCACGATCAAGCTGCCTTCCGGCGCGACGCGTGTGAGCGCTGCAGGCACGACCACTGCTTCGCGCCCGTAGTACACGAACACGCGCAGATCGACGTGACGTGGCCGCAGCTTCCCGCGGTCGAAGGTGGGGTGGGTCGAGAGCTTGACGGTTTCCTGTGCGATCCAGCGCGCGGGCTGCTGCAGGATCAAGCCACGGATCTCCGCGAGCTCGGCTCTGTCGGCGTACGGACCGATGGTCACGCCGAAACCGCCGTATCCATCGACTGGCTTGATCACCAGCTCGTCGAGGCGCGACAGCACATGCTCGCGCTGTTCCGGTTCCGCGCACACGTACGTGGGCACTTGCTCCAGGAGCGGGCTCTCTCCGAGGTAATAGTCGATGAACTTGGGCACGTACGCGTAGATGGCCTTGTCGTCAGCGAGGCCGTTGCCCAGCGCGTTCGCGATGGTCAGCGTCTCCACGTGGCATGCGCGCAGCAGCTTCGGACCGAGCAGCTGTCCGTCGCGGCCCACCTGCGACAGCACGTCGTCCATGCGCAAGTAGACGACATCGACCGGATGTATGCGGTTGTTTTCATCCACGTAGCCGAGCCTGTCGCCTTCGAACAACAAGTCCTTCGGCTTCAAGAGCGGGACGCCCATCGCTTCCGCGAGCATGCGATGCTCGAAGAACGCCGAGTCGGTTTCCCCTTCGCTCAGCACGATGATGCGCGGTGTATCGGGTGCCGCTTTGGGCGCCGACTCTTCGAGCAGCTTGCGCAAAAGCCGTGGTGCTTCTTCGGGATCTTGCAGGTCGCAGTGGCTTACCTGCCGCGGGAACGCTTCGCGCAGCAAGCGGCGATTCTGGATGGCGTA
>Ga0190269_10001328_pt1 | contig 11914 bp, 9 predicted proteins | sample Popmic249IS_FD_133749 | JGI IMG/M metagenome (GOLD analysis project Ga0190269, IMG submission 133749) | Populus adjacent soil microbial communities from riparian zone of Blue River, Arizona, USA - 249 IS | ecosystem: Environmental > Terrestrial > Soil > Riparian zone | place: USA: Arizona...
AGCTGCGCGGCTTCGGCGAGCGCGCGTTCCGGCCGGTCGGCGGCCTGGAGGTGGCCACCACCCCGGCCCGCCTGACCGAGCTGCACCGCCGCGCGGGCTTCGCGGCCTCCTGGGGTCTGCCCGGCGAGGTGCTGGACGCGGAGCGAGCGGCGCGCCTGCACCCCCTGCTGACGCCGGAGAAGATCCTCGGCGGCTTCCACACCCCCACCGACGGGCTGGTCGACGCCGTCGGCGCGGTCACCGTCCAGGCCGAGCGCGCGATCGCACTCGGCGCTCGCTTCCTCGGCGGCCACCGCGTGACCGCGGTCCGCCGCGGCCCGGACGGCCGGGTGGCCGGCGTCGACACCGGCCGCGGCAGCTTCGACGCGCAGATCGTGATCGGCGCCGCCGGCTTCTGGGGGCCGCAGTTCGGTGCGCTGGCGGGCCTGCCGGTGCCGCTGCTCCCGCTGGCCCACCAGTACGCCCGGACGGGCCCGCTGACCGCACTGGCCGGGGCGCGGGCCGAGGCCACCGCCCCGATCCTGCGCCATCAGGACGCCGACCTCTACTTCCGCGAGCACGGCGACCGCGTCGGCATCGGCTCCTACGCGCACCGGCCGATGCCGGTGGAGCGGATCCGGGCGCACGACGAGTCGACGGTGATGCCGTCGGTCGAGGAGTTCACCCCCGCCGACTTCGACCCGAGCTGGGAGGACGCGGTCGCGCTGCTGCCCGCGCTGGCCGAGACGAAGGTCGAGGAGGGCATCAACGGCATCTTCTCGTTCACCGCCGACGGGTTCCCCCTCCTCGGCGAACACCGTGACCTGCCCGGACTCTGGATCGCCGACGCCGTCTGGGTGACCCACTCGGCCGGCGTCGCCCGTGCCGTGGCGCGGTGGATCGTCGACGGCAACCCCGGGATCGACGTCCACGAATGCGACCTGTACCGGTTCGACCCGGTGCAGCTGACCGACTCCTACGTGCGCGAACGCGCGAGCCGGAACTTCGTCGAGGTCTACGACATCCTGCACCCGCTCGACCCGGTCGCGGACCCGCGGCCGCTGCGGGTCAGCCCGTTCCACGCGCGCCAGCGGGAGCTCGGCGCGGTCTTCACCGAGGGCGTCGGCTGGGAGCGCCCGCTCTGGTTCGCGGCGAACGACGGGCTGCCGGAGGCCGCCGGGATCCCCGACCGCGAGCCCTGGGCGGCCCGCCACTGGTCGGCGACGGCCGGTGCCGAGGCGCTGGTCACCCGCGAGCGGGTGGCGATGTACGACATGACACCGCTGATGCGGCTCGAGGTGGCCGGCCGCGGCGCGCTCGCGTTCCTGCAGCGGATGACGACCAACGAGCTGGACAAGGCACCGGGCGCGGTCACGTACACGTTGCTGCTCGACGAGGCGGGCGGCGTACGCAGCGACCTGACCGTCGCCCGGCTGGCTCTGCACCGGTTCCAGGTCGGCGTCAACGGGCCGCTCGACCTCGACTACTTCCTCCGGCACGCCCCGGACGACGTGCACGTCCGGGACGTCACGGGCGGCACCTGCTGCATCGGGCTCTGGGGGCCGCTGGCCCGCGCCGTGCTCCAGCCGCTGACCCGCACCGACGTCTCGCACGCCGCGTTCGGCTACTTCAAGGCCGGGCGCCTGGACGTGGGGGACGTGCCGGTCGACGCCCTGCGCCTGTCCTACGTCGGTGAGCTGGGGTGGGAGCTGTACACCTCGGCGGAGCTGGGGCTGCGTCTCTGGGACACGCTCTGGGAGGCCGGGCAGCAGCACGGGGTCGTCGCGGCCGGGCGCAGCGCGTTCAACAGCCTCCGGCTGGAGAAGGGCTACCGCCTCTCCGGCACCGACATGACCACCGAGCACGACCCGTACTCCGCCGGGCTCGGCTTCGCGGTCAAACCGACCAAAGGCGACTTCGTCGGACGCGACGCGCTGGGCGCCCTCGGCGAACCGGAGCGGCGCCTCACCGTGCTGACGCTCGACGACCCCTCCGCCGTGGTGCTCGGGAAGGAGCCGGTCCGCGTCGGCGGCGCCCCGGCCGGCTACGTGACCAGCGCGTCCTACGGCTACACGGTCGGGCGCTGCGTGGCGTACGCGTGGCTCCCGGCGTCGCTGCGGCCCGGGGAGCCCGTCACGATCGACTACCTGGGGACGAGGCTCGCGGCCACGGTCGGCACCGAGCCGCTCTTCGACCCCGGGATGCTGCGGATCCGACGCTGAGGAGGACGCGTGAGTCCTGACGTCATCGTGCTCGGGCCTGGCGGGACGGGCAGCGCCGCGGCGCACCACCTCGCGGCGCGCGGGCAGCGCGTCCTCGGGCCGGAGCGGTTCCCGATCACCCTGTTCGACCCGAAGCGCCTCTCGTCCGTGGGGAGCACGTGATGACCACTCTCGACCGACCGAGCCTGCTCGCCACGCTGCCCGGCACGTACTACACCGACCCCGGTGTGTTCGCGCGGGAGCAGGAGAAGATCTTCGAACAGCTGTGGTTCTGCGCGATCCGGGCCGACGACCTGGCCGCCCCCGGCGCGTTCCGCACCGTGCGGATCGGCCGGGAGAGCGTCGTGCTCGCCCGCGGCCGCGACCGGACGATCCGCGGCTTCCTCAACGTCTGCCGTCACCGCGGTGCCCAGCTGTGCAGCGCCGAGGAGGGCAACGTCGGCCGGGCGTTCCGCTGCTCCTACCACGCCTGGACGTACGACCTGACCGGCAAGCTGATCGCCGCCCCGAACATGGCGAGCATGCCCGACCTGGACAAGCAGGCCTACGGGCTGGCGAGCGTGAGCACCCGGGAGTGGCTCGGGTACGTGTGGGTGTGCCTGGCCGAGGAGCCACCGTCCTTCGCCGAGGACGTCCAGGGCGCGGTCGTCGAGCGGCTCGGCGACCTGGCCAGCATCGACGCCTACGACGTCGGGTCGCTGCACGTCGGGCGCCGGATCCGCTACGACGTCGCGGCGAACTGGAAGCTCATCGTCGAGAACTTCATGGAGTGCTACCACTGCGCGACGATCCACCCGGAGCTGGTGGAGGTGCTGCCGGAGTTCGCCGACGGATACGCCGCGCAGTACTACGTCGGGCACGGCGCCGAGTTCGGCGAGGGCGTCGAGGGCTTCACCGTCGACGGCTCGGCCGGTGTGGACCGGATCCCCGGCGTCTCCGACGCCCAGGACCGCCGGTACTACGCGATCACGATCCGCCCCCAGGTCTTCGTCAACCTCGTGCCAGACCACGTGATCCTGCACCGCATGATCCCGCTCGCCGCCGACCGGACGGTCGTCGAGTGCGACTGGCTCTACCTGCCCGGAGTGGTCGAGTCGGGCACGGACGTCTCCGCGTCGGTCGAGCTGTTCCACCGCGTCAACCAGCAGGACTTCGAGGCGTGCGAGCGGACGCAGCCGGCGATGAGCTCCCGGGCGTACGCCCGGGGCGGCGTCCTGGTGCCCAGCGAGCACCACCTGGCCGGCTTCCACGACTGGGTGCGCGCACGACTGGCCTGACGCACGACCCGCCAGACCGCCCCGACCGGCCGACCGCACGACCGGGCGGAGCGGTTCGCAGGGACGGGCTCCCCCGTGGCGCCCGTCCCTGGTCGCTCGCCCGTCGGGCAACTCCTATCCATCCGCATTCGCGGAGGATGTGACAGCGCCATGTCGGGTTCCGGACGATGTGTCGGCCCCCGTCCGGGGGTCGAGATCCGAGCCCTCCGTAGGGTGGACCCGCAGCAGTGCCAGCCCCGCCGGGAGCAGCACTCCGCGGACGACGGTGGCATCCAGCAGAATCGCGACCGCCGCACCGACGCCGAGCATTTTGTACTCGATCGAGTCCAGCGTGACGAAGATCGAGAACGCCGCGGTCATGATCACGGCCGCGCTGCTCACCACGCCGGCGCTCGCCGCGATTCCACTCACGATCGACCGGCGCTCGCGGATCCGGCTGAGCACGAACAGGTGGTAGTCCATGCTCAGCCCGAACAGCAGGACGAACAGGAACAGCGGCAACCAGCCGACGACACCTCCGTAGGGCGTGAAGCCGAGCAGTCCGCGTCCGTGCCCGTCCTGGAAGACCCAGGTGAGGACGCCGTACGCGGCGCCGACCGACAGCAGGTTCAGCACGATCGACACGGCGGCGATCCGCACCGAGCCGAAGACGAGCAGCAGCAGGACGAACGCGAGCCCGAGCACGAACGCCACCACGTAGGACGTCCGGCGCGACAGTTGCCCGGCGAAGTCCGCGGCGAACGCGGTGCGCCCGGCCACCGCCCAGTGGAGGTCGCCCAGCGCGGCCGGGAGCGTCTCGGCGCGCAGCTGCCGCAGCGCCCGCGTCGACGTCTCGTCGGTGCCGGAGCCGGGCAGCGGCACCCGGGCCACCACGGCGTCGCCGTAGGGCTCCACCGTGACCCGGTCGATGCCGGCGAGCGCGGTCCGCACGGACGCGGCGTCCACGGTGACGCCGGGGTCCGCCCAGACCACGACCCGGGCCGGTGCCGAGGCGCCGGGGAACACCGCGTCCATCCGCAGCGCGGCATCGACCGCCGGGACGCTGCGCGGCAGGCTGTCGGTGACCGCGGCGTCCTGCAGGCGCATGCCGGTCGCGGGTGCGGCCAGCAGCAGCAGGAGCACCACGGCGGCGGCGCCCCACCGAGCCGGTCGCCGGGTGACGGCCGTGCCCAGCCGGGCCCAGGCCGCGGACGGGCGGCCGGCGGCGCGGCGCGCTCCCCACCAGGGCAGGCGCCCGCGCTCGACCCGGTCGCCGAGCGCGGCGAGCACCGCGGGCAGCGCGGTCAGCGCCCCGATCACCGCGATGCCGACGACGAGCGCGATGCCCACGGCCGCCCCGCGGAAGACGCCGATGCCGGTCCACACGAGGCCGCTCAGGCAGAGGACGACGACCGTCCCCGACACGACGACGACCCGCCCGGAGGTCCGCGCGGCGATCCGCACCGCGGCGGCGGTGTCCCGCCCGGCCGTGCGCTCCTCCCGTACCCGCCGCAGCGAGAACAGCGCGTAGTCCACGCCGACCGCGACGCCGATGAGCAGCACCATCGTGTTCGCGGCGCTGTTCACCGGCAGCCAGTGGTCGACGACCCGGAGCAGCCCGAACGTGGCGAGCACGGTCGTGGCGGTGAGCAGGACCGGGATGCTCGCGGCCACCAGCGCGCCGAACACCACGAGCAGGATCGCCACGGTCAGCGGCAGCGAGATGCGCTCCGAGCGGCGCACGTCGGCGCCGATCGCGGTGTCGACCGCCGCGGCGAGGCTGTGATCACCCGCCCGGGCGAAGCGGACCCCGGGATGCCCCTCGGCGACGCGGTCGGCCACGTCGGCGATCTCGTCGGCGCGGGCGGAAGAGCCCTCGACCGGGCCGGCGACCTGGTAGGTGACGAGTGCCGACCGTCCGTCCGGCGTCCTCCGCTCGCCGTCGGACCAGATCCGGGCGACCGGAGCCGCCCGCAGCGCCGCCTCCAGGTCGGCCACCGCGCTCTCGACCGCCGCGGCGTCGTGCGCCTGCACCAGGACGCTCTCCTGGGTCGCCTGGACGTCCGGCTGCGCGTCGAGCACCTGCTGCGCCCGACCGGCCTCACCCGGGTCCACGCCGCGGGCGCCGTTGCCGGGGACGAGACCGCCGGCCATCACCGCGAGCACGACGAAGACGAGCCAGCCGGCGATCGTCGCGAACCGGTGCCGGGTGGCCCAGCCGGCGATCCGTTCGACCGGGGATGCCGGGGGCACGCCGGAGGGAGATTTGCGCAGACCCAGCATGGCCTGGTGTCCTTTCGACGGGAGAGCGTTCGTGAGAACTCGCCGTTCGGCGAGGAGTGCTTCTTCCACCGGGCCGTCGAGTTGCCGCTCGACGGCCCGACTCGTGCCTCGGCCCGCCGTCGAGTTGCCGCTCGACGGTCGGGACCCGGAACTCCGGCCTACTCGACCTCGGTGAGGACGTGCTCCAGCTTCGTCATCCGCGCGCGGAGGTCGGTCAGCTGGCCGGCCAGGTCGGCCAGCTGCCGGTTGGACTCCTCCTGGCCGGTGACCACCCGGGCGGCCAGCTGCCGGTACTCGTCTTCGCGGGTCAGCGCGGCCTTCGCGCGCCAGGTGGCGAACAGCTGCCAGATCGTCACGGTGACGACCATCGTGATGAACACGAAAATGCCGATCGCCCCGGCGACCTCCGCCGCCTCGTGTCCGTCCATGGTCAGGTTCCCTTCGTCGGGTCGGGCTGGAGCGTCGGCTCCTGGCCGGTGGTGAGCGTCGGCACGGCGGCCGTGATCGTGTCCGGGGTGAGCGCGAACGCGAACTCCGTCACCTCGTAGTACCGCAGCGCCTTCCCGTCCTCGGACAGTTCCAGCTGCGAGGTGACCAGGCCCGCGGCCTGCAATTTGCGCAAGTGCACCTGGAGCAGGGGCCGGCTGATCCCCAGGTCCCGGGCGAGCCGGCTGACGTACGTGCGCTCGCGCCGCAGCGCCGCCACCACCCGCAGCCGGTGCGGGTTGGAGAGCGTCGAGAGCACGGTGACCAGCTCGTCCCCGGTGAGCGGCGCACCGGTCACCGGCCGACCCGGAGCAACGTCGGTGAGCACATGCAAAAAGAAGTTAGCAGGTGCGGTCCGGGGTCGCATCAGGAATGCCCCGGAGTCCGACACGCGCCATCCTTTCTGGACGCCCTGCGCACCGGTCCGCCCGCGGGAGAGCAGAATGAGCCCCGCCTAGCGACGGGAGAGGGGCACACATGGCGGCACGGGTGAGACGGTTCGCGTACGCGGCCACGTTGACGCTGCTCCTCGGCGTCGCCGCACTACCGGTGCCCGCCACCGCCGTCCCGGCCCGGCCGTCTCCGGGCGGGTACCTCGATCTCACGCCGCGCGGCGGGGAGAGCCGCGCGGTCCGGATCTCGTCGGCCGGGTACGTCGCCGGGAACGCGGCGCCGGTGCCGGACGGCACGTTCACCGGGTTCCTCCGCTCGCCGTCCGGCGTGACCCGGGCGCTGGGCCCGCTGGGCCCGCACGCCCAGGCGGTCAACGACCGCGGCGACGCCGTGGGCTGCACCGCCGGGGGGATCGGCCTGTACTGGCACGGCGGGACCCTCACCTACCTCACCCGGCCGGGGCGCTCGACCTGCCTCTACGCGATCAACGACGCCGGGCGGATCGCCGGCGCGTCGGCGGCGCCCGGCGGCGGCGAGCAGGCCTTCGTCTGGCAGGACGGGCGCTACACCGACCTCGCCACGCCCGCCGGCCTGGCGTCGGCGCCGATCGCGATCAACGACCGGGGCCAGGTGCTCGGCCGGTTGTTCGGCACCACGTCGTCGGTACCGGTGCGGGCCGTCCGCTGGTCCGGTGGCACGCGCACCGACCTGGGCACCCTCGGCGGCACGCAGGCGATTCCGACGGCGCTCGCCGAGGACGGCTCGGCGGTCGGCACCTCGACCGACGCGGCCGGGCGCTCCCGCCCGTTCCGCTGGTCCGGCGGCCGGATGACCGACCTGCTCGCCGGCACCGGAGTCGACGACCCGGACGCGTACGCCGCCGGTCTGAACGCCGCGGGCGACGTCGTCGGCACGGTCACGAACCGGCCGGTGCTCTGGCGCGGCGGCACGCTGACGTACCTCGCCGACGCCGGGGAGGCCACCGCGGTGAACGCGGGCGGCGCGGTGACCGGGGTGGTGCGCGGCCCGGATGCCGCCCCGGCGGTGTTCAGGTGGGAGAACGGCTCGCTCACGCGACTGCCGAACCCACCGGGGGCGACGTACTGCTACGCCGTGGGCATCGACGACCGCGGCACCGTGGTGGGCAACGTCGCGCTGGGCGACGTCAACCACGCCGTGCTCTGGCGCGCTCAGCCGAAGTAGCCGAGGCGGCGGCTGATCTCCTCGCCGGTGGCGACCACCGTCGGCGCGATCTCCTCCAGCCGCTCGGCCGGGCAGCGGTAGGCGGGGCCCGAGGCGCTGACCGCGGCGACCACCGTGCCGTCGGAGCCCCGCACCGGCGCGGCGACCGCGTTCAGGCCGACCTCGTACTCCTCCACCACCACCGCGTAACCGCGCTGCCGGACGGCGGCCAGGTGCAGTTCCAGTTCGGAGGAGACGACGAGGGTGGCCGGCGTGTAGGCGGGCAGGCCGCTGGCCGCGAACGCGGCCCGGCGGTCGGCCGGGGAGAGCGCCGCGAGCAGTACCTTGCCGCTGGAGGTGGCGTGCAGCGGGGTGAGCTGGCCGACCCAATTGTGGGTGGTGACCGTCGCCCGGCCGCGGACCTGGTCGATGTTCACCGCGTAGTGCTCGCGGAGCACGGCCAGGTTCACGGTCTCGCCGACCGCCGCGGCGAGCTGCTCGCAGGCCTGGCGCCCCTGCTGGACGACGTCGAGCCGGGCCGACACCGCACCGGCCAGCCGCACCACCCCGAAGCCCAGGCGGTACTTGCCGCGGTCGGCGGCCTGCTCGACCATGCCGCGGTCCTCGAGCGTCTCGAGCAGGCGGAACGCCGTCGACTTGTGCACGGCCAGCTCGGCGGCGACCTCGCTGACCCCCGCCTCACCGCGGCGGGCGAGGATCTCCAGCACGCTGATCGCCCGGTCGACTGACTGCACGCCCCCGGACGCCGGCGCCGCGTCCGCCACGGATCGGTCGCTGTTCCGCATGGCGCAACTGTAAGCGTCCTTGACGGTGATTGGTCGCCGCCGCCATGCTGTTGCCGAGGAAGAAACCCGTTTCTCTCGGCGCAACGATGCCCACCTCCCCCTCGGCGGAAGGCGGTAGCTGGTGCCCGGCTTGTTCATCGACGGTGCGTGGACCGTCGGGTCCGGCGGCAAGGACGACGTCCTCAATCCGTTCGACCAGAGCGTCGTGGCGCAGGTCGACCTCGCCGACGAGGCGGACGTCCGGTCGGCCGTGGAGGCCGCCAGGCGGGCGTTCGACGCCGGGGACTGGGCGCACTCCCCCACCCGCGACCGCAGCGCGCTGCTGAGCCGGGTCGCCGACCTGCTCGCCCGCGACCGGGACGAGATCGCCCGGCTGGAGACGCTCGACACCGGCAAGACGCTGGTCGAGAGCGGCCTCGACGTCGACGACGTCATCTCGGTCTTCCGGTACTACGCCGGCCTCGCCGGCAGCGATCCCGGGCGGCTGGTCGACACCGGGCAGCCCGCGGTGGTCAGCCGCATCGTGTACGAGCCGGTGGGCGTCTGCGCGCTGATCACACCGTGGAACTACCCGCTGCTGCAGATCTCGTGGAAGGTCGCGCCCGCACTGGCGGCGGGCAACACGGTCGTGATCAAGCCGAGCGAGGTCACGCCGCTGACCACGATCCGGCTGGTCGAGCTGCTGGCCGAGGCGGGCGCTCCGGCGGGCGTCGTGAACCTGGTGCTGGGCCCGGGTGCGGTCGGGGGCTCCCTGGTCGCGCACCCGGACGTCGACCTGGTGTCGTTCACCGGGGGCGTGGCCACCGGGAAGCGGATCCTGCACGCCGCCGCCGACACCGTGAAGAGGGTGACCGTCGAGCTCGGCGGCAAGAACCCGAACATCGTGTTCGCCGACAGCGACTTCGAGACGGTCGTCGACTACGCGCTCACCGCCGTCTTCCTCCACTCCGGACAGGTGTGCTCGGCCGGCGCCCGCCTGCTGGTCGAGGCGTCGCTCCACGACGACCTGGTCGCCGAGGTGGCGGCCCGCGCCGATCGGATCCGGGTCGGCAACGGGCTGGACCCGGCGTCGGAGACCGGTCCGCTGGTCTCGGCCGCCCACCGGGACAAGGTCGAGGCGTACGTGGCCGCCGGGCTCGCCGAGGGCGCGACTCTGGTGGCCGGCGGCCGGCGCCCGGACGATCCGGAGCTGGCGAACGGCTTCTTCTACCGGCCGACCGTGTTCGACGGCTGTCACGCCGGCATGCGGATCGTCCGCGAGGAGACGTTCGGCCCGCTGCTCACCGTCGAGACGTTCGAGTCCGAGGCCGAAGCGCTGGCGCTGGCCAACGACACCGAGTACGGCCTGGCCGGCGCCGTGTGGACGCTCGACGCGGCCCGCGCGGAACGGGTCGCCCGCGGCCTGCGCGCGGGCACCGTCTGGATCAACGACTACCACCCGTACGTGCCGCAGGCCGAGTGGGGCGGGGTCAAGCAGTCCGGCAACGGGCGCGAGCTGGGCCCCAGCGGCCTGGCCGAGTACCGCGAGGCCAAGCACATCTGGCAGAACACGGCGCCGGCGCCGCAGCGCTGGTTCAAGGGGTGAGCCTTGTTCGACTACGTGGTGATCGGCGGCGGTAGCGCGGGCTGCGTCGTCGCCGCGCGGCTCTCCGAGGATCCCGACGTCACGGTGTGCCTGCTCGAGGCGGGCCCGTCCGACGTGGACGACCCGGCGATCCTGCGGCTGACCGACTGGATGTTCCTGCTGGAGTCCGGCTACGACTGGGACTACCCGGTGGAGCCGCAGGAGCGCGGCAACAGCTTCCTCCGGCACTCCAGGGCCCGGGTGCTCGGCGGCTGCTCGTCGCACAACTCGTGCATCGCGTTCTGGCCGCTCGCCGAAGACCTGCGCGCGTGGGACCTGCCCGGCTGGGCCCCGGAGGACTGCTGGCCACTGTTACGGCGGCTGGAGACCAACGACGCCCCCGGCGACCACCACGGCCGCTCCGGGCCGGTGCGGATCCGGACCGTCCCGCCGCGGGATCCCTGCGGAGTGGCGGTGCTGCGGGCCGCCGCGCAGGCCGGGTTACCGACCGTCGAGTTCAACACCGGGCGGACGGTCGTCAACGGTGCCGGCTGGTTCCAGATCAACGCCGAGGAGGACGGGACCCGCAGCTCGGCGTCGCACGCGTACCTGCACGGGATCCTGGGCTCCCGCCCGAACCTCACGGTCGTCACCGACGCCTGGGCGTCGAAGGTCGTCCTGGACGACGCGCGCCGGGCCACCGGCGTCGAGTACCTCGCGAAGGACCGGGTGCACCGGCTGACGGTCTCGGCGCGCCGGGAGGTGATCGTCTCCTGCGGTGCGATCGACACGCCGAAGCTGCTGATGCTCTCGGGCATCGGGCCGGCCGAGCACCTGCGCGAGGTCGGCGTGGACGTCGTCGTCGACTCCCCCGGCGTCGGCGCGAACCTCGACGACCACGTCGAGGGGCTAGTGATGTGGGACGCCGCGCAGCCGATGGTCACCGAGTCGACCCAGTGGTGGGAGATCGGGCTGTTCGCCGCGACCGTTCCGGGCCTGGATCGGCCGGACCTGATGATGCACTACGGATCGGTGCCGTTCGACCTCAACACCGTGCGGTGGGGCTACCCGACGACCGAGAACGGCTTCTGCCTGACGCCGAACGTCACCCGGGGGCGGTCGCGGGGCACGGTGCGGCTGCGGTCGCGGGACTTCCGCGACAAGGCCCGCGTGGATCCGCGGTACTTCACCGACCCCGACGGCGAGGACGAGCGGGTGATGCTCGCCGGGCTGCGGCTCGCGCGGGAGATCGCGGCCCAGCCGGCGCTCGCGGGGTGGATCGCGAAGGAGCTGGCGCCGGGGCCGGAGGCGGTCACCGACGACGAGCTGCTGGACTACGTCCGCAGGACCCACAACACCGTGTACCACCCGTCGTGCACGGCCCGGATGGGGCGCGACGACGACCCGTACGCGGTCGTCGACGCGCAGCTGCGGGTGAACGGCGTACGGGGGTTACGGGTGGCGGACGCGAGCGTGATGCCGAGCCTCACCACGGTCAACCCGAACATCACGACGATGATGATCGGTGAGCGGTGCGCACAGCTGATCGCGGCCGACGTGCCGTGAACCGCCCCCGGCCGGTCCCCCGTCCGGCGCCGACCGCCGGGCCGAGGCGTTCGGACGGGTAGTTCTGCTCAGGTGCTCGGGCGGTGCGGCCCGACACCGTGGACGGATGAGCATCGAGCAGGAACTCGCGCACGCGCGGGCGGTGCTGGCCGCGGCGGCGCAGGCGCTGGACGCCGC
>Ga0190269_10001329_pt1 | contig 11908 bp, 10 predicted proteins | sample Popmic249IS_FD_133749 | JGI IMG/M metagenome (GOLD analysis project Ga0190269, IMG submission 133749) | Populus adjacent soil microbial communities from riparian zone of Blue River, Arizona, USA - 249 IS | ecosystem: Environmental > Terrestrial > Soil > Riparian zone | place: USA: Arizona...
GCCCGGTGAGCGTGTCGGCCCCGCCGGTGATCGCCCCGAACGCGAACCGCCGCGGGTGGGGCCGGCCGGTGCGGTCGAGCAGCGCTCCGGTGCCGCTCCAGCCGGCCAGCTCGCCCCGGTCGGCCAGCGCCCGCAGCAGCGGGTCGTCGGCGGCGCGGGGTCGCCCGGTGCCGGCGTCCGGCTCCAGCAGCGTGCGGGCGGCGACCGCGCCGGACCCCTCGCGGAGGGTGAACGCGCCCCGGCTGCCGTCCAGCCGGAGCGCGTCGGAGGTCCGGTGCCGGCACAGGACCCCGGCGCGGGCCAGCGCCTCGCGGTGCTCCACCCAGACCGCCGCGGCACCGGCCCGGACGCCGTCGGGAAGGCCCGGGTCCTCCGCGGGCAGCAGGTGGATGCGCGGCTCGAGCCCGGTGCGCCGGTACTCGCCGCCGACGTACCGGCCGCCGCGGCCGCGGGTGAGCAGCGCGACCAGGTCGCCGGTGACCGGGCCGGCGTCGCGGACGAACACGTCCACGCCGGCCGGGACGTCGTCGAGCGCCACGGCGTCGCCGCCGCGCGGACGCAGGTATCGCAGCCCGTGCCGGTCGGCGAAGTCGGCCCGGGCGCGCTGAGCGGCGGTCGGCACGCTCCCCGGCAGGCCCTGTGCCAGCAGCACGACGTCGGCGGTGATCTCGGTGCCGGTGTCGAGCACCAGCCGCTGCGGCCCGTGCGGCTGGCCGGTGAGGTCGACGGCGCGGGCGCGGTGGGTACGCACGCTCGTACTCGCCGGGGCGAGCCGGACCGCGCGCCAGAACGCCCAGGTCAGGTACTGCCCCAGCCGCCGGCGTGACACCGCGTCACCGGCCGCGGGCGCCAGCGGGCCCCGGTCAGCGCCCGGACGCTCCGCGCGCACCTCGTCGGCCCAGGCGCGCAGCGTCGGGCCGCCGGGCAGCACCGAGACGTCGTCCCCTGCGTCGGTGTGCCAGAGGGCGGGCTGCTCGGCCCGCCAGACGCGCCCCGATCCGAACGGGAACGGGTCGACGACGTGCAGCTCGAGCGGCCGGCCCGGCGACGCCGCTGTGACGAGGTGCTGGAGCAGGCTGGTGCCGCGCGGGCCGGCGCCGACGAGGGCGATGCGGGCCGGTGTACTCGTCATGGTGGTTCTCCTCCGCCGGACCTGGGCGAGTGACTCCCCGAGCTTATCCCTAGCGATCCGATAGGAATTGTGGTTATCCTCTTCGGGTGAGTTCTTCCAGGTACCTGACGTTCGGAGTCCGCCTGCCGGTCGGCACGACGGGTCGGCCCCAGCTGTCGCCGTCGGTCCATCGCGACGCCGCCGTGGCCCAGGCCCGCCGCCTCACCGCACTCGCCGACATCCTCGGCTTCGACTACGTGTTCAGCGGCGGTGACGCCGGCCTGTCGAGCGAGACGACGCTCGCGCTGATCAGCGCGGCGCGGCGGCTCACCGTCGTCGCACCGATCTCGGTCGCTGCCTGGCATCCGGCGCTGCTCGCCCGCTTCGGTGCGGTGGCCGCCCGGCTGTCGCAGGGTCGCTTCGCGATCGATCTGCGCAGCGGACCGCACCCCGACGATCACCGGGTCGACGAGTTCGCGCGCATCGTGCGGGGTCTGTGGAGCGGCCGCAGCGTCGATGTGGACGGCGATCACTTCCGCGTGCGCGGTCTACGCCCCAGCGTCCTGCCGGACGTCGCTCCGGAGATCGTCGTCTCGGGGGCCTGGCGAGCCGCGCCGTCGCTCGCGGCGCGCGCGGGCGACTGGCTGCTGCAGACGGCGGCCGGCGTCGGCGGCGGGCCCGGGCCGGACGGGCCGGGCGCGGGTGTCGCGGCGGACGGACGGGCCGCGGGTGCCGCGGCGGAGGGGCTGGCCGCGCGCGTCGCGGCGCTGGAGGGGGAGTCGGCGGCGGCCGGGCGCACGGTCGGGTTCGCGCTGGAGGTCGCGGTGGACGGGCTGCTCGACGCGCCCGACGACGTGGCGCGGCGGCTGGTGGCCTACGGGCGGTCCGGGGTCGGGCTGCTCGTGCTCGACCTGCCGGACCCGGAAGTGGATCTGCCCGTGTTCGCCCGCGAGATCATCCCGCGCGTGCGGGAGCTCGAGCGGGCGTCGGCACTGGTCAGTCTGCACTGACACCGCCCCTCCCGTCCCAATTGGAGGGTTTGGGGGCGACACACCGGGGAGGTAGTGACACGCCGGGGAAGGCATTGATTCCCGGTGACGGGGTAACCCACCGGTCGACGCGGCGCCGGACCGCGACGTCCTCCGGGAGGCGTGATGTTCTTCGTTTTGTTACTGGTGGCTCTCGCTGCCGTGGCCGGTGCCATGCTCACCGCGCTGCCCTGGCTCGAAGGCCGCCTCGACGATCTCACGCCCGCCTCGGCGGAGGCGCCGACCGGCAACCCGTGATGCGGGTGGCCGGTGATCCGCAGGGGTCACGCGGGGTAATCTGGTCAGGATGAACATACCGACCAGAGCGCTGGGCGCGTCCGGCCTGACCGTGAGCAGGCTGGCGCTGGGCTCGTGGCGGTCGTTCGAGGGGCTCGGGCGCGACGAGGGCGTCGCCGTCCTCCGGGCGGCCCGCGAGGCCGGCATCACGTTCCTGGACGATGCCCGCTACGACGACGAGACCGGCGCCGCGCCGATCCCCACCGGCTCCTCGGAGGTCGTCTTCGGTGAGCTGTTCCGCGCCGCGGAGTGGCCCCGCGAGGACGTCGTGGTGGCCAACAAGCTCTGGTGGGAGTTCTGGCCGGAGCAGAGCGCGGCCGCGGAGCTCGACGCGTCGCTGGAGCGGATGGGTCTGGAGCACGTCGACCTGATCTACAGCGCGCCACCACCGTCCGGGCTCACCGTGGCCGAGACCGTCGAGCAGGTCGTCGCGCTGATCGAGGCCGGTAAGGCCAGGGCCTGGGGCGTGCTCAACTGGACCGCCGACCAGGTGCTGGAGGCGGCGCAGATCGCGGACATGAAGGGCCTTTCCTCGCCGGCGGCCGCGCAGCTGCCCTACAGCCTGGTCCGTCGCGACATCGTCGAGGACGACCAGCTCGTCCGGGCGCTGGCCGCCGCGAACACGGCGGTGGTGGCGTCCTACGCACTGGCGGGTGGGGTGCTGACCGGCAAGTACGACGCGGCGGACGCCGGGCGCCACCCGGGCGCGGCCACCGACCCGCGCCGCGCCGCCGACGTGGCCGCAGGGCGCGAGGTGGCGGCGCTGGCGAACGAACTCGGCGTCGAGCCGGCCGCACTCGCGCTCGCGTTCCCGCTGCTCAGCAACGCCGTGGCCAGCGTGCTGTTCGGGGCCACCCGGCCGGAGCAGGTGTGGGCCGACATCGCGGCGCTCGAGCTGGCCGACAGCTTGGACGAGGACACCGCGGCGCGGCTGCGGGCGATCGGCGCGCCCCGCGACGCGCAGGACGCACTGGGCGCGAACGCTACTGGTCAGTAGCCGACCTCGTCCGATCGGGGGAGGCGCGAGCGCAACCCGGGCAGACTCGCCGAAATTCCCGAAACGAGTCCTCATCCGCCCCACCGGCCTGCCGACACCTCTCATGCAACGCCCGGACCGCTGGCACGGATGCCCCGGCCGGGTTGCCACGAGGAGGTTCCCATGTCCGTAGGCACCGTAGGTACCGCGTTACCCGGGATGCTGTTCGCACCTGCCCGGTCGACGGGCAGCAGTACCCGAGTCGACGAAGCAACCCGGCAGATCAGGGTGGACCAGCAGAAGGTGGACGAGCGCAAGGCCGATACCGACCGGAAGGCTCAGGCCGCTCAACAGGCGACCTCCGAGCTGAAGGAGGCCAGGGCCGAGGTCGCGAAGGACCAGGCGGAGCTCAACTCCGCGAAGTCCAAGGCCAAGCTCGACATCTACACGTGAGGCGTCCGAGCAGCGCGCCTTCCGATCCCCCACTCGCCTGCTAAGGAGCAGTGATGTCCAGCTTCGCCATCTCGGGTGTCTCGGACGCCCGTCCCGCCGCCTTCGCGTTACTCCGCGACGCCGCGGAGACCCGGGCCGCGCACAACGCCGAGGCCCGCCAGCAGAAGGCCGACGCGGTCGCGCGGGTCACCCAGGCCACGGCGCAGCAGCGGGCCATCGCGGCCCAGGAACGGCAGGCCGACGCGGCCCGCCAGCAAGCCGTCCTCATCCAAGCCACCACCGGCTCCGTCCTCAACGTCTACGCCTGACCCGGTCGCCGGGCGTCCTGCCGGACGCCCGGCGACGGCCGTTCACCGGCGAGCGATGGCGCATCTACGTCAAGTGTCCGCGTGTTCTGGTGTGAACTTCCGTTCGCCTTGGTTCAATGCGCTCAATCGAGGGCTCCGGGCGGGAGGGTGGATGCGTTCGGTACGACGGCTCGGCCCGGTGCTGGCCTCCGTGCTCGCGGGCGCCGTCTTCGTGAGCGGTGTCCTCTCGGCCTGCCAGGCGGATGCCAAGAGCGACCGGGACGCCGCGGAGCAGGCTTCCGGCCAGCCGGTCGTCCCGTCGCGCCCGTCGGCGAGCCCGGCGCCCGGCTCGGCGCCCGCTGCACCGACCGGCACCGATGCCCGGCGCTCGGCCTGGCTCGGTGAGCAGCTGCGCCGCATCGTCGACGCCCAGCGGTTCGACGAGGTGGTGGACGCGAAGACCGGCCGGCGCGCGCCCGCGGTGCCCAACGTCGACGTGGCGGTCGTCGAGCTCGACGACGCCGGGCGGCCGGTCGCGGCGGCGAACACGCTGCTCTCGCAGGACCACCCGCACGGCGTCGCGGTGCCGGTGACGCGTGACCTCGGCGCGCCCGGCGTCCGCTGGACCCACTGGAGCAACGCGGTGTGGGCGGCGAAGGGGTCCACCGACCCGATCCTGCCCGGCCGGGGCGACGCGCCGCTGGAGCAGATGGCGCCGTACCCGGCGTCGGTGTTCAAGCTGATGGTGGCGTTCGGGGTGGCCCGGCTGGCCGATCGCGGCGGGGTCACCTTCGAGGAGGTCTACGATTACCGGCCGCGGAAGGCGACCTGCCCGGACGGGCGCAAGCCGGGGACGCACCCGGTGGCCTGGTGGCTCGACGCGATGATCACCTACTCCAGCAACACCGCCACGTGCGCGCTGCTCATGCTGCTGCACGAGCGCGGTGGCGTCGATCCGCTGAACTCGACGCTCCGGTCGCTCGGCCTCACGACGCTGCGGGTGGTGGACACCGACCCGGCCGACGGCGGCGGCTGGTCGTTCGCCGGTCTGACGATGACCGCGCTGGACACCGCCCGGTTGCTGCTGCTGTTCACCGAGGCGCCGGGGACGCTCTGGCGCACGCCGAAGGGCGACCCGGTGACGATCGGCGTGCTGAGTGGACCGTCCCGGGCCGTCCTGCGGGGGCGGCTGGAGGAGCAAGGGCTCAACCAGGCGCTGTCCACCGCGAACTGGTGCGGCCAGGAGTATCCGGCCGCCGGCATCCCGCAGCGGGTGCCGGAGCGCTGGATCGACCCGGTCACCGGTGTGGTGAAGGTGGAGGACCGGGTCTACGGCGGCGACGTACGGCGGTGCGCCGACGAGGCGCAGGTGGAGTTCGCGCACAAGACCGGGCTGGTGCTCAGCGCAGGCGCGGACGCCGGGATCGTCACCGCGCTGCCCGGGGCGAAGCCCCGCCGGTACGTGGTGGCGGTCTTCTCCAACCTCGGCTGCGCCTACGTGGACTTCGTCGGTGCGTACGGCGGTCAGTGCCGCTACACCCAGAAGCTGGCCACGCTCGGCGCGGCGGTCGACGCCTTGATGACGAAGACCGCCGGCCGGTCGACGGGAGAGCTCACGTAGTCGCGGGGATCCAGACGCGCATCGCGCCGGGTTCGCGGTTGGCCCAGCGGAAGTACGGCACGGCCGTGAGCCGGACGGGCGTTCCCGCGACGCGCCCTGGCGGCGCGTAGAGCGGTGCGCCACCGGCCGGGTGGTGGCTGCCCCGGGCGGTGAGCACGACCGTCGCGCCGTCGCCAGGCCCGGCCTCCACCGGGGCGTCGAGGTCCAGCGTGACGTCGTCCACCAGGACGTCGTCGGGCAGGTCGGTCTGTTCCAGGCAGTAGACCAGCGGGCCCCGCAGCAGCGCGGCGCAGCCGCGGACCGCGTCGACCCTGGGGTGCCCGGTGACCAGCCGCGGCGGCATCGCCAGCTCCAGCACCACCGTGTCCCCGGGCTGCCAGGCCCGGGTGACCTCGGCGTACTCGCCCCCGACCGGCGCGCCGTCGAGGGTCGCCGCCGTGCACCACCCGGGGATCCGCAGCGCGAGCGTCCACACCGACCCCGGGTCGGACGGCGTCACGGTCAGCGTCACCCGGCCGTCCCACGGGTAGTCGGTAGCCACCGCGACCGTCCCGTGCGGTGTGGCGATCGTGCCGGCGGCGTAGAGGTGCAGCTGGACGCCGGCGTCGGTGACGGTGGCGGTGTAGGCCTGCAGCGACGCGACCAGCCGGGCGAGGTTCGGTGGGCAGCACGCGCACGAGTACCAGGGCAGCCGCTGCGACGGCGCGTCCTCGTGCGAGCCGTCGTGCCCGGTCCGCAGCTGGAGCGGGTTGGAGTAGAAGAAGTGCCGTCCGTCCAGCGACGTCGAGCAGGCGATGCCGTTGTAGAGCACGCGCTCCAGCTCGTCGGCGTACCGGTGGCCGCCGGTGGCCAGCAGCATCCGCCAGTTCCACGAGAAGCTGGCGATCGCCGCGCAGGTCTCCGCGTACGCGCGGTCCGGCGGCAGCTCGTACGGGTCGCCGAACGCCTCGTCGCGGTGCCGGGAGCCGTGCGCGCCGGTCAGGTACGTCTTCGTCCCGAACGCCGACTCCCAGAGCCGGACCGCGGCGTCCAGCAGCGACGTGTCACCGGTCTCCACCGCGACGTCGACCACCCCGGCCAGGAGGTAGAGCTGTCGCACGGCGTGGCCGGTCACCTCGGTCGCCTCGCGGACCGGCGCGTGGTCCTGGTAGTACTGCGGCCCGAACTTGGGGTCGTCGCCGAGCAGCCCGCGGCCGCGCAGATCGACGAAGCGGGCCGCGAGGTCGAGGTAGGGCCGGTGCCCGGTCGTGCGGTACAGCTCGACCAGCGCGGTCTCGATCTCCGGGTGCCCGCAGACCGCCTCGCCGGCCGAGCCGCCGGCGCCGTACCGCTCGACGAGCAGGTCGGCGAAGCGGCGGGCCACGGCGAGCAGCCTGGTCCCGGCCGCGGTGCCGGACCGGGACGCGGCCACCGCGGCCTGGATCAGGTGCCCGGCGCAGTAGAGCTCGTGGCTCCACACCGGCTCGGCCCACTGCCGGTCGCGGTGGTCGCCCTGGAAGTAGGAGTTGAGGTAGCCGTCGGGGTCCTGCACGCGCTCGAGCAGCGCGGTGGTGGCCTCGACGAACTCCGCCAACCGGTCGTCCGGGCGCCTGGCGAGCTCCCAGGCGGCCGCCTCCAGCGTCTTGTGGACGTCGGAGTCGGCGAACCACATGCCCCGGAACGCCGGGGCGTCCGACTCGCCGACTATCCGCCGCAGGTTGTCGGTCGTGCCGGTGGCTTCCAGCTGCTCGACGCAGTGCGGCAGGGTGGCCTCGGCGTTGCGCTGCTGCCAGGCCCCGAGCAGCCCGTCCGGGTCGAGCGTCACCGCGCCGAGACCGAGCGGCCGTAGCGCTCCGGTGGTCGGTGCGGCGGGTCCCGCGGCGGCACTCACGATGGTTTCGGACATGGAGTTCCTTTCAGCCTTTGAGTGCACCGGCGCTGAAGCCGCTGACGTAGTACCGCTGGAGCAGCAGGAACACCGCGACGCACGGCACCGCGGCGGTCACCACCCCGGCCTGCAGCGCACCGAAGTCGACCGCGCCCAGATTTCCGGACTGCAGGTTGAACAGCGCGACCGGCAGCGTGAACTTGCTGCCGTCGGTGAGGAAGATCAGCGGTGCGACGAACTCGTTCCAGGACGCGAGGAACGAGAACAGCCCGACGGTCACCATGCCCGGCGCGACCCCGCGCAGCAGCACCCGGCGCAACGCACCGCCCGGCGTGCAGCCGTCGATCAGCGCGGCCTCCTCCAGCTCCACCGGGAGCGCCTCGAACGAGTTGCGCATCATGAACAGCCCGAACGGCAGCTGGAACATGGCGAGCACCAGGCCGAGCCCGATCAGCGAGTTCTGCAGGCCGAGCCAGCCGAGCACGATGTAGAGCGGGATGAGGATCGTCGTGTACGGCACCATCAGGATCGCGAGCGTCGCCAGGAACAGCAGGTTCTTGCCCCGGAACGTCAGCCGGGCCACGGCGTAGCCGCCGAGCGTCGTGCTCACCACGGTGACCGCGACGGTGACCAGCGCGACGACCGTCGTGTTCAGCACGTACGAGCCCAGACCGTCGCCGTAGCCGGCGAGCCGCTGGTAGTTGGCGAGACCCCAGCCCGCGCCGTCGCCCGCGGCGGCACGGGAGCCGTGCACCGAGGAGTAGAGCGTCCACACCATCGGGAGCAGGAACAGCACGGCCAGCGCCGCGGACGTTCCGTAGTGACCGGCCTGCCTGGCCCTCATCAGTCCTCCTTCCGGCGCAGGAGCCGCAGCTGCGCGCCGTTGATCAGGATCAGCACGACGAGCAGCGCCACCGAGACCGCGGCCGCCCGGCCCAGGTCCTGGGAGAGGAACGCCTCGCGGTAGATGTCGATCGCGAGCGTCGCGGTGTCGTGCCGGCCGCCGGTGAGGATGTAGAACTGGTCGAACGCGAGCAGTGAGCCGGTGACCGAGAGCACCATCATCAGCGCGAGCGTCGGCCGCAGCAGCGGCAGCGTCACGTGGCGCATCGTCTGCCAGCGGCTCGCCCCGTCGGTGCGCGCGGCTTCGTAGAGCGACGGGTCGATGCTGTGCAACCCGGTGAGCAGGATCAGCATGTAGAAGCCGGCGAAGCGCCAGGTGATCATGCCCACCGTCGACGACAGGGCGCTGCCGTTCGTCCCCAGCCAGTCGACCGGACCGAGGCCCACCCGGTCCAGCACCGTGTTCAACGGCGAGGACTCGGTGTTGAACAAGCCGTAGAACAGCAGGCTGGCCGAGCCGAGCCCCACCGCCGTCGGCAGGAAGTACGCGGTGCGGAAGAGCCCGGTGCCGGGCCTGGCCGACTGCGCGAGCAGCGCCATGCCGAACGCGGCCAGGCTCAGCACGATCGTCGTGACGACCGTGTACTTGATGGTGAACCAGAGCGCGCGGAGGAAGAACGGGTCGGTGAGCGCGCCGTAGTTCTCCACGCCGTTGGGGTAGGACGCGCCGAGCAGCGGCCAGTGGTTGACCGACATCCAGAGCATCAGCGCGAGCGGCAGCAGGAAGAACACGGCCACGATCGCGGCCATCGGCGCCGAGTAGGCCCAGCCGAGCCGCTGGCGGCGGCGGCCGAGGCCGGAGACCGGCGTCCGGCCGGGGTGGGTGGTGGATCCGCCCGGGCGCGCCGGGCGGATCGGAAGGACGGAGACCATCGTCAGCCACCCGTGGCGAGCGACTCGGTGATGCTCGTGTTGTGCTTCGCCAGAACCGAGGCCGAGCTGGCAGAGCCGAAGACCGCCTCGGTGACGGTCGACGTCCACGGGCCGTTCGGATCGTTGAACGTCTTGCCGAAGTTCACCGAGATCGGCGTCTGCCCCTCACCGGCCAGCGCGTTGAACGTCGCGAGCCGCGGGTCCTGCTTCGCGTAGGTGTTGTCGGCCAGGTCGCTGCGGACCGTGATGTTCTTGTTCTTCGCGACGACCTCGACCTGGGCGTCCTCGGACAGCGTCCAGGAGATGAAGTCCCACGCCTGCGCGGCCTTCGTGCTGTTCGCGCCGATGCTGAGCACGTCGCCACCGACGAACGAGTTCCTGCCGCCGGTGAGACCGGGGATCGGTGCGACTCCGATCTGGAGCTTCGGAGTCTCCTTGAACAGCTGGAGCGCGGTGGCGCCCATCGGCTGGATGCCGATCTTGCCCTCGCTGAACGCTTGCGTCCACGTGGGACCGGCTTCGTTCTTGACCGACTTCGGCACGAGGCCCTCGCGGTACATCTTCTTGTAGAGCTCGTAGACCTTGGCGGCGGCCTCGTTGTCGATCGTGGACTCGGTGCCCTCCTCGTTGAGCACGGTCGCGTCCGAGGCCCAGATCATCGGCCAGGTCGTGAACAGCATGCAGCCGGGGCAGGAGCCGCCGAAGAAGTAGCCGTCGGTGCCGCCGCCGAGCGCGTCGATCTTCTTCGCCGCCGCGTAGATCTCGTCGAGCGTGGCCGGGGGCTTCTCCGGGTCCAGCCCGGCCTTGCCGAACAGCACCTTGTTGTAGAAGACCGCGGACAGGTCGATGTCGTGCGGGACGCCGTACGTCTTGCCCTGATACGTCGCCACCTTCACGTGAGCGGGCGCGAGTGTGTCCTTGAACGGCAGCGTGTTCACCCGGGCGCTGATGTCCTGGTACACGCCCTTGGACGCGAAGTTCGGTGCGAACACCACGTCGGTGGCGAGCACGTCGGGCAGCTTCTTCGCGCCGCTCGCGGCCCCGACCTTCTGCTGGTAGGTGTCGGCCGGGATGACGGTCAGCTTCACCGTGTTCTTGTGCGACTTGTTGTAGGCGTCGATGAGCGTCTGGCTGAACGTCGCCGTGGGCGACCGGGTCCACATCGTGATCGTGGAGCCGTCGTCGGTCGCGGTGGTGTCGCCGGAGGCGCTGCTCTCGCCGGCGCTCTGACATGCGCCGGCGAGCAGAACTGCGGTGCCGGCAAGAGCGACGAGAAGTAATCGACCACGGCGGATGCGGTGCTGGCCCATCGGTGCCTCCTTGGACGTCGGGCCTTGCGTGCCGGATGTGAGCGCTAACAAGTGCGGCGGAGGAAAATCCGGAAACCGGTTGCCGGAGAGGATAGGAAGCCCGGTCGAGCCGTGTCAACGGTGCTGTACGGTCTTGCTCGGCACGGGTGGAGCGGCGGAGGGAGAAAACCGGTGCGGAAACTCGACCGGATCGCGACGATCCGCGACGTGGCCGCGCTGGCCGGGGTGTCGGTGGGCACGGCGTCCAAGGCGTTGAACGACCGGGGGACGTTGCGCGCGGAGACCCGGCAGCGGGTCCGCGAGGCGGCCGAGCGTCTCGGGTTCCAGGCGAACGCGGCCGCGCGGACGCTGAACACCGGGCGTACCTACACGGTCGGGATGATCACCACCGACAGCATCGGGCGGTTCAGCATCCCGTTGATGCTCGGTGCCGAGGACGCGCTCGGCGCCGGGCAGATGTCGGTACTGCTCTGCGACGCCAGGGACGATCCGATCCGCGAGCAGTACTACCTCCGGACGCTGCTCACCCGGCGCGTGGACGGCATCATCGTCACCGGGCGCCGCGCGCAGGCCCGGCCCCCGCTCGGCGTCGGGCTGCCGGTTCCGGTCGTGTACGCGTTCGTCAGCTCCACCGATCCGGCCGACTGCTCGGTGGTGCCGGACGAGGCCGGAGGTGCGGCGAAGGCGCTGGAGCACCTCCTGGCGATCGGCCGGCGGCGGATCGTCCACGTCACCGGCCCCGAGCACCACTCGTCAGCGCAGGTACGGGCCTCGGCGGTGGCCGACGCGCTGATCCGCCCCACGCTGTGGGGGGAGTGGAGCGAGGCGTGGGGGAGGCAGGCCGGGGCGATGCTCCTGGCCGAAGGCGCCCGGTTCGACGCCGTCTTCGCCGGCAGCGACAAGATCGCCAGGGGCGTCGTCGACACCCTGCGGGCGGCCGGGCGGCGCGTGCCCGAGGACGTCGCGGTGATCGGGTTCGACAACTGGGACGTGATGGTCACCGCGAGCCAGCCACCGCTGAGCAGCGTCGACATGGATCTCGAGGGGCTGGGGAGCGCGGCGGCGAACTTGCTGCTCGCGGCCATCAACGGGGAGCCGGCCACCGGGCGGCACGTCCGGCCGTGCCGGCTGGTGCTGCGCGGGTCAACCGCCGTGCGGGTCGGGACCGAGGGGGTCGACGGC
>Ga0190269_10001330_pt1 | contig 11904 bp, 9 predicted proteins | sample Popmic249IS_FD_133749 | JGI IMG/M metagenome (GOLD analysis project Ga0190269, IMG submission 133749) | Populus adjacent soil microbial communities from riparian zone of Blue River, Arizona, USA - 249 IS | ecosystem: Environmental > Terrestrial > Soil > Riparian zone | place: USA: Arizona...
CGCTGTCATCAGTAAAGAGCGCCGCGGTGAGTACTTGGGCGCAACCGTACAGGTGATTCCGCACATCACCGACGAGATCAAAGCGCGCGTGCGCGAGGTCTCGGCTGGCGCCGATGTGTCGATCGTCGAGATCGGTGGAACCGTCGGTGACATCGAGTCCTTGCCGTTCTTGGAGGCTGTCAGGCAGCTGCGCATCGAGCTCGGACCTCAAGCCACGATCTCCGTACACGTAACCTTGGTGCCGTGGATCGCGGCAGCTGGTGAGCTCAAGACCAAGCCCACGCAGCACTCCGTGAAAGAGCTGCTCGGGTTGGGTATTCAGCCCGAAATCCTGATCTGTCGCGTCGATCGTGAGCTGCCCGTCGACTTGAAGCGGAAGATCGGTCACTTCACGAACGTCGGCGTCAACGCGGTGATCGCGGCGACCGATGTGTCCTGCATCTACGAGCTGCCGATCCGGTTGCACAAAGAAGGTCTCGATCAGCAGCTGGTGGAGCGCCTGAACATCTGGTCGCGGCAGCCCGACCTGTCGCACTGGAAGCGTACGGTCGAGAAGATGATCGACCCCACCAAGGAAGCGGTGTCGATCGCATTGGTTGGCAAGTACGTGCACTTGCGTGATGCCTACAAGTCGCTGCACGAAGCGATCGTGCACGGCGGCTTGGCCAACGATGTGAACGTGATCGTGCACTACGTCGACAGCGAAGAGCTGCAGCGCGAGCCCGACACGCACGCGATGCTCGGCTCGTACGACGCGATCTTGGTGCCCGGTGGCTTCGGCGATCGCGGCCTAGAAGGCAAGATCAAAGCGATCCGCTACGCGCGCGAGCACAACGTGCCGTTCTTCGGGATCTGTCTCGGCATGCAGATGGCTGTCGTCGAATACGCGCGGCACGTCTGCCATCTCGAGGGCGCCAACACGATCGAAGCTGATCCGCAGGCCAAGTATCCTGTGATCCATCTGATGTCCGGTCAGCGCGGCATCCACAACAAGGGCGCGACCATGCGCTTGGGCGCGTATCCGTGTGACCTCACCGAAGGATCGCTCGCCGCGCGCGTGTACGGCGCGGTTGCGATCAGCGAGCGTCACCGCCATCGCCTCGAGGTCAACAACGAGTTCCGCGATCAGCTCGAGCGTGCGGGGTTGCGCTTGTCGGGCCTGTCGCCGGACCAGCTGCTCGTCGAGATGATCGAGTTGCCAAACCACCCGTACTTCATCGGCTGCCAGTTTCACCCGGAATTCAAGAGCAAGCCGCACGCGCCGCACCCGCTCTTCACGCACTTCATCCGCGCTGCACACGAGTTCCAGCGCGTCCGTCCGCATCCCAAGGAAGAGGCGCCTCGCGCTTCGCTGAACTAGGCGCCGGTCCCCGACCAGCGCACGTACGGCTTCGACGAAGCTGCGGCCCAGTGCAGCCGGCCCGTCGGAGCCGTTTTCATTTAATCGTGTGGATTCATCGCACAGCTGGATTGCTGCTCCGCGCGTCTTGAGTCATGCATGTCCAAACGGGCGGCCCAAGGGGGGACCGCGCGCACGACCGCCAGCCTCGAGGAGCATACCGATGGATGCCACGATGATGGACGTTCCGCTCTCGCTGAACCACGTGCTGGAGCGCGCCGGTCGTTACTTCGGCACGGCGCAGGTCCTCTCGCGACTGCCAGACAAGTCTGTCCGAACGCATAGCTACGCCGAGATCTACCGGCGTGCGCGCGCGCTCGCGTCGGCGCTGCAGCGCCTCGGGCTGAAGCCCGGTGACCGCGTCGCAACCCTGTGCTGGAACCACTACGCTCACCTGGAGTGCTACTTCGGCATTCCTGCAGCTGGTGGCGTCACGCACACGCTCAACTTGCGCTTGTCCCCCCGCGAGATCGCTTGGATCGCGGCGGATGCGAGAGATCGTTTTCTGATCGTCGATGACATCCTCCTGCCGTTGTATCGGCAGCTCGCTCCCGCGCATACATTCGAGAAAGTGATCGTGGTGCCGTACTCGGGCGCCGCCGTGAGCGACGAATTCATCGACTACGAGGCGCTGCTCGACTCGGGCGATCCAGACGGGTTCGCGTACGCAGAGCATGATGAAAAAGACGCCGTCGCGATGTGTTACACGTCGGGAACCACGGGGCGCGCGAAAGGCGTGGTGTACTCGCACCGTTCGACGATCCTGCATGCGTTGGTCGGCTGTACCGCGGATGCTTGGGGGCTGCGCAACGCGGATGTGCTCTTGCCGGTGACGCCGATGTTCCACGTGAACGCGTGGGGCGTGCCCTTCGCGGCGGTCATGCTCGGGGTGACGTTGGTGTTGCCGGGTCCGCACCTGCATCCTGCTGACCTGCTCGATCTGATCACCGCACATCCGCCGACGATCTCGCTCGGGGTTCCGACGATCTGGATGGGTATGATCCAAGCATACGATGCAGCGCTCGCGAGCGGAGACTGCCGCTGGCAGCTGCCGCGCGGCATGCGCTCGCTGGTCGGAGGCGCCGCCGTTCCGGAGTCTCTGATCCGTGCGTTCGCAAAGCACGGGGTGTCGCTCTTGCAGGGCTGGGGTATGACCGAGACCTCTCCGCTCGCGAGCGTCTCGTACCTCCGCCGTGAGCTGCAGGAGCGTGGCGACGACGAGCGCTTTCGCCGCGCTGCGACAGCTGGTGTGCCAGTGCCGCTCGTCGACATCCGCATCCGCACTGACGACGGCCGCGATGCTCCGATGGATGGCAAGACCATGGGGGAGATTCAGTGTCGTGGCCCGTACATCACTGCGTCGTACTACGGCGTCGCGCCGAGCGAGGACAAGTTCACTTCCGATGGCTGGCTGCGCACGGGCGACGTCGCGACGATGGATGAGCTCGGGTACATCCGCATTACGGACCGAACCAAAGATCTGATCAAGTCGGGCGGCGAGTGGATCAGCTCGGTCGATCTCGAAAATGCGCTCATGGCACATGCGGCGCTCGCAGAAGCTGCGGTGATCGCGATTCCAGATCAGAAATGGAGCGAACGTCCGCTCGCCTGCATCGTGCTCAAGCCAGGCGCGCACGCTGCGAAAGCGGAGCTCGACGCACATCTGTTGCAAGCAGGGTTCGCGAAGTGGCAACTGCCTGAGCGCTACGAGGTGCTCGACGCGCTGCCGCGCACGTCGACCGGCAAGTTCTACAAGCTCGCGCTGCGCGAGCGATTCAAGAGCTAACCGATCAGGTTGAGGATCGCTTCGACGAGCTGCGCGCGGCTCGCTGACTTGTGCAGCGCGCCGTCGAAGCCGTTTTCGTTTGCGATGCGGGTGAGCTCGCCAGCTTCGGTGCTGCTGAGGAGCAGCACTTTGGTGTGGCTGAGATCGTTGCGCTTCTTCAAGAGCTCGTGGATGCGCGTGCCTTCGAGGCCAGGCATGTTCAGATCCAAGATCAGCAGCTTGGGCTGTGCTGCGCGGATCGCGTTTACCGTGCCGAACGGGCCGTGATGGAACGCGACGCTCCAGCGCTCGTTCTTCAAGCGGTCCACGAGCGACAAGCCGAACAGCTCGTCGTCGTCGATCACGAGAACATCGACTGGATTCGGTCGCAACGAGGTGCTTTGCATGTCACTCCGCGCTCTCTGCGAGAGGCGCTCGAGTCACCACACCCTTGCGAACGATCTCTGCGAAGCGTCGCAGCACGAACGTGCCGTCGGCAGTATCTGTTGCGCTGTGCCAGATGGCTTCGGGATCGATTCCGTCGAGCAACATCGATTCGCGTGAGGCATCGATGTATGCGCGCACGATGTTGGCATCGAACTCGGGGTGAAACTGCACGCCCCAAGCGGCAGTGCCGTAGCGGATCACGTGATGTGGATCGAGCGGCGACGTGCCGAGCACGCTCGCGCGCGGGGGCACGCGCACGACGGCCTGGCGATGCGCGACAGGCAGGTGAAGCACATCGGCGAAGCTGCCAAACAGCGGATCATTCTTCGCGTGGCTGGTGAGCTTGACGTCTATCGTGCCGATCTGGCGGCCGCGTGGGTTGAAGCGAACCTCGCCGCCCAGCGCGTGCGCGAGTAGTTGGTGCCCATAACAAATGCCGAGCACCGGCTTGTCCAGCGCGACTGCGCGCGCGAGCCAGCGTGCGGTGTTCTCACTCCACAGCTCGCGGTCAGTGACCATCGACGATGAGCCGGTGATGATTACGCCCGGGACGCGTTCTGGCTCCGGCAGTGCTTCTCCCTGAAACACACGCACGACCTGCACATCTGCCAGCGACAAGCCTGCACCGGCCGCGATCCACGTCTCGAAGTCGCGGCGCTTCGCGGAAATCGAAGGAATCGCATCGCCGGTTTTGATCACGAGCAATGCTGTCATACTTTTGTCCTCGATATGTTGGAGCCAAAAGCGGCATAATGCCAGGAAAGCTTCGAAACTCAGCCGCTTCTAGGTAGGAGAGAGGGTGCACTCAGCCACTCAGTTATCGCTTGGCGGGTGCGCGCTTACAACCCGCGCGTGACACCGCCTGCCGCAGCGTGCACGAATCATCCGACGCGTGAGGCGATCGGGATCTGCATAAAGTGTCGTTCTCGCTTGTGTAGTGAGTGCACGACCAAGCTCTCGGGCGTCAATCATTGTGTGTCGTGTTTGGCGCTGGTTTCGCGCGCGGAGGCGGCGCGTGTGACGCCAAGTGGTCGCGTTGGCACGATCGTTTCCGCCGCTCTTTATCTGTTCTGTTTCAGCGGCTTGATATGGTGGCTGCTGGCATCAGCGTTGCCGACCGATCCTGGTGCGAAACAAAGCTCGTGGGATGTGAAGTGGCTTCGGATGGGGAACACGGATTAACCGAGCACGCGCACCCAGCACAGGTGCTGGATCAGGCGTTCGCGCTGCTGCGGCATGCCAGCGCTGCTCAGTGGGTGCGCGGTGGGGCGGCAGCGTTGCCGCTCGCTGCCGTGTTGTTGGCGCTCTATGCGTGCGTGCACGTGTTGGGCGTGCGCCCGCCGTTTGCGCTGTTTGGGCTGCTGTGCGCGCTCGCGTACTGGGCGCGATTTCGTGCGTTGTCTGCGCTCGCTCGGGAGCTCGTGTCAGCGCTCGCGCCGCGCGTGCCGCTCGGTGAACGTGCGACTGGGTTGTTCAACACGGCGATGGTCGCGGGGATCGGGAGTTGGTGTTGGGCCGCGGCGCTGGTGGGTGCGGCGCAGAGCTCGCTCACGCTGCTGTTCGTGTGTTTGCCCTTGTTGTGCATGCGAGGTGCGTTCGCGCCTTCGCTCTTGGCGCGCGCTGCGTGTGCGCCTGAAGTGGGGTTGCAGGCGCTGGCGCGAGCGTCTGCGGATACGCGGGGGCAGCGGACGCTGTTCCTGGGCGTCGAGCTGCTCGCGCTCCTCGGATTGCTGCTCTTGTTCGGGAATCTCTATGCGTTGACTGCGCTCGTGTTGCTCGTCGCGAGCTCAGTGCTCGGCTTGGATGTCGGGTTTGTGACCGCGCTGATCGCGCCGGACAACGAGATCGTGCCGCTGCTCTTGCTCGGGCTCGCGGCGCTGGTGCTCGAGCCGCTGCGAGCGGCGATCTCTGCGCTCGCTTACCAGAGCGCCCGTGAGCGCTTGGAAGGGGCGGATCTGGGTGCAATGATCGCGGCGCTCGGCGAGGAGCCGCCGCGACGTGTCAGCTTGCAGCCGAAAGCGGCAGCAAGAGCGCTGCTCGTGCTGCTCATCGCAGGTGCTCCAGCGCTCGTCCATGCGCAGCCATCAGCCGCAGCGCGCGACGCCCGCGGCCGTGAGTACGCGCGACGGCTGGCGGGTGCTCGCTCGTGCGACGCGCGCGCGGAGGATGTGCGCGGCGAGTCGGCTCGGGCCGCGGACGGCGCTGCGCGGGCTCGGAACGCTGGCCGCGCTTGGGCTCGTTCGGGCCCTGCAGACGCTCGCGCGAGCGACGTGCGCGCGCAGGACCGAGCGCGCGGTGCGAGCACTGATGCATTGCCGCGCGACGCGCGCGGCCGTGAGGACGCGCGACGGCTGGCGGGTGCTCGCTCGTGCGACGCGCGCGCGGAGGATGTGCGCGGCGAGTCGGCTCGGGTCGCAGACGGCACTGCGCGGGCTCGGAATGCTGGGCGCGCTTCGGCTCGTTCGGCCCCTGCGGACGCTCGCGCGAGCGACGTGCGCGCGCAAGACCGAGCGCGCGATGCGCCGGCTGGAGCCGCGAGTGGGGCTTTGGCGGACGTGGGCGCGGGCGATGCGCGAGCTCGGGAGCGGGCGCGCGCTATTTTGGCGCGGGCTGAGTTTCTGCCGAGTGGGATGGACTCGGGGCGGGGAGCTTGGCGGGAGTGGTTCACCGAGCATTGGCGCGAGCCTGAGCTGCCTGATCGGGATGCGAGCGCGCCGCCGCGGTTCGAGCTGCAGCTGCCACCGAGCTTGCTCGTGCTCGGCTCCACCGTGCTGCTGTTCTGCGTCGGATTTTGGCTCACACGCAGCGCGCACCGCAGAAGAGCGCGCGCCGCTGCAGCTGTCAGCGGCACCGCGGCGCTGCCGACGCGCGAACAGCGCATCGCAGAGGCCTCGCAGCTCGCGGAGCAGGGGCAATACGAGCGCAGCCTGCGCAGCTTGTACGCGGCCTGCCTGAGCGTGCTCGGCCGCGTCGATTCGGCGCACACCAACGGCCAGGTGCTGCAGCAGATTCGGTCGCAGCCGCTCAAAGCGGCATTCGCGACCTTCACGCAGATCATCGAGCCTTGCTGCTATGGCGGAGCACGCGCCACCCGCGCCGACTTCGTGCGCGCACGCGCCCTCACAGAGGAAATCCTGCGAGGCAGCGAGGCGAGCCAATGAGCACGGTTCCCGTCCCTTTTGGCGCAGCTGCTGGCGGCGGCAGCATTCGTACGCGGCGGTGCACGCGTGGGGATGAGCTGTGCCGCCGAAAGCGGCATGGAGCTCGCGCGATGGAGAGCAGGCTCGATGCTTCTCCCGCACCGCACGAGAGGACTGTTGCTGAGGGCGGCGGCGCATTATGGTGCCGCCCAGAGCTGCCCCGGTCTCGCGAGGTGTGGCCGTGAGCAGGGGCCGGCGTTCGGCGCTCTTCCTGCTGGTGCTCTGTTGTTTGGTGCCAGTAGGTTTGATCCTGGAGCGGAATGCGGCGCGGGGCCGGTTTGCTCGGGCGTTTTCGACGTACGGATCAGGGACCGAGGGTACGCGTGCGCTCTATTTGCTCTTGGGCGAGCTAGGTTACCGCACGGCACGCTGGTCGCAGGACTTGGCTCGTGTTCCGGAGCGGGCGACGCTGGTCGCGCTGGGCTCCTGCGACGACGCTGCGGTGCGTCCACTGTCTCGCTACGAGCGCGAGGACCTGATCGCGTGGGTGGAGCGCGGCGGGCTCTTGATCGTCGCCGGTGCGCGCAACTACATCCCACACGAGCTCGGGGTTGCATTCGAGGACGACGGCCGCTGTCGGCTGCAGGACGATGAGCGGCCGCTCTTACCAGGCTCGCTGCCGCTGCCGGGTCCCGAAGACGAGCCCAGCGGCGCAGACGAGCTGCTCGCAGCGCTCTCTGAGATCGCAGAGGGTCAGAGCGCGACGTTCGATGGCAGTGAGCAGCGCGAGATCTTGGCCGTCCCGATGGGCGGAGCGCTCAAAGGCATGCCGTTTGTGCCGTTTCGTCGCGCAGCGGGTCTGCTGGCCGATGAGGCGCTCGAGTTTCAGTCGCTCTTGATCGCGCCGCCGATGAGCGCGACCGGCGAGTCGCAGCTGCGTCCGCTCGCGATCACGTACGCACGCGGCCGGGGCCGCGTGATCGTGCTGAGCTCGGGCAACATGCTGCAAAACGCGGAGCTCTTGGAAGGGGAGGGGGCGACCCTGTTCACGCGGCTCTTGAAGGCATACGCGCCGAGCGATCTCTTGATCTTCGACGAATACCACCTCGGCCTCGGAGAGCGGCGCTCGCTCATGCAGTACCTGCGTCAGGCGGGCACCTATCCCTTGCTCGCCCAGCTGCTGTTGGTCGCGAGCATCGCGCTGTGGCGAGCGGGTGCGCGCCTCGGCACGCTGCGCGTCGCGCGCGAGCAGCCTACACCGCCGGGCACAGCAGCGTTTGTCGGCGCGCTCGGCCGGCTGTATGCACGGGTCGGCGATCGCCGCTCCGCGCTGCGCTGGATCGCACGTGGCGCGCTCGCGCGCATCGCACAGCACTATGCGCTCGGTAACTTGCCATCGGCAGCGCTCGCACGCGAGCTCACGCGTCGCGGGGCTGCACAGGCTGCACGAAGCGTGCAGCTGATCGCAGAGATCGGCAGCCAACCGGGCGATCAGCCGCTCGTGGCCAGCGTCGCGCGCATCGACGCCGCATGCGCGGCTGCGATCGACGGCGCCGAGCGTCCAGCCCACACCACCTGACACTCGTCGCGTCGACTGCAAGTGCGCTACGCTGGTCGACTCGCATGCATACGAACGAAGGCTTCGATCTGGACTGGGTGGCGCGCCTCAAGCGGGACGTGATGTCCGAGGTGACGAAGGTCCTCGTCGGCAACGAAGCCGCGATCGAAGCGCTGATCATCGCGCTGTTTGCGCAAGGTCACGTGCTGCTCGAAGGCGTTCCGGGCACTGCAAAGACGCTCATGGTGCGCGCGCTCGCGACTGTCGTGGGGCTCGAGTTCGGGCGCATCCAGTTCACCCCTGACTTGATGCCTACGGATGTGATCGGCAGCCATGTGTTCGACCTGCGGTCCAGCACGTTCCGCTTGACCAAAGGACCGATCTTCACCGAGGTGCTGCTCGCCGACGAGATCAATCGCGCGCCCGCGAAGACGCAGAGCGCCCTGCTCGAAGCAATGCAAGAGCGGCAAGTCTCGATCGACGGTGTGCGTCAGCCGCTCTCGGATTGCTTCGTAGTGTTCGCCACGCAAAATCCTGTGGAGCACGAGGGCACGTACCCGCTGCCAGAAGCGCAGCTGGATCGCTTCATGCTCAAGGTACAGGTGGGCTACCCGTCGGCCGAGGAAGAAGACGCGATCCTCGAGCGCGCCGCACAACAACAAGGCAGCGCATTCAGCTTGGGGCAGCTTCGGGCGGTGCTCGATCGGGAGCAGCTGACGGCGGCACGCGAGCTGCTCGCGCGCGTGGCCGTGTCCGCTGAGGTTCGCGCGTACATCCGCGATCTGTTGCGCGCGACGCGCAGCTCGGGGCTGATCATGTTGGGCGCTGGACCGCGCGCGGGCGTGCATTTGGTCACCGCGGCGCGCTGGGCGGCGCTCCTCGAAGGTCGAACCTTCGTCACACCGGACGACGTGCGGCGCATGCGCAACGCGGTGCTGTGCCATCGCCTCCAGCTCGCACCGGAAGTCGAGCTCGACGGGCACACTCCGGCCGATGTCATGGAGCGCGTAGCAAGCACAGTGGCAGTGCCGCGATGAGCAGCTGGCAGCGGCAGCGGTTTACGCCTGGGCCGCGGCTGTGGTGGGTGTTGCTTGCGTTCGCGCCGCTGTGGTTGGCCGGTCCGTCCTGGTCCGCGATCGCGTTTGTGCTCGATGGCGCGGTGCTCGCGCTCGCGTTCTGGGAGAGTCGCGCCCTCCGCGCGCGTCTGCCGGCCGTGCAGCGCGAGGCGCCAGCGCGGCTCGCGCTCGGCGAGGACAACGTGATCACGCTGCAGCTCCACAACGCCGAGGCAACCGGGCTGCGCGGGCGGATCGTCGACGACGCACCCGAGTCTTTCGTATGCACGCCCGCCGAGCTGAGCTTCGAGCTCGGCCCGCGCGAGTCGCGGGCGCTCAGCTACCGCGTGCGCGTGCAGCGTCGCGGCCAATATCGTTTTGGATCGCTACACCTGCGCGCGGACGGATCGCTCGGTCTCGGCGCGCTGATCGCGATCCAACCGCTGGCGGCAGAAGTGCGCGTGTACCCGAGCCCGCGCGGACCGCAGCGCTACGAGCTCGCGCTCCGCCGCGGCACACTGAGCGGTGTGGGCATCCGCCGCGCAGGGCGGCAGGGCGGTGCAGGCGAGCTGGACCAGCTTCGCGAGTACGTGCCCGGCGATGCGCCTCGCGACTTGGCGTGGAAAGCATCAGCCAAACGCCTGCATCCCATCACACGCGTGCACAGTCAGGAGCAGAGCCAGACGGTCATGATCGCGCTGGATGCGGGGCGGCTGATGGCGGCACCGCTCGGCGAGCTTCGCAAGCTCGATCACGCGATCCATGCGGCGCTGCTGCTCGCCTGGGTTGCGTTGCGCGCCGGTGATGCGGTCGGCGTGGTGGTATTCGAGCAGGACGTGGTGAGCTACCTCCTGCCAGCGCGCGGACGCAGTCAGTACCGGCGCATCCTCGAGCGTGTGTATGCGGTCGAGCCGGGCGATGCACACGTAGACTTTCGTGCGCTCACGAGCTTCGTACGCCGGACCGTCCCCCGGCGCTCGCTCGTTATGCTGTTCAGCGAGGTGTTCGACGAGTCGCAGGTGCTGCCGCTGTCGGCGGAGTTGCCCAAGCTGATGCCTAAACACTTGCCTCTGTGCGTAACGCTGCGTGACCCGATGACCTCACAGCTCGCGCAGGCGAGTGCGACGCATGCGCAGCAAGTGTACTTACGCGCGGCCGCCGCTGATCTTATGGCCGAGCGTGCGCTCACCAAGCGTCAGTTGATGCGCGCAGGCGTGCAGGTGTTGGAGACGACGGTGCAGGAAATGTCGGTGCAGACCGTGAATCGCTACTTTGAGATCAAGGGACAGCATCGGCTTTAGGGGCGGCCGAGGCGCGCGTGTTACGCTGAGATCAGCGCGCGTAGCTCTCGGTCGCGTTTGCAGGTCAGGTTTTTCATGAGGTGTAAGTCTATGCGTCCGCGCCTTTCATTCAGCACGTTGGCGCTCCTGGGGCTGCTCGCTGGCTGCACGGAGTCGCACGACGTCGAGCCGTCCGATGACGATGAAGCTGGCAACGGCGGAGCGCAGTCGGGGACAGGCGGCCGCGGCGGCACGGGAGGACGCGGGGGCACGGGTGGCTCGGGCAACACTGGCAACGAAACCTGTGACACCGGTTGTTCTGGCGCATCCCTGTTCGGCGTGACCGTTCCCGGATGCTGCACCGACGATGACAGATGCGGCCTCGACATCGGCGGGCTCGGCTTCGGCGAGGGCTGCGCCGAGATGAATGCACCTGGCACTGCCAACGACGCGTGTCCTAGCCAATCATTGGGCGGACTCATCACCCTTCCGGGCTGCTGCAAGCCGGACGGTCGTTGCGGCGTACTGGACACTTTCGTAGGCCTCGGCTGCACCTCGGCTGGCGCCACCGAGGGCACGAGCTGCGAACCCTGATTTGGTCGCATGAAGCATCATGCGCGGGGCGGCGCTGCGGGGTATGGTTGGCCTACATGCTGGCCCCTGTCATCACCAGGGTTGTGAAGACTCCGCGGCTAGCGGCGGCGGGCCTGTACCTCGCATGCATGCTGTATGGGGTGGTCCTCGGCGGCGGACGCGCGCTCGCGGAGCCCAGCATTTCGGCCCTGCCACTGCTCGTGGAGCACGGCCGTTACATCGAAGCCGAGGAAGGGTTACGGGCCCTCGTCGAAGCCAACGACGCGCCGGCACGGCCCTGGTTGATCCGCGTGTTGCTCGAGACCGGGCGGTACACTGAAGCACGCACGCACGCAGCGCTCGCGCTGCAGGAAGACATCGCACACCGCGCGGACGCACACACTTGGCTCGCAGAAGCGTTTCTCGCCGAGGGTCAGCTCGATCACGCGGAACAAGCCCTGCGCGCCGCGCTGAGCGCAGACCACAACGCGATCCGCGCCGAGATCTTGCTCGGCAAGCTGCTCTGGGATCGCGGTCGACGCAGCGAAGCCACGCAGAAGCTAAGAGCGGCGGCGAGCCGGCGCATCCAACACACAGGTGATGCGACGCGGCGCGCGGAAGCGCTGTGCTACAGCGCGATGGCCGCGCGCGCACTTGGCCGCTTCCAAGAAGCCAACAACCGCTTCC
>Ga0190269_10001331_pt1 | contig 11901 bp, 8 predicted proteins | sample Popmic249IS_FD_133749 | JGI IMG/M metagenome (GOLD analysis project Ga0190269, IMG submission 133749) | Populus adjacent soil microbial communities from riparian zone of Blue River, Arizona, USA - 249 IS | ecosystem: Environmental > Terrestrial > Soil > Riparian zone | place: USA: Arizona...
GAAGAGCGCGCCGATCATGAGCGTGTACACCGGCAAGCGCGCCGAGCAGGTCATCAGCGGCACGACCATCATCGTCAGGAGCCGGTCGCGCCTGCGCTCCATCGTGCGCGTCGCCATGATCGCCGGCACGGCGCAGGCGAAGCCCGAGAGCATCGGCACGAACGCGCGGCCATGCAGGCCCATCGAGCGCATCACGCGGTCCATCAGGTACGCGACGCGCGCCATGTAGCCCGAGTCCTCCATCAGGCCGATGAAGAAGAAGAGCAGCAGGATCTGCGGCAGGAATACGAACACGCTGCCGACGCCTGCGATCACGCCGTCCACGACGAAGTCGGTGACGAGGCCCTGGGGCAGCATGGTCCGCGAGCTGTCGGCGACCGCGCCGAACATCGCTTCGATCAGCCCGATCGCGGGGTCCGCCCACGCGAACAGCGACTGGAAGAGCAAGGTCATGATCAGCGCGAAGACGAACAGTCCGGCGACCGGGTGGATCAGGATGGCGTCGGCGCGCGCCGTGCCGGGCCGCTCGGTCTTGCCGCTTACGAGCGGCGCGATGCGCGTGTCGAGGAAGTCGTAGCGGCCACGGATCGCCTCGTCGTCGATCGTGGCGCCGGCGAGCGTGCACTCGGCGATCGCCCGCGCGACCGCCGGCACCGGGTGCGGATGCTCGCTGTCCTCGCCGTACGAAGACAGCGCCCACAGCGCATCGCCATCGGTCGGCTGGGCGTTGTCGGACGGCAGCGCGGCGCGCACCGCGGCGATCGCGCTCGCGAGCTGCGCGCTCGGCTGCCAGCGCAGGCGCGGCTCGCGCGCGGGCTGCTCGAGCGCTGCCTCGATCGCGCGCTTCAGGTCATCGAGGCCTACGTTCGTCGGCGCGGAGATCGGCACCACCGCACACGACAGCTCGCGCGCCAGGCCGGGCACGTCGATGCGCGCGCCGCCCAGCTCGTCCGTCATCGTGAGCGCGACGAGCACGTTCTGCCCGCTCTCTTGCAACTGGAGCGCGAGGTACAGGTTGCGCAGCAGGTTGGTCGCATCCACGCACACGACGACCAGGTCCGGCCGCGCGGCGCCGCCGAGGCCGAGGTGCGCGGCCGCGATCTCCTCTTCCGCGGACCGCACGATCAGCGAGTACGTGCCCGGGATATCGATCACCGTGGCGTGGCCGCCGCTGGGCAGCGCGAGCGGGCCGCCGAGCAGCTCGACCGTGACGCCGGGGTAGTTGCCGACGCGGCCTTGCTTGCCGGTCAGGCGATTGAACAGCGTCGTCTTTCCGGCGTTGGGGTTGCCGGCGAGCGCGATGGTCTTCGTACGGGGAATGGTCGTGGTCGCGTTCACGACACGACCTTCAGGCGCCGCGGAGCGGGTCGCTCGATCGCATCCGTGAGCTCGACGCTCGCGGCCTCGGCATGGCGGATGGAGAGCCGTCCGCCGCGCACGTCGAGCTCCAGCGGATCGCCGAGCGGCGCCACGTTGACCAGGCCCACCGGCGTGCCGGGCACGAGCCCGAGCTCCATGAGCCGACGCCGTAGCGCGCGCGGTCCTGAGACCTGCGCGACCACACCGCGACTGCCGACGGTGAGCTGTGACAACTTCATCGCGCGGGATAGTTACGCGATATCAGTAACTTAGGCAACAGATGAAAATCGTTTTCATTTGAGCCACTTACCGGCTGCGAACGCTCGACCCGGCTCACGGCCGAACGAAGATCGCGCCCGTCATGCCGCTGCCGCCGTGGAAGTCGCAGTAGTAGGGATACGAGCCGAGCGCGAGGTCCATGACGGTCTTGCTCGTGCCGCTGTTGGTTAGGGGGAAGAACGGGCCGCTGCCCTGCGGCATCTTCGTGCCGGCCACGATGCCGCCGACGAGTGGGTGCGAGCCGAAGGCGCCCTCGAACGTGATGTCCGTGCCCGCGTCGACGACGATGCAGCGCGGCGAGTAGTTATTGCCGGTCGCGCCGCCGAACACGATCGTCACCGCGGCCATGCCCGTGCGATCGGTAGCGGTGGCGGGCGTGCAGTCGTTCAGATCCTCGACGCATGCCTCGAGGTAACAGATGTCCGATACCTCGCAGTCGTCGTCGCTGTCGCAGCTGACGGCGCACGGATCGCAGCTGCCGCCGCAGTCCTGCCCGGTCTCGGTGCCGTTCATGTACCCATCGCTGCACGTCGGCGCTTCGCACGTGTCCGAGGTCGGGTGGCAGAAGCCGCTCGTGCAATCGGCGTGCGACGTGCAGTCGCTGTCGTTCGGGCACGCGTCGCAGCCGGGGCCGCAGTCGACGTCGACCTCGGTATTGTTTTTTACGCCGTCGTCGCAGTTGGCGACGCACACGAGACCGGTGCAGTCGCCGCCCGCGCAGTCGCCGTCCTCCGCGCACGTGGCGCCGGGGCCGCACGGGCCGCAGTCGTCGCCGCCGCAGTCGACGTCGGTCTCGCCGGTGTCGAGCTCTTCATTGTCGCACAGCTCCGGGCGGCACATGTCGTCCTGGCACACGTTGCTCGCGCAGTTGCTCGCGACGCCACACTCCACGCAAGCGCCCGCGGCGTTGCAGAAGGCTCCGTCCCCGTCGTCGCAGGCCATGCCGGCTTCGCGCGGCTCGTGCGTGGGCTCGCCGTTGATGCAGGCGTCGGCGGTGCAGTCGTTGCCATCGTCATCGATGTCCGCGTCATCGTCCTCTGCCACGGTGTCGCCATCGCCGTCGCACACGAGCAGCTGGCAGTCGCCGGCGGTCTGGTCTGCTACCTCGATGCCGAACGGGCGGGGCTCGTCGCCGCAATGACCGGCGACGCAGCGGGCGCGCAGGCACTCGTTTGCAGGCGCGGGGCAATCGTCTGCGACGCTGCAGGCGACGTGACCTGCGTCGCCGTCGCCGTCGCCGTCACCGTCACCGTCACCGTCGCCGTCGCCGTCGCCGTCGCCGTCGCCGTCGCCGTCGCCGTCGCCGTCGCCGTCGCCGTCGCCGTCGCCGCCATCGCCGCTGGCGGAGCCGCCGTCCGCGGAGCTCTCATCGTCGCCGCAGCCAATCGCGACCAGGCCGACCATCACCATCACTAGATAGACGGCGCCTGCCGTCAGCACGCGCCCCGTTAGCCGTCGCACGCCCATAAGCCACCCCCGTCGAAGCTACGACCACGTCCTTCTAGGACGAAAACGCCGCGCTTTGCCAGGCCCCACGGGCTGATTCCCCGCCCGCGACCCCCCGCATCCTTCTGCTATGCTCCGCGCCTATGCCGAGTCTGAAGTGGATGGCGTCGAGTGGCCGGCCGCGGCTCTTTCCGGTCTTTAAAAAGATCACGTCGATCGGTAGCTCCGGCGGCAACGACGTGTGCATCGAGGGCTCGGGCATCGCCGACTATCACGCGCAGATCATCTTCGATGGTCGCGACTTCAACCTGTCCGAGGTCGACACGCAGGGCTCGATCCTGTTGAACGGCAAGAAGAAGCGGCGCGGCAAGCTGCTGCACAACGACCGCGTGACGCTGGGCGACGTCGAGCTGGTGTTCTCGCTGTACGACGAGACGGCAGCGGCCGTCGAGCCGGAGAAGGCGGAGACGAGCGAGCTGCCCGGCCTGCGCAAGCTGTACGAGTTCAGCCAGCGCTTGATGGAGATCAAGACCTTGCAAGGTTTGATCGAGGCGCTCATGGACTCTGTCATCGAGGTCACGCACGCGGACAAGGGCTTCCTGATCTTGATCGAGGACGGCGTGCCGCGCGTGGCCGTCGCGCGCAACCTCTCGCAGCAGAACCTGCCGGACGGCGTGCGTCACCTCTCGGACAGCATCCTGCAGCGCGTGATGACCACGCGCCGCCCGATCATCGTGAGCGACGCGCTGCACGACGAGCACTTCAAGACCAGCGCCAGCGTGATGAACCTGAAGCTGTGCTCGGTGATGTGCGCGCCGCTCGTCGCCCAGGGCCAGCTGCTCGGCCTGCTCTACGTGGGCAACGACAACGTCGTGAACCTCTTCGAGGAGAGCTCGCTCGACGTGCTGTCGATCTTCGCGGGTCAGGCCTCGCTCATCCTGCAGAACACGCTCTTGCTCGACAGCTTGAAGACCGACTTCGACGCGCTCAAGCAGCAGCTCGACGTCTCTCGCTTCGGCGAGATCATCGGCTCGTGCCCGAGCATGCGCGACGTGTTCCGCACCGTCGAGAAGGTCGCGAGCACGGACATCAGCGTGCTGATTACAGGCGAGACCGGCACGGGCAAGGAGCTGATCGCGCGCGCTATCCACCAGCGCAGCGCGCGCGCGTCGGGCCCGTTCGTGGTCGTGAACTGCGGCGCGATCCCGGAGAACCTGATCGAGTCCGAGCTGTTCGGCCACGTGCGCGGCGCGTTCACCGGTGCGGTCGCCACGCGCCCGGGCAAGTTCCAGCTCGCCGATAATGGCACGCTGTTCCTCGACGAGGTCGGCGAGCTACCGCTGCCGCTGCAGGTGAAGCTCCTGCGCGCGCTGCAGGAGAAGGTCGTGATGAAGGTCGGCGACACCAAGGCCGACCACGTCGACATCCGCATCGTCGCGGCGACGAACCGCGACCTCGAGGCCGAGATGAAGAAGGGCGCCTTCCGCGAGGACCTCTTCTATCGCCTCAACGTGATCCACGTGCACTTGCCGCCGCTGCGCGAGCGCGGCGACGACGTGCTCGTGCTGGCGAAGTACCTGCTCGCCAAGTACGCCGAGGAGTACGGCAGCAAGGTGAAGGGCTTTACGCCCAACGCGCTGATCGCCATCCGCAAGCACGAGTGGCCCGGCAACGTCCGCCAGCTCGAGAACCGCATCAAAAAGGCGCTCGTCATGTGCGACAAGACCCTGATCGGGGTCGAGGATCTCGACATGCTGCCCGAGGCGGCCGCGTCGATCACGACGCTCGCGCAGGCGTGCGAGGACTTCAAACGGCGCTACATCCTCGAGGTGCTCGAGCGCAACAACGGCAACCGCACCAAGACTGCCCAAGATCTCGGCGTGGATCCGCGGACGATCTTCCGGTACCTCGAGCGCGAGAGCGGCAAGCCCGGCCGGGCGGACGAGCCGATCGCTTAGCGCGAATCCCGACACGGGCAGGGCTGCCGATGGGCCTCTTAAAGCTGACAGCGATGTCGCAGGCGAAAATGTGCGCGTCCGCCCGAAACGCGCATAATTCTAGCGTGTTGCCCCCCCCAACCGAGCCTGGCTCGAGGTTTGCTTCGTCGCTCGCTCAAGCCCTTGTGCTGGCGGTGGTCGGCTTGGCCTCGGGCTGCTTGGTCACGGACCCGATCGAGTTCGAGCGCCCTAGCAACAACCCTCCCGCGTTCGTCGTCGAGTACCGCCCCAAGCTGCAAGTGGGAGACATCAAGTACGTGGATAACAGTCGCCCCGCCAGCTTCAGCCTGCGCGTCCGCGATCCCGATGTGACCCAAGCGCTCGAGGCTCGCTGGCGCATCTTCACGCGCGACGATGCGCAACCGCCGCGCCAGACCATCCCGCTCGCGGCGACCGGCGCCCTCATCCGCGACGTCCGGATCGACATCGAGAGCACCCAGCTGCGCGCCGACGAGTGCCACCGGGTCGAGGTGGCCGTGAGCAGCACCTTCGTGACCTTCGCGGGCGCACCCGACAACCCCGCCCTGTTCCTCGAGACCACGGATCCCGACGACGTGGCGTTGTTCACGTTCTGGATTTGGGAGGGCGACGAGAACAGCAACGACCCCGAGAAGCTCGTCGATACCTGCCCGACGACCACGTACATGCCGCCCGCCGCGACCGTCGCGGGCGCCGGTGGGGCAGGGGGAGTCGGCAACTGATGTCGACCCTATTGCATAGACCGGCTTCGTCGCAGCTCCTGCGACCGTGGCTCGTGCGCATCGCGCTACCGCTCTCGCTCGGCTTGGGCGCAGCCGCGTGCTCGTTCGAAGAAGCCGCCGGCAACGCCGCGCTCACGTCCAATACGTGCTCGAACGATGGCGACTGCGGGCCCGACGCTCGCTGCGCCGAGGCGATGTGCGTCGCGCGCGACGTGCAGAGCGGCCTGCGCGTGGTGCTCGAGGTCACGCCGGCGCAGCAGAACGATGGCCGCCCGCCGGTACCGTTCACGATCGATGACCTGACCCTCGACGCAGGTCGCATGTTCCGCGCATGGGAGCAGCCCGCGCCGGTGACTGTGCGAGGGCGCGTGCGCAATGCTCGGAGCGCGGTGGAAGCGGACGTTACGCTCACCGCCACCGTCAGCCCGCCAGGCCTTCTGCCCAAGGTGGCCACGGCGTCGGTCACGGCGTTCGACTACGAGCTGAGCGTGGCCGTGGAGGGCGAGTACATCCTGCGCGTTCAGCCCAAGGACACGAGCCTGCCCCCGCTCGAGCGGCTCGTGACCATCGAGGACGGCGACGAGATCGTGATCGACTACGCCGATCCGGAGGACGTCGAGATCTACGAGCTCGCGCTGACGTTGCTCGGCGCGAGCGACGATCGCCCGCTGGTGGTGCGGGCGTTCGATTCGGTCACGGGCGCGTTGATCTCGTCGGCCGCGTCCGTGTCGGCGGGGGAAGCCGTGCTGCGCTTCGCGGGCAAGCCCGAGGGCTTCCGGCTCGTCGTGCGGCCGGAGGGGGCCTATGACCCCGACGGCTTGAGCAGCGGCAACGACTGCGATCACGACACGCCCGTCCTGCCCACGCTCTCGATCGAGTCGAGCGCGATCAACGTGGACGAGCTCGAGAGCGGCGCCCAGGCGCAGCTGAGCCTACCCACGTTGCCTGAGCGCGTGCCGTACCAAGGCTCGATCGAGCTGTGTGACGCGCCGAGCGCGAACAACACCGCGGCCGCGAGCTTGCCGGTCACGCTGCGCTCGACGACCGTGCTGCTGGACGATGACCTCGGCTCGTGGACGGCCGAGGTCGCCGCCGACACCGAGGCGAGCCTCGAGGCTGGCGGCATCTATCGCTTCTGCGTCGACGTGTTCCAGGGCACGTACGACGTCGTCATCACGCCGCCCGCGGGTCAGCCATGCGAGATCCTCGCCGAGGAACGCACGGTCGCGACGCAGGACGGCTCGCCGGCCACGGCCTCGCTGTTCGAGATGATGGACGCCGCCGAGCTGGCGGGTCAGGTCCAGACACACGACATGATGGCGCTGGCCGCCGCCGCGGTGGACGTGAAGTCGCTGGGCCGTGAGGGCGCGGTGCCGCTCGACCCGGAGCTGCCGACGCTCACCGGTTACAACCGCTCGCAGCAGGCGACCACCGACGAGAGCGGTGCGTTCAACCTGTCCGTGGATCGCGGCAGCTATGACGTGACCTTCAAGCCGCCGCCCGGCAGCGGCTACGCGTGGTACGTGCTGCGCGACGTCACCATCGGCTCGCGCAAGCGCTTCACGAATACGATCGATATGAGCTCGCCGGTGGCGATCGACTGCTCCATCGCCTACGAGGGCGGCGGCGCGACGCTCGCAGGTGCCGAGATCACGGCCTTTGCCGTGGTGAGCGACTCGACGCTGCCCGACCGCGCCATCCCGATCGGCAAGGCCATGGCCGACGAGAACGGCAGCTTCATGCTGCTTCTGCCCTCGTCGGTCCGCGAGGGCTGGTAAGCAGCGCGAGCGCGAGCCACGCGAGCATGACGGCCGTGGCGATGCCGCCGCCGAAGCGCGCGTATGGTGTCTGGCCCTCGAGCAGCGCGACCTCGGCGACGCGCGTCGCCGCGACGTGCTCCGGCGCGAGCGTGTGCGGCGACACCCGGCCGGTCGGGTCCACGACGGCCGTCACGCCCGTGTTGGTCGCGCGCACGAGCGTGCGGCGCAGCTCGATGGCCCGCAGGCGCGCGGCCGCGAAGTGGGTGTACGCGGCGCGGCTCTCGCCGAACCACGCATCGTTCGACAGGCTCACGAGCAGCTCGGCGCCCGCGAGCGCGGCCTGCCGCACCGTGGCCGGGAGCATGTCCTCGTAGCAGATGAAGATCGCGAGCTTGGTCGAGCCGAGCTCGAGCACCGGCGCTCCGCGGCCGGGCGTGAAGTGCCCTGCGCCGGGGATCCAGTCGTACAGCTGCGGGAAGCGGTCGCCGAGCGGGATGACCTCGGCAAACGGCAAGAGCTTGTGCTTGTCGACGCGGTCGAGCCTCTGGCGCTCGGCGCCAAAGAGCAGCGCGCTGTTGTGCAGCCGGCCGGCTTCATACGTCACCGCACCGGTGAGCAGCGGAGCTTGCACGCGGTCGAGGGAAGGATGGGCATCGCCCATGGCCGGCACGCTCGCGGGCACTGGCCGCGCGAGCGCCGTCTCCGGCCAGATGAGCAGATCCACCGGCTCGGCGATCGCGCGTGAGAGCTGCACGTAGCGCTCGGCGTAGCGATCGGGGTCGCGGCGCTTTTCTTCGGCGCCCAGGCTGGCTTGCACGAGCCCCACGCGCAGCGTGCGAGCGTGCTGCAGCTCACGCTCCACGCTCGCGAGCCGCGCGCCGCTGGCGGCCACCACGACGGCGATGGCCCCGAGTGCCGCGACGGGTCGCGCCCGCCGAGGCCCCGCCGGCCGCGCGAGCCCGAGCAGCAGCGCCGCGACGCTGGCACTGATAGACGCGAGCAAGAGCGACACCAGCGCGACGCCCCCGAGCTCCGCGACCTGCGCCAGCACCGGCGCGTCGTGCACGGCCGCGCCGAGCGGCGCCTCGAACACGCTCGGCCAGAGCAGCTCCTGCGCAACCCAAAGCGGCGGCGCGCATGCCAGCGCGCTCTTGCCGCGCGCCCGCAGCCATCCGAGCGCGCACAGCCAGAGCGCGGCGCCGCCGCCCTGCACGATGCATAGCGCGAGGTGCGCGAGCCAGCACGCGACCCACGGCATGCCGGAGAAGCGCAAGAGCGTCTCAGGCAAGAACGCGTAGCCGCTGAGCTGCGCGACCACCGAAAACAGCATGCCCACGCGCAGCGCCGCGCGCGGCCCGAGCTCGAACCGCTCGAGCGCCCATAACAACGGCACCAGCGCGATGCACGACAGCGGCCACAGCCCGAGCCCCGCGGGATAACCCGCGACGTAGAGCAGGGCGGCTAGCGCGCCGAGCGCATACGGCATGCGCTATCCGTAGCCGCTGCGTCCCTCACCCGCCAGGGCGGCGCTGGGCGAGAGCCTTCTTGACCTTGTCGATCAGGTCGGCGGCCTTGAAGGGCTTCGTGATGTAGTGCCGCGCGCCCGCGTTGATGCCGGTGATCATGTCGAGCGGACCGCTCTTGGCCGTCAGCATCACCAGCGGGATGTTGCCGATGGAAGGGTCCTTCTTGAGCGTCTTGGCCAGCGTGATGCCGTCCATGCGCGGCATCATTACGTCGGTCACGATCACGTCCGGGCGAAAGCCCTGCCGGAGCAGGTCGTAGGCTTCCTGGCCGTCCTTGGCCAACGTGACCTCGCCGACCGACTTGAGCATCGTCTTCATCATGACGAGCAGGTCGGCGTCGTCCTCGACGACGAGGATCTTCGGTAGGACTTGCCCGGTGACGGGATCGATCGCCATGGCGTTAGCTCGCTGATCCGGTGAGAGGCCAGGGCTTGGCTTCATCCAAGAGCATGTTCGGCAGGTCGTCTTCGATCGCGAAGAACAGCTTGCAGCCGGCACATACGAAGCCCGAGGGCTTGTCCTCGCGCTTGAGCGACCCTTTGCACTTCGGGCACGCGAGCAGCGCTTCCAGAGATTGCGATTGCGACGAGCTCATCGAGGCCATGCTACCAGACTCCCTTCGTGGGCCGGGAGTGACCTTTGCGGCCCTTGTTTATCGGGCTTGGACCAGGACCTCGCGGCGGCCGCCGGCTTTACCATTGGCCGGACCCACCACGCCTTCCTTTTCCATACGCTCGACGAGCTTCGCGGCCTTGTTGTAGCCCACGCTGAGCTGCCGCTGGATGTGGCTGATCGAGCAGTACCCAGCCTGGGCCACGACGGCCACGGCCTTGTCGTAGAGCGGATCGTCCGATGAGCCCTCGCCGAAGCTGCCCCCGCCGCCGTCCTCGTCCTCGTCGTCGCGGGGCTTCACGATGTCCTCGTCGTACTCGGGCTCGCCCTGAAGCCGTAGGAAATCACAGACCGACTTGACCTCGTCCTCGCTGATGTACGCGCAGTGGACGCGCTGCAGATCGCTCGACCCCGGCATCAGCGTGAGCATGTCGCCCATGCCGAGCAGGTGCTCGGCGCCGTTGCGGCCGAGGATGGTCTTGCTGTCCTCGCGCTGCGAGACCTTGAACGCCACGCGCGACGGGAAGTTCGCCTTGATCATGCCCGTGATGACGTCGACGCTCGGGCGCTGGGTGGCGAGGATCACGTGGATGCCTGCGGCGCGCGCCTTCTGGGCGAGGCGCGCGATCGCCGCCTCGACGTCCTTGGCCGCGACCATCATCAGGTCCGCGAACTCGTCCACGACCACCACGATGTTCGGCAGCTTCTTGGGCTCGAAGTCGTTCGCGTCCGGCGTCTCGTCGAGATCCGGATCGAGCAGCACCTCTTGGCCGTGCGCGTCTTGGGCGCGCATCTTGCCGGCGCGGCGAGGCATGAGCTGGTCCATCGTCAGCTCGCCGCGCAGCACGCGCTCGATGCGCTGGTTGTACGTGATCACGTTGCGCGCGCCGCAGTCCGCGAACAGCTGGTAGCGCCGCTCCATCTCGTCGACGGCCCAGCGCAGCGCGCGCGAGGCCTTCTTCATGTCGGTCACGACCGGCAAGAGCATGTGCGGGATGGCGTCGAACACCGCGAGCTCGACGACCTTCGGGTCGATCATCAGCAGGCGCACCTGCTCGGGCGTCTTCTTCATGAGCAGCGAGGCCAGCATCACGTTGAGGCCCACGCTCTTACCTGAGCCCGTCGCGCCGGCGACGAGCAGGTGCGGCATCTTGCTGAGGTCGCCGAACACCGGCTGGCCGGCGATGTCCTTGCCGAAGGCGACGGGGAGCAAGCCGTCGTGCTTGCGCCAGCGCTCGTCCTCGAGCAGCTCGCGCAAATACACCGTCTCGCGATGCTTGTTCGGCAGCTCGAAGCCGACGCGCGCCTTGCCCGGGATCGGCGCCACGATGCGGACCTTCTCGGCCGCGAGTGCCATCGCGAGGTCGTCCGCGAGGCTGGCGATCTTCGAGACCTTCGTGCCGCTCGCCGGCTCGACCTCGTACATCGTGACGACCGGGCCGGGGTGGATCTCGTCCACTCGCCCGCGCACGCCGTAGGCCTCGAGCTTCTCGCACAGCCGCACCGCGTTGTCCTTCAACGTTTGCTCGTCGATGCGCTGCACGCTCTCGTGGGCCTCGGCGAGCAGCGTGGTGGGCGGCAGCATGAACGTCTTGCCGTCGCTCCTGGTCTCCACGGACAGCCCGGTTTCCTTCTTGGCCTTCTGCACCGGCTGTTGGCGCGGCGCGACGATCACCGGCTCGCTCTTGCGCGGCTTGGCGGCGGGCTTCGCCGGAACGGGCGCGGTCGCTGCCGGCTCGCCTTCGTCTTCTTCGCCTTCATCATCCTCTTCGTCCTCGTCCTCGTCCTCGAGGCTCGGGGCCAGGATCTCCGGCGCGGTCTTCGTGCTGGGTGTGGCCTTGCTGGCCGCAGCGGCCTTGCCGGCCGGCGCGCTCTTCGTGCCGGGAGCGGAGCGCGTGCCCGGGGCGCTCACGGTGCCGGGCCGCGTCGGGATGATCTTGGGCGCGGCCTGCGCCTCGCGGCGCGCGCGCTCCTCGGCTTCGATCTCCTGAGCTTCGCGCCAGGCCTCGGCCAGCGCTTCCACGCTCTCGCGCATGCGTCCATAGAGCGTCTGCACGGTGCCCGCCGCGCCAGTGCCGACGCGTCGCGACAACAAGATCACCGACAGCGAAGTGCGCACGACCAGCGTGATCAGCAGCGCGGCGATGCAGATCACGTACGCTCCGGCGGACCCGACCAGCGAGCGCATGACCTCGCCCATGATCTCGCCGAGCACGCCGCC
>Ga0190269_10001332_pt1 | contig 11899 bp, 8 predicted proteins | sample Popmic249IS_FD_133749 | JGI IMG/M metagenome (GOLD analysis project Ga0190269, IMG submission 133749) | Populus adjacent soil microbial communities from riparian zone of Blue River, Arizona, USA - 249 IS | ecosystem: Environmental > Terrestrial > Soil > Riparian zone | place: USA: Arizona...
ACCTTCCAGGCTTCGATCCGCGCGGCGACCTCATCGAATCCATCGATGGATATCTCCTCAGCGCGTCTGCCGGCGCGGTAATTCGCATGACGCTCGGACCTGACGATACGGTTCCACAGCTCAGCATTGTCGCCCAAGCCGACATGGCGCCTGGCGGGCTCGCGCTCGGCAGTGATGGCCACCTGTATGGTGGCCAGAGCAGCTTCACGCGAGTGAGGCTCGATGGCCATGTCGCGCAGCTGCGTCTCTTCGACAATTTGATCAAGCCGCCGTCCGCGGCGATTCGTGCAGATAGCTGTGCCACAGGGTTCTTCGTACCGAGTGGCGACGACCTCAACCACCTGCGGATGGACGGCAGCGCGACCACGCTGCACCGCTTTGGTTATCAGAACGGCAGGCAGCTCGAGCACAACTCTCTGGTGATCACACGCGAAGGGGATGTGTATGGCACGACCTCGCTGGGCGGGGCCTATGATAGCGGCACGCTGTTCAAGCTGAGCAGCAGCGGCGTGCTCTCCGCCGTGTATCATTTCCCTGTGGGCTCCACCCAGTATCCGAGCCGGCTCCGTACGCCGCTCGTAGCGGCAGACGACGGCGCGCTGTACGCCGTGACGTACGAGAGCTCGCCGAGGTTGGTTCGGGTCGACCCTGCACTGTCTGAAGGATCATCGACCGTGCTGACTACCTTGCATGTGTTCGATGCCCCGGCTGGTTGGCCGACCGTGCAACCTGACAGCTTGATCGCTGGGCACGATGGTTTCCTCTATGGCGTCACCGAAGCGCCGCCGGAAGGCCCCTTCGGTGAAATCAAGCGCCTGATCTATCGCTTCGATCTCGCTACGCAGCAGCTGCAGAGCTTCGGTACATACGAGGATGTTGGGCCGCTCTTGGCTGCGGCGGATGGCGTGTACGGCAACTCGGGCACGGCGCAGGATAATGGTTGTACCAGCTACAGCTACGAGCTCTTTCGCCTAACACCTGATGGCGCACGGGAGGTCTTGCATGCGTTCCCGACAGATCCGAACGGATACATACCGATGTCGAGCTTGGCAGAGGGACCCGACGGCGCGATCTATGGCGTGGCAAACGGTAGAACGGAGGAAGTCGCGCGCGTTGTCTATCGCTGGACGGCAGCGAGTGGGTTCGAGCACTTCGCGACTTTATCACAGATCAGCGAACCGTATGACTATAGGTATATTCGGCAAGTTGCGATCGGCCAGCATGGTGAACTGTACATCACCAACAAGAACGAGGTCGACGCGCCGACCCAAGTGGTGCTTGCGGACAAGAGCGTGCGGGATCTCCCGTTCTCGCCGCAGCTCGGCGTAATCACAGATCCGGGCCGAGGCATCTACCGCATCTTGCCATTCGAGCGCGATGGCTACTCAGGTTTTACGCTGGTTCCGGTGACGCTGCCTTGAGTTGTTCGACAGGGGGTGAGTCATGCGTAACGCGTTCAAGTGGTTGTCGATCGGTTGCATCGCGGCGCTGTGGGGCTGCGAAGAAGGCAGTTCCGATCGAGTCAGCATCGAGTTGCGCGCGGCGCCGCTCGTCGCAGACGCTGGCGCTGCTCCGACCATCTCGCAGGCGGTGCGCTACTCAGCGTTGGATGACCGTCGCGCGCTGTTTGCGCACGGTGAGAACGGCTTGCAGCTGCTCGATCTGCGCGACCCGGCGCAGCCGAAGCTAGAGCCTGTATTCAACTACCGATCGTTGAGCGCCGATGGCTTCTATCATGTGGGCGAGCGCGTACTGCTCGTCGCGTACAACATGCTCGCCTACACAGGTGCGCGCGATGACCTGCCGTTGCCCAGGAACAAAGACGCACTCTATAACCTCGACATTCATGATCCGGCGCATCCCACGGTCGTGGATGAGCTCGTATCGGCAGGTATCCGCAACACTTTTTTGAGGCGCGACGGCGAAGCAGCCGCGCTGCTCGGTCTGCGGGACGCCGGTGGTCAAGATCATCTCGTGCGTTACGAGCTGCGCGACGGGCGGCTCGTCCAGACAGCGGAGATCGCACTCGGCGGCTTTGTCCGTACTACGTCAGCGAGCGCGGATTGGCTTGCGCTGAGCGTGGGCCAGCGCTGGGAGCCGCGATCGCATCTGCTGGCGATCGATCTCCGCAGCGAAGTGCTGGAAGTATCGTTCCGCACGAGCCTGGATGCGGCGGTGCTGGAGATGACCATCGACAGCGCTCGGCTGCAAGTCGCTCATTGTACGCCTAATCAGGACGGCTCTCCTTTCCCTGGCGCGCCAGTCAGGCTCGACACATTCGACCTGCAGACCGCCTCGTCGAGCCCGATCAGCAACGGGTGTGATCTGGGAACATGGCCAGGCTCCCAGCAGTTTCGCGACCCACTGCTGACGCTACCCGGCTCCACCGGTGTTGCATTCGACCCGGGCGCTGGGCTCGAGCGCATCACGCTCAGCCCGTCTGGAACTTGTCAGCAGCGCGGCTTACTAGCACCCCATGGCAGCCGCCATGCGCTGCTGGCTCCGGCGCCTGATCGTCTGCTCGCGCTCGGACCTTATCAGCTCAACTTGTACGATATGGGGCCCGATGCGGACGGCGCTCCGCTCGGGACCGTCGTTTTGTACACACCGTTTGCGGCCTCGGATCTGACACAACCCATTCAGCGCATTCCGCTTGCGACGCCATCAGCGGCACAAGACGGGACGCCAGAGCCGTGGCTCGTCAGCGTCGCCTACCACGGCCCGCATCCGATCGGACGCTTTCAGCTCGCGACCATGTCGGATCGCACGCTCACCGCACGTGGTAGGATCGATGATCCCGATCCACCGCGCCTGATCGGCCGCGTTGGGCAATCGCTCTTCACTGTATCGGCGTCGAGATTGCGAACGTTCGACGTCGCGGCGCTCGATGCGCCGGCGCTGGTCGGCGAGCAGATCTTTCAGAGCAACTTCGAGCCAAGCTACAGGTTCGGCGAGTACATCGCTGGCTTTCGCAGCCTGACCTGGTGGAACGCCTGGAACGTGGACCCAGCCGACCGACCTGCGGACGACCTCGAGATCCGCTCGCCGGACGGCAAGACAACGATCGCGACGCTGCCGGTCAATCGCTGGTTCGTCTCCGACGCGCAAGTCACCGCGCTCGAACGAGTCGGCGATCTGCTGGTGCGTTTCGAATATCAGATCCGAGATTGGGATAACAAACAAGCTGACGTTCACTTCATCGTCTACGATCTCCGAGACCCCCAGAGGCCGCGGCATGGCGCTCATCTGACAACTGGCGACATACGTGGAACGTTCTTCGGAAGCTCGCGCTGGCCCCAAGTGAGCTACACCTATGATGTCGTCGGCGATGCATTCGTGTTCACCGAGCTGGAGAACCCTCTCGGATTTCGCGCACTGGACTTGCACGACCCCACACGGCCGGTTTTACACACGCGCCTGACCTTGCCGGGTACGAATCTCACGCCGCACAGTAAGTTCCGCAGCGGTAACAAGCTGTACGCAATTCAAACAGTCGACCAAACTGTTTATGGCACCGCCGTCGACTTCTCGAACCCAGCTGCGCCTGTCGTTGGCACTCGACGCGTTGTCCCCGGATATCTGGTGGGCGCGACCGAAGATGCGCTCTACAGCTATGCCTTGCGTCCCGGCACTACGCTCTCGAAGATCAGCTGGGACAGTGAGAGCTCGAGCGTGTTGGCAACGAACACGCTCCCCCCGGGCCGCATGCCACGGCAGATCCTGGACGATCAGCAAGGACACTTGTTCGTGCTGCACGAGCGCGATCCCTACGCGCCTCTTGTCGATACGCCACGCGCCGGTTGGATCGGGCTCGACATCTTCAACTCTCAAACTCTCGAGAAGCTCGGCTCCCTCGAGATCGACAGCACGACCGACGCCATGCGTTTCGTCGATGGTGCGCTGCTCATCCCCGTAAGTGGCGCAATCCTCCGCATCGACATGAGCGACGAGCGCAATCCGCGCGTCGTGCCAGCATCTCAGAAATGATAGGCGGGTCCGATGGCGATGAGCGCGCCTGCTGCGGCTAGGTTGTGGGTCGCTAGTACTGCACCTCTTTCGTCACGGACTGCAAACGTGGTTCGTCGTAGTGGAACCAGTACGTCGACTTCGGCTGTGAGGCTCCAGTGCTCACTCAGCTTGATGTCTAGCTCCACGGTGTTCGCTATCGCGATGTATGGGATGAGCGCGCGTCGCGTCATAGGGAACGCTTCGCCTGTTGCGTACAGGCCGCCCGCTGCTAGGCCCACGCAAGCTGCGATGTTGACAATTGTTAGATCTGTTAGTCGAGAGCACAGGTCCAGGCGGCCGACTGTTAGCCAGGTTCTGAAGCGGCCCTGGTCGTCCTGAAAGTTGCCAAACGGTGCGTGTAGCGCCAATGCTGTTAGGCGCGCTGCGAAGCGCTGGGTTACCCAGTGTTGCAGGCTCACGCTGACGCCGAAGTCGGCGTCGGGGATGACTGCGATGCCGACGAGCGCTTGGGCTGCGACGCGCGTGGCGTGTGTCGCGACCGCGCTCCTTTCGCCGATGAATGATTCGAGTAGCGAGGCTTTCAGTGCCAACGCGATGGCCAAGCCCACAGCGGCGTGCAGGTCGTCGCAGCGCGCCGGGGCTGGATCGAACCGGCGTTCGGCGAGTGTTTGGTTGCCTCGCTGGATGCGGAACCAGACGGTTCTTGCGAAGTAGGGACTGCCGTGGACTTCGATGCTGAGCGGCGTGGCGACGCGGTCGCTGCCGAGCCAGCTCGTGACGTGCTCTACCAACTCCTCGGAATCTAAGCAGGTTAGACCGCGATCGATGCTGACCGCGGCGGCCAGATTTTGAAACTCGGGCTGGGCTTGCGCCTCGGCGTGGCTCGGGGCAAACCAGCTGACTGCGGCCAGCATGCAGCAGCACAGACATGCGAGTGGGCGGATGAGTTGGGCCACGAGTACCGAAAAACCTGCCAAGGTTTTTCATGTAGCCGGCATTGATGCTCGGTGAGTGAGAATTTGTCGCCGGCGCGGATATCGACGGAGGAGCTCTTCCGCCAGCATGCGCCATTCGTGGCTCGCCTGCTTCATCGGCTCGGCGTTCCCGCCCGTGAGATCGACGATGTCGTGCAGCAGGTGTTCGTTGTCGTGCACAAGAATGGTGGTTACGTGCAGGGGCCTGCCACACCCACGAGTTATCTGGGCGCAATCGCTGTAAAGGCGGCCAGCTCTGCCAGGCGGCGCGATAGCACGCAGCGCAGTCGCCATGCCGGGTACAGTCCGGATCTGTTGGCGGCGGCAGGGCGCGACCCGGTGAGTCTGCTCGAGGTGCGGCATGAGCTCACGCAGCTGCAAGCGGCGCTCGAACAGATGGATCCTAAGCTGCGCGTGGTGTTGGTGCTGACCGAGCTCGAAGGCGAGAGCTGTGTGTCGATCGCTGCGAGCCAGGGCATCGCCGTGGGCACTGTGTATTGGCGGGCGCATCAAGCTCGGAAGCAGTTTCGCAAGATTGCCGTGCGTTTAGCGCAGGAGCCGAGGCCGCGGCCATCGCCTGGGGCCGGTGGCGCGGGGCCTGCGGCTGCCGCTGGGATGAAGCCGCAAGCGGGAGGCCGTGGGCCGCGAGGAGCCGGTCCAGCTGCTTCGGCTGGGATCAAATCGGAAAGTGGGTCCTATGAACCGCGTTTCTAGACGCTCGGCCGCTGAGGCAGCCGAGGCTTTGCTTGAAGCCGGGCGCACAGAGCCCGCCTTGAACTACGACGTCGAGCTCGGGCTGGAGCGCCATCAAGATTGGTTGCGAGCCGATGCTCCTTTGCCGGATTGGGCTGGCGCGGGCGTACAGATCGCCAGCAAATCCATCGTGGGCATCGTGATCAAGACCATCGTCTCCACGGTGGTGGTGGGCGCGCTCGCGACTGCGGCGTGGCAAGCGCGAGATCTGCTGCAGCCGTCAGCCGCGATAGGCAAGAAGTCCGCGCCTGGTGTCGTGGCCACGCAGCCAGCGGTGCAGGATGCTCCTCTTCCCGAGGCTGAAGGAGCGCTGGCGCCGATCCCGATTCCGCTTCCAGAGCAGAACGGAGCGCGTGAGCACACGGAGCGCCGTATGCCCATCGAGAAGCGCGCGCCCAAGCTCCATCGCGCGCACAAAGCGCATGCTGACTCGACCCTGCCGCCCAGCAAACGCACGCAGCTCACGGCGGCGCCTGAGGGCGCAGCGGCGAAAGACGCGCCGGCGGCCAGCACGCAGAACGTTGCAGTCGTCGCCGCACGTATGCAGCCCGAGCGCAGCGGGGTGCAGAAACCGCGGCCCGAACAGCCTCCAGAAGCCAAACCGCAGCAGCCCGAAGACTTGGTCGAGATGCAAGAGGTCGCCACGGCAGAGCAATTGCTCGAGCGCGCGCCTGCACGAGCCCTCGCTTTGGTGCAGAAGGGCGACCAGCGCTTCGTGCGCGGCTATTTTCAGCAAGAACGTGCGTACATCGCGATCATGGCGCTGATCCGGCTCGGCCGGATCGAAGAAGCGCGCGCGAAGGCTGCGAGCTTTGCCAAACAGTTTCCTGCGTTGCCCTACGGGGCGCGCATTCGCACGGCGCTCGACGCTGCAGCGCGTGTCGCCACTCCCTAGCACGACCCTCGACCAGGAATATCACGCGCAAAATCACCAAGGATCCGCCGCGGCGCGGCATGAACGCATGAGAGGACCCACGCAAAGCAGCCTGAGCTTCTTCGTAGGGCTACTTGCGTCCATCGCTGCAGCTTGCAGCGGCTCCGGTCAGGACGGCTTGGTCACCGTAGGGGTCAGGCCGACGCAGGGTGCAGCTCCGAGCGGCAGCGCAGTGGGAGGGCCGATCGTGCTGACATCCGGAAGCGTGATGGATGAATCTCTCGATGAAAACAGCTCGCCGACAGAGAGCGTCACGCCAGTCACGACCGCCGAGGTGTCTGCCGGAACGTTCGCGAGGGGGCCTGCAGGGCCGATCGCCGGTAGAAGTGCCCCGACCAGCGTTCCAGCTGCAGCAGGTGCTGGGGGCAATGGCGTCGGCGCTGCTGGCGCGGGCAGCTCCAGCAACGCGAATGAAGATGAATGCGGAGCGGTCCCTCTGCAGCCGGCAGGAAATGTGACCTCCGGCACGATCAATGGCGCGGGGTTGCTCGAGTACGACATCAAAGCGTCGAACGTGTTCACCGGCTTGAGAACTACGCTGATCGTCCCTGCAGTGCCGGAGCCCACAGGTCAGGTCTACGTGTGGCCAGGCATTCAACCCACGCCGAGTGGGTCGATGTTCCAGCCGATCGGCAACGGAGCGCTGATGTCCGTGCTGAGTTGGGGCGCGCTGTGTTCGCCCGACGCACCCGCGACGTATTCGAGTTGGTGGGTCGCACCGATGTACTCGAACCTCAGCTCGAGCGATCCGCAGTACTCCGGATGCCACAGCGCCCGAGCCGCCATGGTCGAGCCTACGCAGCTCGTCGATGTCGACATTCATCTGGAGGGCGAGGTCTGGATCCAGAAGATCGTCAACCGACAGACGGCTGAAGCGTCAGAGCTCAGGCTGGACTTGAAGGGGCAGGAGCAGGGGCGCGCGTTCTTTGCGATCGCGCCGCATACGACCAACAAGCCCACTGAAGACATCGTGTTCACGAACACGGTGCTCTCGATGGATGTGTCGGATCCCGAGGCATGTGAGCCGATCATGCGCGGGACGAACGACTTCGCGTCGAAGCCGCGTGTTTCGGCCGATGGGAGACATTGCTGCATCGATCGCATCGTGCTGCGCGCTGCACGTGTCACGCCGACGACGATCGATCCTCCTTGAGATGACCGGCCTCTTACACCTCTCAAATTACAAGACTGAGCTGAACTTCGGGGCTCGGTGCTGAGCTCATGCTGGTGAGGGAACCGTGGGAAAATATAATTGTTTGGATCGTGTTTGGAAGTGTCAGGCGGCGCTAGTCACGCTTGCGCTCGGGTGCGGTGGAACCGCCGACGCTGGTCCAGCAGCGCAGCAGCCATCGGCGACCGCTGGCAGCGCGCAGCAGACGAGCGCTGCGCCGGGTGCTGAGCAGGGCAATGCACCGGCGCTGGTTGTGCCGATGTCGATGGTCATTCCCAAGAAGCCGATCACACCCCCGGCTTCCTCCACACCACCCCCAGTGCCCGCTCAGACAGGGGGCACGGCTGCACCACCGCTCGTCACGCCAGGTGGCAACGTACCCATGGCGTCGCAGCCGGCAGCTGCGGGTACGGCAGCGCCGCCCACGATGGATGCTGCAGCTGGTGGCGGCGCACCTGCCGGCAGTGCCCCAGGCGCGGAGACGTCCGGCGTGCCGGAGGCTGAGCTCGCGATGCTGCGAGAGCTGTGTGTCTCGGAGATCAACAGGTACCGCGCGACGCTGACAGACAAGATGCTCGCGCCACTCAAGCGCGGGACGCCCGAGCAGGAAGAGTGCTCACAGCGCGCTGCGAAGATGGACGGCGACACGCGGCAAGGGCACGGCGCGTTCCGTGCTGGCTTGTGTGCTTCGGTCGGTTTGAGCGCGCAGAACAGCTGTCCCGGTTATCCCGTGGGTGGCTTCGGAGGTGGTGCAACCATCGCCGACGCCCTCAAGACTTGCCTCGCACAGATGTGGGCCGAAGGTGAGCCGCCTGTGCCGAAGCAACAGTGTCAGCAGGACGCTTCCGGCTGCTTCTTGATGCATGGCCACTACATGAACATGAGCGATCCCAGTTATGGTTCGGTGTCTTGCTCGTTTTACAAGATGAGCGATGGCCGATCCTATTGGATGAGCCAGGACTTCGCGTTTGCCGGCGGCTTGGGTGGCTGGGGCATGCGCTGAGCGTCCCGCTGGGATTGTTTCACTTCGTTAGGCGCGACGCGCTGCACCAAGCCGCGGCACAGGCTTTACGGTCGATGTCCATGCGACCTGGTTAGCATACGTGGTGTTAGCATGTGCCCATGCGCGAGCTTGTTTACTTCATCACACATCCGGAGGTGCAGGTCGACCCTACGCGGCCGGTGCCCCAGTGGTCGTTGTCCGAGCGCGGCCTCGCACGGATGCGCGCCACCCTTTCGCTGCCGTGGGTTCGAGCGCTGACTGCGGTGTATGCGAGCGAGGAGCAAAAGGCGATCGAGGCCGCACAGGTGCTTGCGCACGCGCTGCAGCTGAGGGTGCAAAGGCGTGCGGCGCTGGGTGAAGTGGATCGATCATCCACCGGATATTTGCCGCACGCAGAGCACGAGTCGACAGCCGATGAGCTCTTCGCGCGGCCTGATGTGTCTGCCCGCGGCTGGGAGACGGCGAACGCCGCGCAAGCGCGCATCGTGTCAGCCGTAGCGGAGCTCGTTGCTGCTGATGGCGGCGGTGGAGCGATCGCGATCGTCTCGCACGGTGCTGTGGGTGCGTTCCTGTTGTGTCACCTGACCGCTGCGCCGATCGCAAGAAAACACGACCAGCCCGGCAGCGGTGGAGGGAACTACTTCGCGTTCACGCGTGGGATGCAGCTTGTTCAGGGCTGGCAGCGTCTGCCTTTGCCGCAGGAGGGATGATGCGGACGCTGCGGATGCGGCGAGCGGAGGCGTCGATGATCTCCAGGCCCACGTTGTTGGTTGTCTCGAACTTGTCACCGGCGACCGGGATGCGCGCTGCGAGCGCGAGGCACAACCCTGCCAACGTGGTCCAGGAGCCGTCTTCCGGCAGGTCGAGGCCCAGCGTCCGGTTGATCTCCCGGATGTGGGCGAGGCCGCTGACAACGAGCGATCCGTCTGACTGTTTCTTCACCCATTGCGGCACTTCGCGCGAGTGCTCGCTGTAGATGTCGCCGACCAGCTCTTCCAGCAAGTCTTCCAGCGTGACGATGCCCGAGGTGCCGCCCTGCTCGTCGACGACGATGGCAAATGGGGTGCGGCGCTTACGCATCTCGTTGAGCAGCGCGACAGCTGGTTGTGTCTCGGGCACGAAGTAAGGTTCGCGCATGATCTCTTCGATCACGATGGGCTTACCTTCGAGCAGCATCGCCAGCATGTCTTTGATGCTCAGATAGCCCACCACGTTGTCGATGCGCTCCTCGTACACAGGCAAGCGGTTATGTGGCCGCTTGTCGACGATAGCGCGCAGCTCGCCTTGGGTGGAGGTTCTCGCGAGGGCCACCACGTCGCGGCGCGGGATCATCACGTCGCCCGCAGTGAGGTCAGCGATCTCGAGCGCGCGCGCCGCGATCTCGCCGGCTTCCGCGTTGATCACGCCGTCCTTCGACGAATCTTGTACGAGCTCTTGAAGCTCTTCGGAGGAGTAGCGCGTTTCTGTGAACGTCGTCGTGTCGCCGAACGGGCGCAGGATCAGGTTGGCGCTCGTGCCGAGCAGCCAGACCAACGGACGCGCGATCCACGAGAGCCCAAGCAATACGCGCGATACCAGCAGCGCATACGATTCCGCGCTGCGGAGCGCGAGCGACTTCGGCACCAGCTCACCGATCACGATCGACAAATAGGAGATACAAGCGACGACGATGGCGAGGGATACAGCGCCTGCGCGCGGGCCGATCCACGTGATCTGTTCGAGCCTGGGAGCGATGCGCGTGGCGATCGACTCGCCGCCAAAGGCTGCTGCGGTCGCGCTCACGACCGTGATGCCGACCTGGACTGTGGCGAGAAAGCGCTCGGGGTTGTCGCGCAGCGCGAGCACCGCACGCGCGCTGCGCCGACCCTCAGTGGCGAGCTCCTGGATGCGTGCTTTACGCAGCGCGATGACGGCGATTTCAGCGCCGGAGAAGAACCCGTTCGCGAGAACGAGCGCGATGATGATGAGGATCTCGGTAAGAATGACTACCTCACGGTCGATATACCCCGGAGGTTAGCCGAATGCTCGATCGAGTACCCGGCGGCCGGGCTTGGCCTCGCAGTGCACGCGGGTTGTGCAAGAATGCCGCTGACGTCGCCACGCGGTTAAGCGCTAAAGTGTGCGGATATGCGCGAGGAACATTCTGCTTATCATTTTTATGTTGCGCTCGTCGTGGTGGCTGTCGCCCTGTTTGCCGTCGTGGCTTGGCCTTTTGCCGAGGCTCTGTTCTTGGCAGCCGTGCTAGCTGGGGCGCTTTTTCCGTGGCAGAAGCGACTGGCTGCCTGGCTCCGAGGCCGCAGTAAGTTGAGCGCTGTACTGTTATCTACCTGCACCGTGATCTTGGTGCTGGGCCCGACGGCCGCGGTCAGCGCCGTGCTCGTGGAGGAGGGAATCGCAGGCGGCAGATTCGTCGCCTCCGCGATGCAGGAGGGCGGGGTGGCTGGCCTCGTCGGTAAGCTTCCGCCTCCCATGAACCGCTACGGCCAAGATCTGCTGGAAAAGGCGCCAGTGGAGCCCGAGGAGATCGACAAAGCGATCCAGGAGAAGGTCAGCTCGCAGCAGGAAAAGGCCGGCGAATACATCCAGCGAGCTCTCACCATTATGGCCGAGTTTGCCGTGCAGACGGCGCTGCTGGTGATCGCGCTGTACTTCCTGTTGATCGATGGGCAGCGCTTGGCTGCGTGGTGCGAGGACGCTTCACCGCTGCGTGATGGGCAGACCACAGAGCTTCTGCAGGAGTTCAGGAGCGTTTCGGTTTCGGTCATTGTGTCCAGTCTGGCCACCGGCGTTATACAATCCATCGTGGCGCTGATCGGCTATCTGATCGCCGGCGTGCCGAAGCCGTGGTTCTTCGCGGTGATCACGTTCTTCATGTCGTTTGTGCCTGCGATCGGCGCAGGTGGAACGAGCTTCGTCGCGACGCTGATCTTGCTCGCGATGGGGAAGATCGGCTGGGCGATCTTTCTCGGCATTTGGGGGACCGTCGCGGTCGCGCTGTCAGACAATGTGGTGAAGCCTTGGCTCGCCAAGGACGACGCGCACATGCATGGCGCGGTGTTGTTCTTCGCCCTGGTGGGCGGCATGGCAGCGTTCGG
>Ga0190269_10001333_pt1 | contig 11896 bp, 8 predicted proteins | sample Popmic249IS_FD_133749 | JGI IMG/M metagenome (GOLD analysis project Ga0190269, IMG submission 133749) | Populus adjacent soil microbial communities from riparian zone of Blue River, Arizona, USA - 249 IS | ecosystem: Environmental > Terrestrial > Soil > Riparian zone | place: USA: Arizona...
CGGCTCTTGCGGCCGCTCGCGATCGCGTACCTCGTGGCGATCTTCGCCTCGCTGGTCGTCGCCGTCACCGTCACGCCAGCGCTGTGCACCATCCTCTTGCCGCGCGCAGCGGAGCGACACGGCAGCGCCGAGCCGCCGCTCGTGCGCGCGCTCACGCGGCGCTATGGCCCGCTGCTCGATGCCAGCTTGCGGCGACCCGCGCTGGTCATCGCCGGCGCCGCGGCGGTGGTCGTGCTGGGCCTCGCCGGCTTATCGGGCCTGGGCCGCTCGTTCTTACCCGAGTTCAACGAGGGCAGCCTGACCATCAACATGGTGCTCGCGCCCGGCACATCGCTGCACGAGAGCGACGCCCTCGCGACCATGGCCGAGCGCGCGCTGCTCAGCGATCCCGCGGTGCTCAGCGTCGGCCGGCGCACGGGCCGCGCCGAGCGCGACGAGCACGTGCTGGGCGTAGAGACCAGCGAGCTCGAGGTCAAGCTCGACGGCCGCGACAAGCGAACCAAGGAGCAGGTGTTCGCCGACATCCGCGAGCGCCTGCACGCGGTCCCCGGCGCCCAGATCGAGATCGGCCAGCCGATCTCCCACCGCATCGAGCACATGATCTCGGGCCAGCGCTCGTCGCTCGCGATCAAGCTGTTCGGCGACGACATGCGCGCGCTGCGCAGTGCCGCCGAGCGCGTACGCGCCAGCATCGCGGACGTGCCCGGCATCGCGGACCTGAACGTCGAGCAGATCGTCGACATCCCCCAGCTCGTGGTGCGCATCGATCCGAGTCGCGCCGCCGCGCACGGCTTCTCGACGGGCAAGGCCGCGCAGGCGGTGAGCATCGCGCTGTGGGGCGCGACCCCGGCGCACATCTACGAAGAGGGCACCACCACCGACGTGGTGGTTCGCTACCCGATCGACGCGCTGCACGACGTCGAGAGCGTCCGGCGCGCGCGGATCCCGACCCCGCTCGGCGCGTTCGTGCCGATCTCGGCCCTGGCCACGGTGACGCGAGAGGCAGGCCCCAACTACATCCTGCGGGAGAACGCCGAGCGACGGCTTCTGGTCAGTGCCAATGCGGCGGGCCGCGACATCCGCAGCCTGTACGAGGCAGTGCGTGCGCGCGTCGCCGAGCGCGTCCAGCTGCCCAAGGGCGTGCGGGTCGAGTACGCCGGCCAGTTCGAGCGCGAGGCCTCGGCCGGCGCGCGGCTGCTCCTGTTCGGCGCGCTGTCCGTCTTGGGCATCGCGCTCATCGTATGGAGCACGCTGGCGAGCGTGCGGCGCACGTTGATCGTGCTCGTGAACCTGCCGCTCGCGCTCGCGGGGGGCGTCGCGGGCGTGTACCTCGCGGGCGGCGTGCTCAGCGTCGCGACTACCATCGGCTTCATCACGCTGTTCGGGATCGCGACCCGCAACGGCATCCTGCTCGCGACACGGACGGCCGACCTCGAGCGGGACGGGATGCCACGGGAGGCGGCCGTCGCGCGCGCCGCCCGGGAGCGCTTGGCGCCCATCCTGATGACCGCGCTCACCGCGGCTCTGGGCCTTTTGCCGCTGGCGCTTGCCCTCGGTAAGCCGGGTAGCGAGATCCAAGCGCCCATGGCCCTCGTGATCCTGACCGGGCTGACCACGTCGACCGCGCTCAACATGGTGGTCGTACCCGCGCTGCTGGCTCGGTTCGGCGGCAGCGTCGCCCGCGACACGGTTTCCAGCGGATGAGCGCGTTTCGTGCCATGGTTCGCCGCCATGGCCGTAGTGCGTGAGATCGATGGACCGCGTCCGAAAGCGGTGCTCCTGGGCGTCCAACTGCAAGGCGTCTCCGACGAGTCGTTCGAGGGCTCGCTAAGCGAGCTCGCGCGGCTCGCCGATACCCTCGGGCTCGAGGTGACCGGCCGCGTGACCCAGCGCCGCAGCCAGCTCTTGACCGCGTCGGTCGTGGGCGGCGGCAAGCTGCGCGAGCTGGCCAAGCACACCGGGGGCACCGGCGTCATCCCAGCCTATCGCCCACCCGGCAAGGGCAAGGACGAGGAGGACCAGCTCGCGGAGCCCGAGCCGCCCTCCGAGACCGAAGACGAAGAAGACGAGAGCGACGCCAAGCCGACGGTCGAGATCAGCGACAAGGCCACGCTCGTGCTGGTCGATCACGACCTTACGCCCAGCCAGACGCGCAACCTCGAGAAGGCCACGGGCGCCGAGGTGTTGGATCGCTCGATGGTGATCCTATCGATCTTCCAGCGTCACGCTCGCACCCGCGAAGCGCGCATGCAGGTCGAGATCGCGCAGCTCTCGTATATGGCGCCACGCTTGCGCGAGGCGGGCGCGGGGCAGGATCGCCAGCGCGGCGGCATCGGCGGCAAGGGCGCGGGCGAGACCGCGCTCGAGCTCGATCGCCGCAAGATCCGCGAGCGCATCGCCGAGCTGCGCAGGGAGCTGGAGATCGTCAAGCGCGAGGCGGACACACGGCGCGCGCGCCGCCTAGGGCCCGAGACCAGCACGGTGGCGCTCGTCGGCTACACCAACGCCGGCAAGTCGTCGCTCATGCGTGCGCTGAGCGGCGACGAGGTCTACGTCGCCGACCAGCTGTTCGCGACGCTCGACACCACCGTCCGCGTGCTCAAGCCGGAGACGAAGCCGCGCATCTTGGTGACCGACACGGTCGGCTTCATCAAGAAGCTCCCGCACGATCTCGTCGCTTCGTTCCGGTCGACGCTCGAGGAGGCAAAGGACGCCGCGCTGCTCGTGCACGTGGTCGACGCCGCCGACTCGGCGTTTCGCGATCAGCTCGCGGTCACGCGCACGGTGCTCGACGAGATCGACGCGAGCAAGAACCCCACCCTGCTCGTGCTCAACAAGGCCGACAAGCTCACGGCCGAGCAGCGTGAGGCGCTTGCGCTGGAGTTTCCCTCGGCCGTGGTCATGTCCTCCCGCAACGCGGACGAGGTCCGCGCCCTTCACGCGCGGATCGTGCGTCACTTCGAAGACGCGATGGAAGAAGCCGAAATTTTCGTGCCGTACAACGAGCAACGAAAGGTCGCGCTGCTGCACGAGCGCGCGCGCGTCCTCGAGGAGCGCTACGACGAGCATGGGGCAACCGTGCGCGTTCGCGCGCCGTCGGGCGTGCTCTCGGCGCTGCGCAGCGAGCTGGGCAAGTAGCGCGAGTCCATCTTCGTCGCGCCGGAGCTTTGCTGGCGCTGAATTGGGCAAATCCCTATGGAAGCTCGAGCGAAAACGATCATAGGATGCCGTGCTCGAGAGCGCTGAAGCCGTTAGGGCGCCTTTGAAAAAATGCTCAAAGGGGAACGCGCCATGCGGCCGTCCGTCGCGCGCACGCACGACCTTTCTGCGTACGAATACCGAATCCTGACCGAGAGCTCGCCGGTGCTCATCTGGCGGTCCGGCCAGGACTCCTTGTGCAACTACTTCAACGAGACATGGCTGGAATTCACTGGCCGTAGCATCGAACAAGAGTTGGGCAACGGCTGGTCGGAAGGTGTTCACCCCGACGATCTGCCGAGCTGCCTAGGCATCTACCTGAAGAGCTTCGAGGCCCGAACGCCCTTCGAGATGCGGTATCGGCTCCGCCGTCATGACGGCGCATATCGCTATGTGCTCGACCGCGGCGTGCCCTTTCATGAGGAGGGTGGCTCATTCGAGGGATTTATCGGCAGCTGCATCGATGTGCATGATGCGCACGACGCCCAGCTCATGCTTCGAGCGCAAGAACAACAGGCGCTCGAGACGAGCGACGCCATCCAACGCCGCATCGGGCGCGACCTCCACGACGGGCTCGGTCAGCTGCTCACCGGCAGCTCGTTGATCGCCAAGGAGATCGAGCACGCGCTCGACGGCCCGCTGCAGCTGCGGGCCCGGCGGCTGAGCGAGCTGCTGGCCAAGAGCGTGGAGCATGCACACAGCCTCGCGCGCGGCCTCGCCCCGCTGCACCTCGAGAGCATGTCGATCGACAAGGCGCTCTTCGACCTCGCTTCCATGACGAGCCACGCGCACGGCGTCACCTGCGAGCTGGTCAGCGACGTCGCGATCGAGGCCGATGTCGGCACGCGCACACAGCTGTTTCTCATCACGCAAGAAGCGATCGCGAACGCTCTCCGCCACGGCCGCGCGCGGCGCATCGCGATCGAGCTGACGCGCTCGGATCGCTCATGTCGCTTGCGAATCACCGACGACGGGTGCGGAATGCACCCTCAAACCGCGGCCGCGGGCCTAGGGCTACGGAGCATGGCGCTACGGGCGCGGTTGATCGGCGGCATGCTCGAGCTCGGGCCCGCCGCTGAAGGCGGAGTCGAAGTGCGCTGCACTTGGTAAGGGAACATGATCGTACAGCAACGCCGTGTGCTCATCGTCGATGATCATCCCATCCTGCGCGAAGGTCTGCGCGGGCTCATCGACCAGCAGTCCGACCTCATCGTATGCGGAGAAGCAGCTGGCGTGGACAGCGCGCTGCAGCTGCTGCGCGAGCTGCGGCCCGAAGGCATGGTCGTGGACATATCGCTCGGCAAGGAGTCGGGCTTGGACCTGATCCAGCAAGCTCGGCTGGTCGCGCCCGAGCTCGCAATCCTCGTCTTGTCGATGCACGACGAGATGATCTACGCCGAGCGCGCGCTGCGCAGCGGCGCGGGCGGCTACGTCATGAAACAGGAAGCCACTCAGCAGGTCGTGTCCGCGCTGCGCTGCGTGCTCGACGGCCGGATGTTCGTGAGCCCCGCGGTGACCGAGCGGCTGCTCAACACGCTGGCACGCCCCACGTCGTCGAGGCCGAACTACAGCGTCGACCGGCTGACGAACCGCGAGCTCGAGGTGTTTCGGCTCATCGGCACCGGCGTGACCTCGGCGGAGATCGCGAACAACCTCCACATCAGCCGCAAGACGGTGGAGACCCACCGCACGCGCATCAAAGAAAAGCTCGGCGCCTCGACCGCCGCCGAGCTCGTCATCCAGGCCGCGACCTGGCTGCGCGACGGCTAGAACCCGAACCGAGCCTCCAACCAGTCACGAGCCGACGGTTTGCAAGAGGTGCAGGACCTCGCCGGGCGTGGTGAGGCCGAGCGTCAGCAGCGCACCCGCGCTGCGCGGCAGCTCGAACAGCGCGCCGTTGCGGGCCACCGGTCGGAGCTGTGAGAGATCGGCGCCGGCCGAGAACGCCGTCCGCACCGCGTCGCTCGCGACGAGTAACTCGGTCACGCCGACGCGGCCCTTGAAGCCGCTGCCACCGCAGCGCGCACAGCCCACGCCGCGCTTGAGCCGCGGCGTCTCTTGCTCCGCGAACGCGCCTGCGCGGTGCAATCGCTCGATGATCGGCGCGGGGTACTCGCCGTCCTCGGAGCAGCTGGCGCACAGCTTGCGAACGAGCCGCTGATGGAGCACGCCGACCAGCGAGTTCGCGATCGCGTAGCGCTCGACGCCGAGGTCGAGCAAGCGAAACACCGCCTCGAGCGCGCTGTTCGTGTGCATCGACGTCATCACCAAGTGGCCGGTCGTCGAGGCCTCGACCGCCATGCGCGCCGTCTCGTGGTCGCGTGTCTCACCGACCATGATCACGTCCGGGTCCTGGCGCAGCATGGCGCGCAGGATGCTCGCGAACGTCGTGATCTCGGACTGGACCTGGATCTGCGTGACGCCATCGAGGTGGTACTCGATCGGGTCCTCGACCGTGAGCACGTTCAGCTCGGGGCGGCGGCGCGCGTACAACGCGCTGTACATGGTCGTCGTCTTACCCGAGCCGGTCGGACCCGTGACCAGCACGAGGCCGTGCGGACGGAAGATCATCTCCGAAAACAGCTGCCGCACCGGCTCGTACGCGATCAAGCTCTTGAGGTCCGCAACGTTGGCCTCGGCGTCCAGGATACGCAGCACGACCTTCTCGCCGAACTTCGACGGCATCGTGGAGACGCGCAGGTCGACCATGCGCTTACCCGCGAGCAGCGAGATGCGGCCGTCTTGTGGGCGGCGGGTCTCGGTGATGTCGAGCTTGGCGAGCAGCTTGATGCGGCTCACGAGCGGCTTGCCGAGCTCGGGCGGCAGCGGCTGCGAGCGCGGACGGAGCGCGCCATCCACGCGATAGCGCACGGCGACCATCTTGCGCTCGTGCTCGATGTGGATGTCCGAGGCTCCCACCGCCAGGCCCACGCCCACAATCTCGTCGACCACGGATACGACCTGCGAGCCGGACATCTGCGCGACGGCTTGCGAAGCGCGCCCGCCGCGCGTCTCGTCGTCTTCCATGAACGTGATCTGCGGCCTCGCCTCGGCGCTCACGTGCACGGCCTCGCCCGCCTTGGCCACGCCCCCGCGCGCCGGGGTCGCCGCGCCGGCGCCCAGCGACGCGATGAAGCGGTCGTAGTCCTCCTGGCTGATCGCGACGACCTTGAAGCGCACGCCCGAGAACGACTGGCGCACGGCCTGCAGGGCGCTCGCGTCCTCCGGGTCGACGAGGCCCACGGTCAGGAAGTGCTTGTCCATCTCGATCGGCACGACCTTGTGCTTGCGCAACAGCGCGTCCGGCGAGCTCGCCCATAGCCGCCGGTCCGGGCTGCGGTTGGCGAGGCTCACCCACGGGACCTCGCGCTCGGCCGAGACCTTCTGCAGCCGCTCGGCCATCACCTTCGCGATCGCCAGCGCGACACCGGGGACCTTCGCAGTGATCGCGTCGAAGATCTCCTTGCCGAGGCGATGCACGACGGTGTGCTCGAGGGCCGTGCACGACGCGTTGCGCGGCTGCGCGGTGACGAGCGCCATCTCACCGAAGCTCTCGGGCGCTTCGAGCTGATGGATGAGCCGCGTCATGCCGAGCCGGTTGTCTTTCACGAACACGCCGACGAGCCCGGCTTCGATCAAGAACAGCGCGTCGGCCGGGTCGCCTTGGCGAACGATCGCGGTGTTCGGCGCGATCTCGTGGCGGGTGAGGCGGCTGGCGATTTGGTCGCGATGCTGCGGTGATAAACCCGAGAACAACGCGTTCTGAGCGAGGAGATCGGTGGGCGAGAGCATGCCGAACGATCCTAGCGAGCCCGGGCACGCGCCCGCCACGTACGCATTAAAAGGATACGCAGGCCACACGTGGTGAGCGCGCGTACGTCTGCCTACGTCGCCGGATCACGCGCTCGCAGCGGGCCCGCGGCCGACAGCAGCTCGCGGCCGGCCCAAGTGAAGAGCAGCGCGCCGGCGCCGCCGATCATGAACAGGGTGTCCACCCCAAAGCGGTCCACGACGACGCCACCGATCGTGCTCGAGAGCACGCCGCCCACGCTGCTGCCGACCATGACGACGGTGGATTGCGCGGTGGAACGCAACCGCTCCGGCACGATCTGCTCGACGTACAAGGCGGTGCCTACGCTGAGCCCCGTAACGACCAGCGCGTGCAGCGCCTGGACCGCGTACACGCCGGAGAGGGCTGGCACGAGCGAGCAGACCAGCCAGCGGACACCACCACCCGCGGAGGCGATCAGCATCATGCGCGCGACACCGAAGGTCGCGAACAACTTGCTCGAGCCGAAGATCAGCGGCGCCTCGAGCAGCAGCATGCAGATCCACAGGTTACTGAGGTCGGTCATGGTGCCGCCGCGCGAGCGCACGTACAGCGGGAAGAGCTGCATCGGCCCGTGAAGACACAGCTGGATGCCCGCCGTAAACACCAGCACGCGCACGAAGGGGCCCTCGGACAGGAGCGCCCGCAGATCGCCGCTCTGCGCTTGCGCGCGCAGGCCGGCGCGCGCGGGTAGGAGCGCGGCGAGCGCGCCCGCGACCAAGCAACACCCGGACGCGACGTAGAACATGTGCGGCACCGGCACGCGCAGCAGCTCGAGCACGCGCGGCGCGCCCACCACCGTCACGAGGTAGCCGATCGTCCCCCACACCCGAACGCGCCCGAACAAGCTCGGGCTCGGCAGCGCGGCGAACATCACCGAGGTCGACAGCGGAAACAGCGGCGCCAAGAACAACGACAGCGCGAACGTGGCCGTGACCGTCGCGGCCATGCCCTGCGCTCGAGCCAGCGCCGCGAAGCCGCCCGTCGCGCCGATGCACAGCACGACGAGCACGCGCACGCGCGAGCCGGTGCGATCCGCGATGTGCCCCCACGTCGGCTGCGCGAGCAACCCGACCAGCGGCGAGATGGCGATCACGACGCCGATCTGGCTGCTCGTAAGGCCTACGTGCTCGCGCAGAAACAACGCGAAGTACGGGAAGTACGTACCGAGCGCCGCGAAAGCGAAGAAGCAGTGCGCGCACAGGAGCAGGAAGCTGCGCGTCTCGGAGGCCAAGCCGCGCGGTTCTGCACCGAACCGGCGGCGCGGTCAAACGAAGTCCGTCTTATCCGAGCCACTCGGGGTGGTGGCTGGTGGCGTCGAACTGGCCGGTGGTCTTGTAGCGCTCGTACTTGCCCGCCTGAGCCGCCTCGCGCGTGCGGGCCAGCAGCTTGCCGCGCTGCTCGGTGGTGAGCGGCTCGAAGCTGCCGGCGACCTCGAGCGCCTGGCGCAGGATGCGCATCGAGTCGCAGCCCGTGATCACGACGCTGGTCGGCAAGCTGAGGGCGTAGCGCAGGCACTCCTCGGGCCCGAGCGTCTTGCTGCGCAGGATGAACGGCCCGCCCATCGCCTTCATGCCCAGCACGCCGATCTCGTCCTCGACCAGCTTCGGGACGACGAGCTTTTCGAAGCTGTCGAAGTGCGCGTCCATCGCGTTGAGCGGCAGCTGCACGGCGTCGAACCGGAAGCCGTGCTCCTTGGCCGCCTTCAGCATCGCGAGGTGGATGCGCGGGCTCTTGTGGCCGGTGAAGCCGAGGTACCGCGCCTTGCCCGCCGTCTGCGCCTCACGCAGCGCCTCGATCGCGCCGTCCTTGCCAAACACGCGGGACGGATCCTCGTCGTAGATGATCTCGTGCAGCTGCAGCAGGTCCACGCGGTCGGTCTGCAGCCGCTTGAGCGACTCGTCGATCTGCTTGGCGGCCGCGACGCGCGTGCGGCCGTCGATCTTCGTCATCAAGAAGGCCTTGTCGCGATAGCCGTCGCGCAGCGCCTTACCCATGCGAATCTCGCTCTGGCCCTCGTGGTAGTCCCACGAGTTGTCCAAGAAATTCATGCCGCCATCGAGCGCGCTGCGGATGATGCGGATGCTCTCCCGCTCGTCGCTCTGCATGCCGATGTGCGCACCGCCCAGGCCGACGATCGAGACCTTCTCGCCCGTCCTGCCCAGCGTGCGGTACTTCATCGGCGCGGCGGAACGAGAGTCAGCACGCGCCACGTCCGCGCCGAAGACGCGCCTCATGGCCAGCGGCAAGAGGCTCGCGAGCGACAACCCGATGAGCTCGCGGCGCCGCACGCCGCTACTCCAAGTCCCCGATCACGCCACACGCGACGGGGGCGCCGGAGTCGCCCGAAGGCTGGGTGCCCTTGTCCTTGCTCTCGTGCACGACGATCGCCTTGCCGAGAAACGAGTGCGAGTCGTCGCGCTTCAGCGTGGCACGCGGCGCGAGGATCTCGAGCTTGCCCTTGCCGTCCTCCTTGATCTCGATGTTGCCCAGGTCGCCGAGGTGCCGCGCTTCTTGGTCCGGGAGCGCGTGCTGCTGGTGGTCGGGCGCAAAGTGCTCGCCCATGCTCTTGCCTGGGATATCGCTGCAGTCGCCCTTTTCGTGCACGTGCACGGCCTGCATCCCGGGCTTTCCGTTCTCGACATCGAGCACGATCGAGACGCCGTCTTCGGTCTCCTCGAACGTCGCCTTGGCGCTCAGTTGGGTCGCGGGCGTGGTCTCGAGCTTCGTCTCGGCGCGCCGAGGCTCTTCGGTTGCTATCGGACCTTCGACCTCGGTGGTGGTGTTGTCCGGGAGCGTGGATTGATCGCGATCGCCTTGGTGACCGCAGGCCGCGACGAGCGAGATCAGAAAGGGAACGAGCTTGATCGTTTTCTTCATGGCGCGGGCGGCTGAAGCGACTTCCGTGCCAGCGCACACTCCGGGGGCGGGCCAGCCATCACCCGTCCTCTACGATCCGCGCCGCGGCAAAATCGCCCCACGCGTGTCGGCCACGCGGGCACCTCAGCGCAATGTCGTGAGTTTTCGCATGCGGCGAGGTTGCGATCGGTTCTTGCAACGCGGGCTGGCGCGGCGACGAGCCGTCCACCGAAGCATGAACCCACGCTTTCGCGTCATGACTTACAACGTTCACGGCTGCGTAGGCGCGGATCGACGGCGGGATGTCGAGCGGGTCGCGCGGGTCATCGAAGGGGAAGAGGTCGACGCGGTCGCCCTGCAGGAGCTGGACGTCGAGCGACCGCGCAGCGGCGGCGACGACCAACCGCAGATCCTGGCCCAGCGCCTCGGCATGCACGTCGAGTTCTTCTCGGCGCGGGACTGCGACGGCGGTCGCTACGGCAACGCGGTGCTGAGCCGGTATCCGCTCGAGATGGTGCGCGGCACGAGCTTGCCGCGCGTGAACGAGAAGCTCGAGCCGCGCGCGCTGCAGTGGGTCCGGCTGATCACGCCGACGCAGCCGCTGAACCTGCTGAACACCCACCTCGGCCTCGATCACCGCGAGCGCATGCTCCATACGGAGACCATGCTCGGCCGGGAGTGGATCGCCGAGGCCAGCGCGGCGGGGGCGACGGTGCTGTGCGGTGACTTCAACGCCATGCCGCGCTCACTGGTCTATCAAAAGCTCACCGGCTCGCTGCGCGATGCCCAGCTGTCCGTGCCCCACGCGCGCACGGGCCGTGCCACCTTCCCGTCTCTCCTACCGTTCATGCGCATCGATCACGTGCTGGTCAGCTCACAGCTGACCGTCCGCGCGTGCCACGTGGTGCGCGATTGGCAAGCACGCCTGGCGTCCGATCACCTGCCGATCGTCGCCGAGGTGGAGCTCGTGGAGACTGCCTCATGACGATTCTGAGACCCGGCGTCAACTGCGACCGCGTCGAGCCGATCGAGACCTCCGGCGTCTTGGTCGATGCGCGCGCGTACTACTTGGCCGTGCACGCCGCGTTGCGGGCGGCCAAGCACACCGTGCTGATCGCCGGCTGGCAGTTCGATAGCGCCGTACCTTTGATCCGCGGCAAAGACGCCGAGCACCTCGACGCGCCGAGCGAGCTTTTGCCGCTGCTCGAGCACATCGTGAAGGCGCAGCCGGATCTGCGCGTGTACGTCCTGGCCTGGGACTACAGCGTGGTGTTCGCGCGCGAGCGCGAGTGGATGCAGCGCATCAAGTTCGATTGGATGACGGATGAGCGCATCCGCTTCGTGTTCGATAACAAGCACCCGGCGGGGGCGAGCCACCACCAGAAGCTGGTGGTCGTCGACGGCGCGATCGCCTTCGCTGGCGGCATCGATCTGTGCGACGCACGCTGGGACGACTGCGATCACACGCTCGATAACCCACTGCGCTTCAAGGTCAGCGGTGGGTTGCAAAAGCCCTATCACGACCTGATGGCGTACTGCACGGGGCCGGTCGTGCGGTCGGTCGAACGCTTGTTCTGCACGCGCTGGGAGCGCGCGACCGGTGAAGCGCTCGTGCTCCCCGCCCCACGCGGCGAGAGCGCGATCGACGCGGAGCCGATGGTGGACGCCCTCGGCTGCGCGCTGCCCGTGCGCTGCTCCGAGGTCGCGATCAGCCTGACGTTCGGCGAGCATCCGTCTTCCGCCACCGCCAAGACGGAGCAGATCAAGGTGCTGCACGAAGACGCGATCTCGAGCGCCCAGCACCTCATCTACATCGAGACCCAGTACTTCACCTCACGCGCGGTCTACGCCGCGCTGTGCGACCGCATGCGGGCGGACCGACCCAAGCTCGAGATCGTGATCGTGCTGCCCATGGGCGCGGACACGCCCAAGGAAAACTTTGCGCTCGGCGACACGCAAAATTGGGTGCTGAGCTCCCTGTGCCGTGAGGCGCGCGAGCACGGCCATGAG
>Ga0190269_10001334_pt1 | contig 11896 bp, 11 predicted proteins | sample Popmic249IS_FD_133749 | JGI IMG/M metagenome (GOLD analysis project Ga0190269, IMG submission 133749) | Populus adjacent soil microbial communities from riparian zone of Blue River, Arizona, USA - 249 IS | ecosystem: Environmental > Terrestrial > Soil > Riparian zone | place: USA: Arizona...
CGCTGCAGGACACGGCCGACCATCCGCACGAGCGGCTGCAGCAGGCCCCAGTGATAGGCGAGCTTCGACAAGGCGCTTATGATCAGGATCACGGGCAGGGCGTGGAAGGCGAGGATGAAGCCTGCGCCGGGGTTCGTGACCTCGAACGGGGCCGGGCCGCCGGCCAGATAGCCGAACACGAGCCGTACGCCTGAAAGCGTCGCCGCCTGGAGCGCTTGCACCGCGCCTCCAGCCCAGTCGAACAGGCTGCGCGACGCCGGGATGTTCAGCATCGCGGCCGCGATCGCCAGCTGCAGCGCGAGGCCCGCGCCGATGATGCGCACGAGCGCGCTCACGGATAGCGCGCGCCGCTGTTCCGACATCAGCCAGGCGAGCAGGGGGATCGCGATCAGTCCCACGGCGCTCTGAGCCTGAAGCATGGTCAGAGCATCTTTCCGCCGAGACCGAATACGGTGCCGAACACCAGCGCCGCCGCGATGGCCAGGCAGATCAGCGCCTTGATCCCGGCATTGGGGGTGATCATGGCTTCCGCGGCGTCGACGTACTCCGCGGCCGGCTTGCGGCCCGTGATCATGGCGCGGATCAGCGGATCGCGCTTGATCAGGCCATAGCCCACGTTGGCGAGGATGTGCAGCGGGATCAGCACCAGGATGACCCGGTAGAACCAGCGGCCATGCCAGTGGGAGATCTGCTCGCGCGTCTCTTCCGACACGAGCCGGTAGAGCGGGCCGGCCGTGACGTCGTTGTGCTCGACGGTGAACAGCCCCAGCGTCGCCTGCAGCGCCACCGCGGCCAGCAGCGCCAGGATCATGTAGGAGCCGAGCGGGTTGTGCCCGAGGTAGTGCCGCGCCGGCCCGCGCACCGTCGACAGGGCGTAGCGCGCCGACGTCCATGGCGCGAAGAACAGCCGGCCGAGGCGCGATGTCGACGAGCCGACGAAGCCCCAGAGAATGCGGAACACCACCAGGACCAGGATGAACATCCCGAGCCAGCGATGCACCTTGAGTGTGTGATCGCCGATCAGCTCGCTATAGCGCCAGCTCGCCCAGGACAGGAGGACGCTGATGGCGAGCGTCCAATGAAAAAGGCGTGTGGGGAGGTCCCACACGCGCACGTTCTTCTCGACTGACATCTCGATCGTGTGCTCCCGCGGGGCCTGCACCACTGCCGGGCGGATTCAAGTGCAACAGATCCCGCCGCCGCAAGGGCCCAGACGTCACAGCGCCCGTGTCAGGTTTTCGGTTTGCGGTAGGCCTTGTGGCAGGCACCGCAGTTCGCGCCGATCTTGCCCCACTCGGCCTTGAAGGACGCCTCGTCCTTGATGGCCGTCTGCGCGGCCTTGGCGTCGGCGGCGATCTTGTCGAACTTCGCCATCAGGTCGGCCTTGTTCTCGAACGCGGCAGGCAGCGTGTCGGTCTCGCCGGTCTTGGTGTCGTCGCCGTAGAGGCCCTTCGACTTCGCAGCCTGGTCTTCGATGGTCTTGAGGGAGGCCTGCACCTTCGCCAGCTCGAACGGCACTTCGCCCTTCGCCATGCCGCTCGGCTCCTTCATGGCGCCGCCCATCGCCTTCATGGCCTCCTGGCGCGCCTTGATGCCAGCTGCGTTTTGGGCCATCACCGCCGTCGCACCAAGCGCGAGAACGGATGCTACGGCAAGAATTCGCAACATACGTAGGTCTCCCTTTAGAGATTGCAGGCTCCGATCCGCGGCCAATGCCGGGCAATCGGGAGCGCGAGAGTATCGTTGCGCGCGTCAACTTGCCCAGACACTTTTTCGCTAGGAAACGAGAGCTTGCGCTGGCCCGCGGCACCAAGGGAAAGTGCCGCTGCATCAGCAGGTTCGGTTATCGTCGGAAAGTCTGCGAGGTACTTTCGTACCCATCAGGGCTGAGCGCGCGCGGCGGCGCTGCCTGTCTGGCCGACGTTGAGCGGCATGCAGTTGCGGTGGCCGTAATCGAAGCAGGCCTGCAGACGCGACGATGCCTGCAACTGGCTGATCAGGTAGCCGCCCAGCGCGACGATCACCACGACCACGGCAACCGCCCCGAGGTTCTGCCGCATGCGGCGGCGCTCCTCCTGCGAGACGTGCGCATCGTGCAGGTCCGTGGTGGGCGGCAGAATGGGCACGTCACCTTCTGCGGCCCGATCGACGAGACGCAGGTGGCTCGGCGGCCCCGAGCCTGCCCGCCCCGCTGCCGGCCGAGGCCGCCGGTGCTGCCAGTCCTTGATGTGCACGACATTCATGACCAGACGTCCGCCGACGGGTGACTCATGAGTTCGAACGAATAGTGCCACCGAGGCGCTGCGCGCTCAAGCGCGCGAGCGCAGACAAGACGGAATTTCGCCAAGCGTGACATCGGGCCTGACGCGCATCGTGACGGGGTGGACTTGTCTCTCACCGGAGACGATGGCAATGCTGCGGCTCAACACCATCCCCGCGGAGTCCAGGACATGAGCGGACCTATCCCTGTGCTGCGCACGCTGCCTCAGATGCGCGAGCTGACCGGACAGTGGCGCCGCGCCGGCGAGAGCTTCGGCCTGGTTCCCACCATGGGCGCCTTGCACGCGGGCCATCTCGAGCTCGTGCGCCAGGTGAAGGCCCGGTGCCGCCACGTGGTGGTTTCCATCTTCGTGAACCCGACGCAGTTCGCCCCGCACGAGGATTTCGATCGCTACCCGCGCGACGAAGCGGGCGATCTGGCCAAGCTCGCGTCGGTCGGCTGCGATGCGGTCTGGTCTCCGGATCGCGAGGTGATGTATCCGGCTGGTTTCGCCACGCGCGTGGTTCCGGCCGGCGCCGCCGAGGGCCTCGAGACCGATTTTCGGCCGCACTTTTTCGGCGGCGTGGCCACGGTGTGCTGCAAGCTCTTCACGCAGGTGGGGCCGGATATCGCCGCCTTCGGCGAGAAGGACTTCCAGCAGCTTGCCGTCGTCCGGCAGATGGTGCGCGACCTCGACCTTCCGCTGCAGATCCTGGGGGTGCCTACGGTCCGCGAGGCCGACGGTCTCGCCATGAGTTCCCGCAACGCCTATCTCAGTGCCGCACAGCGCGCACAGGCAACGGCGATGTACCGCAGCATCACGGCGCTTGCGGCGGCTGCACGTGCCGGCGCCGACCTGGCATCGGCGGAGGCCGCTGCAGGCAAGGCGCTGCGTGACGCCGGTTTCGACAAGGTGGATTACGTGGCCGTGCGCGACGCCACCACGCTGAAGCCGCCGGCCGCAGGCACGACGGAGGGCCTGCGCGTGCTGGCAGCGGCTTGGCTCGGCAAGACGCGCCTCATCGACAACATCCCGGTCTGACCGCCGGCGCGACCGCTACTGCGGCAGTTGCCAATAGGACTCCGGGTCCTTGCCCTTCGGCAACAGCCCGCGCGATCCGGCCGCCAGCTTGCGCGCGATCACCGCTCGCAGATCGCCGATCACCGAGGTGCTGTCGACCAGGTAGGAGTGGCCGAGGTTGCGCAGCGAGCCCGAGGCATTGCTGGCGTCGACCGTATCCATGCCCTTGAACACGAGCACGCCGCCGCTGCTCTCGCCGACGCGGCGGAAGCCATGCACTACCTTCGACGCCATCAGCGCCAGGTCGGACGAGGAGGCGTAGATCGTGGTGCGGGTGCCGCGCATCTGTTCGAGCCGCGGTACGATCTGCTCCTTGAAGATTTCCGCGTTGATGTCCGGCGCGGCGAGCAGCAGTTCCTTGATCCGGTCCGTCTGTCCCTTGTTGGAGACGTAACGCTCCAGCCCGTGCCCGACGACGCGGTTGCCCATGCTGTGCGCCACGATGTAGATCGACTCCACGGGCAGCTTGTTCAATTCCTTCAGCACGGTTTCGAAGGCGCCGTAGCTCAGCTGCGCGGACTCTTCGTCCTGCAGATAGGCGCGCACGCGATTGGCCGAGGGCCAGCTGAAGAAGAACGGCACGCCCTTGAACTGCAGGTCGAAGGACAGCTGCGCGGTGCGCATCGCGGCATACTCGAAGCTCGAGTTGTAGCCGTGTACGAAAACCAGCACGGCGCTCTCGGGCTTGCTAGCCAGGGTGCTCGCCATCTCCGCCCGGGCTGCGTCCGTCGCGAGCGGGTTCACCGACTTCAGGACGAAGTGCTTGCTCGGATCGGGCGTGCGCTCGAACTTCCACAGTTGCGGCAGCTCGATGTTGCCCTGCGTGTGCTCGCGGGGAATGCTCACGACCACGCGCCCGAAAGAGACGTCGGTGGTGCGCTCGCTGCCATACGTTTCACCGGGGGCGGCATTGGCGGCGCCGCGGGCCCGGTTGGTGGCGTAGTAGGTGACGATCTCGACATTGCCGGGCGCAGGGCTTTCCGCCACGACCGCGCGCGGCGTCGGCGCAGCGGACCGTTCCATAGCAGCCCCGCTGCCGCGCGGCTCCGCACTCGTCACCGGCGGGGGAGCCGGTCGTGCCGCCGAGGACGGTGTGGGGGGCGCCGCTGACGGGGGTGCCGCTGACGGGGGTGGTGGTGCCGGCTGCGCCAAGCCTCTGCTCTTGAAGGGCGCTTCAGCCGGACGGACGGAGGGCGGCGGCGGCAGCCGCGTCAGGCGGAGACAGTCGAGCATGAAGACCAGCTCGAGCATGTCCTCTTCGGCCTTGCGCATGTCCCGCTCGGCCTCGCGGCGTTTGAGCAGCGGCGCATCGGCCAACCGATCGCGCAGTGCGACCAGTTTCTTGTCCAGCTCCGCTTTCCGCGCATCGAGGGAAAGTCGCGTCTCGCTGCCGAGGCTTTTGCAGTCGTCGGGAAGGGGCGGCGCCGCCGGTTGTGCACGCGCGCCTGGCACGTCCATGAGGCTGCCCATCAGCATCACCGCGCCGGCGATCAGACCCGCGCCAGCCCACCGCATTGCCGACATCGCCCACCATCCCCTGCTTCAAGCCCCAAATCCCGAGGCATTCGGTGCGATCATTGCCCGCGAAGGCGACATTCCTGAGACGCCGCAAGTGATGGTCGGAGGCCCCTCGGCGACTCAGGACGCACGCCGGGCCGGGTCAGACGCGCGGGGCGCCGTGCACGCGAAAGGCGCCGAAACGCATGCCGACGTAGGACACGAACATCGCGATCCCCGACGCGACGACCAGCGCCACCAGCGGCAAAGTCTCCGGCCATATCAAGATGATGAAGACGAAGACGGCGTAGTTCACTCCGGCCGAGAACCAGGCCACGGCGGCGTAGCGGATGAATTCACCGAGGCTTGGCGCACTCGACAAGGCGAACGTCAGGCGCCTGTGGGAAAGCCATCCCACCACCATTGCGACGGAGATGGAGGCCAGCCGCGCGATGATCGGATCGACGTGAGCAGCGCTGGTCAGCACGTGCAGGACCATGGCGTCGGTCACGAAGGCGAGGCTGCCGGAGACCAGGAATCCAAGGCCGTGGCGGACGATGCCTCGCCCCGCCAAAGGATTAGCATTGTCCTTCATGCCGACGCCGCCTCGGGCTTTGCGAGGCTGAACCAGGCGATGGGCGGGCCGTCGCTGGCACGGGACGGCCGCCAGATCCGCTGCGGCAGATCGGGCTCCCGCATCAGGGCGTCGTACTCCATCTGCCGGCGCTCCACGACCGGGTCGCGCTGCGCGAGCCCGGCATCGACGTGCCCCGGATGGCACATGACGATGTGCGGCGAACGCGTGGCCTGGAAGGCGCGGCGCAGCTCGTCGCTGTAGGGCTGCTCGGTATCGAAGTCCGAAAAGCCGGAGAAGCCGATGTTGACCGGCAGGCCGCGCGACTTGGCCGCCTCGCCGAAGCCACGCGCAAGGGTGTTCACAATCAAGGCTTTGCGTACCGACAGGCCGCGGGCCTTGATGTTCTGAGGAGTGTCGGCGGGATCACGGATCATGGGCGGGTTTACCGGATAGCGACGCGTCACGACGTCGATCAGGGCCTGACGGACGACCGGTAACGTGTGCACGTGCTGATGTCCGTCGATATGGTCCGGCGGATAGCCCAGAGCCTGCTCGAAGAGGTCGAGCTGGCGGGAGATCTCGGCGGCGAGGGCACCCACGTCCAGCACCCTGAGCAGCGACAGCGCGATCAGCTTGGCGAGCCCCGGGAATCGCCCCTGCGCCGCGAGGCGGCGGACCGGACCCGTCGGTGGCCCGAGCGTCAGGTCCAGATGCAGGCCGATGGAGAGGCGCCCGCGATGCACGAGAAGGCGGGGGGCCGCCGTTTTCCAATGCGGCGATGTCACGAGGACGCTCGTGGCCGACAGACGCCGGGCAGCGGCCAGCTCACCGATGGCGCGCGAGACGCCTTCGGTCATGGCGTAGTCGTCGGCACACAGAATGATCATCCAGTTCGGCGGTCCATGGGGCCCCGCCGCGGAAGGCAGCGAGGCGGACATTCTCATAGTGCTCGTGAATCGCGCACTTGCGCCAGAACTTAAACAAGTCGCTGGGCGAGAGCGACTATGTTCTCAATGCGAACTATTGCAACCGCGCGGAGAAAAACGTCGCAGTTCCAGATTCTTAAGGTCAAGGTTGCGGAGTTACGAGAGGGTCCTGGGTCGGGCCCAGGTTCATGCGCGCGGCGTCGCGCCCCACCCCCAGCTCCTCGGCCACGAGATACAGCGGACGGCCCTTCACCTCCTCGTACACGCGACCGAGGTATTCGCCGATCACCCCGAGGGAAATCAGCTGCACCCCGGAGAAGAACATCACCGAGATGACCAGCGTCGGAAAGCCCGGGACGTCGGAGCCGAACAGAATCGTTTTGATCAGGAAGAGCATGGCGTAGCCGATCGCCAGCGCGGAGATCACCAGCCCCAGGTACGACCACACCCGCAACGGGATGGTCGTGAACGAGGCCAGCCCGTCGATGGCGAAGCGCAGCAGCTTGCGCGGCTTCCAGCGCGACTGCCCGCCATCGAAGCGCGGCGGCACGTTGAAGGGGATGCCGAGCGACTTGAACCCCATCCAGGCGAACAGGCCCTTGTTGAACCGGACCCGCTCACCCATGCGGTTCATGGCATTGATCGCCTTGCGGTCGAGCAGGCGGAAGTCGCCCGCGTTCGGCGGCAGGGTGGTGCCGCTCACCGCCTTGAAAAGACGATAGAACATGCCCGCGGAAATACGGTGCATGGTGGTATCGGAGGCACGATCGATCCGCTGCCCGTAGACGACATCGTAGCCCTCGCGCCAGTGGCGCAGGAATTCGGCGACGAGTTCCGGCGGATGCTGGAGATCGGCATCCATGATGACCGCCGCATCACCGCGGACGTAATTGAGACCGGCGGCGGTCGCCACCTCCTTGCCGAAATTGCGGCTCAGCGAGATGCCGCGATAGCGCGTGTCGCGATCGGTCAGGGCGCGCAGCTTGGCCAGGGTGCCATCGCTCGAGCCGTCGTCGATGAACACCACCTCCCACGGCACGCCCAGGGCATCGAGACTGGGCTCGAGCTTTCCGATCAGCCCCTCGAAACCCTTCTCCTCGTTGAGCATCGGGATGACGATGGAGAGAAGCCGGCATGTACGGGGCATCGACATCGGCTTACTCGAGGCGGCGATGGGCGGTTCAGGGTGGATCGACACGACAGACATCCTGGTTGCGACGGGCAGGCTCAGGCGAAGCTTCGGCATCTACTTTCGACGCCATAGGGGGTATTCGTACCAAGCTCTTATCCCTGCTTGGGAAAATAGACGTTTCGACGCCGCGGGCAATGGCTGCCGTGCAAGCACCCCGGCGAACGCCCTCTAGCGCGCCGTGATCAGCCCTGAATCGATGAGCTGCCGGTGGAATTGCAGCACCTGTTCGCGCTCGCGGCAGGTGTGGTAGCGGCCCTTGCAGGCGAGCATCAGGCGCTTGCGCTCCACGTGGCTGGGCGGCAGCGGCAGCCCCGCCATCTCGAGGATCGAGGTCCCCAGGTAGGGGACATCGAGGGTCTCGAACGTCGAAATGCGCTGCGGCCGGAAGTTCACCCCGCGCGCGGCGAAATAGGTGATGAAGCCCGGAGATTCCGGGTTGATGGCCACGTCCTCGGCTTCCACCTCCTCGCCGAAGCCCAGATAGGTGCGGGTCGCGGTCGGGTGGTGGTCGCCATAGTGGACGACCAGGAAGTGCTCGTTCGGAAAGCGACGCTTGAGCTCGGCCATCAGGTGGTCGAAGTCCATCTTGGTCAGGGACAAGCGGCGCAGGTACTCGTCCATCTCGGGGGGCGTCCCCGGCGCGCCGCCCGGCACGTCCTCCTCCGGAGCGAACTTGAACGTGTAGGGCCAGTGGGCGGACATGGTCTGCACATAGGTGAACAGCGGCTTGCCCGAGGTCTGGACGTGGCGCTCGATCTCGTTGAGCGCATTGTCATAGTAGAACCGGTCACGCTCCTGGGCGGTCGGCGCGCCCTGGGTCTTCATGTCGAAGATCTCCTTCAGCCCGATCGAGGCGTAGAAGCGGTCGTTCGACACGAAATTCCGCATCATCGGGTAGAACACGACGTTGCGGTAACCGCACGTCTGGAGCACCTGCGGCAGCGTCTCTTTCAGCTTGTTCTGGGTGAATGTCTGGACGAATTGGCGCATGCCGCCGAAGGAATGCGTCGAGACGCCCGCGAGGATCGAGAACTCGGTCAGCCACGAGGCGCCGCCGTAGGTTTCAACCCGCAACTGATGCAGGGCGCCGTCGTCCGACTTGAAATAGGAATCGAGGCTCCGGTCGTATTTCACCGCGGGAAACAGCGATGGCTGCACCACCGACTCGGCATGAATGAGAATGATGTGGGGCGGCTTGGTCGCGGTCGTGCACGAATTGGACTGGGCCAGCAGCGCGCCGGCGCCCTTGGGTGCCGCTTCCAGGATCGCGCCGCGCATCAGCGCCTCGACGGTCTCGCCCCAGGAGGCGTAGAACGACGACACGTAGAGGTTTTCGTAATGGAATTGCATATGCCGCCGCTCGCCCTTGGTGAGGGCGCCGCCCCAGGCGACGAGCGCCGAAACTGCCAGGGCCATCGCCGCGCGCCGCCGCGAGATCCGGCTGCCATCGGCCCGGAAAAGGATCACGGCGGCCAGCAGGAGAATGGTTAACGCCACAGCGAAACCGATCACGTAGCGCCGCTGGTCGGTCCATAGGTAGGAGACCGTGGCGGGCGAGGACAGGTAGAAGAAGATGTCGTAGGCGTGCACCACCATATTCATGATGCGGTGCTTGGCGGCGGAGGTGGCGAAGATCAGGGCGACGGCGCCCGTCACCATGGCGCTGGCGAACAGTAGCCTGCGGGTCAGCAGGGTCAGGGCGGCGATCAGCCCCGCCGTCACGCCGACCGTGAAAATGACGTTGGTCCAGGTGCCTTCGTCCAGCCAGAAATGGCGCCCGACGAGTGCGATCAGCAAGGCGGCGGCCAGATAGGCCGTCTCGGGACTGACTTTCTCACCGGTCCTGACGGCCCGGGCGAGGGCGCCGAGGCGGCCGAGGCGCGGTGCGCCAGATACTCGTACCGTCTGCTCAGCCATCGACCTCACCGCACCGTCACATGGATGTCATAAACACATGCGGGCGATGAACACGCAATGAAGGGCGGGCGAACTTCACGGGTCCCCGCCGAATTAGGTCGAAACGCGCAAAAAATCGCCGAATGGAAAATCTCCGGGAACGTACGGTTCACTTTTAAGTTATTGGTGGGGGTGGAGATCCCCCCGGGGGTGGCTTTATGGCCGGAAGTTGCGCCGCGCCCGGCCTGGACGGCATACAGCCTTCGTTCATGTTCAGGTGTTTATGCACGGATCCATCGCGGTGCTCCCGATCGTTCGGTCACGAGGGAAAGGGTGTGCCGCGGTTCGCATGGTTCTCTGCAACGACTGAAGCCGGCTGCAGGGACGCTTCGCCTCCCCGGTGAAGTGTTCTTTCTCGGGAAGTTTGCCTGCGGGACGGGGCAAGCATCCCACGGAAACAACTTGTGACGCGACGCCGCTGGCACGTCGCCTTTACAAGAACCAAATTGTCGGCGCATATCCCGGCCGGCACGCCGTTTGGAGAGTTCGATGAAATCGAATGCGGTGACATCCGTAGAACTGGAACTTGATTGGACTGCCCAGACAATCTTGCCCCTGGAATTCCGGGGTAAGGAGTTGCAGGTGGAAGCGCGCGCCTATCAGGGCACGGACCCGGCCTTTCAGGCGTTGGTGCTGGTGCACCGCGAGAAGGACGTGGAGCCTGGTACCGTTCCGTTTGTGCGCGTGCACAGCGGCTGCGTCACCGGCGACATTTTTCATTCCCTGCGCTGCGACTGCTACCCTCAGTTGCAAGCCGCCATGGAGAAGATCCTGGCCAGCCCGCTTGGCGTGCTGATCTATCTCCCCTATCAGGAAGGCCGTGGCATCGGCCTCGTGAACAAGATCCGCGCCTATGCCCTTCAGGACCAGGGCTATGACACGGTGGACGCCAACGTCGCCATCGGCGCTCCGATCGAGGCGCGCGACTACGACCTGGCTGCACACATTCTGTTCGACCTCGGTTATCCCGAGATCAAGCTCCTCACCAACAACCCCGCCAAGGTGGAAGCCCTGACGGAAGAAGGCGTGGACGTGGTGGAGCAGGTGCCCATCATCGTCGAGGCATCGCCCTACAACACGCGCTACCTGAAGACCAAGAAGGAGCGCATGGCGCACAAGCTGTAACAGCTGGCGTCTGCTCGAGAGATTTCAAAGGCGGTGTCCCTGGGGGCACCGCCTTTTGCTTTTTCGGGGACCACATGGCGGACAGTCTGATGAGAGCAGGCGCGCGCCTGCTCTGTTCGCGGTTCTCAATACATGCCGCGCCGCGCCATCTCGGCGCCCTGAAGCTCGCTCTCCTCGCGCGTCAGGCCCTCGACATGGTCCACCAGCATGTCGCCGTAGCTCGGCAGACTGGCGCGGTCGATGTGCCGGGAAGCATCCCAAAGCCCGGCGCGATTGATCGCCTTCGCGCAATGCAGGTAGGCCTCCCGCACCGTGATCAGGATGCCGATCTTGGGCGCGCGGCCCTGCACCGTCGACGGCGCCAGCAAGGCCGCGTCGTCGGTGATGCGCGCGGTGCCGTTGACGCGCAGGATCTCGGCCATCCCGGGAATGATGAACATCATCCCGACCGACGGATTGGAGAAGATGTTCTCCATCGTGTCGAAGCGATTGTTGCCGATCCGGTCCGGCAGCAGCAGATGCCTGTCGTCGAGCACGCGCACGAACCCTGCCGGATCGCCACGCGGCGAGACGTCGGCTCCTTTGGCGCCATTGGTGCTGATGACACAGAAGGTGGACCGCGCAATCATCGCCTTGCAGTGCTTGTCCAGTCGCGGCAGCACCTTGCCGGAGGCGCGCGTCATCGGTTTGGGATGCCGCGCTTGCACGTCCTCGAAAGAGCTGACGTAGCTGATCTTCTCAGGATCGAAGGCCGGTTCGTCCGTCACTCTGTCACTCCCTTTGCGCTGCGTGCTCAGCCGCGGGCTAGGTCTTGCGGGCGCGGATCTGCGCCATCATCAGATCGTACTGCAGGTCGGCCGCCTGGTGGTAGGTGAAGGTGCGGTCCCGGAATTCCTTCTGTGCCGCATAGATCTTTGCGAACGTGGGATTGGTGTCGATGATGGACTTGTAAAGCTCCTCCGCCGCCGCATACATCGTCTGGATCACGTCAGCCGGGAACACCGACACGTTGACGCCGGACCCCACCAGCCGCAACAGCGCTTCCGGATTCTTGGCGTCGTAGTGCGCGAGCATCGAGGTGGTGGTCGCTTGCGCTGCGATCTCGATCACGCGCTTGTACTGATCGGGCAGCGCATTCCACTTCTCGAGATTGAACAGCGCGTGGAAGACGGTGCCGCCCTCCTGCCAACCGGGCGTGTAGTAGTATTTCGCGACGCGATTGAAGCCGAGCTTCTCGTCGTCGTAGGGGCCGATGTACTCGGCGGCGTCGATCACCCCGCGC
>Ga0190269_10001335_pt1 | contig 11892 bp, 10 predicted proteins | sample Popmic249IS_FD_133749 | JGI IMG/M metagenome (GOLD analysis project Ga0190269, IMG submission 133749) | Populus adjacent soil microbial communities from riparian zone of Blue River, Arizona, USA - 249 IS | ecosystem: Environmental > Terrestrial > Soil > Riparian zone | place: USA: Arizona...
AGTCTTTCAATCGTCCGTCTCCCCTTCTCGTCACGCGCCAGACCGACGACGCGGTGGCCGCGCTCCGAAAACTGCCGCACCATCCGGCGCCCCAAGACCCCCGTCGCCCCTGCGATAAAAACTCTCATTTCCCTTCACCCCCCGACCCCGTCTGAATGCCTTCAAACACCTTCACGTTTGAGGCAGGCAGAAGGTTACAGCCGCGAACGGGAAGCGGCGCACAAGGTAGCTGCGACCCGTCCGGTAGCAGGTTTGGATAAATTTGGCGGGTGGGCCGTAGGAGGACTTAACTACTTTGCGAGGGACAGTCGTGCCCCGCGCGGCCGCGCCCGAAGGCTTCTCGGCGGGGCCGTGCAGAGGTTCAGGGACTTCGGCGACGCTGTGGATTCCACTTCTTTACCTGAAGTGTAGGCTTGATAATTTAACAACAGTTTTTCTGCCCATTACACGGCGGGAAGCCCTTTCCTGTGAAACACTTAGCTACTATCTCCGGTCGTAAGCCTTGAATGCGCACACCTCGCGACGCCCTTGTCGAAGCCTTCCGGGTAGAACATGCCTGTCCCGAAGCAGTCGGGGCATTGCGAGGCGTCAGGGGCCGGCTCCGCGCCCGGACTTGTCTCCAAGGGTTTAGTCTCTTCTTCGAGCTGACGTTTCTCCTGCTTCCAGAGCCTTCGGCGGAGGTGTTCGGTCAGGAACGCGGGGACGCTCGACACACTGCCCGTCCTCCCGGCCGCAATCTTCAGTTCCGTTATCAGCAGGTCGGCGAGTTCGGCCCAGCGTTCGGCCTCGGCTGGCGTCGATTCTCTGCCGGTGAGCGTTTTGGTAGCTTTGCGGAACCGCGAGAGCATCGGGGCGTAAGCCTCATCATCAGCCCCGGCGGTACTATTCGATGATGAGCCTGCGGCGCTCTCCACTCTACCTTCGCTACTATTTCTATATTTATATATAGAAGAGACCCCTGTAAAATCTACCGGGGTAACCCCTGTAAAATCTACCGGGGTAACCCCTGTAAAATCTACCGGGGTAGCTACCCCGGTAGCTACCGGGGTAGCTACCGGGGTAACGAGCTTTTTGCTCTGTGTGTCGATCTCGATTTGAGCGGTTTTACGACGAGCTATAATCTCCTTCGGATCGTAAATTCGATACCTCGGTCCGAGGGGGTTGCCGTTGAAATTGGATACGATGGCGATAGAGAGTTTTTCAATGAGTCCGGCCAGCGCCGTCCTAATCGTCTTGTCCGAGCGTATGCCGGTTCTCTCACATAACTCCTTCGGCCCGAAGTGGCGTTCCTTTACACCTCGACTGATCGTCTCCCGATACATGACCGAGTAGACGCGCTGCTCGGAGGCCGTGTGCGTGGCGTCCAGATATTGCGGCGACGTTCGGGACGGCTCTCGTTGGCCTTCATCAGAGCTACTTTCTACCGGGGTAATCTCTGTATCTTGAATAGATTCAATAGTTTCTTCGGGCGTGATTTCATCTGTTGATTGCCGTTCCGCAGGCTCCGCGGGCTTATCTCGTTCGCGAGCCACCTGCGCATTCACCAGTTTCGCGAATCTGCTCATACCGCCACCTCGCCTACCGTATCCTCGATGTAGTCAGGCCCTATCTCCTTATCGTCTGCCATCTGCATCATCTCGTAAGCGAGGGCACAGAGCTTCAGAATGGAGCGGGGAATGCCTTTAGACTTGATGTAGACCGCCTCCATCGCCTCTTTTGTAAAGGGATTCCTGATTCCGGCGAACTCGCACCTGTGCCCGATCATGGCGGCCGTCTCGTCGGCGGTGAGAGGGTCCAATACCGAATAGGTCGAAATGCGCGAGTAAAGCGCCTTATTCTTGTCGGTGTTCAGTTTATCTCGCAGTTCGAGCTGCCCGGCCAGCGCGATTTGAATGAGCTTGTGTTTATCCGTTTCGAAGTTCAAAAGCCCGCGTATAAGCTCTAATTGTTCATTGTTAAGTAGTTGCGCCTCGTCGATGAAAAGTACGACGTTCTTGTCCGCCTGATACTGCTCCAGTAAGAACTCTTGAAGCGCGTCCTGCTGCGTCACGAAACTCCGCTTCGGATCGATCTCGAAGTCCGAGCAGATATATTTAAGCATTCCGAAAATGGAGGGGAATTTGGGGGTCGGAATGAGGGTCGTGATGACATCCTCCTTGGCTGCATACTCGCCGTAGAGGTATCGCAAAACCGTCGATTTTCCCAGACCTACGTCCCCGAGCGCGGCACACGTCAGTCCCTGTCGCTTGTCGATTGTGAATCGGGCTTTCGCGATTACCGCGCGCAGAGATGGCGTGACGTAAAGGGAATTAGGATTCGGCGAGATGCTGAAAGGGGTATCAGCTTTCAAAGTAGCCACCATATTTTGGGCTTATACCACAGAACTGATGGCCCAGAAAGGTTAATTTTGCTGTTTTGCCAGGCTGACTCTGTTAATTTGCTGTTATTGCCGGGCAAATCTACGTGATGACGTATGCGAGAGGGCATCGAAGGCAGTCTCAGGGATGCGAGTTTTCATTGACAAGCTGGTCGATGGGGCGTATCGTGTGCCCGCCCTCTCGACCCCCTCAAAGGAGTTTAGAGAGCGAACGAGGCCGCCGGGGAAGCGAGGCTCCGGCGGCCTCGCCACGTCTGGGCGAGGGAATTTGAAGGGGCAGGATGGTTTCAGGGTCGGATAATGACCTTGGACACCTGCAACCACACGCTTCCTGTTTGTGCTTACTTATTTTCGGGCGCGTCGCCGCCGGGCGGGTGGGTGTTTCGCGTGTCAACGGCCTCGGCGTCCTTACCGCCTCCGAGCCACTTGACGGGCGCTGTGAGGCGCCTGCCCATTGATTTTAAGCGTGAGCCGTTCGGGTGTGCCGGTTCCGCCTGTGAGGCCGCCCTGGTCTTGTGCGGCGCGGTACAGTACTGGCGCGGCTCCCCGCCCGCGGGGTAGGTCATCCTGCTCAGGGTCGGACAGTCCTTCGTTGCGAGCAGGCCGGTCGCCGCGTCGATTGTGACCGTCAACGTCGGCACCGGTTGCAACTCCGGCGCGCTCGGCGCTCGGCCCCTGGACGTTGCTTCCGTGAGGGAAGGAAGGGCCGTCTGTTCCTTGCCGCTCGTGGTTTGGCCTTGGGACGTGCGGGTCGCGCTTTCGGACTGCTGCCCTTTGTCGGGGAGCCCTGCTTCCACACGTTCGGTCAGCGGCGTTGTGTCAGGCGTCGGCGTCCCGCCCGTCGGCACTAGCGAGCTTAAGGCGGCGATGAAAACGGCGCAGAAGACTGCGGCTATGAGCAGAGCTATCTGCGGGCGTCTACGCCGTTCGGCCTCGGAAGAGGCGGCGGGAGACTTGTCCGGCGCGGGGGCCGTGTGCGTTCGCCTCGCGGCGTTCCCTGAAGTCAGCCGGGTGTATGCTTCGTTTATCTCCTTCAACTTCTCCTGCGCCTTTTGCTGAAGTCGCGGGTCGTGTGAGAAACGGTCCGGGTGCCAGACTTTTGCGAGGTCGCGGTAGGCGTCCTTCAACTCCTGTCCGGAGGCGCCCGGGGCGACGCCCAGCAGCTCGTAGTATTTATCCAGCTCGTTATTCAAGGCGTCTATCCTCAGGATAGGAGTTCGGCCAGTCTCGACACGCTCTCAAGACGGTCCGGCAGCTCGTAGAAATCCGACAGGGGAACGCCCAGATAGGCCAAAGCACCTATCAGGCAGGCCGTGAAGACCAGGCCCGTGATAACAACCCGCAGGGCCGCGCGGCAGACGAAGCGCACGAGCGCCAGGAAGAGGTAAGACGGACGATGCCGCATAAGAAACTTCCCGGATGAGTAGTGACCGGATTGATGTTGCCGGCAGGTGGTGGCCGCTGACTGTGGCACGGGCGCCAGCGGGCACAGGTATTATCGCAGGCCCGAAAGCTTATGACAACGATCCTTGTCGTCGAGTAATAAAGGCTCTTGCGAGTGAGTAGAACCCTTATCCGACCCGGTCGGAGGGATTGTCTTTGCTCTTTCGTTCGTCGTGCGACCGAGCGTTGACAGCCTTTCGACTTGCACCCAATATCATTGCCACCAAACTTTCCAAGAAGGAGGGCAGAGATGGGACAGGGAGGCGACCGGGGCAAAGGCCCCAACAAGACTGGCACCCAACCGACAGGCAAGAAGACATCCCCCGCCCGCGGCAGCAAGAAGGGCGGCAAGGGCGGCGAAGGCCAGGGCTCCGCGAAGAGCCGCGCGGCAGGCCCGAAGAAGGTGCCGGCCCGGACGACTAAAAGGTCTGGAGACAAATAAGGCTGGACGCGAGAGGGCGCGAGCATGTAGCCCGCGCCCTCGAAAACGTCGAACGTGTGTCGGGGCCGCCTCCTCACTTCTCCGCAGGGCCCGGCGGGCTTGAGCCGCAGACAGAGGCGCGAACCGCCGCGTCGTCTAGACGTGCTGGTCCAGGAGAATCGTGTTCCCGTCCGGGTCGGCAAACATCAGGCTGGCCGGTCCTGTAGAGCTTTCGTCCGCCTCTGAAATCATCTCCACGCCGCGAGCCTTGAGCCGGCGCTGCAACTCCCGAACGTCCGTGAACTCTTCGAGCGGCTGTGCGTCGCTACCCCACCCCGGGTTGAAGGTAAGAATGTTCTTATCGAACATGCCTTGAAACAACCCGATGGCGTGCCCGCCGTTCTTCATAATCAGCCAATTCTGCGACTGATCGCCCATGAAGACCTTGAAGCCCAGCTTCTCGTAGAAGAGCCTCGACGCCTCGATGTCTTTGACGGCCAGGCTCACAGAGAAATTTCCCAGCTCCATAAATGCCTCCTGCGTCGCGTTGTCGGCAAAAGCTCAGGGGCGCCTTATATCACAACCGTGTCCCTGTCACAAGACATTGTTGCGCACGCGCAACGAGAGGCTGTGATCCGCTCGTCAACTCCTTCTCGCGTTCTTCGGTAAGGCGGGCAGCGTTTGGAGTCATGATGCTCCGACGCGGAGCCCGTTCGCACTCGACCTTACAGCCGATGCCGGGAGGAGAGCACCATGACGACATTGACGACGGCGGGCGCGGCCGCGACGTTGGCCCTGATGCCCCCCGCGGCCGCCCCCGCGCACGGCGGCGAGGTCGCCGACGCCCTGCGTTTCCAGACGCGCCTGCTGTGGCGGCGTGAGCGGGAAGTGTTGCTGCCACTCGTCGCAGAGGCGGCGGGCGAATGTCCGTCGGTACTCGACGTGTGCTGCGGGACGGGCGAGTTCCTCTCGCGCCTGACGGACGAGCTGCCGGGCGCCGAGTTGTTCGGGGCCGACCACAACGCCCCCGGCCTGTCGCACGCCGCGCGGCTGCTGGGCGACCGCGCGCGGCTTTTGGAATGCGACGCGACCTCGCTGCCTTACGAGGACGGGCGCTTCGACGTGGTGACGTGCAGGCACGCCCTACAGACCATGCCGAAGGGTATCGCCGAGGCGGTCGTAAGCGAGATGGTGCGCGTGTGCCGGCCGGGCGGTCTGGTCTACCTGACGAACGAGGATGTCGGCTCTTGCAGGGGCTCGCTCCGGCCAGGGGCGATTGAGGCGGGGATGCGCGTGTTCTGCGGGCTCTGGGCGAGCCACGGGATGGACATACGGCTCGGGCTGCGTCAGGACCGTCTGCTGCGCTCCTGCGGCCTGGAAACGCAAGTGGCGCCCATCGTAGCGCGTTCGCAGGACGGCGTAGAGGACTGGGAAGGGATGGTTCAGAGCTGGGCGGACATCCACGAGCAGATGGCGTTTGAGTCGGGGATGAGCGAAGAGGAGACGGGGACGCTTCTGGAGGGGCTCGAACTCTACAGGCGTTGCGCGAGGGAGGGCCGGGCGGAATGGCCCGTGTGGGCCTGCTGGGCTTTGAAGGCTTGATTCGGAGGGGCGACGCTGCGAAGGCGTTCAGCCGTCGGCCCCCGCGTCCGGGGCGCCGAGCGCCTTCAGCGCACGCTCAAGCATCGCCCTGTGTGCGGGGTTGGTCGCGCGGCCGAGTTGCTCTTCCAGACGCGCGCGGGAGAGCCTGTCCGACTCTTCGCGCGCCTTGCGCTCGCGCTCGTCGGCCGAGGGCTGCTGCCCGCGCGCGCGCCTCGCCTCCGCGGCCTCCTGTTGCCGCTCCAGCGCCTCCTCCAGACTTCCCGCCAAGTCGTCACCGTCCCAGCCCGCCATAACTTCCTCCTCCTCGGCGTCTCGCCCTATTGAAACGACAACTGCCGGCGCGTGGCGAGGTCGAAGATCGCGTCACGGTCGCGGGGCCGCTGGACGTACTGGAAACGCTTGTAGCTCGCCTCGTCGCGCACGCGGTCGAGGCCGATGCGGAAGCCGGGGATGGTGTCTTCGGCGATGAGCCAGACGTAGCCGTCCCATTCGAGCCAGAGGTCGTTGCGCACGGCGAAGTCGCCCTGCCGGACGGCGACCGTGATGTGGCCGGGCGTGTAGACGAAGAGGTAGTCTTCGCCGAGTTGCTCCAGCAGCGAGCCGAGGAGGATGGCCTTGTTGCTGCAATCCGACTCGCCGGACATCAGCACCTCGTTCGGCCGCTTCAACAGCTCGAAGTCGTACGTGGCCTCGCGCATGTTGTAAGTGATCTCGCGCGAGACGAAGTCGAGCACGCGCTGCACGCGCGTCTCGCGCGCGCCCTCGCCGTCGGCCGGGATGTCGCGCGTCAACTCTTCGACGAAGCGGCGCAGAGAGCCTTCGCCGGGCCGCGCGACGAAGGCGCCGTGGTTGGCGAAGACGGCGGGCCGCCCGCCCTCGCTCTGCCCCGTCCGCGCCAGCATCCGCCCGCCGAAGATGCTCTTGTTCTGGACGAAGTCGTTCAGCTCGCTCATGTCGAGCGTGTAGGTCGCCGGCCCGAAGGGGAATTTGAGGACCGTCTCTGGGTCGAACCTGACATTTTCGACGGGCGTCTTGAAGAAGACGTGCTTTTCCGCAGAACGGCGCAGCGAGTAGTTGCCGAGGCGGAGCCGGCCCGCGCCGTCGTCCTCGGCCAACACGACCCGCTTCGGGTCGATGGCGAAGCGCGCGACCATCGGCCCGAACTCCTCGCCCGCCTGCTCGGGCGACGGGGCCGAGAAGTAGACCTCGCGTTCGCGTATGTTCAGCAGCTCAAGCCGCACGGGGCCGAGCACCTGTTCGACCACCTTCGTCCCGGCGAAGCCGGGCTGCGCGAGGTATGCGAGCACGGCGTCGCGCGTGCGCTCGTCGAGGCTGCGCGGCGCCAGGTCTTTCCGCGTCACCCCCGCCACGCCCCTCGGCGGGCGCGTGTCCGCACGCAGCTTGTAGAGAACCAGAGACGCCCCGCACAGCGCGAAGACGACGACGGCCGCAAGGACCACCTTCCAGGCCCTCGAACTCGTCGGCGCTTCGGTTCCGAACGTGAGGAGCGGGAAGTCCGGCCGCGCCGGGGCGGCCGCGCGCGCTTCCGCGTCGGGGCCGCCGAGCGGCAGGCCGCAACGCTCGCAGGGCGTGTCGCCCGACCAGTTGAAGAGGCCGCAGCCGGGGCATTTCGTGGGACTCATAAATTTCTCTGGCGGGGTTTGAGGCCCGCATCCGCTTCGATCCGGGGGAGACGCGAGTGGCGCCGGGAAATTATAGGGTAAGGCACGTCGCGGGTGGGAGCGACGAACGCCGGTTCGGGAAACAAGCGAGGACGGTGCAGTCTCTTCGAAGCTGGCACAAACTTATTTCAAGTCAGCGCGAATAGTATAGCCGCCCCTTGCGCGTGTCAACGACTTCGACGCGGCAAGACGCGGAAGGGGACCGGGCGCGTGGCCGGTCCCCTTCCGCAGAACGACTTTGGGCGCAAGGCTCAGGCGAAGACGCCGGGGCCGGGGCCGAGGACGTTGTCGGGGTCGTGCCTGCTCTTCTGGCTGACGAGGCGGCCCCAGGAGGGGCGGAAGTGCTCCTGCCAGTCCTGCGGCGACATCTCGACCGCGCTGATGGTGTAGGACTTGCCGCCGAGGTCGCGGTTCTGCTCGTAGAGCCTTCGGTTTTCGGCGAGCACCGCGTCCACGGCCTCGTGCGGAATGGTGCGCAGGATGTCGAACAGGAAGAAGGTCTCTTCGTCGGGCACGCTGAGCAGAGGGCGCGCGAGCCTCGATTTGACGAATGGGTAAAAGAGTATCAGAGAGCCCGGCAGGAAGGTCGCGGGGTCGAGCGACGCGATGGTCTGCGAGGCGAAGGCGTCGATCTTCGAGTCGGGCACGAACAGGTCGAGCCAGGGGTGCGGGAAGCCGCCGAGCCCCGCGTCGTTCAACTGGTCGATGAGCTTGACGACGAGGTCCGTGTATTCGAAGTAGGTCATGTCCTCGGTCTGCTGCGAGCCGGGGACGAAGCCGAGCCCCTCGAAGGGGTCGGCCGGCAGCTCCGCTTCCGAAGTGTAGAAGGACGTGCCCTCGATGAAGAAGGCGAAGCCGCCCGGCGTCGTGACGCTCATGCCGCGCGTGTGGTCGAAGCGCGCCGACGCGACGAGGAGACGGAGGTCTGCGAGCATCGCCGTCACGTCCGGGTAGAAGAAGCGGAACGTGCGCGCGCGCTCGCCCGCGGGGATGAGCCGGACGGTCGCGCGGACGATGACGGCGCACAGGCCGAGGCCCGCGAGCGCCGCCTCGAAGAGACTCCGGTTCTCCGACTCGGAGCAGTTGACGAGTTCGCCCTCGCCCGTGACCACCTGAAGCTCTAAGACGTTATCGACCTGCGCGCCGTGCACGTAGCTCCTGCCGCTGACGCCGCCCACCGAGAGCGTCCCGGCGACGGTCAGCCGCGTGTAGTCGGTGAGCACGGGCGGCGTCAGGCCGAGGGGCACGGTCGTCAAAAGGAGGTCGCGCCAGACGACGCCCGCGTCAACGACGGCGCGGTCCTGTGTGACGGAGTGAATCTGGTTGAGCGTCGTCATGTCGATGACGACTCCGGCGCCCGCCTGCGACTGGCCGAACGCCGTGTGCCCTTTGCCGCGCCCCGCGACGCGTATGCCGTTCTGGCGCGCGAAGCGCACCATCTTCACCACGTCTTCGACCGAGCCCGGCCGCAGGACCGCGACCGGCGTGCGGTGAATCAGGTGGCCGAAGTCGTCGGCCGCCGCGGCGAGCGCAGAAGGGTCCGTGCTGAGCGTCCCGTCGAGCGGCGGGAGCTGCGAGAAGTCGCCGGCGCCGCCGGCCTTCGTCACCCAGGCCCCGCCCGCGAGGTCGAAGCCGACGACGGCCGAAGCGGCGAGCATCCCCCTTAACAGATCGCGTCTGGAAATCCTCTTCACAAATCACCTCTTCCCGAGAGACAAAAGGAGCCGTTCGCGCCCGGCGGGGCGCCGTAGAGTAGAACGAGTTATTCGGGGCCAAAGAGACGGGGCCTGACAGCAGTGTTTGAGAATTGAGCCGGCCGTCTCACCCTCTAACGCGAGAGGCGGCCGCGGAAGGGATCACACGGCGGGAACGTTTTTCATGTCAGCCGACGACGAGGGTCGCCGAAGGGTCAGCGTCTCAAGGCGCGCGTCTCCGGCGGCCCAAGGTAGCTGGGGCGCAGGCCGCCCGCGTCTATGACGATCTTGTCCAGCACTACGCCCGCGTCAATCATGTAAATCTTTAAAACGTGCGGGCCGGCCCTGGCGACCTCGTGCGTCGTAGAGCCGACGACGGTTGCGTTCAGCACGTTCTGGGCCCACTGGCTCGAAGTCACCTCGACCCCTGCGCCGACGGCGACGACCTGCGGCGGCGCGTCGCCGAGCGCGACGGCGTAGCGCAGCCCGCGCCCCGCCTGCAAAGGCTGCGTCGGCAAGAGGTAACACCGCACCTTGACTCTGCCCTGCGTGAAGAGTTGAAGCTGGTACTCAAGCACCGGCGCGGCGGCGGCGACGCGCGACGGCTCGACGGTGGGCGCGGTCGTCGGGAAGACCGCCACCGAGTCGCCCGTGCGGCCGAGGCCGGGGATTGTCTGCCAGCCCGCGCCCGCGCGTTCAACCTTTCGCGTGAAGTGCTCGGCCTCGAACGCCAGAACGCCCGCGGATTCGACGAAGCCTCTCAAGCCCTCGGGCCGCGGCGTCCGCGGGTTGAAGACGGGCACGCGCACTAAGCGGGTCGCCCCCGCCCCGCTTATCTCGACCGTGCCCTCGATGTTCTCGCCGCGCGGGGCCCTGTCCCAATCGACCGACACGAGGACGCGCGCGTCTTCGCCGAGGTCGCCGGCCGAACGGCTCAGCCTTATCCATTCGTGACTCGCCCGTGCGACCCAGCGCGCACGCGCGCGCCCTGTGTTGAAGACATCGACGAAGCGCGTGTCACGCGTGTAGACGCCGAGCGCGGGCAGCGCGACGTTCGTCTCCCCCTCGCGTAAGGGTTCGCGCCGCCCTTCGACGGCGACGCCGAGCCCTGCCTCCAACGGCACACGCATCCCCGCGAGCGCGGGAGGCGGAGGCGGCGGCGTGCTCCTCATGCTCGGCCACTGTCCCGGGTTCATCTCCGGCGCCATCATGTGCCGCCATTTGCCGCCCGCCAGCCTCTCGTTGTAGTAAGCCGTCTCTGCCTTCAGGCGCGCGTCCGATTGCTTCGCCATCTCGGCCCACGCAGACGCGCTTGCGCGCCCCTGCGCGACGTGGAGGGCGGCCTTCTCCGTGAAGAAGAAACGCCCGTTGGCGAGCGCCGCGCCGCGCACGGGGTAGGCGACCAACTGGTAAAACGCGTCCTTCAGCGCGTCGGGCATCCGCTCATAAAGGCGGTCGGCGCGCGCCTTGAGCGAGGCGTAAGCGTCGAGCCGCGCCTGCGTCTCGTCGCCGTAGTCAACGGGGGTCAACTCGCTCGCGCGCGGCGGCTCGTTCGGCAGGTGCCATTGCAAGTGCTCTGGCTTGCGCGCGAAGCCGAGCCTGTAGAACTCGTCCATCAGGGCCGCGATCTCGCGCGCGTCCCTCGCACCGAACTCGCGCCGCGCCCACTCGGCGAGGAACTCGGGCAGACGCTCGCGCGGCCAGCGCTTGATGTCCCAGGCCATCTGCATGAAGAACTCCGTGGCGACCTCGGCGGGCTTGATGTCGCCGACGTTGAGCATCCAGAACTCTCGCGCGCCGTGCTCGTAAGCCTTCGACATCTCCTCCCAGACGAGCGCGGGCGGCGTGGTGTTGAGCCAGAGGTAGGAGAGCGGGCGGCCGAGGTAGGAGACGTGGTAGTAGACGCCGAAGCCGCCCACGCGCTTCCGCTCTTCGGCCGTCGGGAAGGTGCGTACGTAGCCGAAGTTGTCGTCCGGGTAGACGATGGTCACGTCCTCCGGCACCTTCAGCCCGCGGCGATAGTCGGCCAGCACTTCTTTGTAGGGGCAGAAGATTTGCCGGACGCTTGTCACGTCCGGCGCGACGTACTTCGCCAGCAGGTCGCGCTGCACGCCGAAGATTCTTTCCAGCAGCTTGATGCGCTCGGCCTGCGTCTTCGGCCCCTGAATCGCGCTGTCGTGGATGCCGCGCATCCCGAGCGTGTAGACGTTCTCGAACGGGCCGTTCTCGCGGACGCGCTCCGCCCAGTAGCGGCGGACGCCTTCGGGGTTGCGCGTGTAGTCGTAGAGCTTCTTGTCCTCCTTCCACTCGCCGACGTTGTTGCGGAGCATCGGCTCGGCGTGCGAGGAGCCCATCACAACGGCGTAGTCGTCCGCCACCCTTTTGTTCTCTGGGAACTCGTTGAAGGGGCGCGTGCACTCGTGCATCGCGGGCCAGAGCGTGTTGGCCTTCAAGCGCAGCAGCAACTCGAAGATGCGCGCGTAGGTCTTCGGCCCGATGTCGCCGCGCTCGGGCTCGAAGGTCTTCGCGGCCCAGGGCTGCAGGCCCCAGTCTTCGTCGTTGAGGAAGATGCCGCGGTAGCGAACCGACGGCGGGCCGAAGCGGCGGACGCCGGGCCTGACGAAGAGCCTGTTCCGACGCTCGGGCGCGACATCGGCCCACCAGTACCAGGGC
>Ga0190269_10001336_pt1 | contig 11877 bp, 12 predicted proteins | sample Popmic249IS_FD_133749 | JGI IMG/M metagenome (GOLD analysis project Ga0190269, IMG submission 133749) | Populus adjacent soil microbial communities from riparian zone of Blue River, Arizona, USA - 249 IS | ecosystem: Environmental > Terrestrial > Soil > Riparian zone | place: USA: Arizona...
GTCGTAGATGCGGGCGCTGCTGGGGCGGCTGGAGGGGTCCGCGTCGGCGTTGGCCATGCCGAGGAACCCTACTCCACTGTGGTCGGAGCGCCGCCCGCCGGTCACGAGGCCACCCGCCCGGGGACCGGGACCAGCTTTCCGGTGCGCCGCAACAGCGCCGGAACCTGGTGCGGCGTGGTCGGCGGGCCGTACCGCAGCCCCTGCGCGCCGTCGCAGCCGGTGCCGATCAGCGTGGCCGCCCGCAACTCGTCGTCGACGCCGTGCACGGTGAGCGTGAGGCCCAGCGCGTGCGCGACCCGCGCCATGCCGGCGAGCAGGTCACGGTCGGCCTCCGCGCCGGCGGCCGCGTCGTGCAGCAGGCTCGCCGGGGTGCGCAGCCCGTGCACCGGCAGGTCGCGCAGGTACGCGAGGCTGCTCGGCCCGGTGCCGAAGTCGTCCAGCACGATGCGGACGCCCAGCGCCGCCAGCGCCGCCAGCACGGTGTGGCTGTGCGCACCGGCAGGCACCGCGTCGATCCCCGACAGGTGCAGGTGCAGCCGCTTGGGCGGCAGCCCGCTGGCTGTGAGCGCCTCCCGTACCAGTTCGACGGCGTCCGGGTAGCCGAGCTGGTGCACCGGCAGGTCCAGGCCGACGAACGGCCCCTTCTTGCCGCCGTCCCACTGCATCGCCTGGCGGCAGGCCTGCTGCAGGAGGCTGCCGGCGAGCCGCATGGTGGTCTCCCGGTCGCCGGTGAGCTGGCCGATCCGGGCGAGGTCGAGCGTGCCGAGGTGCGGGTGCCGCCAGGCCATCCGGGTGTGCAGGCCCGCGATCCGCCCGGAGCTGAGCCGCACGATCGGCTGGTACGTCGGCGGCCCGGTGACCAGCCCCGCCACGCTGGTGCCGCCGCCGGGCCGGCCGGCGTCCGCGGGCTGCGCGACGTACGCCGCCCAGCCGCTGGTGCCGGCGCGGGCCTGGCGCAGCGCGATCTCCGCGTCGACCAGCACCCGGGCCGGGTCCAGCCCCTCGACCGGCACGTCGACCACACCGGCGTGGGCGTGCAGCGGGGCGGTCAGCCCGGTCCCGGGCAGCGACGCGGGCTCCCGCAGCGCCTCGGTGACGCGCTCGGCCAGGTCGGCCAGGTGCGCGAGGCCGCCGCTGTCCTGCACCAGGATCGCGAACGTCTGGCCGCCGTGGCGGGTGAGCAGGTAGTCGGGGTGGCGGGCGAGGACCTGCAGGCGGCGCGCCACCTCGGCGAGCACGTGGTCGCCGGCGTCGGCGCCGAACTGCTCGCACACGGCGGCGTGCCCGCCGAGGTCGATCAGGCACACCCCGACGTGGCGGCCGGCGTCCCGGTCGTGCGCCGCCTGCCGCAGGCGCTGCATCAGCCGGGTCTTGTTCGCCAGGCCGGTGACCGGGTCGTAGTAGGCCACCCGGCGGTAGCGGGCCTCGCTGTCCTGCAGCGCCACCTGGAACTCGCGGGCCGCCCGCTGGGCGGCGCGGTGCAGCGACTCCTGCTGGGCGAGGGTGCGGGCCTGCAGGGCGGCGGCGAACCCGGCGGCGAACGCGGCGGTGACCTGCCGGGCCGGGCCGGGCAGCGCGTCGCCGTCGGCGAGGTGGTCCATCACGATGCCCATCGTGGCGGGCAGCGCCTCGGGCCGGCCGATGCCCAGCGCCACGACCTCCAGGCCGATCCGGTACGCGGCGTCGACGTCGGCCGGGGTGGCATGGGCGGCGTCGGCCAGGCAGCCGGCGTACACCTCGAGGGTCTGCGCCGCGACGGGGCGGGCGAGGGGCAGGTAGACGCCGGCGGCGGTGGCGGCCGCCAGCCAGGTCTCGCCGACCGTGCGCCCGCGGTCCGTCGCGGCGGGCATCGGGGCCAGCGCCACCGGCGCGGGCGTGCCCGGGGAGCCGCCGGCCGTCCGCCGGGCGCTCTGCACCGTCCGCGCGGCCTGGTCGAGCGCGGCGTCGGTGTAGCGCACCGCGGTCTCGAGGGCGGCGGCGACGATGCCGTCGGCGCGCTGCCGGGCGTCCTCGATCAGCCGGGCTGCGGCGCCGTCGCCGGCCGGGCGCAACGGCTCCGGGTCCTCGCCGGGCACCGGGTCGTAGCCGCACTCGCCGAGGATCTGGTTGAGCGCGGCGATCATCATCGCGTGGGTGAGCACGGGCTCGTCCGCGCCGGGAACGTCCTCGGGGTGACCGGGCTCGGTCATCAGCTCTCGCCTCCCTCCGGATCGGGGTGCGGCTGCGGGTGCGGGTGGCGGTGGCCGGGGATGGCCTGCCAGAGCGCGACGGCCTGGCGGCGGCCGAGCTTGAGCGCGGTCCGGACGGCCTCGGGGCTCTTGCCGACGCGGGCGGCGATCTCGGACGGGGTGAGGCCCTGCGCGGAGAGCTCGAGCGCCTCGCGGCGGGCCGGGGGCAGCTGGGCGAGCACGCCGGAGAACCATTCCTGCAGCTCGTACGCGACCAGCCCGGGGTCGTCGGCGCGCCCCTCGTCGAGCTCGCCGACGTCGGCGACCAGCACCTCGTCGCCGCCCAGGCCGCCGGCCCGGCGCTGCTTCAGCCAGTGCGACCGGGCGGCCGTGCGTACCCAGGCGACCGGGTGGGTCAGCTCGGACCAGCGCCGCAGCGCCTCGCGGATCGCCTCGGCGACGGCGTCCTGCGCTTCCCAGCGGTTGGCGCCCTCGCGCAGCAGGCCGCGGACCAGCCCTTCCCAGTAGCGCCGGAAGAAGTCCTCGATCTCGGCCGCCGGTGGCGGGTTCGCGATGACCGGCCGTGGCGGGGCCGGATCACCGTCCGCCACGTCGGGTGCGCCGTGCGCCTCGACCACCACTGCCTCCGTCCGCCGTCGAACACCCACCTAAGTAGGTCCACAGCGGACCGTCGGCGTGACAGCGGAGGCCAAGATTCTTTTGTCCCGGGCGGCCGGGCATAGTTGCGGAGAGCGCGGACATTCGACCACATCGGGAGGCACGGGTGACGGGGACCCTGTACGCCGTCAGCGACCTGCACGTCGCGTACGCGGAGAACCGCAAGCTGGTCGAGGGGCTGCGTCCCTCGTCACCGCAGGACTGGCTGATCGTGGCCGGCGACGTCGCCGAGGTGTTCGGGCACGTCGAGGCGACCCTGCGGCTGCTGCGGTCCCGCTTCGCCGAGGTGATCTGGGCGCCGGGCAACCACGAGCTGTGGACGCACGCGAAGGATCCGGTGCAGCTGCGCGGGGTGGAGCGCTACGAGCGGCTCGTCGCCATGTGCCGCGACCTCGGTGTCCGTACGCCGGAGGACGAGTACGCGGTCTGGCACGGCGACGGCGGCCCGGCGGTGATCGCCCCGCTGTTCCTGCTGTACGACTACACGTTCCGCGCGCCCGGCACGGCCACGAAGGAGGAGTCGCTGGCGTACGCGTACCGCACCGGCGTGGTCTGCACCGACGAGCAGTTGCTGCACCCGGACCCGTACCCGGATCGGGAGTCCTGGTGCCGTGACCGGGTCGCGGCGACCGAGGCGCGTCTCGCCGCGCTGGATCCGGCCCTGCCCACCGTGCTGGTGAGCCACTGGCCGCTGCACCGGCACCCGACCGAGGTCCTGTGGTACCCGGAGTTCGCCCAGTGGTGCGGCACCGAGCTCACCGCGGACTGGCACCTGCGGTTCCGGGCGGCGGCGGCCGTCTACGGCCACCTGCACAGCCCGCGGGTGACCTGGCAGGACGGGGTCCGGTTCCACGAGGTGTCGCTGGGCTACCCCCGCGAGTGGGGCCGCCGCGAGCGGGGGCCGGTGCTGCTCAACCGGGTCTTCGACGGGCTCACGCCGCCCGGCTCCTGAACATCGCCCGGTACGCCTGCGGGGTGGTGCTCAGCCGCTGCCCGAAGTGGTGCCGCAGGGTGGCCGCGCTGCCGAAGCCGGCCCGGACCGCGATGGCGTCGACGCCGAGGTCGGACTCCTCGAGCAGGCGGCGCGCCAGCAGCACCCGCTGGTTGGTCAGCCAGTCGTGCGGGGTCGCGCCGATCTCGGCCCGGAACCGGCGGGCGAACGTCCGCGGGGCCATGTGCGCCTGGGCGGCCATGGTGTCGACGGTGTGCGGCCGGTCGAGGGTCTCGATGACCGAGGTCAACAGCGGCTGCAACGTCTCGCAGTGCACCGATTGCAGCGGCGTCTCGATGAACTGCGCCTGGCCGCCGTCGCGGTGCGGCGGGACGACCATGCGGCGGGCGATCCGAGCGGCCACCGCCGAGCCCTGCTCCTCCCGGATGAGGTGCAGGCCGCAGTCCACGGCCGCGGAGGTGCCCGCGCTGGTCACGACGTTGCCGTCGGCGACGTAGAGCACGTCGGGGTCGACCTTGGCGGCCGGGAACTGCTCGGCGAGCCGGTCGGTGTGCCGCCAGTGCGTCGTGCAGCGCCGCCCGTCGAGCAGCCCGGCCGCGCCGAGCACGAACGCGCCGGTGCAGACGCTCATCACCCAGGCGCCCCGGTCGTGCGCCCGGCGCAGCACCTCGAGGATCTCCTCGGGATAGCCCTGCTCGCCGGCCTCCTCCTCGCCCTGCTTGGGGACCACGGCCACCAGGTCGGCGTCCTCCGCCGGGGACAGGTCGTGGCTGGGCAGCAGCGAGAAACCGGCATGGGTACGGACGGGGCGCCCGCCGACCGTGCACACGGAGAACTCGTACGCGGGCAGGCCCTCGTCGGTGCGGTCGTAGCCGAACAGCTCGCAGAGCACACCGAGCTCGAAGACCGCCACGGGCGGCAGGGCCAGGACGGCCACCTTGCGCAACATGCGGCCAGCGTACGCACCGGTGGCAGGATTTTGAAGATGTATGGCATCACTGCCACTATCGGCGGTCCCCGCGCCGGACAAGACTGGAGTCATCCCCGGTGCGCACCGGCTCTCCACCTCGCCGGACAGGGATGTGACCACCATGGAACTCGGACTGCTGCTCTTCTTCGTCCTGATCGTGCTCGCCTCGGCGCTCGGGCTCACCGTTGACTCGCGGGACAGCGCCGACTGGAAGCCCACCGCAGACGGCGTACGCGCCGGCGGGCGCCCGTGACGCCGGGCAGAACAGCGGCGCGGCCCCCGCCGGGGACCGCGCCGCTCGGATCAGTGCCGGATCACTTCCCGGCGCCGGCGCCCGCCTCCTTGGCGGCGCCGGCCTCGTCACCGGCCTGCTCGTCGGCGCCGGCGTCGTCACCGGCGCCGGCCTCCTCGCCCGCACCGGCCTCCTCGCCGGCGCCCGCGTCCTCGCCGGCGCCCGCGTCCTCACCGGCGCCCGCGTCGTCACCGGCGGCGCCGGCGGCGGCCTTCGCGTCGGCGAGCGTCAGGCAGGCGGTCAGCAGGCCCTCGCGAGCCGTGATCACCGCGGCGTCGAGGTCCTCGGCAGCGCCCTCCTCGCCGGCGCCGGCCTCGCCCTCGGCGCCCTGGCCGTTGCCCTGGCCCTGACCCTGGCCGTTGCCCTGACCCTTGCCCTGAGCGTTGCCCCGGGCCTCGCCCATCTTCTTGGCGTACCGCTTGGCGATGGCCCGCTTGACCTTCTTCGACTTCGGCGGCGCGGCCTCCTCGCCCGCACCGGCCTCCTCGCCCGCACCGGCCTCCTCGCCCGCGCCCGCCTCTTCACCGGCGCCGGCCTCTTCACCAGCGCCCGCCTCGGCGTCCGCGGCGGCCTGGTCGATCGCGAACTGGTCGCACGATTCCTCGAGGGCCTGCGCGGAGGCGGCAGCGGCCTCGGCGGCGCCTACTTGCTGTTCCGGCTGCAATTCCTCGCCGTCACAGACCACCGATCCGGCATTGATCTCCAACTGCTCGCACCCGGCGATGTCGAAGTTCTGGCCGTCGACCACCACGATCTCCGCGGCGGCCGCCTGCTCCCCGGCGGAGGCCAGCTGCAGGCCGGTCACACCGCCCACCACCAGCACCCCGGCGAAGACTGCGGCGCCGATCGCCTTGCGGTTGACCCCGGTGCCCCGTCGCTGACGCAGTCTCATCACCACTCCTCGTCGTCACACGTCTATGTCCGCTTCCGGGAGTCGATACGGGATCCACCCGTGCCCCGGTTCACCCCTCGTGCGAAATTCCCCGGTTCAATTTCCGGCGGATTTTTTTCAACTTTTTCCCGGATCAGGACGGTCGTGGCCATTCCCGCGATCGGGTTTCCCGCTCCGGCGCCACCGGCGACCAGTCCCGCCGGGCAGGCGAGGGATGGATCGATGTGCACCACTACACGCGGGCTGCTGGGGGCGGCCACCGCCCGGAAGCTCGCGGCCGGCGGACGGCCGGCGGGCCGGGATTGACCCCGGGGGGCCACCCCCGGACGATGCATTCGCGCCGATGAGCGGCCTATAGTCGACCAATGGCCAGCTCCGGGCAGACCGGTGGACACGCTCCACCGCCTCATGATCATGTCTGCCTGGACTACGCCGGTCCGGCGGCCTTCGAGGCCGCGGCGTACGACTTCCTCGCAGCCGGCCGGGCCGCCGGCGAGCAGGTGTGGCTCGTCGCGGGATGGTCTCCGCGCGACTGGGACTTCGAGCCGGTCGTGGTGCCCGTCAGCGATCACTATCCGGAGGGCGCCGCCATCGAGCCGGCGGCGGGCGTCGCGGCGTACGCCAGGGCGACCGAGCGGGCGATAGCCGAGGGTTACACCGGGCTGCGCGTGGCCGCCGACGCGACCCCGCTGGTGCGCACCCCCGTCCAGCTGGACGCGTTCGCCCGCTACGAGATCCAGGTGGACCGCTACATGCGCGACCACCCGTTCACGGCCATGTGCGGGTACGACCGCGCCCGGCTGCCCGACGGGACGGTGGAGCAGCTCGCCTGCCTGCACCCGGTCTCCGGCGCGCCGTTCCGGCTGATCGCGGCCCCGCCCGGCCGGGGCGACGCCGCGCTGGCCGGCGAGGTGGACGAGACCACCCGGCCGCTGTTCCTGCAGGCGCTGCGCCGCGCCGAGCTGCGACCGGCCGGCGGCGAGCTGGTGCTCGACGCCGGGGAGCTCGGTTTCATCGACCACAACACCTTGCTCCACCTCGACGCGCACGCCCGCGAGCTGGGGGCCACCGCGGTGCTGCGGACCCGGCTGTCCGCCGCGGCCCGCCTCGCGAGCCTGCTCGAGCTGACCGCGCTGCGCGTGGAGCAGATGGCATGAGGACGGGCGCGGCCGCCGGGCACACCGGCTACTTCCATGCGGCGGTGCAGTATGCATCCGATGACGAGCTGCTCGCCGTCACGCTGCCGTTCCTGCTCGGCGGCGTCGCGGCCGGCGAGCCCACGTTCGTCGCGTTCGGCGAGCGGACGGCCGGCCTGGTCCGCTCCGCGCTCCCCCGCGACTCCGGCGTGCAGTTCCTCACCGGCGGCGCCGTGTACGCCCGCCCCGCCGGGGCCATCCGCGCGTACCGCAAGCTCCTCGCCGAGCAGGTCGCGGCGGGGGCGGGGCAGATCCGGATCATCGGCGAGCTGCCGGTCGCCGCGTTCGGCAACACGTGGGACTGGTGGGCGCGCTACGAATCGGCGATCAACCACGCGTACGACGACTTCCCGCTGTGGAGCATGTGCGCGTACGACTCGCGGATCACGCCGGAGCCGGTGCTGGCCGACGTGGCGCGTACCCATCCCCGCTTCGCCCTGCCCGGCGGCGCCCACGCCGGCAGCCCCGCCTACCTCGACCCGCGCGACTATCTGAGCGAGAGCCGTCCGCCGGCGCCGGATCCCCTGCAGGCCGGCCCGCCGACGGTGGAGCTCGCCGACCCCACGCCGGGCGAGGCGCGCCAGGCCGTGCACGCGGCCGACCGGGGGCAGCTGCCGGCCTCGGACGTGGACGACCTGGTGGTCGCGGTGAGCGAGACGGTCACCAACGCGATGCGGTACGGCGGCCGGCCGGTGTGCCTGCGGGTCTGGAGCGGCGCCGACCGGATCGTGGTCACCGTGACCGACCGTGGCGCCGGCCCCCAGGACCCGTTCGCGGGCCTGCTGCCGGCCCGCGACCAGGCGACCGGCGGCCGCGGCCTGTGGATCACCCACCAGTCCTGCAACCACGTCGCCGCCTGCGGTGACGACGAGGGCTGGACGATCCGCATGATCGCCGGCAACACGGAGGCCGGCTGAGCACCGAGGGCCGGCCGAGCGCGGCGGGCCAGCCGAGCGCGGGCAGCTGAGCGCGCGGTCGGCTGAGCGCGGCGGGTCGTCGGCGCGCGGGCGTGAGCCGGCGCGACCCGACCCGCGCGCGGGCTTGCAATTGAAAATCGTTTCCAACAAGATGGGGGCATGACCGCCCGCACCATCACTGCCACGCCGCGCGTCACCGTGCTCGCCGGCTTCTCCGCGCCCGCCACCGAGGCCGTCGCCCGGGGCCTGCTCGTCACCGACCCGGACCTGCTGCTCGTCCGCCACGACGTGAGCCGGCTGCGGGAGGGCCTGCTCCGCCGCACGGTCCGCACGCTCGACACCGTCCTCGAGGACGAGGTCGTCCACCTCGTGCACGGGTGCGCCGCCTGCACGCTGCGCGAGGACGTGCTGCCCACGCTGGTCCGGCTGGCCCGGACCCGGCCGGGGAGCGACATCGTCCTGGCCCTGCCCCCGGTCGTGGAGCCCGAGGCCCTGGCCACCGCGTGTGCCCAGTGCGCCGTCGACGGGGTCGCGGTCACCGACGCGGTGCGCTTCGACTCGTACGTGACCGTGGTCGAGGCCTCCGCCTTCCTGGCCGACCTCACCGCGACCGACGACCTGCGCCACCGCGGCCTGCACGCCGCCGAGGAGGACCACCGCACGGTCGCCGACGTGCTGGCCCGCCAGATCGAGTACGCCGACACCCTCGTCGTCTGGGGCCGGCCCGATCCCACGGGGCTGGAGGAGGCAGTCCTGCACCGGCTCGCGCCGTGGGCCGCGTACGTGCGCGTCGGCGACACCGCCACGGTCGACTGCACCGGCCTCGCCGCCCGCCTGCGCCGCACCGGCCGCCACGAACCGGGCAAACCCGGCGTGCTCGCCCGCGCGCTGGAGGGCCGGCCGATCGGCGTGCACGACCCGGCCGGCGACCGCGGCGTGACCTCGGTGCTGTTCCGGGCCCGGCGCCCGTTCCACCCGCAGCGCCTGCACGACGCGCTCGAGGACGTGACCGGCGAGACCCTGCGCGGCAGGGGCCAGCTGTGGCTCGCCACCCGGCCGGACCTGGCGCTCGCCTGGGAGTCGGCGGGCGGCGGGATCGGCATCGGCAGCCTCGGCCCGTGGCTCGCGGCGCTGCCGCCCGAGCGCTGGGACACCGCCGGGACCCTGCGCCGGCTCGCCGCGGACCTGGACTGGGATCCGTACTACGGCGACCGGCGTACCGTGCTCGCCTTCATCGGCCTGGACCTCGACGGCCCGGACCTGACCCGCCGCCTGGCCGCCTGCCTGCTCACCGACGAGGAACTGGCCGGCGGCGAGGCCGCCTGGGCCGGAATATCCGACCCCTTCGCCGCCTTCTTCCCGCTGGATCCCGAGGAGGACTGACTCATGAAGAACGGCATCCACCCCGCGTACGGCCCCGTCGTCTACCGCGACCGCAGCGCCGGCTACGCCTTCCTGACCCGCTCCACCGCGACGAGCGACAAGACGATCGAGTGGGAGGACGGCCACACGTACCCGGTCCTCGACGTCGACATCTCGGCGGGCAGCCACCCGTTCTGGACGGGCAAGCAGCGGCTGCTCGACACGGCGGGCCGGGTCGAGAAATTCCGCCAGAAGTACGCCCGAGCCCGCGGCGCGAAGTAAGCCACGGACGCCCACGCCCCGGCCATCCGGCCGGGGCGTTCTGTCATCCGGGCCCGACGTCCACCGAGACCGGGCCGGGCGCTTCGCTGTCCGCGCTGGATGTCCACCAAGACCGGGCCGGGCGCTTCGCTATCCGCGCTGGATGTCCACCGAGACCGGGCCGACGCGCAGAATGCCGTCGTTCAGGGGGACGCAGCGCACGCCGCCCTTGCCGCGCAGCGCCTTGAACGCCCCCGGCGCGATCGCCACGTCCATCCACGCGCACGGGTTCGCCCGCCGGCGGACCTCCAGCCGCACCGGCCCGTCGCCGGAGTCCAGGGTGAGCACCGAGCCGGCCAGGTCGTCGACCGCGATGCCGGCGACCAGCACGTTGCGGCGGGTCTGCGCGAGGTCCGTGCCCGGCGGCAGGGACTCGCGGGCGATGACCGTGACCGACGCGTCGCGGTGGGCCGGCTTGGCGAAGTAGCGGTCGCCGACGATGCCGAGGCCCGCCCGGACCCGGACCATGGTGGTCAGCTCGCCCGGCGGGGCCGGCGCCGGGCCGTCCGACGGCCGGCCCTCATACCGGTGTACGGGCGAAGCCAGCAGCTGGACGATCTCGGGCATGCCGGCGAGTCTAGGCAGCCGCGTGGCTCACGGCATCGAGCTCCCCGATCACCTCGGCGGGCAGGTCGAGCCCGGCGCCCGCGACGTTCTCGCGCAGGTGGGCCACCGACGACGTGCCGGGGATGAGGAGCATGTTCGGGGAGCGCCGGAGCAGCCAGGCCAGCGCCACGGCGAGCGGGGTCGCGCCCAGGCGCTCCGCGACCGCGTTCAGGGCGCCGGACTGCACCGGCGTGAAGCCGCCGAGCGGGAAGTACGGCACGAACGCGATGCCCTGCCGCGCCGTCAGGTCCACCAGGTCGTCGTCGTCCTGGCGGGCGATGTTGTACATGTTCTGCACGCAGACCACCGGGGCGATGGCCTGCGCCTCGGCGAGCTGCTCGGCGTTGACCGTGCTGAGCCCGAGATGCCGGACGAGGCCCTGCTCCCGCAGCTCGGCGAGCGCCCCGAACTGCTCGGCGATCGAGCCGGGCTCCGCCGCGTCGAAGCCACCGACGCGCAGGTTCACCACGTCCAGGGCGTCCAGGCCGAGGTGGCGCAGGTTGTCGTGGACCTGCTCGCGCAGCTCGGCCGGCGTCCGGGCGTGCGGCCAGCCGCCGTTCGCGTCGCGGCGGGCGCCGACCTTCGTGACGATGTGCAGGTCGTCCGGGTACGGCGCGAGCGCCTCCCGGATGATCTCGTTGGTGACGTACGGGCCGTAGAAGTCGGCGGTGTCGATGTGGTTGATGCCCAGCTCCGCCACCGCCCGCAGCACGGCGATCGCGGCGTCGCGGTCCTTCGGCGGCCCGAAGACGCCGGGGCCGGCGAGCTGCATGGCGCCGTAGCCGACGCGGGTCAGCTCGAGGTCGCCGACGCGGTACGTGCCGCCCGGGAGGTCGTGGGTTGCCATGCTGTCCTCTCCGCCCGCCGCGGGCGCGGTGGGCCGGATCCGACGATGCCGCGGGCGCCGGCCGGCAGGCAGTGCTCCGCTCATCCTGGGGGCGCCGGGACCAGGCTGCCGGCCCGGCGCCGGCCGTACGATGGGATCGTGGCCGGGCCGAACGCGTTGGGCGAGTATCTGCGGGCGCGCCGCGAGCTGGTGCACCCGGCCGACGCGGGCCTGCGGGTCGTGGGCGTGCGGCGCACCCCGGGCCTGCGCCGCGAGGAGGTGGCGACGCTCGCCGGGATCAGCGCCGACTACTACCTGCGGCTCGAGCAGGGCCGCGACCGCAACCCGTCGCCCCAGGTGCTGGAGGCGCTGGCCCGGGTGTTCGGCCTCGACGCCACCGCGACGCAGTACCTGCTCAGCCTCTCCACCAGCCGGCCCACCACCGCGAGACGCGCCCGCCGCGAGGTGGTGCCCGCGGGCATCCGCCAGCTGCTCGACGCGCTGACCCTGCCGGCGTTCGTGGAGAGCCGGATGTTCGACGTGCTCGCCGCCAACCGACTGGCCACGGCCCTGTCCGCCGGCATCCGCCCGGGCCTGAACCGGCTGCGCTCGGTCCTCCTGGACGACGACGTCCGTGCCGAGCTCCCCGACTGGGAGCAGGCGATCGGCGGCATGGTCGCCGCCTTCCGCGCCTCGA
>Ga0190269_10001337_pt1 | contig 11866 bp, 6 predicted proteins | sample Popmic249IS_FD_133749 | JGI IMG/M metagenome (GOLD analysis project Ga0190269, IMG submission 133749) | Populus adjacent soil microbial communities from riparian zone of Blue River, Arizona, USA - 249 IS | ecosystem: Environmental > Terrestrial > Soil > Riparian zone | place: USA: Arizona...
CGGATTTTTTCCACTCTCATTTACATTGGTGGTGGCACTGGAGTCATTTGTGGGCGAGAAGGAGCGCGGCACGATCGAACCGCTGCTAAGCTCGCCGCTTGAAGATCGCCACATGTATTTGGGGAAACTGCTTGTTGGGATCACAACTCCGCTAACGTTCAGCTATACATCGATCGGCATTTATCTGATCCTGCTTGCCCGGCGTGGCGTGGAGTTCCCCAGTGCCTATATGCTGGCGTTGATCCTCCTGCTAACGTTTGCACACGCTGTGCTGATGGTGAGCTCTGCAATCGTTATTAGCGTGCAGGCGACGACGATTCGTGCGGCAAACCTGCTCGCATCCTTTGTTGTCGTGCCTGTAGCGTTTCTCCTACAGGGCGAGACCATTTTGATCTTCTGGGGCAACGAAGATGTTCTCTGGTATGCAATTGCGGCCGTCACACTTCTTTCGGGTTTGCTGGTGAGGTTGGGACTTTCCCATTTCCAGCGTGAATATCTATTGGGTCGTGAGATCGACACGCTCAATTTCAAATTGACGTGGCGGAAATTCCGCGAACGATTTGTTGGAAACGCAAAATCCATCTTCGAATGGTATACGGTTGAGTTACCAGTTACTCTTCGCCAGCTTAGCCAACCGTTGATGATCGTTCTGACGCTTTCGGTCATTACGATCATAGCCAGTTATGTCTGGGTGATCCGCTATGTACCCACTTATATCGATCTCACACCAGAGCGTACCGATCAAATCCGCGGGCTTGTCGCACAAAACCTGACAAGCCTCGATAGTCTGGATGAGCACGTGCCAGCTCCGTTGCTTTTCTATCACAATGCTCGTACCACCGTTGTGTTCCTGTTATTGGGGTTGGTTTCGTTCGCCACAATGGGAGTGACGCTCCTGCTCGTGAACATGGGACTCGTCGGTGGCGTGCTGGGCGCGGCAAGTTTGGTAGGGTATTCGCCGCTCCTTATGTTTGTCTCTGGCATCCTGCCGCACGGTATATTTGAGTTGACGGCCGTCTTCCTGGCTGCTGCAGCGATGTTCAAAGTGGGTGCCCAACTGGTAACTCCCCAGGCTGAAAAGAGTCTTGGAGAAGTGCTATTACTATCATTGGCAGACTGGTTCCGCGTCTTCATCGGAATTGTTTTGCCATTGCTGGCAATCGCTGCAGTGATAGAAGTGTATGTAACACCTTTGTTGTTAAAACTAGCCTTACCCTATCTTTAACTGAGGCTCCCATGCACAAAGTCATTATTCTCGGTTCATCCAACGCCGTACCTTCCATAGATCATGAGAATACTCACATGGTCATCATTGGGATGGAGCGCACGATCCTTGTGGATTGTGTGAGTAACCCCATTGTGCGGCTTGAACAGGCGGGCGTGGATTTTAATGACTTGACGGATATCGTGATCACTCACTTTCATCCAGACCACGTCTCGGGTGTACCACTGCTTCTAATGGATATGTGGCTGATGGGCCGCACCAAGCCGATCAACATCTACGGGCTGCATTACACACTGGATCGGCTTGAAGATTTGATGGGTTTTTACGGTTGGGCGGAATGGCCAAACTTTTTCTCGGTTGGATTTTTTCGCCTTCCCGAATCGGAAATGGCTTTTGTGATGGACAATGAAGAGTTCAAGATCCAATCCTCGCCTGTCCACCATATAATCCCCACCATCGGTCTGCGCGTGGAGTGCAAGCATAGCGGCCGGGTAATGGCCTACTCCTGTGATACCGAGCCCTGCGAGCAGACCGTTCGACTGGCAGGCGGTGCTGATATTCTCATCCACGAAGCAGGCGGCGCCAGCTACGGACACTCCTCGGCGGAGCAAGCCGGTGAGATCGCAACCAAAGCCGAAGTAGGAAAGCTGTATCTGATCCACTATCCCACGGGACGGTTTGCAAAGGGTAATCTAAAAGAGGAAGCAGGAAAGAGCTATCTAGGTGATGTCATGGTTGCGACGGATTTCATGACGATCGAGATCTAGGACTCAAAGGAAACGCATTCATGAAAAAATCGCTGGGATTAAATCCCAGCGATTTCTATATTCTCTACCAGCCGTCGATGTATGGTTCCCATTCCTTATACTCGGAGAGATGCCTGCCGAAGATATAAGCGGCACTCGCCGGGGGTTCTTTCGGCACATGCATAAGCTTCATGTGGACTTCCTCCACTTTTCGCCCGCCTTTGCGGTGGTTGCAGTGTGGGCAGGCAGCAACGACATTCGTCCAAATGTGCTGCCCGCCAAGATGACGCGGCATCACATGGTCCACCGTCAGAGCGCCCTCGCGCTTCCCACAGTACTGGCAGGTATAATTATCCCGGCGAAACACCTCACGGCGGGTTAGTTTGACGTGTGGACGCGGTCGATGAACCTGAGCCTCCAGCCGAATGACTGAAGGTCGTGGCAGCAACTGTTTCACCGTCTTAATGTGTCCACGTCCGTTCACCACCATGTCAGCCTTGCCCGCCAGGAGCAGACCAACAGCCCTTCGCGTAGTACAAACATTGATCGGTTCAAAATTGGCATTGAGTACCAGCACGGGTTCGTGCATTCTCTGCCTCCACAATAGGCAAAATTATACTGCTGATTTTTTCGATTTGGACAGTACTCTAATGCTCGTGTTATGAAATTGCCACTGGGAGAAAAAATGAAGATCCTGATCGCTGGCGGAACCGGTTTTTTGGGGACTGCCCTCAAACACCTGCTCGCACACAACTCGCACGAAGTTTTTGTCCTGACCCGCGGCAGCTCCCGCGGTCGTACCCAGATCCACTGGGATGGAAAGACGGCCGATGGCTGGGGACACCTGCTCAACGAGATGGACGCAGTTGTCAACCTGACCGGGTATAGTCTAAACCACTGGCCATGGACAAAGCGCCAGAAACAGAGATTTATAGACTCTCGCGTCCTTCCGGGACATGCGCTTGTTTCTGCCATACAAAGCGCTTCGCGCCGCCCCAAAGTTTTCCTTCAAAGCTCCGGCATCAGCCGATATGGCTTGCGAGGCGAGGGAATGGCGGACGAATCAACTCCTGCTGCGGACGACTTCCCCGCACAACTGACCGTAATAACAGAAGCTGCAACCCAGGCTGTGGAAGACCTGGGAGTTCGCCACATTATTACCCGATCTGCCGTTGTTCTTGCTGGCAGGGGAGGACTATTTCAGCTCCTGGCACTTCCCGCACGTTTATTTTTTGGTGGTAAGCTTGGTGACGGCACGCAAGCCATGCCATGGATCCATCTCGCCGACGAGGTCCACGCCATGAAGTTCCTGCTTGAAAACGAAGAGGCTCGCGGTCCTTATAATTTGATCGCTCCCGCACCCACCTCTAATGCTGATTTCATGCGTGCCGTTGCCGTTGCCTTGCATCGTCCGTATTGGTTTCATGTTCCCAAATTCTTGTTGAAATTAGTGCTGGGTGAAATGAGTGTTTTTGTGACCGAAGGACGTTATGCACAGCCCCGCCGACTCCTTGAACAGGGATATAAGTTTCAATTCCCGCAGCTTCAAGATGCACTACGGAACATAGTATCCAAGTGATCAGATACCTTGGTAATCTTGTAAATTAGAACATATGTACTATAATTGTGAGTCCTACACACACTAGAAGAAAGGAGTATCAGTCTTTTTCCAAACGGATTGGACTGATAAATAGTCAATGAAACGAACCATTCTGTTGCTCACTGTGCTTCTTGTTGCCTGCTCTCCATTTGTAACGCAGCAACCCGGAATCCAACAACCGACCGCGTATATCGACCCATCCTACCCGACCATGCAGGCTGCCCCCGCCGTGATGAGTCAGCTCACCAGTGGAATCGAAGTCCGCGCGGACCGTGCCTGGCGCGATGGCAAACAGGTCAACGTGGACGTATGCTTCACCCTGCTCGATGGATCGGATTGGTCTATTGCTACCGCCGGCCTGCAATATGCGGGTGCAGCCATTCTTGATTTTCAATCCACGATGCTTAGCATTCAGGAGCCGGTGGAAGGTCAGTCTGGTATGCGCTGTGACACGCTTTCCTTCTTCAACGTCCCTCCCGATGCCGATCTCTCAAATGTCACTGTGGTCGTGGATGCGATCGCTGCTCAGCCGCGCACTGAAGAATATTGCTCCATTTACATGCCGAAGATTCAGCAGACTCTGAATGAGCGCGGCATTGCCATCATGCTCGATTGTCCGTTGGTGGAGGGGGTGCAGGCAATGCAGATCGTAAGCAGGCCAGATACGATGTCGCAGGAAGAGGCGGAGCAACTCGTTTACAGCGATGAATTCTATACCGTCAGAGGTCCCTGGTCGTTTACCTTCAACCTTGGGCAGTGATGTTGCCCATGGGGCTGCTTTGCATGTATAATCGGCGCATGTTTAAATTGAAGTCCGTCAACAAGTCCTACTATTACACCCACACGTAGAAACTGCGGTGGTGTGTTCAGAACGCGCCCTCACCATCGCGGGCGCGTTTTTGTTTGCAAATTTTCGGAGTAACGGCGCGGACTCCACAGGAGGTTCATTATGAACATTGAAGAACAAGTCCAATTACTCATGCAGGGCACAGAGTATGGCGATGAAGAATTAACCAAAGCCATGACATCCGACCTGCGCCAGCGGCTCATCGAAGCAGAAAAAGAGGGACGACCTTTGCGCGTCTACTGTGGATATGATCCGCGCACTGCTGACCTGCATATCGGTCACACAGTAACAATGCGAAAGCTGCGACAGTTCCAGGATCTGGGACATGAAGTCACATTCCTGATCGGCACGTACACGTCGTTGATCGGCGACCCTTCCGATAAAGATAAGCTGCGCCCCCTGCTCACACAGGAGCAGGTGATGGAAAACGGGCGCTCGTATGCCGAGCAGGCGTTCCGTGTGCTGGATAGAAATAAAACAACCATTCGCTATAACCATGAATGGCTCTCTGAATTGAACTTTGCTGACCTGATCAAACTCGGCTCCAATTTCACCATCCAACAGTTCCTGACCCGCGAAGCATTCCGCAAGCGCTGGGATGCGGGAGATGCGGTCTACCTGCACGAGTTTTTCTATGCCATCATGCAGGGCTATGACGCGCATGCGTTGAAAACCGATGTGCAAGTGGGTGGCACCGATCAATTGTTCAACATCGTAACTGCTGGACGCAAGGTAATGTCGGCATTCGATGAGAAGCCCAACATCGGCATCATCATGGCGATCCTTCCCGGCACAGATGGCGTGGTGAAGATGAGTAAGTCTTTGGGAAACCACATCCCTTTGAATTCGACGCCAGAAGATATGTATGGTAAGGTGATGTCAGTGCCTGATTCCGCCATGCCGCTCTTTGCCAGGCTGGTGACTCGCTGGGGACCACCTGAAGTCACCGCCTTTGAAAAGGGACTTGTTGACGGCAGTGTTCATCCACGTGACGCAAAAATGAAACTTGCGCACGAGATCACCGCCACCTACTACAGCGAAGCGGATGCCGATAAAGGACAGGCTGCGTTTGTCAGTCTCTTCCAGAAGGGCGATATTCCAGATGAAATGCCCGAACACACCCTTGAAAATAATCAGACGGTCCTGGACGTAATCCTTGGCGCAAAAATGGCAGCCAGCCGCAGCGAAGCACGTCGGCTGATCGATCAAAAAGGCGTGAAGCTGGATGGTGAAGTGTTGGAACGCGGTGATGTGGCATTCCCACATTCCGGAGTGCTACAGGTGGGTAAGCGAAAATTCCTGCGAGTGAAGTAACAAAAAACGAGATAGCGCTTGCGCTATCTCGTTTCTTTTTCAACCATGTTCAGGAATATCTCGACGATCTTCGGATCAAGGATCGTACCTGCCACATCCTTGAGATACTGGATCACTTTTTCGCGCGGCCAGGCTTTGCGATAGGGACGGTCTGATAACAGCGCATCCCAAATGTCTACCACGGAGAAGATACGGGCGGGGTGTGGGATCTGTTCACCCTTTAGTCCCTGCGGATAGCCACTGCCGTCCCAATGTTCGTGGTGGCAGTAGGGAATGTCCACGGCGCCCTTCAAATAGGAAATGTCCTTCAACAACTCTTTTGCGTAGATTGGATGCTTACGCATTTCAGACCATTCTTGATCTGTCAACGATCCCGTTTTCCGCAGGATATTATCGGGAACTCCAATCTTGCCAATATCGTGCAGTAGCACGCCACGATGAATATTGATGAGCTCATTTTCATGGATGCCCATGAACTGGGCCAAACGTATTGTCATCTCGGTGACGCGACGCGAATGTCCTTCTGTTTCACTATCTCGTATCTCAAGCGCACGGGCCCAACCTTCCAGGGTTTTGTCATAGGCCTGGATCAATTCCTGATTGGAGCGCTGGAGCTTTTCAAACAGTTGTGAGCTGTCGATCGCGATTGCGGTCTGTCCTGCGAGAGTCTGTAGAAATTCCATCCAGTCCCTGTCCGGCGATAGAGGCGTACGTTGGAAAACCTCAAATACGCCTTTGATCTGTCCTTTGACGATCAACGGAATTCCAATGTACGTGACAAAACCTTCCCGTCGGATCAGCGGGTCATTCCTGACCTCGGCAGCGTTTTGCAGGTCTGTTACTTGCAAGGCAGACTGTCTCAGGATCACCTGCCCAGCCAGTCCATCCCCCAGACGCACCTGTGGGCGGGTGGGGGATGTAGTCTGAAATCCAGTGCTTGCCAAATAGGTAAGGCTTTGAATATCGGGATGATAGAGTCCAATATCGACCGCATCAACATTGAGATGATTTATGGTCTGATCCATCAAGATGTTCAACGTCAAGCGCAGATCAAAAGAGGATGCAATGGCAGCATCGATGTTGCGCAGCGTTGTTAGCCTTCGGTTCGCAATTTCCAACTCCTTTACCCGATGTTCTTTTTCATCATACAGACGCGCATTCTCGATTGCCACTGCTGCCTGCCGGGCAAGGTTTGTAAGAAACTCCAGGTCTGGCTCTTTAAAATCTGTTCCCTCGCCGGTTCGCCAAACAGCGAGCAAGCCGGTATGCCTGTCTTTTAGAAGAATGGGCACGCCCATCAGATTCTCATGAAGATTCTTCTCTGTTCCCTTCACAATGATCGCACGCGAGTCGTTGGCAGTATTATTAACAATTTCTCCGACATTTTGTAACGCGATCTTGCCCAGAATACCCGCTCCAATCGGCAGCGGGTCATTTTTGATCGCTTCCGAGTCGGCACCAAATGCAGCAATCGCTCTTAGTTGATCTCCTTCTGCCAGATAGACTGCACTGGTTTCGCTGTGCAATAAGTCCATTGCATAGGAGGCAATTCGTTCCAGGACCACATCCAACTGGAGCGTGGCAGAAATATCACGGCCAACCTCAGCGATCGCTGCTGACTCCTGCGCCTGACGACTCGTCTCCTGGAACAACCTGCTGGATTCAATGCATATGGAGACCTGATGTGCAATTCCCACCAGGAAACTCAATTCCGATTCATTGAACAAACCGTTTTCTTTTAGTCTCCAGGCATTGATCACTCCGATCGGTTTGCCTCGCAGGATCAATGGCGAAGACATCAGGCTCTCGAGCTTTTCTTCCCGTTCACGAGTTCCCGGAATGGTGACGCGGCGGGGGTCTTCCTGTGTATCATTGATGATCTCCGGCTTACCGTTTAGGAAGATCGTGCCGGTGATGCCTCTCCCACTCTGCGCGTGTGTGACAGGAGCTTGCTCCGGTACATGCCATGTGCTGTCACAGTCTTCAGCGTCACATTGTCATCCTGCACCAAATAGATGGCAACATGATTGGCGTTCAACATGTCCAGCGCTCGCTGCGTAATCTGGTCAAGGACCGGCATGACCTCACGTGTGGTGGCTATCTCATTTGCAATATCCGCCAGAGCCTGGATGATATGAGCGCGTCGCGTTTGTTCCTGGAACAGCCATGCGTTTTCGATACCGGTGGCAGCCTGGTTGGCAAAAGCCATGGCTGTTTCGGTAAACGCTTCGTTATAGGCACCCGCTACATAGTTATCAAGCGTAATATAACCAATGACCCTGCCTCTTGAAACCAGGGGCACACCCATCCATCCACGGACATTGAAGGAATCACCCCAGTTTTTGAACCGCGGGTCCTGTTGTACATCCTGAATAATAATGGGCTGCATATCCTCACATAACTGTCTGAACAGCAGGTCATCGGCTGGGAATCTTTCGTTGATCAATCTTTCTGCATTTGGAAACCCGTGACAGGTAACCAGCCGCAGCCACTCGCCTTCCAGCAGGAATACACTTGCGTTGTCGTAATAAATAACTTGTTTGAGCGCCTTTAGAATTTCCTCCAAAAGGTTGTTTAGATCCAAAGTCGAAGAGATGACCGTCGCCGCGTGACGCAGGTTTTCCGCCTCCTGGCGACGTTTTTGCTCCGATTCGAAGAGCCTTCCGTTTTCAACAGCTGTGGCTGCGTGTGTGGAAAGCATTTCCAGCAATACTTGTTCTTCATTCCCATAGGAATAGGGAGCATAACTTTGAGCCGATATCATACCAATGACATCGTTGCCCATTCTCATCGGAACGGCTACTGCCGATTGAACATGCCTTGGAGAACCAAAGTGAACAACGTCCTTCCCCTTGATGTCCATTTCGTTGGTCAGAATGATGCTCTGTGCGTCTTCAATGACCAGTGCAGACAATCCAGTCCTGGATGGCACGATTTGAGATTCATGGCGGACGCCAGCTTCAATCGTATAAACCGAAACATACTCATTCTTTGTCTTATCCTGCAGGACGATCATGAACACATCACAAGGCATAAGATGACTCGCCGCCTCATGAATGGCTGCATAGATCTGGTCCAGGTCCTTGCCGAACCGGACAATATCCTGGCTGATGCGATGGAGAACTGCACGGCGTTCCGCTGCTCGCAAAGCATCCTGATACAGACGCGCGTTTCCTAATGCGATCGCAGCTGAATTTGCAAATGTCTGAGCGATGACTGCATCCCGTCTGGCAAAAACATTTACTTTGCGGCTATCGAGATTTATGTAGCCGATGACTTTATCCTGAGCCGTCATGGGAATGCCCATCCAACTGCGGATATATTCCGTACCTTCCCAGCGCTCAAACATCGGGTCTTCAAGCGTATCACTTATTATTAACGATTCCTGTTGTTTCGCCAGTAAATACCACCTCTGCGATTTCAAGACCTTCCTGCCAATGAAGTTTTCAGGGTTGGGAATTCCATTGGCGGCGACGATAACCAAATCCTCCTGCTGATTCTCCAAAAAGATCGATGCACTATCGTATGGTACGAACTTGGAGATCGAATTCAGGATCGTATCCAGAAGTGGAGATAATTCGAGGGTAGTGGCCAGGCTTGCCGTCGCTTCGCGCAAAAGCTCCGCCTCGCGATGATGTCTTTTTTCAGTCTCGAACAAATGAGCCTTTTCAATGGCAATACCAGCCTGCACTGCAAAGGTCTGAACGAGAATAGCCTGTTCGTCTGTATAAAAATCAGGACTTTCACTATGGAGATTGATGATCCCAAAGACGCGTTCACCCATAATGATAGGTGTTCCAATCCAACTACGAACCTTGATATTCTTTAGGTAATCCAGAACACGGTCTTCCACCTGCGTATCAGACACAATAACAGGGGATTTGAACTTTTCCCAGAAGTTGTCCCATGTATCCCACTTTTTTGCATCCCACGGCCAGGTATGACCCACGGGTTGCTGATCCGTCAGATTCGCCTGCGCGGTGGTAATAAGACACTCGTTTTCGAAGATCTGAATTGAAGCACTATCATAGGGAATTAACTTCCCGGCTGCATCCAACACAACTTGATAAAGGGATTCCAGATCGGGTGCGCTGGAAAGCGATGCTGTGGCAGATCGAAGCAATTCGGCTTGTTCGCGCCGTCTCAATTCTGACTTATAACGTCTCGCGTTTTCAAAGGCAATCGCTGCTGAGTTGGCCAGAGCGGTTAGGAGGCTTTCATCGCGGTCAGTATATGCATTGGGGATCGTAGTCTCGACATTAAGCGTTCCGATCACCCTATCGCCAATGGCAATGGGTACACAAAGCTCAGATACGATATTTTTGATAACACGTAGATATCTGGTTTCTTTGGAAACATCAGCGGACCGAATTGCTTGGCCATGTTTTGCAACCCAGCCGATAATTCCCTGACCCAGGCGACGCTTTTCTGTACGAAGCGTTTTCATCTCATCCTCGTAAATGTCCAGGATTTGAGACTTATCACTCAATGCCAGAGGAATCAGAAATTTACCGGTTTCATCCAACAAGTAAACTGATGCAAGCGCATAGCCCAGAACCCTGTCCATGGTTGAAACAAGATTTTGAGCAATGATAGCCGGCTCCAGACTTTGGGCGAGCGCCTTTGTGGTCTGATAGAGCGCATCCAATTCCTTGGAGCGATGTTGCTCCTCACTATAAAAACGCAGGCGTTCCAGCGCTGTTCCAAGGCTGTTCGCGATTGTGTTGAGAAAACGCTCATCGTTTAACCCGAAGGCAGCCTTCTTGCTGCTTTCAACATTCAACACACCGATCGACTGTCCGTTTACACGTATCGGTACACATAGCTCCGATCTCATTCCGGATGTCATTTCCAGGTAATTTGGCTCGGTAGTGACATCATCGATACGGATAATTTTCTCTAGTGCAATGGATTTACCCGTAATACCCTTTGTGATCGGGAGACTTTCCTGCCAGCTTTGCAGATGCGCACCCGTATACGATCGATGGGGCGTAAGCACGGTTGCATCAGGATCAAGGATCAAAAAGCCGCATTGTTCAGGATAGATCTGGGCGATGATCTGTGTGACTCTTTCGATAACCTCATCCTCAGAGCGACTCTCTGCCTCGGCGATGGCGACAGAGTGAAGGATTGTCAACTCCTGAACCTGTCGCTCCAGTGCCTTTTCCGCGTCTTTCTGGGCTGTTAAGTCTGTGATAACCGCGATCGCACCCTGGACTTCATTCCCCTTCCAACGAGGAACCCCCGTGATCAAGGCTGGCACTTCATGTGCATCTTTATGGAGAAGGGTTGATTCGTAGGTACTTGTTAGCCCATCCGAACGCTGTTCTTTCACTTCCTGTAAAATGGGCTTACTGGCTTCTGATGTAAACTCGGAAGGATGCTTGCCAAGTATCTCATCTGGCGTGCGTCCCAACATCTTGGCGTACGCAGGATTCACGTATTCGAACTCTCCGCCCTTGGTGGTAATGGTTAAACCCTGCCCCATCGTGTTGAGAACCTGCAACGCGAAATCACGCTCTGCCTGCAATGCGCTCTGAGCCTTTTTTTCCTCGGTCACATCATAGTACATGGATAGCGTACAGGCGATGCCACCCAGTTCAATCAATTCGTGATAGGCGATCGTGTCGCGTGGGCTGTTGGGAACGTTTGTAAACTGATAATCAATTCCCTGGACCGAACCTTTTTGCTTGAGAATGGTTACCAGAAGTTCCTGATCCTTGCTCGAGTTGGCCAGTCCAATCTCTGCACTGGTAGCCCCAAGAATTTCTTCCAGTGATTTTCCAAGCAGGCTAAGAAATGCCTGATTTGCATCGATCAGGCTGTCATCATTGAGTGACACAACGCAGGTAGGTATCGGAGATGCATGAAAGATGCGTCGAAAACGTTCCTCACTTTGCCTGATCTGCTCAACAGATTCCTTTTCCCGCGTAATGTCAGTGAGAATGCCCTGCCAGTACAGCGGACTCCCATTGGTATCGCAGATAAGATTCGTATCTTCCTTGACCCAGATCACCCTGCCATCCTGGCGGATCAAACGATATTCCTCAAGGAACCTGGATCCACACTCTTTGGATCTCTTATCTGACGCGACAATTCGATCACGATCATCGGGATGAATGGAATCCGCCCAA
>Ga0190269_10001338_pt1 | contig 11862 bp, 10 predicted proteins | sample Popmic249IS_FD_133749 | JGI IMG/M metagenome (GOLD analysis project Ga0190269, IMG submission 133749) | Populus adjacent soil microbial communities from riparian zone of Blue River, Arizona, USA - 249 IS | ecosystem: Environmental > Terrestrial > Soil > Riparian zone | place: USA: Arizona...
CGGCGCGGGGGTCCACTCCGGGTCGGGGTAGATGCAGTCGACCGGGCAGGGGTCGAGGCACTTGTCGCACCCCGAGCACAGCTCCGGGATGATGATCACGTCGATGCCGTGGTTGAAGATCGCCCCGAACTGCGGCGGGCAGTGCCGGATGCACGTGTCGCAGTTGATGCAGATCGACATGTCGATGCGCATCGGGGGGTTCTGCCACTTCGGGTTGCGCGCACGGGCCTCGATCCGCTCGGGCCGTGTGGTTGCCGCCATCGACGGCCGAAGGTAGCACCCGGCCCGCGGATGATTGACCCGCGGGTCAAGCCCGAGGCACGCTCTACCCGTGGAACCGGACCGGCGGCTCACCGCCCAGGGGCTCGAGCGCAAGCAGCAGCTGATCGACCGCGCCGCCGAGCTCTTCGCAGAGCGCGGCTACGCCGAGACCAGGGTGATCGACATCGTGCGGGCAGCGGGCGTCGCGAAGGGCCTCTTCTACTGGTACTTCGACAACAAGGAAGCCCTCTTCCGGGAGCTGGCCGAGAGCATCCGGCTCAAGCTGCGCCGCCAGCAGGGCGCCGTGCTCGACCCGTCCGCTCCCCCGCTGGTCAACCTGTACCGGGGCACCGAGGCCTCCGTGCTGTTCATGGCCGAGCACAGCCACTTCTTCTCGCTGCTGGAGGTGGAGGGTCGGAACTTCACCGACGTGATGCGCCAGGGCACCCGCCAGCACGTCGACGACATGATCCGCATCGTGAAGGCTGGCCAGGCGGAGGGCACGATCCGCGAGGACGACCCCCACCTCCTCGCCCTCGGCGTGGTCGGCTGCGTCGGCCACTACTCCCACTTCCACCGCACCGGGCGCATCCAGATGCCCTTGCCGGAGCTCGCGGCCTTCGTGGCCCGATACGTGGTGCACAGCCTCGCCGTCGACGAAGAGGCCGTGGCCGACGCCCTCCGGCTGTCGCGCCTCCCCGTCCCTGCCTGACGCCGACGCGACTTCCTGCACGCGCAGTGCAAACGCGCTAGGTTGCCAGGGCCTGAAGGCCCCAGAACCACCCGGAGGTGTCCCCCGTGGCCGAGAAGTACCCGTTCCTGTCCGATGAGTGGCTCGAGGCCGCCAAGAAGATCCGCGAGGAGAGCTCCGGTGCCGCTGCTGCGCCGGCTCACTCGGTGCGGATGAACCAGGTCATCACCGACGTGCCCTTCGGCGACGGCACGATCAACGCTCACATGGACACGTCCGGCGGCGACGTCCAGATGGACACCGGCCACCTCGACGGCCCCGACCTCACGGTCACCCTCGACTACGCCACCGCCAAGGCCATCCTCGTCGACGGCAACCCGCAGGCCGGGATGCAGGCCTTCATGGCCGGCAAGATCAAGGTGCAGGGCGACATGACCAAGCTCATGGCCATGCAGCAGGGCACCCCCGATCCCGCCCAGGCCGAGATCGCCGCCAAGATCAAGGAGATCACGGCCGACTGATCGCCGTGCGCACGGGCGGCGGCTAGCCCGCCAGCGCCGGCGCTGGATCCTGTTCGAGGGCGCCCTCCGGGGCGCCCTCGGCGCGTCTGCTCGAGCGCACGAACAGCGAGGTGACGAGGCCGAGGAGCGCCACGAACCCGCCGACGAGGTAGGCCTCGCCGTAGGCGCCCACCTCCCCCGCGGCGGCCTCGCGCACCACCGACACCGTCTGCATCACCTGGATGCCGACGACGACGCCCAGCTGCGTCATCATCTGCTGGAAGGCGCCCGCCACGCCCAGGTCGCGCTCGTCCACCGCGTTGGCGATGCTGGCCGACAAGGCCGGCGACGAGCAGCCCAGCCCGATGCCCGACAGGGCGAGGGCGCCGACGATCACGAGATCGGAGGTGCCCGGCGCGACCGAGGAGAGCGCGACCATCGAGGCCACCACGAACGCGGACCCTGCGACGGCAGAGGCCCGCTCCCCCACCCGCACGGCCACGTACCCCGCGAGGGGACCGGCGATCGCGAACGCGAGCGGACGGGCGATCATCAGGCCGCCGACGCGGGTCTCGGGGTAGCCGAACACCGACTCGAGGAAGATCGGCGTGATCACGAAGCCCCCCATGTAGGCGAAGTTCGTGAAGCCCTGGGTGGCGATGGCGAAGGTGAAGTTGCGACGGCGCACGTAGGCGAGCGGGAGCAACGGGTTGGCCACGCGCCGCTCGATGACCGCGAAGGCGAAGAGCGCGGCGGGCGCGATGGCGAACCCCGCGACGATCAGCGAGTTCGACCAGCCCCACAGGGGGCCGCGGTTGATGGCGAAGAGCAGCGCGGTGGCCCCCACTGCGAGCACGATCGCTCCGCCGAAGTCGAAGGTGGCCCGCTCCCGGTGCTGCGTCTCGGGGAGCACGAGCATCGCCAGCAGGAGGCCCGCGAGCGTGAGGGGGACCTGGGCGACGAAGATCCACCGCCACCCGAACGTCTCGACGATCGGGCCGCCGGCCACGACCCCGATCACCGGGCCGCCGGCGCCCACCATCGACCAGTACCCCATGGCCTGCACCCGCCGCTCTGGCGCGAAGAGCCGGTTGATGATGGCGATCGAGGCCGGGCCCACCGCGGCACCGGTGGCCGCGCCGAGCGTGCGGAAGGCGATGAGCGCGCCGGCGCTCCACGACGCCGCGGTGAGCGCCGCGAAGAGCGACACGCAGGCCATGGACATGCCGTACACGCGCCGATGGCCGTGCAGGTCGCCCAGCTTGCCCATGGCCGGGCCGACGACGGCGAAGGCGAGGAGGGGCCCGGTGACGACCCACGTCACCGTGCTCGTGTCGCTGCCCAGCTCCTCGGCGATCCGCGGGATCGACACCGACAGGATCGTGATCGTGAACCCCACCGAGAACAGGCCGAAGAGCGCGACTGTGAGCACGAGCCACGGGTAGCGGGGGTGGCCCGAGACGCGGCGGTGGACCCGGGCGCGCAGCATGAGCGGCCACGGGACGACGGCGACCTCGTCGGCTCCCGTGGCGTCGATCGTCAGCTCGGAGTGGTCGCCGGGGGGTCGCACGTCGTCACCCTCGCTTGGCCGGTCCACGGCCGTCAGGCTACGCGACCCGGGGGTGAGGCCCTCCCGGTCGGAGCGACCACCCCTCAGACGACTCGCACCCGACTCGCTGGGGCGGCGGCCTCATCGCGGCGGCTGGGGAACGCCACGTCCAGCACACCGCCCCAGCGAGTCGGGCACGGGTTGTGCCCTCAGGATACACGGCTCAGGTCCGCACGCGATGGCGTGCCGTCGGTCACCCGGCGACGTCAGGGAGTGCCTTGGCGAGCGCCTCGACCGTCCAGCGCTCGTCGCGCTCGAGTCGGGCGCCGAGGCGCCACGGCTCCATCACGCGCACCGTGCCACCTTGGACGAAGAACGTGCGGCCCGTGATCGCGCACTCGGCCGAGGCGAGGTAGGCGACGAGCGGCGACACGTTGGCCGGGTCCCACACGTCGAAGCCCTCTGACGGCGCGGCCACCATGTCGCCCAGGCCCGGCGTGCTCTCCGTGAGACGGGTTCGAGCGGCGGGAGCGATGCAGTTCGAGCGCACGCCGTAGCGGGCGAGCTCTTGGGCACAGATCAGGCTGAACGACGCGATCCCTGCCTTTGCAGCGCCGTAGTTGGTCTGACCGGGGTTGCCCAGCAACCCCGACGTGGACGACGTGTGGATGATCGACGCGCGCACCTCGCGCCCCGCCTTGGCCTCCTCACGCCAGTGGGCCGCCGCGAAGCGCGTGGGGACGAAGTGCCCCTTGAGGTGCACCTCGACCACTTCGTCCCACTCGACTTCGGACATGCTCACGAGCATCCGGTCCCGCAGGATGCCGGCGTTGTTCACGAGGATGTCGAGCCCGCCGAGCTCGCCCACGGCCCGCGCCACGAGGGCCTGCCCGCCCTCCCAGGACGTGATGTCGTCGGCACTCGCAACCGCCTCGCCGCCTTGGGCGCGGATCTCCTCGACCACGGCCTCGGCGGCGTCACCGAGGTCGTTCACGACGACCCGCGCGCCCTCCGCCGCGAACAGCAGCGCGTGCTCGCGTCCCAGTCCGCGACCTGCACCCGTGATGATGGCGACGCGCCCTTCGAGTGACCCCACGCTGACCTCCCCGGCTGCCCGCCCTCACGATCCCCGATGGACCGTGCGGGCACTGTACCGGCACCCGCGACGCGCCCGATCCGGGTCGATCCGGGTCAGCGACGCAGGTAGATGTCGACGGTGGCGCCGCGCTTCACCATGGTGCCGGCCGGAGGGTCGGTCTCGAACGGCCGGCCGTTGGCGGGACCGAACACGTCACCGGCCTGCAAGCCCGCCGCCTCGAGCGCCGCCACGGCGCCCTCGAGGTCCGTGCCCTGCACGCTCGGCACGGCCACCAGGTCGGGGCCGCGCGAGACGACGACCTCCACCTTGCTGTCGCGGGCCGCCTGCTCGCCCTCGGCGGGCCTCAGCCCGACCACGCGGCCGGCCTCCACCGTGTCGCTGAACTCCTCGACCTTCACCGGCACCAGCTGCACGGCGGTGAGGGCGGCAGCCGCCTCGTCGTAGGTCTTGCCCGCGAGGCCGCTGGGGACCGTGCGCGGCTCGGGTCCCTTCGACACGGTGAGCAGCACCTCGCTGCCCTTCGGCTGCTCGCCCGACGACTCGGGCGCGACGGCGAGCACGATCCCCGCCGCGCGCTCCTCGTCGAACACCTCGGTGACCTTGGGCACGAAGCCACCCGCCGCCTGGAGGGCCGCTGCCGCCTCGTCGAGGGTCTTGCCCACCAGGTCGCCGGGCACGGGAGCGAGCGTGTTGCCGAGCGACACGTAGAGGACGAGCGTGTCGCCCTTCTCGAGCTGCGCACCCGCCTCGGGCTCGGTGCGCAGCACCTTGCCCGGCTCGCTGCCGTCCTTGCGCTCGGTGCGACGCTCGATCGCCCACCCGTACCCGTCGACCGCCTGGCGGGCCGCCTCCTCCGTGTTGCCCACGAGGACCGGGACCTCGTAGGTCGGGGTGCGGGCCTCGATCACCGCCCAGGCGCCCACCACCCCGAGGAGGGCGGCGAGGACGACCGTGACGAGCGCCACGGGCCACCGCCGGCGCCGGCGCGCTGCCGTGTCGCCCGGCGGGTCGAGGTGGTCGTCGCCGAAGTGGGGCGCCGGCCCCGCGGTGACGAGCGGCACGTCGGTGATCGTGAGCTCGCCGGGCTCGGCGAGGCGCGACGGCTCGTGGGCGGAGGCGCCGAGCATGGTCGCATCGGTACCTGCGCTCGAGAGGTCGACGGCGGGCGCTGCGGCTCGCAGGGGCAGCGGCTCGGGTCGGGGAAGGTCCTCGGCGGCGGCCATCAGCGCGATGCCCAGCTGACCGGCGTCGGGGCGGTCGGCAGGCAGCGGCTGGCCCACCCGCTCCAGAGCCCGGCGCAGCGGGCCGAGCTCCTCGGGGACCGGGACGGGCTTGCCGACCCGACCCATCAGCGTGCCGATCGTGGTGTCCGCGGCGAAGGGGACCGATCCCGTGACGGCCTCGATCAGCACGAGGCCGAGCGAGTAGACGTCGGCTCGACCGTCGACCGACTCACCCTGGGCCTGCTCCGGGGATGCGTAGCGGGCCGTCCCGAGGACGGCACCCTGCGGCTCGGTCCAGGCAGCCTCGGCCAGCGCTCGGGCCAGCCCGAAGTCGGCGATGCGCAGCCGCCCGTCTTCGCCGAAGAGGAGGTTGGCCGGCTTGACGTCGCGGTGCACGAAGCCGCGGCGATGCGCGTAGTCGAGCCCACGCGTGGCCTCCAGCCCCACGAGCAGGGCCTGGGAGGGGGTGAGACGGCCCCCGTCGTCGAGGATGCTGCGGAGGCTGCCACCGCCGAGGTGCTCGGTGACCAGGTAGGGCGTGCCGTCGTCGTCGCCCCAGTCGTAGACGGCCACGATGTTGGGGTGGCTGAGGGCCGCGGCCGCCTGCGCCTCCGCCCGGAACCGGCGGAGGAACGTCTCGTCGTCGGCCAGCGCGGCGTGCAGCAGCTTCACGGCCACCCGACGGCGGAGCCGGACGTCGTCGGCCAGGTAGACCTGGGCCGACGCACCGGTGCCGAGGGGGGCGATGAGCCGATATCGCCCGCTGAGCACGCGACCGATCTGGTCCGTCATGCGGGACATGACCACGCAGGGAGGGTACCCGGTGCCCCCGCGGGCCCGGCGCACCCCCCGAGATCGTCGATGCCCGACCGGTGCGAACGAGCGGTCAGACTGGCGGCTGCATGGCCGCTGCCGTCCCCCCGCCGCCCCTCGAGATCGTGCCGTGGACGCTGCGCGCCGCTGCTGGTCTCGCGTCGCTCCAGGCCGGGGTGGAGGTCGTCGCCGTGGCCCGCCGCCACGAGCTCACCCCTGGGCTGCGGGGCCTGCTGGTGGCCAGCATCGCGCTGACGTGGCTCCTGGCGTGGGGCGCGGTGCGACGGCGCGCCGGCGCGGCGCTCGGCCTGCTGCTGCTCGAGGGCACGACCGTGGTGGCGGCGCTCGGGGCGGTCGATTCGAGCGGCCCGGTGCGCCTCGCGCTCGGGGGCACCGCGGTGGCCGTCCTCGTGCTGCTCCTCCGCTCCCTCCACGCGTTTCCGTCCCCCGCGCTCCCCAAGGCGTGACCATGCCGTGTCGACCCCCAGAGGAACCGTGACCGACCACCCGCCCGAGCTCCCCGCCCACCAACCCTCCAGCCTGCGCTACCGGCTCACGGTCACCATGGCCGTCGCGGTGGCCGTGGCCGCGCTCGTGGCCGGCATCCGCGCCACGGAGACCGGCGACGAGGATCCGGTGTCCGTGAACGGACGGCCCGACGTGGTGGAGCACCTCCAACCCCGCAGCGACGCCCAGGTCCTCCAGCAGGCGGAGGTGGGGATCGACCTGGCCCCGGGCTACGAGGGGGCGCTCGTCATCAACGGCACCACCATCCCGACCGACGAGCTGCGCCTCGTGCCCGAGCAGAACCAGGTGTTCTTCACCCCCGGTCCGGGACGGGTGTTCGAGGCGCTTCCCTCCGGGACGACGTGCGTCACGGCCGTCGCGTGGAAGACGGCGGACGGCCGAGGCCCCCGCGACCTGTCCTTCCAGTGGTGCTTCGACGTGCTCTGAGCGCCGCTGGTGGGCCCGGGGCGCGGCGTCAGCTCGCCGCTCGGGCGAGCACGTCGTCGAGCCCCGCCCCGTCGAGCAGCGCGTCGAGCGCTGCGCTGTCGAGCACGGGGACGCCCTTGCCCCGCGCCGCGTCGAGCTTGCTCCCTGCGTCGTCGCCGGCGATGAGGGCGGTGGTCTTCGCCGACACGCTCCCGCTGACCTTCGCACCGCGCTCCTCGAGGAGCGCCTTGACGTCTTCCCTGGTGCGACCCGGGAGCGTCCCGGTGATCACGAAGGTGCAGCCGCCGAGCGGGAGGTCGTCGATCGCCGCTGGCTCCGGCAGGTCGGTGTCGGTTCGCACGCCGAGCGCGGTGAGGTCGTCGGCGAGCTGCGCGTTGCGGGGCGTGTCGAACCAGGACCGAACGGCCGCGGCGATGATCGGCCCGATGCCCTCGATCGCGGCGAGGTCGTCGTAGGACGCGGCGCGCACGCCGTCGAGCGTGCGGAGGTGCCTCGCCAGGTCCTTGGCCACCGTGGGGCCGACGTGGCGGATGTTCAAGGCGACGAGGAGTCGCTCGAGCGGTCGACGAGACGCCTCCTGCACGCCGTGGAGGAGGTTGTCGACCTTCTTCTCCGCCCACCTCGGCAGACCGAGCAGCGCGTCGCGGTGGGCGGGGAGGCGGAACACGTCGGCGAGGTCGTCGAGCAACCCCTCCTCGCGGAGCACGGCGATGCTCTTGCCGCCCAGGCCCTCGATGTCGAGCGCCCCCCGGCTGGCGAGGTGGGCGAGGGACTCGAGGATGCGGTTCGAGCAGTCGACGTTCTCGCAGAAGTGGTGCGCCTCCGTGTCGGGCTTCGAGAGCGGTTCCCCGCAGAACGGGCAGCGGGCCGGCATGCGCCAGGTGGCCGCACCGGCCGGGCGGAGCGCGGGCACGGCCCCCACCACCTCGGGGATCACGTCGCCGGCGCGCCGCACGATCACCGTGTCGCCCTCACGCACGTCCTTGGCGTGGATCTGGATCTCGTTGTGCAGGGTGGCTCGTGTGATGGTGACGCCGGCGACGGCCACGGGGTCGAGCACCGCGAACGGCGTGACCTTGCCGGTGCGCCCCACGTTGATCTCGATGGCGCGCAGCAACGTCTGCTGCTCGATGGGCGGCATCTTGTAGGCGATCCCCCACCGCGGCGCCCGAGCGGTGGAGCCCAGGGCGCGCCGCTGCGCGAGGTCGTCGACCTTCACCGCCACGCCGTCGACCTCGAAGCCGAACGAGTGCCGGCGCTCCGTGAAGGACTCGATCACGTGCCACACCTCGTCGACGGTGTCGACGACGGTGGACTGCGGAGGGACGGGCAGGCCGACGGCCCGGGCCCACGAGAGGAACTCCGAGTGCGTGGCGAACTCCCGGCCCTGCACCACCCCGCACCCGTGCACCCACAGTGCGAGCGGTCGCTCGGCGACCTTGCGTGGATCCTTCTGGCGCAGCGCCCCGGACGCGGCGTTGCGAGGGTTCATGAAGGCCGCCTCGCCGCGCTCGATGCGGGCCCGGTTCATGTCCTCGAACGCCTCGAGCGGGTAGTACACCTCCCCCCGGATCTCGATCAGGTCGGGGGGATCGGCGTCGTCCAGCCGGTAGGGCACGCTCGGGATGGTGAGGAGCTGCTGCGTGACGGTCTCGCCCACCACACCGGTGCCGCGGGTGGCGCCCACGGCGAGCGCGCCGTGCCGGTAGACGCAGTTGATCGCGGTGCCGTCGATCTTGAGCTCGCACACCCACCGCACGGGCGTCCCGTCCGGAAGCCCGCGCCGGACCCGCTCCGCCCAGGCGCGCAGCTCCTCCTCGCTGAAGGCGTTGTCGAGCGAGAGCATGGGCTCGGGGTGCTCGAACGGGGGGAAGGCCTCGTCGAGGGGGGCGCCCACCTGACGGGTGGGTGAGTCGTCGGACCGCAGCTCGGGGAACCGCTCCTCGATCGCCTCCAGCTCGCGGAGCCGGGCGTCGAACTCGGCATCGGAGATCGACGGGTCCGACAGGACGTAGTACCGGTAGCGGGCGTCGCGCACGCTCCGTGCCAGCACGTCGTGACGGACTCGAGCCGCTGCGAGGTCGACAGGGGGGTCCGCCGGATCGTCTGCCATGCGGGCCGATCGTATCGACGGGCGGTGACGCCCCTCCCTCGGCGTCAGGCGCCCACGGTGAGGCGCATCCCGTGGGTCTGCGTCTCGAGGCGCCGCGCGACCTGGTTGGTGAGCGTCACCACCAGGTCGGCCTGCGGCTCGCCGTGCAGGGCGAGCCCGCAGGCGGGGGTGATGAGCGCCTGCTCCCGCAGGAGCACCGGGTCGCAGCCCCCCTGGGTGAGACCGCACCACTCGGCGGAGAGCTGCTGCCAGAGCCGCTCCGGCGTGGCCCCGAGCGGCCCGGAGGTGGGCACCGCACCCCATGCCATCCAGCCACCGCGCTCGAGGAACGCGCTGAGTGCGCCGGCGTGCTCGACGGCACCCATGCCGAGCGGCAGCGACAGGATCTGTGGGCCTGCCTGGAGCACGACCCGCCAGTCGGCCGGCCCGCAGCAGTGCAGGCCCGTGATGGCGTGCGGCTCCAGCACGGCGAGGCTGCTCGACACGAGGTCGATGGCGCTGTTGGCGTCGAGGGGGAAGGATCGCTCCATCACGCCGGTGAGCCCCGGCTCGTCGACGAACACGACGAGGGGCGCCATCGGCGCAGCGTCCTGCGCTGCCCGCACGAGCGCGCTGGCCCTGGCGCGCACGGCGGCCCCTGCCACCGCGAAGGCGCGCGCTGCGGGGACGCCCAGGTCGTGGAGTGCGATGCCGAGCGTGACCGGTCCCGTGAGCTGGAGCTTGATCGGCGCCCGCCGACCGGCCACGGCAGCGAGGAAGGCTCGCAACGCGACGAAGGGCTCCCCGCCGATCCCGGCGTCGAGGAGCGGGGCGACCGGATCGACGGAGCGAGCGTCGACCTCGAGCGAGCCGTCGGGGAGGACCGCGACACCGTCGATCCCCCAGGCGGCCTGGGCGAGCATGCCCTCGACGCCGGAGCGGTTGGGAAGCGAGGGCGCAGCGGGGAGTCGGGGCTGGCGCTCGAGCACGTAGGTGGCGGCGGCAACCGGGTCGGTGTGGGGCAGGCTCCCGATCGACGTCGCGAGCCCATGGATGAGGTCCATCGACTTCATGTCAGTTCCGCCGTACAGCTCACGCGAGCCACCATCCCCCGGATCGGTACGACCACCGGAATAGCCACCGACGCGCCTTGTGGGCAAATCTCAGCGTCGTCATGCAGCTCTTCGACGGTCCCTGGCCCGCCCGCGCCACCTGGGCAGCGCTCCCCCTCGCGCTGGGTCCTGCGCTCGGCGACGCGCTCGATCCCCGCGCCCACGCTGTGGCCCTCACCGGGTCCGGGTTGGCCTGGGCCACCTGGGCCGCGGTGCTCGTCGCGGTGCTCATCCCCCGCACGGTCAGCCTCACCGCGCTGCGCATCACCACCCCAGCGGCGCTGGCCGTCGCCAACTGGGCGGCGCTCGCCGGCGGTCGGGGCGGCGCCGACCTGGTGGCGGTCGCCTGGGCGGCCGTCACGGTGGTGGTCGCGTTCGCGCCCACCACGGGCGACTGCTTCGTGAACGGCTCGTCCTACGGCGACGAGCGTCGGATGCCGCTGCGGGTCCCCGGCGCCCTCCTGCTCGGCCCGCTCCCGCTCGCCTGGGGCGCGGCCGTGGCGGCGCCGATCGGCGCACCCCTCCTCCTCGCCGCGCGCGCGTGGGTGGCGGGCGCCGTGCTCGTCGCGGTGGGCGCACCCGCGTCGGCGGTCGCCATGCGCGCCCTCCACGGGCTGTCGCGCCGATGGGTGGTGTTCGTCCCCGCCGGGATGGTGCTGCACGACCTCCACGCGCTCGTGGATCCGGTGCTGTTCCCTCGGGCCCGGATCCGTCGGCTCGGGCCGGCGCCGGTCGACGGCGACGGTGCGTGCGACCTCACGCAGCGCGCACTCGGGCTGGCGCTGGAGATCGAGCTCGCCGAGCCCTTGGAGGTGGCGCCGCGACGGGCCGACCGCACCGTCGTCGTCGAGCCGATCGAGCGCTTGCTGTTCGCGCCCACCCGGCCGGGCGCGGTCCTCCAAGAGGCAGCGCGGCGTCGCATCGCCGTGGGCTGAGGAGCCGAGCCGTCAGGCGAGGCGACCATGTGCGCAGTGCCGCCGTCCCAGCGGTACCCCGGCCATCCCCGCCCCCATCCGCTCATCGCCTGCGCGAGACGCCTACGCCACCTGCCCTGCGCCGACCACCTCGTCGCCGACGTAGAGCACCACGCTCTGCCCAGGCGCGACGCGACGGGCGGGCTCGTCGAACACGACCGTGTCGCCCTCGACGTGACAGGGGCGGGGCGCGCCGTGGGCGCTCACCTGGGCCTCGAGCGGGCCGGGGACCGGCGCGTCGACCCAGGCGATGCCGGCGAGCACGGCCCGATCGGTGTGCAGCTCCGCCGCGGTGCCCACGGTGACCGTGGCCGCGGCGACGTCGACGGCCACCGCGTAGCGAGGCACCCCGCCCCCCGGGAGGCCCAGCCCGTGGCGCTGGCCCACGGTCACGAGCTCCACGGCGGGGACCGCGCCGACCTCCGTGCCGGCGGTGTCGAGGACTCGGCCGGGCGTGGCGGGGATCCGGTCGGCCAGGAACGCGCGGCGTCCGCCGGTGGCCGTGATGAAGCACACGTCCTGGCTGTCGGGCTTGTCGGCGGTGGCCAGCCCGAGCTCCCCCGCCATGGCCCGCACCGCACCCTTCGTGAGGGC
>Ga0190269_10001339_pt1 | contig 11854 bp, 9 predicted proteins | sample Popmic249IS_FD_133749 | JGI IMG/M metagenome (GOLD analysis project Ga0190269, IMG submission 133749) | Populus adjacent soil microbial communities from riparian zone of Blue River, Arizona, USA - 249 IS | ecosystem: Environmental > Terrestrial > Soil > Riparian zone | place: USA: Arizona...
GAAGCTCTATCGCCAGTGCTGCGCCGAGGTCGAACGCTTCCAGTCGCGCGCGAAAGAGCTCGACCTCTCGCCGACCGAAGCGGAGAACGGCGTGTACGCGCTCGTCGCGCTGATAGACGAGATGGCGGTCAACCAAGACGGCGCGGTCAAAGAGTATTGGCAGCCGCGCCTCTTGCAGATGCGCTTCTTCAACGAGAACGTCGCGGGCGACGGCTTCTTCGATCGCCTGTCCGCGCTGCGCGCCGATCCACGCCAAGCCCGCGTGTTGCGCGTATATTACTTGTGTATTTTGTTCGGTTTTCGCGGCAAATACCGCGTGCGCGGCTCGGAGCTCGAGCTGCTCGAGATCGAAGAAGGTGTACGCGCGGAGCTGCAGCGCCAGAACGTCATTCCGCGCGAGGTGTTGCTGTCACCCAGCGGCAAGCGGCCTCATGAGCGGATCGCTGATTCGGGCCGCAATCGCCTGCTGTTCGGGCTGGCCACGGCTGCCGCCTGCGTCTCTGTGCTCCTGTACGTGGGCCTGCGCTTGGCGCTCGCACGCGACACGAGCTTGCTCGTGGAGCACATCAACGCAGCTCTCGGTGTGTAGGGGTTCACGGCCATGCAAAGCAAGGTCCTCATCATTGCGCTCGTCGTCTTGTCGCTCGCATGCAGTGCGCTGATCGGCTGGATCTGCATGCTCACCGGGCAACCGGTGATGTACGCAGTCGCGCCGGTCGCGCTGTTCTTGGTGGTGCTACTCGGCTTGTTCATCGCCACCCGCGTGAGCGCGCGCATGTCGGCGAACCAACTCGAAAAAGGCTTGCTCGCGCAGGCGGAAGCGCAGGCACGCAGCGCGCGCCCCGACCAGAAGCAGCAAGTGGTCGCGCTCTCGCGTGACTTCGAAAACGCGGTGCGCGACCTCAAGACCTCGAAGCTCGGGCGCGCCGGTCGCGACGCGCTGTATCTGTTGCCCTGGTACGCGATCATCGGCCCATCGGGCGCAGGCAAGACCACGGCGCTGCGCCACTCCGGGCTGCGCTTTCCGAGCACGCGTGGGCAGGACAACTTCAAAGTCAAAGGCGTCGGCGGCACGCGCAACTGCGACTTCTGGCTGACCAACGACGCGGTGCTGTTGGACACCGCCGGGCGCTGGGCCACGCAGCAAGACGATCACCACGAGTGGTTGGGCTTTCTCCAGCTCCTGCGCAAGCATCGGGCGAAGAAGCCGCTCAACGGCATGATCGCAGCCATCGGCATCGGTGATGTGGTCAATGCTTCGGACGAAGAGATCGACACCCTCGCGGAGCAGATGCGCGCCCGGCTCGAAGAAGTCGTGACGCAGCTGCGCGTCTCGATCCCGGTGTACGTGCTCTTCACCAAGTGCGACTTGGTCGAAGGCTTCGTCGATATGTTCGGAGGCCTGCGCGCGACCGAGCGCGAGCAGATCTTGGGCTTCACCTTGCCGCTGTCGCGCACGCACTCGCCCGACGAGCTATTCGAGGACTACTTCGATGAGCTCGCGGACAACCTGCGCGGCGCCTCGTACGCGCGCATGGGGGAGGAGCGCGGCGGTCGCGAGCGCAAGCGCGTCTACGCGTTCCCCGAGCAGTTCCGTGCGATGCGCGACAAGCTCGCCCGCTTCACTGCGCGCTTATTCGAAAACAGCGTGTACAGCGAGACCGTGCCGCTGCGCGGCGTGTACTTCTCGAGCGGCACGCAAGAGGGCCGCCCGTTCAACCTGCTGTTCGAGCAGAGCGCGAACGCAGAGCAAGAGGTGGTCGATCAGAAGGGCTACTTCCTGCGTGATCTGTTCATGCAGGTGATCTTCGCCGACAGCGCGATCGCCTCCGCGAGTCAAGCAGAGCTGAAGCGTCAGCGCTTGGTGCGGACGACACTCACGGCGGCGCTCGGGCTCGTCACGTTGGTCATGGGCGTGATCCCAGCGACGGTGTTTCTACGCAGCAGGCATCAGATCTCATCGACTACCAAGCTCGTCGAGCAAGCCGAGCGCGAGGCTGCGGGGGCCGCGCGCACGATGCCCACTTGGTCGGATTCAGCGCGCGCGTTGTTCGAGGATCTGGAGCGCTACGAGCGCGGCGCTCCATCGTTCTTCACGACACTCGGCATGTACACCGGCGGCAGTGTCGTGCCGCCACTACGACAGTATTTCGCTCATCTCTTGCGGCGCGAGCTGGTCGCGCCGGTGGTCAGCGTAGAAGCGCAAGCGATGACTGACTTCGGCTTGCGCTATGAGGCCGCACCCAGCGCGATGCCTACGCCGGCCGAGCACGACACGTTCTACAACGCACTCAAGCTGCATCTGCTCCTCACGATGCCGAAGATGCCGCAGCAATACGCTGCATGGGTGGAGCAGCGCCTCGCGGAGAGTTGGCGCGCTGCGCTGCCCAAGCAAGCGCACGCCGAGCTGGCGCATACTTACGTCGACTACGCGCAGCTCTATCCCGAGCTCGCATTCACTGCGGATGCCACCCTGGTGCGGCGGGTACGTGCGACGCTCAATCGCACTTCGGCCGCGCAGCAAACGCTCGATGCGATCGTCAATCACGTAAGCAGCCTCGGCTACGATCTCGATCTGCCCAAGCTCACTGGCTACAACTCGGCGCTGCTCGGCGGTAAGCGTATCCGCGGCGCCTTTACGAAGCGCGGCTACGAAAACGCTGTGCGCGATCTGTTTGCGACCGGCGCGCCCGAGCACGTCGACGAGCTATGGGTGCTTGGCCTGAACGAAGGCGAAGGCGCAGCCCAGGCGAACCAAAACGAGGTCGAGCGCGCTGCGCGGCTGGCCGAATTGTCCAGCTTGTACTTCCGCACGTACGTGCAGGAGTGGCGCAGCTTCATCGACTCGGTACGCACCAAGTCGGCGCAAGGCGCAAACACCGAAGCGCTCGCGCTGCTGAGCGAGCTCACGAGTGGTGTGCCAACGCCGCTCGGCCGCTTGTTCCAGGGTGTTGCGAACAACGTGCGGCTGCCGCCTCCGCCCAAGCTCGAAAAGGAAGAGCCCACGGCCGCGAAACCGCAGGCGGATGACCTGCTCACGAAGATCTGGAAGCGTGACAAGCCGGGCGCCGGTGGCAAGCAAGCTCCGAAGCCGAAGCCCGTGATCCAACAGTTCGGTGCAGGCGACCTCGCGGCCGCGTTCGACGAGTTCGTCAGCTTCGGTACGCCCGCAGAGTCGGGCTCTGCCGGAGCGGTGCCGTTCGACACGTACCGCGAGCAGCTCGTTTACCTGCGCGATGCGCTGCAGAACCGCTTGAACAACCCTGGCGACACGCAGCAGCTGGAGAATCAGATCGAGACCGCACAGTTGCGCGTGCGCAGCTTGATCGACGCCCAGCAGCCGAGCTTCCGCCCGGTGTTCGAGGGCTTGCTCTGGCCGCCGATCAAAGGCCTGAAGGAAGGCGCGCGCGGCGAAGGCGCGGCCTGGCTCGGCAAGCTGTGGTGCAGCGACGTCGTCACGCCATACGAACAAGGTTTGTTAGGCCACTACCCGTTCAATCCCGGCGGCAGTGATGCGCGCATCGAAGACCTCGACGCGTACTACAAGCCCAACGAGGGCATCCTCTGGAAGTTTTTGGGCGCGCACATGACCGAGCACGTGCAGCTCAACTCCGACCAGTACGCGTTCACGCCCAAGTACGCCAACTCGAACTTCTTCAACAGCGGCTTGCTCGACTTCCTCGATCGCTCGCGCGACATCTCACGCGCGTTCTACGCAGGCGGTGGGGGCTCCGCCAAGGCGGACTTCAGCGTGCGTCTGCACAGCGCGTCCTCGAACGTCGATACGATCACACTGAGCGTCGGAGGCAAGCAGATCAGCTACGACAACGGTCCGCTCACTTGGCAGAACCTGAGCTGGCCTGGACCCGAGCCTGCGAAAGGCGCGTCGTTCATGGTGCGCGGTCGCAACGTCAAAGCCGGCAACGAAATCCACGGCACCTGGGGGTTTTTCCGCTTGCTCGAGACTGGCGCGGTCGCGCGCGTGAGCGAGGACACCGTGAGCATCACCTGGCGCTTGCCTGCGGACGATGTCGCGGTGTGGATCGAGCTGCGCCCCAACCACGCCCAATCACCCTTCTTCAGTCGCGACGATCGCGCACGCGATCAGAAATTGTTGCGAGTCGTGCGCGGAGCTCATGTGCCCGCGCCACGCCGCATCGCAGCCAGCCAAGCGGTGTGTAAGCCATGATCTGGGACCTTTTCCGCAAACAATCAGGATCGATCGGCCCCGCGCTCATGGGCAAGCTGCCGTGCCAGCCGGACTTCGTGCGCGAAGGCTTCCGCGGACCGGCCACCGATGCCCTCGACGCTTTCCTCGTGCACGCGACGCCCGTGTTGCATCAGGGCGTCGGCGTCGCGCAGCTGCCCACGCTCTTTGTTAGTCAGATCTTGCCGAAACAAACGCATGGCTTGGTCGGTGTGGTCGCGGCCAGCCGTGACGCCGCAGGCCGGCCCTTCCCGGTCGCGGTCGTGCACGCGCTGCAGCAAGCCCAGCTGCGTGCGGTGCAGAACGATGTGTTCTGGCGCTTCAGCGAGTTCAATGAGCGAGCCGAGGCTTTGATCGGCAAGCTCGCGCGGCTCTCGCTCGAGGACGCGCGCGCCGAGCTCGGGGCGCTGCCAAAGATCGCCGAAGAGCCCGCAGCCATGAGCGGCAACGGCTCGCCGCCACCAGCGGCGTTCGAGCGCGGGCTCACTGGCACCCCCGATCCCGACGCGCAGAGCTACGCGCTGTACGTGGTCGCATCGGCGTTCGCCGCACGCCACCCGGGCCTCAGCCTCGACTTCCCCGCCCAGGATGCCTCGCAGGCGCGCCTTTGGCTCACACTCTGCGCGCGCGTCGCCGAAGCCACGTCGAGCGCGCTGTGCATCCTGTATGCGCCGGCGCAGGGTCGCTTGCTGATCGCGATCGACGCCTGGCACCCGAGCTTACTACGTGCCGTCGCTGATCCAGGCTTCAGCTTTGATCAGCTCTGGCCGCTCGGGACGCCGCAAGCGGAAGCCCGCGCGCATGCGCGCAGCGCGCTGGCCCAGGCCGGTCCGGCGCTGGCTCGCCCGCGCGGCGTCGCAGTCCGGGAGCTCGCGGATCAACTCGCGCTGTTTTCCCAGGCTCTGCGAAGTTAGTTGGCACACAACCTCCCCCTAGCTCTGGTTTCTTCCGGCGTTCTTGCGCACTATGCGCTCCATGTCGAACGAATCGGGCAAGGCGATCGAGATCCAAGGCGTCATGACGGCGCTGCACGTTTTAAGGGTACTCACGCCAGAGCTGTCGTCGATCGCGGCCGCGCTCGACAAGAAGATCGAGAGCCTGCCCGACTTCTTTGCCAACGCGCCGGTGGCGATCGACCTACGCGACCTGGAGCCCGAGGGTGAGCTGCCGCGCATGGGCAGCGGGCGGCTGCGGCTCGGACCGCTGGTCGATCTGCTGAAGACCCGCGGTCTCGTGCCGGTCGCGATCCGCGGCGGCATCCCGGGCCGCGTCGAAGAAGCGCGCACGCTCGGCCTCGGTGTTCTGGAATGGGATCGCGCGAGCGCCGCGAAAAAAGCGCCCGCCGCAGCCAACGGTGAAGCCGCGCCGAAGCAGCCGACTGCGAACGCACGCATGACATCGAACGCACCGTCTGCCGCGCCGCCACCAGCAGCAAAGCCAGCCGCGAACGAGCCGCCTCCGCCTTCCCTCGTGCTCTCACAACCGCTGCGTTCTGGGCAGATCATCTATGCCGACGAAGGCCGGGACGCCATCGCATTGGCAGCGGTGAACCAGGGAGCAGAGTTGATCGCGGACGGCAACATTCACGTGTATTCGACCCTGCGTGGTCGCGCGCTCGCCGGTGCACGCGGTAACGATGGCGCGCGCATCTTCTGTCAGCGGCTCGAAGCAGAGTTGATCTCGATCGCCGGTGTGTATGTGAACGCCGACGAGCTCCCGAAGGACAAACTGGGCAAGCCAGCCCAGATTTTTCTCCGCGACGGATCGCTTGTGATTAGTGAGCTCGCGACGCGGTAACCGCTTATATCGCTCCTCAGCGTTGGATCCCACATGGTCCTACACGCCAGATGCTCAGAAAACTTGCGCTTAAGCGTTGCCTTCTGCGATGTCAAAGAAACGGCGGCGTCGTCTCACTGAAGGCTGCGTCGTATAGACGCTGCGTGAGAGATTCGCGGGCGGCTGAGAGCAATCGACTCATTCGACGGACTCGGAGGTCATGTCCATGGCTAAGGTTACGGTGATCACATCGGGCAAGGGTGGAGTCGGCAAAACCACGACTTCCGCAGCGATCGGCGCAGGGCTCGCGCTGCGTGGTCACAAGACAGTTGTGATCGATTTTGACGTGGGTCTGCGCAACCTCGACGTCGTCATGGGTTGCGAGCGACGCGTGGTGTACGACCTCGTAAATGTCGTGCGCGGCGAAGCGACCGTCCGCCAGGCGCTGATCAAAGACAAGCGCATCGAAGACCTCTACATTTTGCCCGCCTCGCAGACGCGCGACAAAGAAGCGCTCACGATCGAAGGCATCGGTCGCACGCTCGACGAGCTCAAGCAGATGGGCTTCCAGCACATCATCTGCGACTCGCCCGCCGGCATCGAAAAGGGTGCACAGGCCGCGATGTTCTTTGCGGATGAAGCCGTCGTCGTGACGAATCCCGAGGTTAGCTCGGTGCGCGACTCCGACCGCATCATCGGCATGATCGACGCAAAGACGCAGCGCGCGCTCCAGAACCAAGAGCCGGTGAAGTGCCACCTGCTCATCACGCGTTATTCGCCGAAGCGCGCGACCGCGGGCGAGATGCTCAAGGTCGAAGACGTGCTCGAGCTGCTCGGCATCCCGCTGCTCGGTGTGATCCCCGAGTCGCCCGCCGTGCTCACCGCATCGAACACGGGTACGCCGCTCGTTCTGCTCGAGAACACGGATGCGGCGACGGCCTACCTCGACGTCGTGAAGCGCTTCCTCGGCGAACAACAGCCACATCGCTTCATCGAGAATGAAAAGCGTGGCTTCTTTGCGCGCCTCTTCGGGTCGGACCTTGCAACCGTGGGGTGATCTATGGGGTTCTTCGATTTATTCAGAAGCAAAAAGAACACCGAGACAGCTTCGCTAGCCAAAGACCGACTGCAGATCATCGTGGCCCGTGAGCGCGCCAGCAATGGCGAACGCGTGCAGAGTTACTTGCCCAGCCTTCAGCAAGAGCTGCTCGAGGTCATGGCGAAGTACGAGAAGCTCGACTTGGATCAGGTGTCCGTGAACCTCGATCGCAAAGGCGACTCGGAGGTGTTGGAGATCAACATCGTCCTGCCCGCCGATGCCAGTCCGAAGTCCACGCGTTCGGTTCGCACCGGCGTCACGCCGCTTGCTCACACCTGACGTAACGCTCGCTGAAATCGATCGATTGCTGCACCAAGGGTTGTCCCCTGTTCGCCGTGACCACGGACAGGAGACAGCCCTTTGGCAATTGTGGCGCAATCGCCTGGGTGTGGCAGGACAGCCTTGCAATCATCAGGAACGTGAATACGCCCCCCACTTCGTCTGACATGACGTCTCCATAGCGAGTGGCTCACGTCACTGATTTCGGTTTCATCTTACGCAGGCTCTAGCCAACTTCCTCGCAAGGTGACAAATCAGTGGTAATCAGATGCTGATTAGGTGACAGCGTGCTTGGTGATCCGCCCGTTCGCTGCACATCCTTAGCGCTTGGGGGTGCTTGGTGGGGAACGGCGTATCGTTGTGCAATCGAGTTCTGGCGTCGCTGGTTCGAGCACTTGGGGCACTGAGCTGTGTTGGCTGGCTGGCGGTCGTCCCCGCATGCGCCGCCTCTCGTGATTCTGAGCCCCCAACGCGCGACGCAGGTGAGGTGGAGAAGCCCACCACCAGTTCCCCGGATGCTGGCGTCGAGCCCGAGGCTGATGCGCGCGCCGAAGCGGAGGACACTCCCGAGCAGCCGCCTGCCGAAGATGGTCCGAAGAGGTCTGAGCCAAGCGCCGCCCCGAACGAGACGCCGAGCAGCGATGCCAAACCGCCCCCGCCGCCCGTCTCGCCGACTCCGAGCGGGGATGCCCTGCCCAGCCCCGAGCTTCCTGACTCCGAGCCCGACGCCGGTGCAGCTGGCAGCGGCGTAGGCGACCTGCCTCCGGCCACGAGCGCTCCCCCGCAGTGCGAACCACAAGGCGGTCGATTCGTGGTGCTCGAACAGGAGGCGCTCACGCTCAACTTGAGCTGCTCGGTCGCTGGTGCGGCGCCGAGCTCATGGACGCTCGACGTCCTGCCGCCGGGCGCAGAGTTCGACACGGTGACCGGTACGCTCACCTGGCGACCGGGCTTGGACCAAGCCGCGAGCTATACGCTGACCGCGCGCGCGATGCCCTGGGAGGAGGTCGCGACGCTCGACATTGCGGTGGTCGACCGCGTGGATGCCGATGACAATCAGCCGCTCGTCGATCCCGCGACCTACCATGAAGAGTACGGATTGCCGGTGTTGCACTTGAACACCGACCCAGGCGTGAACGACGACGAGTACACGCCGGCGACGATCACCTATCGCGGTCACACGTATACCGGCTCGGAAGCCAAGTACCGCGGGGCTACTTCGCGCTGGTACCCGAAGCGTAGCTTCACGCTGAAGTTTACGAAGGAAGACAAGTTCGGTGATCCCGATCGGGCAGGCGGCTTCAATGAGAAGCGGAAAGTAGTCCTGATCACGTCGTTCGACGACAACTCGTACGTGCGTCAGCGCCTCGGTTACGAGCTGTGGAATCGCCTGGATCCGAACGGGCACATCCGCGTGCAGGCTTACAACGTGGTGGTTTACCTCAACGGCGAATACCACGGGCTGTACACGCTGGCAGATCACATCGATGGCTACCTCATGGAGGACTTCGGTTACGACCAAGAGGGGAATCTCTACAAGGCGCGCGACTACGACGCGAACTGGCGTCGGTCGAGCGGCGTGAACTTCGACTCCGCAGGCGAAGCTCTGCCAAAGGCAACGCTGCACGACGGTTTCACCAAAGAAGAAGGCACGCCGGAGGTCGGGCAGCCCGGCGACTTCGATGATCTCGATGCGTTCGTCGCGTGGGCCGCGGACTCGAGCGACGCGGAGTTCGCGCGCACGATCGACAGCACGATCTCTCGCAAAGAATATGAAGACTGGTGGATCTGGGTCAGCTACATCGCCGCAGCCGATTCCGCGGGCAAGAACAGCTACCACTACCGCGACCCGCTGCGCGCCGACAGCGTGTGGCACTGCGTGCCGTGGGATCTAAACGCGAGCTTTGGGCAAGACTGGCAGACGCTGCGCACCTCTGCCGTTGGCTCACCGCCGGATGCCTGGTTCAAGCACGTAAACAACTTGTTCTTCCGAATCCTGGAAGACTCCACGCTGGGCCCGGCGCTCGAAGCGCGCTACGGCCGAGAGCTGCGCGGACCGTTTGCTTCCGAGGCGGTGCTCGAGCTGTTCGACAACTACGTCGCAGAGATCGAACAGAGCGCGCGTCGCGACGAGCAGAAGTGGCAGGAGCAGTACCGCAGCTACATGCTCTGGCAACAGCGTACGGACTTCACCACGTTCCAAGAAGAGCTCGCATACGTGCGCCAATGGATCATCGACCGGCACGCGTTCATCGACACGCTGTACTGAGCTGTGCACCACTTCCCAATGCGTTCGCCCATCACCCGCCGCCCAGAGCTGCGGGTGTTCGATCACGTGCTGGCACGCAGGTCGCGGCGGGGACAATCCGATCAGGAGAAGCGCCGGCGGCCAAAGTGCTGCGCGAGGGGATCGAGGAGACCAGCTGGCCGTGCTGTCGGGCCGTCAGCTGTTCTAGTTCTCGCCGTTCGGGCGCGCCGCGCTGCACGATCGCTGGGTTCGACATTGGAGCGGGCAGCTCCGACCGAGTTTCAGTTCTTTTGCCTGTCGTTCGAAGAGGCGGAAGGCGTGATCGCTAAGCACGGGCACTGTGTGTTCAGCGGTGCAGAAGCTGGTCGCCCAACCGAACGGGCCGGGCGACGGCTGACGCCGATGGCGGCAGGTCAGATCTTTACGAGCTCGGCCTCGATGGCTTCGAGCTTTTCGGGAGTGATCTTACCGCGGGCGACGTTGGAGAGCGCTTTGAGCGTTAGGCCGCGGGCCATGGCGAGCATGGGACCGGCGCTCTGAATCTCGGGCAGGTGTTTGACGAGCACTGCTTTGGTGGCGGGGTTGTCGAGCAGCTCGCCCAGCTTGTTCTCAGCACTAAAACTCATAGGTGTTTTCTCCCTTGTGCCATCGGCACTGACTGTCAGGTGACGGTTCCAGCAAACACTGCGCACCCGCTATTGCTTCGGACGGCCAAACATTCTCTGCCCGAACCACCGTGGCTGAGTTGAAGGCACAGCATCCCGAGCTTCGTACGCGGCGGATGCCCGAAGGCTCTGAACCTGCGCTTTCATGCTCCACACCCCGCCGCACTGCGATGCGCTGGCGCGCTTGCTTTCTACAGGTGCAACAGTCTGCGCAGCTGCACAATCTATTGTCTCTTTTTCGCATGGGTTCGGTGGAGTGCTCGCACACATGGCTGTGGCGTCACGTGGATAGGCTTATGCGTAGATCAGGATTGTTCATTGCCCTCGGGTGCGTCGGTATATTGATGGCTTCTTGCGCGCGGGATGCGCCTTCGACGGCTGCGCCGTCTGCGGCGGCCTCCTTGCCCAGCGCGGCAGCTGGCAGCGGCGCACCAGCCGGGATGTGCGTAATCCCTGCCGAGTGCGCGGACCTCACGACGAGTTTTTTTCAATACCCTGCATGCTGCTCGCCGAACGTTTCTTGTGGCTATGCTGTGACTTTGGACGACGCGTTTCTCGAGGTGTATCCGCAGGCGCGCGACCTTCTGCTGAACGTCGCGAGCGACGATCCTGAGGGCAAGTGCGTGCCTGAGAAGTTCGTGTTCCCGGTCCTTCCCGGGACGTACGATCATCGCGTGCAGGTGGAAGGACCCGCGGAGGGCGATGTTCTGGTCGCGGCACAGTGCGAGTCCCGCGGGCTCTTGGTGTTTACTTTGCCCGGCTGCTGCATGCCTGACAATCGCTGCGGCATCTCGACCGACGAGGTCGCGCTACAGCTGGGCTTGTTGTTGGAGGGCGAAGAGGCACCCTTCAGCAAACCAGAGTGCGTCACGGCGGACGAGCTGAATGCTCAGCTCAAGGCTTCCAGCTTGAGTGAGTTCGGGCGCTTCCCATCGACCGCAGGCGCGCCCTGCGACCACAACGCCCTCGCAGAAGCACTGCCCCGTCGCCGCAGCGCCCCGGCACCGTGAACATGCCCAGGCGCCTGCGCTACCGCGCAGGCACGAGGACTCAGCTCTCGACGCAGCCCAGAGCTGCACCCGCGTCGCGCGGAGCTGCGCGCTCACGAGCGATTGGCCCTGCCGCGCGATGGCCGCGCATGGCGCCTACGATGCGGGGTGAGATTAGAGGCGCGAGCAGCCTATAGCGGCATGCGTGTCTCGCGGAAATCTCGATACCGCTGCCTTAGCTGCGCGCTCACGAGCGATTGACCCTGCCGCGCGTTCGCCGCGCGTGGCGCCTACGATGCGGGGTGAGATTAGAGCGCGAGCAGCCTAGCGGCATGCGTGTCTCGCGGAAATCTCGATACCCCTGCCCTAGCTGCGCGCTCACGAGCGGTTGGCCCTGCCGCACGTTCGCCGCGCATGGGCCCCTACGATGCGGGTGAGATTAGAGGCGCGAGCAGCCTATAGCGGCATGCGTGTCTCGCGGAAATCTCGATACCCTGCCCTAGCTGCGCGCTCACGAGCGATTGGCCGTGCCGCGCGTTCGCCGCGCGTGGCGCCTACGATGCGGGGTGAGATTAGAGCGCGAGCAGCCTA